>JGI1356J14229_10001157_pt1 | contig 22379 bp, 19 predicted proteins | sample Subgrocontami58m_FD_14229 | JGI IMG/M metagenome (IMG submission 14229) | reverse complement strand
CGCCCGATCGTCTGCACGAGCGCCGTCTTGCCGCGCAGGAAGCCCTCCTTGTCGGCGTCGAGCACCGCGACGAGCGACACCTCCGGCAGGTCGAGCCCCTCACGCAGGAGGTTGACCCCGACGAGCACGTCGTACTCGCCCAGGCGCAGCTCGCGGATGATCTGGATCCGCTCCAGCGTGTCGATCTCGGAGTGGAGGTAGCGCGCCTTGACGCCCGACTCCAGCAGGTAGTCGGTGAGGTCCTCGGACATCTTCTTCGTCAGCGTCGTGACGAGGACGCGCTCGCCGGCCGCCTCCCGCTTGCGGATCTCGCCGAGCAGGTCGTCGATCTGGTTCGTGGTCGTCCGCAGCTCGACCTCCGGATCCACGATCCCGGTCGGGCGGATCAGCTGCTCAGCGACGACCTGCGAGTGGCGCAGCTCGTACGCCCCGGGCGTCGCCGAGACGAACACGAGCTGCGGCACCTTGCCGAGGAACTCGTCGAAGCGCAGCGGCCGGTTGTCGAGCGCCGACGGGAGGCGGAAGCCGAAGTCCACGAGCGTCTGTTTCCGCGAGCGGTCGCCCTCGTACATGCCGCCCACCTGAGGGACCGTCTGGTGCGACTCATCCACGAAGACGACGAAGTCGGACGGGAAGTAGTCCAGCAGCGTGTAGGGCGCGGAGCCCGGCGGCCGCCCGTCGAGGATGCGCGAGTAGTTCTCGATCCCGTTGCAGAAGCCGAGCTCGCGCATCATCTCGAGGTCGTACTCGGTGCGCTGGCGGATCCGGTGCGCCTCGAGCATGCGCCCTTCGGACTCGAACGTCCGCACCTGCGCCTCGAGCTCGGCCCGGATCTCGTCGGCGGCACGCTCGATCGTCGGCTTCGACGTCACGTACTGGGTCGCCGGGAAGATCGTGAGCGTGTCGAGCTTCCCGTACACCTCGCCGGTGAGCGGATGGAAGTGGGTGATCTGCTCGACCTCGTCGCCGAAGAGGGAGACGCGATAGGCCGATTCCGTGAACGCGGGCTGCACCTCGACCACGTCGCCCTTGACGCGGAAGCGGCCGCGCCCGAGCAGCGTGTCGTTGCGGACGTACTGGACGTCGATCAGCTTCCGCAGCATCGCGTCGCGGTCGTGCTCCTCCCCCACGTTCAGCACGACGACGCGGTCGCCGTACTCCTCCGGCGAGCCGAGGCCGTAGATGCAGGAGACGGAGGCGACGATCACGACGTCGCGGCGCGTCAGGAGCGACGACGTCGCGCTGTGGCGCAGCCGGTCGATGTCGTCGTTCCGCGAGGAGTCCTTCTCGATGTAGAGATCGGCCTGCGGCACGTACGCCTCGGGCTGGTAGTAGTCGTAGTAGGAGACGAAGTACTCGACCGCGTTGTCCGGGAAGAACTCGCGGAACTCGTTGCAGAGCTGGGCGGCGAGGGTCTTGTTGTGGGCGATGATCAGCGTCGGGCGCTGGATCTGCTCGATGATCCACGCCATCGTCGCCGTCTTGCCGGTGCCGGTCGCGCCGAGCAGCGTCTGGTAGCGCTCGCCGGCGAGCAGCGAGGCGGTGAGCGTCTCGATCGCCGCCGGCTGGTCGCCGGTCGGGCGGTAGGCGGCCGCGGTGCGGAGCTCGGGCACGGACCTAGAGTATCCGGCGGCCCGCCGGGCACCGGACAAGGAATGCCGGGACGACGGACGAACCCGTGCCAGGTCAGGTCGGCACCGCGCGAAAGGGGTCAGGAGAGCGCTTTGAACATGGAACGACAGAGCTTGCAAGCGGCCCTGACCCGACCACAGACGCGGAAACACCATTAGGATTCGCGCCCGCATGCGCCGTCTGGCTCCAATCGGGCTCGCGCTCGCGTTCGCGCCGGCCGCCTACGGCGGCAGCCTGACGGTGGCGCCGCAGGACTTCGCCCCAGCGGCACGCCCGCTGACGGTGAGCGCCGACCTCGCCGCGCCCGGGAAGGTCGGCGTCCAGCTGACCACGGTGTCGGGCCGGCCGGTCGGCTGGCTCGCCCGCCCTGCGCTGCGGCGTGCGGTCCGCCTGCGCTGGAACGGCAGGCTGGACGGCGTGCCGGTCGCAGCGGGGCGCTACCGCATCCGCCTGGTCGGGCCCCGGCGCGAGCTGTCCTCGGCCCCGGTCACGATCGACCGCAGCGCCCCCACGCTGGCCGGCCTGCTGGTCGAAAGCAGCGGCGACCCGTTCGCCGGCGACCGTCGCCTCCTCACGACGATCAGCCCGAACGGCGACGGCGACCGGGATGCAGCCACGGTCCGCTTCAGGCTCAGCGAGCGTGCGACGGTGCATCTCGAAGTATCGCGAACGGTGAGTGCCCCGTTCCCGATCCACGAGCTGACAGCGACCCTGCCCGCCGGCCCGCACGAGCTGCGCTGGGCGCCGGGGCCCGAGGTCGGGCCCCGCACGTACCTCGTCCGGCTCACGGTCCGGGACGTCGCCGGGAACCGCCGCACGTACGGCGCCGGCGACGCGCGCAGCGGCCGCATCCCTTCGGGGCCGGTCGTCCGCGTGCTCGGGGTCGAGGCCGGCTTCACGCGCGATAGCTACGCGCCGGGCCAGAGAGCCGACCTCGTCGTCTCCTCGGACGCGAACTGGCTGGTGGCCCAGTTCTTCCGCGCCGGGCCCGAGAAGGTGCCGACGTCGGCCGACAACGTCATGAACGGCGTCCCCGCCGGCGAGACGATCACGCTGCCCTGGAGCGCCTGGCGTAACACGCCGCGCCGGGTCACGTTCGGCATCGGGGCGTGGGAGAGCGGCCTCTACTTCCTGCGTCTGACCGCCGACGACGGCCGCGTGGGCTACGCCCCGTTCGTGGTGCGCCCCTCGCTGTTCGGCCACGCGAGCCGCGTCGCCGTCGTGCTGCCGACCAACACCTGGCAGGCGTACAACTTCCGCGACGAGGACGGCAACGGCTGGGGCGACACGTGGTATGCGAAGGGCGCCCAGAGCACCGTCCGGCTCGGCCGGCCGTACCTCCGCCGCGGCGTCCCGCCGCAGTTCCGCAAGTACGACCTCGCCTTCCTGCACTGGCTCGAGTGGACGGGCAAGAAGGTGGACCTGCTGGCCGAGCCCGACCTCGATCTGATCGGCTCGGGCGACGAGCTCGCCGCGGCCTACGACCTCGTCGTCTTCCCGGGCCACACCGAGTACGTGACGAGGCGCGAGTACGACCTGATCCAGCGCTACCGCGACGTGGGCGGCAACCTCGCCTTCCTCTCGGCGAACAACTTCTTCTGGGAGGTCCGGCGCGAGCAGGGGATTCTGCGGCGCACGCGGCTCTGGCGGGAGAGCGGGAGGCCCGAGGCGGCCCTGATCGGCGTCCAGTACCGCGGCAACGACGACGGCACCCACCAGCGGCCGTTCCTCGTGACGGGAGCAACGGCGGCTCCGTGGCTCTTCGACGGCACCGAGCTCACCGACGGGGCGCTGCTCGGACAGCAGGTCGGCGGCTACGGGATCGAGATCGACGGGCTGACGAAGGACTCTCCCCCGGGAACCGTCGTGCTCGCCGAGATCCCCGATCTCTTCGGCCCCGGCTTCACGGCCCAGATGACCTCCTACGAGACCCTCGCGGGCGCGAAGGTGTTCGCCGCCGGGGTGCTCGACTTCGGCGGCAGCTCCACGACCTGGCCTGTTCGCAGGCTGCTCGAGAACCTCTGGGCCCGGCTGACGATTCCCTAGAGCGAGGCCGCCACGGGCTCGCGCCGCCGCAGCGCGACCGAGACGAACGGGATCGTTCCGAGAAGCTGACCGCTCGCGATCAGCAGGAACACGTGCCGGGGCCCCCATGACTGCAGCAGCGGTCCTGCGATCACCATCCCCACCGGCCCTGCGAGCAGCGCGAACGTCATCACCGCGGTCATCACCTTCGGCCGGAGCGCCGCCGGCGTCCGGGAGGTGATCACCCCGATCAGCGGCGCGTTGATGATCGGCCCCGCGATCGCCGACACGGCGAGCACGCCGAGCACCGCCGCCGCGGGCAGCTCGAGGCCGAGCAGGAAGATCGGCAGCGAGAGCCCGACGAGCGCCACCGACGCGAGCCGCAAGGGGTCGAAGCGGGGCATGAGCTTGATCGCCAGCACGCTCCCGACGACTGCGCCTGCCCCGAAGGCGCCGAAGAACACCCCCGCGAGGCGCGAGCTGCCGCCGTACTCGGAATAGGCGAGCACCGGCAGCGAGATGACGAACATCTGCCCGAACATGTTGAGGAAGAGCGAGGTCACGCCGAGCGAGGCGAGGAGCCGATCCCGCAGCAGAAAGCGCACGCCCGCCAGGATGCCGCGGCTCTCCTCGGTCGGCGCCAGCGGGGGCCGCTTCGGGACGAAGAGCGCGAGCGTGACGAACGCGAACAGGAAGGTCGCGGCATCGATGTAGAGGACGTTGGGCGCATCGAGCACGGCGATCAGCACGCCGGCGGTCGCGGGGCCGGCGAGCGCCGTCGCGCGCAGCGAGCCCTCGAGGATCGCGTTGGCCTGGGCGACGAGCCGCTCGTCGTCCCCGACGAGCTCCGGCAGGATCACCCGCTGCGAGGAGAAGTACGGCGCGAGGAAGCAGCCGATCCCGAACACGATCACGAGCAGGAGCGGGAAGCTGAGCACGCCGGCGGCGTGCAGCACCGGCAGGCTCGCCATCAGGGGCACCCGCGCGAGGTCCCCGATCAGCATCGTCCGCCGCGCGCCCAGGCGCGACACGAGCGTGCCGCTCGGGATGCCGAGGAGCGCGACGGGCAGCAGCTCGACCGCGAGGACGACGCCCATGCGGGTCGGCGAGCCCGTCGTCACGAGGACGAACCAGGGCAGGGCGAGGAACGTCATCTGCGAGCCGAGCGAGGAGACCACCTCGGCGACGAGGAGAGCGAGCAGCCCCGGCTTGCGCAGCATCAGCTCAGCCAGGCGTCGTCGCACATGTGCGCTATAATAAGACGTCTGTACGGTTTTGTAAAGTCCGGACATGCCGAAGACGAGCGACGAGCAGAAGGAGGCCCGGCGCGAGCAGATCCTCGCGGCGGCTCAACGCGTCTTCGGCGAGCACGGCTACGAGGGAGCGACGGTAGCGCTGCTCGAGCGGGAGTCCGGCCTCTCGCGCGGAGCGATCTTCAACTACTTCGCGAACAAGGACGAGCTCTTCCTCTGCCTCGCCGAGCGCGACGCCGAGCGCTTCGGCCGGCTCTGGCTCGACACGGGCTTCACGGGACTGCTGCGGGCGATCCTCGCCGAGGATCCCGCATGGCTTTCCGTCTACTTCGAGGCGAGCCGCCGGCTGCGCACCGACGAGACGTACCGCAAGCGGTTCGAGGCGCGCGCCCCCGAGGTGGACAGACAGCTCGAAGCGCGGCTCGAGGAACTGCGGGCCTGCGGCGAGCTGCGCGACGACGTTCCGCTCGAGACGCTCGGCCGCTTCATGGGGATCGTCGCAGACGGTCTCGCCCTGCGCACCGCCGCCGGGTTTGCAACCGAGGACGCAGACGACCTGCTGCGGCTCGTGGACGAGGCTATCCGACCGCCAGCTCGCTCGCGTACGCGCGCGCGTAGATCCGCTTGAGCCGTTCGACGCGGGCCACGTAGGCGCGGGTCTCGGCGAAGACGATCCCTTCACCGTTCGAGCGCCACTCGTCCACCTGGCCCTGGCCCGCGTTGTAGGCGGCGAGCGCGGTCCTCTCGTCGCCGTACTTGTCGAGCAGGTGGCGCAGGTACCAGGCGCCGTAGCGGACGTTCAGCTCCGGGTCGTAGAGGTCGGCCACGACGAAGCGGGCGCCGCCGGTACGGCTGGCGATCCCCTCTGCCGTGCCGGGCAGGAGTTGCATCAGCCCGATCGCTCCCTGCGCCGACTTCGCGTTCGGGTCGAACTTGCTCTCCTGGTAGATGACCGCGGCGAGCAGCGGCGCCGCGAGCCGGTAGTTCTTTGCGTGTCCGACGACGATCTGCTCGTAGCGGAGCGGGTAGCGCAGCCGCGCGTACCACGCCGGCTCCGTCTCCAGCACGTAGAGGATGCCGCCGGCAGCGACGAGCGCCGCGGCCAGCAGGAGCCCGAGCCGCCTCACTCCGGCGCGAGCTCGCCCAGCACCGCGACAACCCACGCGTCGAGCTCCTCGAGCGACCCGGTGTTGACGTAGACGAAGTCGGCCCGCTTCGCCTTCTCCTCGTCGGAGATGAGCCGCGCGTCCCGGTCGTCGCGCGAGACCGTGCGCCGGGCGTCCCGCAGCTTCGCCGGCGCCGTGATCACGACCACCTTGTCGAAGCGCGACTCGCCGGCGACCTCGTACAGGAGGGGCACCTCCGTCACGCAGACGCTCGGCGGGCTCTGCAATTGCGCGAGCTGCTCGCGCCACGCGAGGTACTCACGGGCGACGAGTGGATGCAGCAGGCCCTCGAGGAACGCGAGCGCCTCGTCGTCGCCGAAGACGAGGCGGCCGATACGACCCCGGTCGGGGCGGCCGTCGGCGCCGAGAACGTCCTCGCCGAAGCGCTCCACCAGCGCGCGCTTGACCTCGTCGTCCTCGCGCAGTAGGTGGTGGACGATCTCGTCGCTCGAGACGACGGCGGCGCCGTGTCGTGCGAACGCCCGCAGCGCCTCGCTCTTGCCCGCGCCGATCGAGCCGGTGATCGCGACCGCGACCGGCCGCAAGGGGCCCTACGCGGTCTCGCCGGGCTCGGGCTCGGGCTCGGCGGCTTCGGGCTCGGAATCCGCGACCTGTTCGGCGACGGGCTCCGCGATCTCCGCCTCCGCCTCCGGCTCGACGTCGGCCGGAACCACCTCGACCTCGATGGCCTCGGCTTCCGCCTCGACGGCCTCAAGCTCGACGGCCTCGGCTTCCTCGACGACGGCGGAGCCGGCCGGGAAGGCCTCCTCGGAGAGCTGGAGGTGCGGCGTCTCGTGCACCGACGGTGCGCCGTCCGGCCGCGGCAACGGCTGTGCGCCCTCCTCGACCCGCTTCAGCGAGAGCGAGAGGCGGCGGCGCTCGGCATCGACCTCGAGCACGACGACGTTGACCGCGTCGCCCTGCGAGACGACCTCGCGCGGGTTCTCGACGTGGTGCTGGGCCAGCTCGGAGATGTGAACGAGCCCCTCGACGCCGGGGAGGATCTCGACGAACGCACCGAAGGTCACGACCTTGGTCACACGGCCCTCGACGACGTCGTCCACGTGGTAGGCGTCGAGCACCTGCTGCCACGGGTCGGACTGCGTCTGCTTGAGGCCGAGCGAGATCCGCTGGCGGTCACGGTCGATGTCGAGCACCTTGACCTTGACGTCCTGGCCGATCTCGAGGATCTCGGACGGGTGGTTGACATGGCTCCACGACAGCTCGGAGATGTGAATCAGGCCGTCCATGCCGTCGAGGTCGACGAAGGCGCCGAAATCCACGATGTTGGAGATCTGACCGTCAACGACGTCGCCCGGGTTGAGCCGGTCGAGGATCGCCTGGCGCATCTCCTTGCGCTCGTCTTCGAGCACCGCGCGCCGGCTGAGCACGACGTTGTTGCGCGAGCGGTTGAGCTCGATCACCTTGCAGCGCAGCTCCTTGCCCATGAACTCGTCCAGGTCCTGCACCCGCCGGATGTCCACCAGGGAGGCCGGCAGGAAGCCGCGCACGCCGAGGTCGAGGATGAGGCCGCCCTTGACGACCTCGATCACGTTGCCGTTGACCGGCTCCCCGCTCTCGGCGGCCACCTCGATCCTCTTCCACGCAAGCTCGAAGCGGGCGCGCTTCTTCGAGAGGATGAGACGCCCCTCGGCATCCTCCTTCGTGAGGACGAGCGCGTCGATCTCGTCACCGACCGAGACCTCGTCGGCCGGGTTGATCGAGCGGCGGATCGAGAGCTCGGCGACCGGGATGACGCCTTCGGACTTGTAGCCGATGTCGACGAGCACCTCGTCCCTGTCGACGCGGACAACCGTGCCGTGCACGACCTCGCCCTCGTTGATCGTCGGGAACGTGGACTCGTAGTCGGGGATCAGATCCCCGTCGGGGCCGACGGTCCACACCCCCTCTTCGAGGCGCGGGTCTACGTGCTCCATGGTGTCGTTGACCATAGCGAAGGCGCAGTATAGCCACGTCTCCGCGCAGAACAGCGGTTCCCAGCCGGCCCGCCGCACGCACCACCGTGGTACCAGGTGGGCCTCAGCTCTTCGCCTCCGCCCAGTTGTCCCCCACGCCGACGTCCACCGCAAGCGGTGGGTCGAGGGGGTAGGCACCGACGAGCTCCTCCCGCACGAGCGCCCGCGCGGCGGTCGTCTCGGTCTCCGGCACCTCGAGCAGCAGCTCGTCATGCACCTGGAGCACGAGCCGCGTCCCCCTCCCCTCGCGCCGCAGCCGCTCGTGGATCCGCACCATCGCCACCTTGATGACGTCGGCGGCGGTGCCCTGCATCACGGAGTTGACGGCGAGCCGCTCGCCGAGCGAGCGCGTCTGGCGATTCGACGCCCGGATCTCCGGCACCGGCCGGCGGCGGCCGAGCAGCGTCGTCACGTAGCCGTCCCGCTCGGCCTGCGCGATCGTGCGCTTGATGAACTCCTGCACGTGCGGGAAGCGCGCGAGGTAGGTGTCGATGTAGGCCTGGGCCTGTTCGCGCGGGATCTCGAGGTTCTCGGCGAGGCCGAACGCGGAGATGCCGTAGATGATCCCGAAGTTGACCATCTTCGCGATGTCGCGCTCGTCCTTGGAGAGCTCGGCCTGCGGCTTGCCGAGCACCTCGGCCGCGGTCGCCGCGTGGACGTCCTCGCCACGGGCGAAGGCCTCGCGCAGGCGGGGCTCGCCCGAGACGTGGGCGAGGATGCGCAGCTCGACCTGCGAGTAGTCGGCCGAGAGCAGCCGGAAGCCCGGCTCGGCGACGAAGGCGGAGCGGATCTCGCGGCCGAGGTCCGAGCGGACGGGAATCGCCTGCAGGTTCGGATTCGAGGTCGAGAGCCGGCCCGTCGCCGCGACGGTCTGGTTGAACGTCGTGTGGAGCCGGCCGTCGTGCTCCGAGATGAGGGTCGGCAGCGGCCCGAGGTAGGTGTTCAGGAGCTTCGAGTACTCGCGCCACTCCTCGAGCACCTCGACGAGCGGGTGCGCCTGGCGAAGCGAGCGCAGGACGCGCGTGTCGGTCGAGTAGCCCGTCTTCCCCTTGCGGCCGGGGGCGAGCCCGAGCTTCTCGAAGAGGATCCGCGCGACCTGCTGGGTCGAGCCGAGCAGGAACGGCTCGCCTGCGAGCTCCTCGGCCTTCGCCTCGAGCTCCTCGACGCGATCGGCGAGCCGCGCGGTGATCTCACCCATGCGGTACGTGTCGATCCTGACGCCCGCGTCCTCCATCGCCGAGAGGACGGCGGTCAGCGGCAGCTCGATCTCGCGGTAGAGCCGCTCGGAGCCGCGCTCGCAGAGCCGCTCGAGCATCGGCCCGATCAGGCGGCGGGGCGCCTCGGCGCGCCGGACGAGCGCCGCCGTCTCCTCCTCGACCGGCGAGTCGAGGACGACCTCGACGCCGTACTCCGCGGCCAGCTCATCGAGCGCATACTCGGCCCGCCCGGGCTCGATCAGGTAGGCAGCGAGCAGCGTGTCGTCGCGTGCGAGGACGCGCAGCGACTTCGCGTCGTGCACGACGAGCTCGCCCAGTGACACGGTGTCACTTGGCCGCGGCGCGACGACGACCTCATCGCCGGTCGCGACGGCGCACCGACCGCCTTCGGCGGCGTAGCCGACGGGGCCGCGCACCGACGCGGGGAGCTCGCCCTCGCGCCAGCGCACCGTGGCCCCCACCGGGGCCTGCTTCGCCGACGGCAGGGCTGCGTCGAGATCGTCCACCCGCGCGAGCACGCCGCGGAACTCGAAGCGGCGGAAGATCTCCTTCAGCTGCGAGCGGTCCGGTGCGTCGCGGACGAGCTCGTGCGGGTCGCACTCGATGTCGAGGTCGCGCCGCATCGTCGCGAGCAGCTTCGAGTCGCGCGCCTGCTGGGCGAACTCGGTGAGCGCCTTCGCGCGGGCCGGCGACTGCTCGGCGGCGTGCTCGAGGACGGCCTCGAGCGAACCGTACTGCGCGATCAGCTGCGCCGCGGTCTTGTCCCCGATCCCCGGGACGCCGGGAATGTTGTCGGAGGTGTCGCCCTTGAGGCCGATGAAGTCGGGGACCTGGTCGGGGCGGACGCCGTAGCGAGCCTCGACGCGCTCCGGGGTGTAGACCTGGACGTCGGAGACGCCTCGCGGGGTCATCATCAGGCAGACGTTCGCCGAGCAGAGCTGGAAGGCGTCGCGATCGGTCGAGACGACGCACGTCGCGACCCCGGCGGCGTCGGCGCGGGTGGCGAGCGTGGCGATCACGTCGTCGGCCTCCCAGCCCTCGAACTCGAGGTTGCTGTAGCCGAACGCCTCGACGATCGGGCGGAAGTGCGGGAACTGCTCGCGCAACAGGTCCGGCATCGGCTTCCGCTCGGCCTTGTAGGCCTCGGAGATCTCCGTGCGGTGGACGGGACGCGTGTCCCACGCGACGGCGACGCCTTTCGGCTTGTAGTCGGAAAGGAGCTTGAAGAGCATGTTCGTGAAGCCGAGCAGGGCGTTCGTCGGGAAGCCCTCGGTCGTCGCAAGCTCCTCCGGCAGCGCGTAGAAGGCGCGGTAGGCGAGGTTGTTACCGTCCACCAGGAAGAGCTCGGAGGAGCGCGCGGGCGCGTCGTCCAGCTCGAGCTCGGCACCCGTGACCGTCTTCGGCGACATGCGGCGAGTCTACGACGCATGGCCTGACCGCGAAGCGCGGAGTACGATCGCACGTGCCCACACAGGATCGACAGGAAGGACGTCCATGCGCTACGCACAACTCCTCTTCCTCGCAGGCCTCGTCGCCGCAGCCACACTCCTCGCCGGAGGAGCGTCTGCGGCGCCGGCCACGCAGACGAGCGGCAAGACGCTCGTCTTCTGCAGCGACATGACCTATCCGCCCGAGGAGTCGATCGTGAACGGCAAGCCCGTCGGCTCCGACATCGACATCGGCAGGGAGATCGCCAGGCGTCTCGGCATGACGGCGACGTTCGACAACACCGGCTTCGACGGCATCATCGCCGCGCTGCTCGGCAAGAAGTGCGATGCGATCATCTCCGGCATGAACGACACGCCCGCCAGGGCCAAGCAGGTCGCCTTCGTCGACTACATCAAGGTCGGCCAGTCGATCATGGTCAAGAAGGGCAACCCGCTGAAGATCAACGGCGTGGCGGGTCTCTCCGGGCGCACGGTCTCGGTGGAGGTCGGCACGACGAACAAGGACTTCCTCGCGGCCGAGTCCAAGAAGCTGAAGGCGGCCGGCAAGAAGGCCATCGACGTCGTCGCGTTCCCGAAGGACACCGACGCCGCGAACGCCCTCAAGACCGGCAAGGTGGACGCCTACTTCGGCGACTCGCCGGTCGTGGCGTACTACATCGGCCGGGACGCGAGCTTCGCGTTCGCCGGCTCGCCGGTCAACCCGATCCCCGTCGGCATCGCGCTACGCAAGGGCGACCCGCTGATCGCGCAGGTCAGGAAGGCCGTGAACGCGATGTACGCGGACGGGTCGATGGTGAAGATCCTCGCGAAGTGGAAGATGAGCGCAACGGCGTTGAAGAAGTAGCCCTTGTCGCTCGTCGCTGCAGTCGACTGGCACATCCTGTGGCAGCGGATCTTCCAACCGGACCGCGTCTTCTTCGACGCGCTCCTGCGGACGATCTACATCTCCGTCGCCGCCCAGTTCTTCGGCGTCCTCCTCGGCCTGCTCGCGGCGCTGATGAGGATGTCGAAGTTCTGGCCGGCACGGGCGCTCTCCGCGCTGTACGTGCTGCTGTTCCGCGGCACCCCGGTGATCGTGCAGATCTTCTTCGTCTACTTCGGCGCGAACCTGCTCTTCGGCTTCGACCTCTTCCCGCGTGAGGTGGGCTGGCTCGGAGGGCTGAACGGCGCGGTCTTCGCCGGCATCGTCGCGCTCGCGGTCAACGAAGGCGCCTATATGCGCGAGATCATCCGAGCCGGGATCGACGCGATCGACAAGGGACAGATGGAGGCCGCGCGCTCGCTCGGGATGACCCACCGGCTCGCGATGCGGCGGATCGTCCTGCCACAGGCGGCCCGGGTGATCGTGCCGCCGCTCGGGAACGAGTTCAACAACATGATGAAGACGACCTCGCTCCTCTTCTTCATCGGCGTCTACGAGATCTTCGGCGACGCCGACGTCCACTACTCGACGACCTTCAAGCCGGTCGAGTACTTCGCCGCGGTCGCCTTCTGGTACCTCGTGCTGACGACGATCTGGAGCGTCGTCCAGGCCCAGATCGAACGGAAGCTCTCGGTGAGCGAGCGGGGTGAGGAGCCGTCCTTCCGCGAGCGGCTCGCGCAGGCGTGGTCGCCCGTCCAGGCGTGGGGGCGGGGAGCGCGGTGAGCGCGACGGACGTCGTCATGCACGCCGCCGGCGTGCACAAGTACTTCGGCCGCCTGCACGTCCTCAAGGGCGTCTCGCTCGAGGTGCGCAAGCGCGAGACGGTCTGCATCATCGGCCCCTCCGGCTCGGGCAAGACGACGTTCATCCGGTGCATCAACCACCTCGAGAAGATCGACGACGGCCGGATCGAGGTGAACGGCCACCTGATCGGCTACCGGGAGCGGAACGGCAGGCTCGTCGAGGACTCGGAGGGCTCGATCGCGAAGCAGCGCACCCAGATCGGCATGGTCTTCCAGCGCTTCAACCTGTTCCCCCACCGGACGGCGCTCGAGAACGTGATCGAGGCGCCGGTGCACGTGCTCGGCGTGCCGAAGGAGCAGGCGATCGCCGAGGCGGAGACGCTGCTCGACCGGGTCGGGCTCGCCGAGAAGCGCGACGTCTACCCGGGCAAGCTGTCGGGCGGCCAGCAGCAGCGGGTCGCGATCGCGCGCGCGCTCGCGATGAAGCCCGCGCTGATCCTCTTCGACGAGCCGACGAGCGCGCTCGACCCCGAGGTGATCGGCGAGGTGCTGGTCGTGATGGCGGAGCTCGCCCACGAGGGGATGACGATGATCGTCGTCAGCCACGAGATGGGCTTCGCGCGCGAGGCCGCAGACCGTGTCGTGATGATGGACGAGGGCGTGATCATCGAGGAGGGGACGCCCGAGCACTTCTTCGAGTCGCCCGACCACGAGCGCACGAAGCAGTTCCTCTCGAAGATCCTCTAGCCCTAATCCTCGCCGAGATACGTCTTGCGGACCTGCTCGTTCTGGCTGAGATCCTTCGCCGGGCCCTCGAGCGCGATCCTGCCGGTCTCGAGCACGTAGCCCCGGTCGGCGGCGGCGAGCGCCATCAAGGCGTTCTGCTCGACGAGCAGGATCGGCGTCCCCTGCTCGTTGATCTCGTGCACGATCTCGAAGATCTTCTCGACAAAGATCGGCGCGAGCCCCATCGAGGGCTCGTCGAGCATCAGCAGCTTCGGCCGCGCCATCAGGGCACGACCGATCGCGCACATCTGCTGCTCGCCGCCGGAGAGCGTCCCGGCCTTCTGGTGCTTCCGCTCCTCGAGCCGGGGGAAGAGCTGGAAGACGCGCTCCATGTCCTCCTTGAAGAGGTGCCGGTCGGTGCGCTGGAAAGCGCCCATCTCGAGGTTCTCGAGCACCGACATGCGCGGGAAGAGGCGCCTGCCCTCCGGCGACTGGCAGATGCCCATCTTGACGACGTCGTGTGGAGGCACGCTCGTGATGTCGGTGCCCTCGAAGCTGATCGTTCCCTGCCGCGGGTGGTTGAGGCCGTTGATCGAGCGCAGCGTCGTCGACTTGCCGGCGCCGTTNGCTCCGATCAGGGTCACGATCTCGCCCTGCGCGCACCGTGATCGAGATCCCCTTCAGCGCGTGGATCGCGCCGTAGTAGGTGTGGACGTCCTTCAGCTCGAGGACGACGTCGTTGCCGGCGCTCACTGTGTTGCCGCCTTGCCGAGATAGGCCTCGATCACGCGNTCGTCGTGNTGGCACTCGCGCGGCGTCCCCTCGAAGATCTTCTCGCCGTGGTCGAGCACGGTGACGCGGTCGGAGATGCCCATCACGACCTTCATGTCGTGCTCGATCATCAGCACCGTCAGCTTCTGCTCGCTGCGCAGCATCGCGACGAAGTCGGTGAAGGCGGCCGTCTCCTGCGGGTTCATGCCGGCCGTCGGCTCGTCGAGCAGCAACAGCTGCGGCTCCGTCGCGAGCGCACGCGCGACCTCGAGCCGGCGCTGGTCGCCGTACGGCAGGTTGCGCGCCAGCTGCTCGTCACGGCCGGGCAGGCCCGAGAAGACGAGGAGCTCGCGGGCGCGCTCGCGGGCGGTCCGCTCCTCGCGCCGTAGGCCCGGAGTGCGCAGGATCGACGTGATGATCCCGCCCTTGAGCCGGCAGTGCATCCCGACGAGCACGTTCTCGAGCGCCGTCATGTGCTGGAAGAGGCGGATGTTCTGGAACGTGCGGCCGATGCCCAGCTCGGTGATCGCGTGCGGGGGCTTGCCCGCCACGTCCTTGCCTGCGAAGAGGATCCTGCCCGCCGTCGGCCTGTAGACGCCCGTCAGCATGTTGAAGAACGTCGTCTTGCCGGCGCCGTTCGGGCCGATCAGGCTGACCACCTGCCCCTGCGGGATCGCGAAGTCCACGTCGCTGACGGCCAGGAGGCCGCCGAACTCCTTTCGCACTCCGGTCGCTGTGAGGAGGTCGCTCATTCGTGTGTGGAGTCGTAGAGCGGCTGGTCGTGGACGCCTTCCTCCATCTCGCGCTTGTGGCGGCGCTCGGGGATCAGGCCGGTCGGGCGGAACAGCATCATCAACACGACGATCGCGCCGTAGATGCCGAACTGGTACTTCGTCGGGTCGAAGTTGATTCCGCCCTCGTTCAGCTTCGAGCCGAACGTCGCGAGGCCTTCGACGTTGAGGTAGCCGAGGATCATCCCGCCCAGCAGCACGCCCCAGACGCTGCCCATCCCACCGAGGATCACCATGCAGAGCAGGAAGATCGAGATGTTGAAGTAGAAGTCCGCGGGGAAGGCGCCGCTCTTGAAGCTCGCGTAGAAGGCGCCGGCGATGCCGCCGAAGAACGCGCCGAGCGCGTACGACCACGTCTTGGTGCGCATCAGCGGCACGCCCATCGCGGCCGCCGCGGTCTCGTCCTCGCGGATCGCCACCCACGCGCGCCCGAGCTTCGAGTCGCGCAGGCGCACGCTGCAGAAGACGGTGAAGAGCAGCAGGGCGAGCGCCGTGAGGTAGAAGAGCTTCGCCTTGTCCAACGACTGCTGGTAGCTCGCCGGCAGGCCGAAGACGTCGCTCAGCGTCGTGCCGAATCCGGGCGCGTCGATCGGGCTGATGCCGAACGTGCCGTGTGTCAGGTCGAACCCGGCCAGGTCGTCGGCGTTGCGCACGAACTGGGGGATGATCTCGCCGAAGCCGAGCGTCACGATCGCGAGGTAGTCGCCGCGGAGGCGCAGCGTCGGCAGCCCGATGATGATGCCGACGGCGAGCGTGAAGAGGCCGGCCAGGACGAGGATCAGCCAGATCGAGAGGTGGATCCCAGGCAGGTCGGAGCGGATGCCGACCGCACCGAAGTGGAAGCTGATGTCCTCGAAGTGCTGCGAGGCGAACCAGGCCGCCGTGTACGCACCCGCGGCGTAGAAGGCAACGTAGCCGAGGTCGAGCAGGCCGGCGTAGCCGACGACGATGTTCAGCCCGACGGCCATCATCGTGAAGACGATCATCACGACCATCGAGCCGACGCTCGGCACGAAGTCCCCGAGGAGGGTCATGTCCTGCAGGCTCTCGACGTAGTTCGGGTAGAGGACGGCGAGCGCGATCAGCGCCAGCGGCAGCGCGAGCACGCGCACCCGCTTCGGGGCGAGCGCGAGCAGCCTGTCGGCGCGCTCCTTCACTAGGCCCCCTCCGGCGTCCGCTCGCCGAGCAGTCCCTCGGGCCGGAAGACGAGGATCGCGATCAGGAGCCCGAACACGATCGAGCGCGTCCAGTCGCTGCCCGGCGCGTGCCAGGCAAGGCCCTCGTTGAAGGCCTGGATGAAGCCGATCACCATGGCGCCGAGCACCGCGCCGGAGAGGTTGCCTATACCCCCGAGCACGGCCGCCGTGAAGGCGATCAGCCCCAGCTCGAAGCCGGTGTCGTAGCGCATGTTGAACTGGAGCAGGTAGACGATCCCCGCCGCGCCGGCGAGCGCGCCGGCGATCGCGAACGTCACCGAGATCGTGCGGTTGACGTTGACGCCCATGATGGCCGAGGCCTCCGGGTCCTGGGCGACCGCGCGCATCGCCTTCCCCTGCCGCGTCGACGTGACGAACCACGTCAGCAGCGCGAGCACCGGGACGGTGATCATCAGGACGGCGAGCTTGTTCCACGTGTAGTGGACGCCGGCGATCGAGAAAACGTCCGTGCGCGGGATGAAGTTCGGCACGTCGCGGTAGTTCACGTCGTAGATCGCGAGCGAGACGTTCTGGACGATGAACGACATCCCGACCGCCGTGATCAGCGGCGCGAGGCGCGGCGCCCGACGCAGGCGCCGGTAGGCGACGAGCTCGATCAGCGCGTTCACGCCCGAGAAGAGCGCCATCACGATCACGAGCGTCGCGAGCATGCCGCCGACGATTACGAGCACGCCGCTCGACTCGTCCAGCCCGAACAGTGAGACGATCACCGTGCTCGCGAAGAGGCCCGACAGCGCGAAGACGTCGCCGTGGGCGAAGTTGATCAGCTGGAGGATCCCGTAGACGAGCGTATAGCCGAGTGCGACGAGGCCGTAGACGGCGCCGTTGGTGAGCCCGATCAGCGCGATGTTGAGGAACTCGCCCGGCTCCTTGACGAGGTTGACGACGAGCCAGAAGACGAGCAGCCCGATCAGCACCCAGCCGACCATGTTGATCGGGCCGGAGTGCCCGAAGCGGCGGGCCGCTGCCAGGAGAGACTGCGCTCTGTCGGTCGCGGTGGCGATGGTGCGGGACTCTAACGCGTCCGGGGGAGGGCGACGCCCTCCCCCGGATCGCGTTCCGTCTCTGGGTAACCGCTAGCCGCGGGCCGCCTCGACGTTCTCCGGCTTCGGGGAGATCGTCTTGACGGTCTTGAGCTTGTCGGTCGCGACATAGATCGTGAAGCCGACGACCGCACCCTCAGCCCCGCTCGGATCGCCGTTCTCGTTGATCCCGAAGGTGCCGAGGTAGCTGTCCGTGACCTTCGCAGCGAACATCTGCTCGATCACGCTGGCCCGCGTGCCGTCCGACGCGGCAATCGCGTTGATCACGATCTCGGCAGCCTGGGCGCCGTAGATCGCGTACGGGTCGATCTCCTTGCCGGCCAGCTTCTCCGCCTTGAACGTCTTGGCGAACTCCGCGCCCTTGCCGACGAACTCGTCGATGGGCACGCCGGCGACGCTCATGAACATCCCCGCGGAGGCGGGACCGGCCTCGTCGATCGTCTGCTGTGTCGTGAAGCCGTCCGGCACGAACAGCTTGACGCGCCGTCGTTCGGGCCGAGCACGGCGGCCTTGTCCTTGATCACCTGGGCGCCGTTCTCGTCGATCAGGCCGCCGAGGAAGACCGCGTCGGCCCCGGAGCCCTTGATCTTGTTGAAGAGCGCCTCGTAGCTCGACGCCTTCGGATCCCACGCCTCGAAGCCGGCGATCGTGATGCCGACGGCCTCTGCGGCGTTCTTGAAGTTCGTCGCGACGCCGAGGCCGTAGGCCTCCTTGTCGTTCAGGATGTAGACGCTCGTGACGCCCTGCTCCTTGGCGAACTCGGCCACGGCCGCGCCCTGGTAGGCGTCATGGGCGACCACGCGGGCGTAGTTGCGCGAGCCGGACGGGTAGTACTTGTCAGGCTCGGTCTTGTCGCAACCGGGCCCACCCTCCGTCAGGCAGACGTACGTGTTCGCGGGCGACATCATCGCCACAGCACCACCCGGGGCCTGATTCAGCACCGGGATCTCGATCGCGGCGCAGCCCGAGTTGAACGTGCCGATCACGGCGAGCACCTTGTCGTTCGCCGCGTAGGCCTGCGCGTTCGTCGAGCACTTGCCCGAGTCCCACTTGCCGGCCTGGGCCGTCGAGTCGTCGCAGGCCTGGAAGCCGATCTTGTAGTCGCCGGCCTGCCAGTTGGTCTGCTCGAGCAGGTAGCGGATCGCCTCGACGATCTGGACCGTCTGCGTCCGCGAGGAGCCCTGCATCGGGAAGTCCGACGCGATCAGGAAGTCGGGCTCGCCCTCCCCGCCGTACTCGATGGCGGTGCAGGACGAGGACGGGAGCGCCTCGACGCCGCCGCCACCCGTGGCCGCGGTTTCGGTCGCCGTCGCGCCGCCGTTGTCGTCGCCGCCGCACCCGGCTGCAACCAGCGCGAGCGCCACGACGACCAGGGCGAAAGCCCCGATCAGTCCACGATTCATGAGTCTCAAGCTGTTCCTCCTCCGTCACCCGATGACCGATGCCCTGCGGCGTCGTCGACCTTCCGCGCAGGCGAGAGGCAAGTATCAGGCCATTGGCGCCTGCTTTCAACCTCAGTACCGACCACTATGATCGAATCGGCCGGCCGAAGTGGCGGAACTGGCAGACGCGCCGGACTCAAAATCCGGTGGCCTTCGGGCCGTGTGGGTTCGATTCCCACCTTCGGCACTACCTGCACGAAGCGAGCCCGACGACGGGGAGGTCGAGGGAGACGTGCGACACGGTTTTGGCGTTGCTGGCCCTCGCCGAGCTCGCGCTCGTAGAGATCGTCGAACCAGACCGAGTGCTGACGGGAACCGCGTCCGCGACGGCAGGTGGCATTGGACTTGTTACGTTCGTCGCTCCGCGGCCGACTCATATAGCAGTGGATCCTCGCGCCGACCCCATACGCAGCCACTACCGGGACGTTCTCCGTTTCGTCCGGCGCCGGGTTGACTCGACGGCGACGGCAGAGGACGTGACGCAAGAAGTGTTCGCGAACGCGGCCGAGTCGCTCGCGCGCTCGGCGGGCGCTGCGCCACCAAACCTGGGCTGGCTGTACACGGTCGCTCGCCGCCGTCTTGTCGACGAGGCTCGACGTCGGCGGGTGCCGACAGTGCCGCTTGAAGTGGTCGTGGGCGCGGAAGCTCCGCCTGACGAGTACGGCGGCCTGGTGGCTCGGACATTCGAGCTGGCTCTCGCAAGATTGCCGGAAGCGCAGCGGCGGGTCGTGCTCATGCGCTTGGTCGAAGGCAGAACTTTCGGAGAGATCCGCGAGCAGGTTGGCGCAACGGAGGCGACTTGCCGTATGCGCTTCATGCGCGGACTCGAGCAGCTCCGCGTTGAGTTCGAGAAGGAAGGTCTGAACCCATGACCCGCACCAACTACTCCGTCTTTTCCGATGACGAACTCGTCGAGCTGCTGATCGACGAGCCGCAGCTCCTCGCAATCGCTGACGCGCTCATTGCGACCAAGAGCAAGGCGCCCCCCGCCGCGCGCCACCCCTATTTCTGGCCATCGCGGCAGCGGCGCCGGACGCGCATCGCTTCGATCGCCGCGGCATTGGCGGTTGTCGTCGCGGCGGTCGTGCTGCTTCTGATCTCGCCGTGGCAAGGCAGTCCCAGCGTGGTCCAGCGAGCGCTCGCTGCTGTCGGCAGCCAGCCTGTGCTGCACGTTGTCATTGCGCAGTCTGCGCCGCCTGCGGCGTCGATCCTCGATCTCAACACTGGCCAGGCGATTCCTCGGTCACTGCGGACGGAGATCTGGTTCGACCACCAGCGCGACCTGAAGAAGACCGTAGTCACGCTAAACAGCAAGATTCTCGATGAGCTGCTCGAAACAGAGAAGGGTGGCTTGTCCCGGGGAGGGCCGCTCTATACCTGCGCGTGGATCGCTGCTCACCCAGTTGAGGCGACAAAAGCCCGTGTCAGCTGCAACGCGAGCGGGGACAACGGGACGACCCCGCGCGAAGTTCCCGAGCAGCCACCCTCGCTTGACCAGGCGCTTGCCGGCTTCGTAGACCGCTACCAGGCAGCGCTCGCGTCCGGGGAGGCCAGGCAGATCGGCACCGGGCAGGTGGACGGGCGCGACATCGTCTGGCTCCAGTTCGACGCGGAGGGGACGAGAGAACGGGTCGCGGTGGATGCCCAGAGCTACAGGCCTCTGTTGCTCGAGGCGAACAAAGGCGCCGTCAGCTTTCGCGTGCTCACTGCCGAAACGCTGCCCTATGACCCGAGCTTCTTCACGAAGCCCGAGCAGGTGAGAGCGCAGTCGGGCGGGAGCGTCTCCTCGGAGGTAGACGTCAGTCCGCAGCAAGCGGCCACCAGCCTCGGCGGAATGGCGCTCTGGCTTGGCGGCGAGTGGAACGACCTGAAGCTTGTGGCCACCACGATGCAGGAGAGGACGATCGCCTATGGAGCGGGTTCCCAGCCGGGACGCGCCTCGGTGATCAAGTTCACGTACGCGCCGGTTGCTGCTGACGGGACAGTCGACATTCGCGCGAGCGTCGAGATCTACGAGACGACCACCTGCTTGGTCAGCGTCGGCTGGACGTGCACACCACTCGACCCGAGTGCAGCGGACACGCTCGGTCTCCCCCTAGGACTTCAGGGTCCGATTGACCTTCTCCACCGCGACGGCCTCTACGTCTCGATCTGGAACTCCGGCAATTCGCGGCTGCCGGCCTCCATCGACGTGGCGCGGGCCCTCGAGCCACTGATCACCAATCGCTGAGAATGGCCCAAAAAGAAGAGGCCGGAGACTTGACCCAGGGTGTTCCAGTCCACAGGGAGAGCCTCCGGCCCCCGTTGAGGGAGAGCCTTCGACGTCCGTGAAGACGAACCTCTGGCCCGCCGTCAGGGGAGCCTCCGACCAACCCATCAGAAGTCTATCCAGGATCCAGCTGTCTCGGTCGCTGGTTCTCGCTGCGGACGAACTCGTTGACTATCGCCACCGAGGTTTGTAGGACATCGGGCGTTCCAGTCCACTTCTCACGGGAGGTTGACTCATGATGTCAAGAGCCCACTCTTGGCCAGGGCGTCCACTGGCGGCGCTGGTAGCCGCGGTCGTGATCGCAGCCATCGCGGCCATCTCCACCAACTCTGCGTTGGCAAGGACGGGGTCGTCGTTGCCGCCAAATGGCGTCTACACCTGTGACTGGATCGCTGCACATCCGGCCGCTGCTGCGCAGGCAGGTGTGACGTGCGATCCTTCGATCTTCTTTGCGGCTGCATCCGCTCGACCCGCAGCAGGCGGGCCGCCAATCACACCCCTTTCCCAGGGATGTGTCTACCTTCCGTCGTCGCCCACGCGAGCCGGTCAGGGAGTCTTCGCGTGGTCGTCGTACCAGTACTCGACCTATTGGGGCTGGTACGGCATCTACAGCCCTGCCGACTACACATGGTACGTCCAGACCTCGGGCGGAACGTACGCGTACGGGAACGTGTACGACACGAATAGCTACTACCTCGGCGTGCCTGCAAACATCTATCGCTGGGGTGCGCAGAATCACAGCTCCACAGCCCAGCAATGGTTCGTCTGCTGGAACGACAATTAGGCCTCCGTCGATCCGCGCGCGATGACAAGAAGCGAGGGCTACGGCCCTCGCTTCTTGTCCCTGCCTTCCATCGTCAGCATGGTCATTACGGCCGAAGGTTCGGCTTTACGGCGAGTCCTCGGCAGCGTCCATCCGGCCTGGGAAGGCCTTCCGATCCCACCTTCGGCACTGACGGTTCAACGCCTCGCGCGGCAAGAGCGGGAGGGCATCGGCGCTCACGCAACCCTGCATCCGGCGCGGCGCGCCTCGACGGTGAGGAAGCCGGCGACGAGCTCGTGGTAGGCGGGTACCCCGAGGAGGAAGGAGTCGTGGCCCCACGGGGATGCGACCTCTGCGCACCGAACGGCGCGACCGGCTCGCTCGAGCACGCGTGCGATCTCCCGCGAGTGCGGGCTCGGGAAGCGCCAGTCGCTGTCGAACGAGATCACGAGGAATCTGGTCTCGCCGGCGGCGAGGGCCGAGATCGCGGCGGCTTCGTCGGCGAACGGGTCGAAGTAGTCCATCACGCGGCTGAGGTACAAGTAGCTGTTGGCGTCGAAGCGCTCGAGGAAGCTGCGGCCCTGGTGATCGAGATAGCTCTCGACCTGGAAGTCGATGTCAAAGGTCGGGACGTCGCCGCTGCGTTTCCGGCCGAACTTGCGCTCGAGGCCCTCTTCCGAGACGTACGTGATGTGGGCGAGCATGCGCGCGACGCTGAGGCCGACGTCGGGGGAGCGGCTCCGCTCCTGCCCGGGCGCCGGATAGTAGTCGCCGCCCTGGAAGTGCTCGTCGCGCAGGATCGACGCCCGGGCGACGGCGGAGAAGGCGATGTTCTGGGCGCTGAGGCGAGCTGACGCGCACACGAGCACGGCGCGATCCACCTCGCCGGGGTGGTCGAGCGCCCACTGGAGCACCTGCATGCCACCCAGGGAGCCGCCGATCGCGCCGTGAAGCCGCTCGATTCCGAGGTGCTCG
>JGI1356J14229_10001155_pt1 | contig 22431 bp, 29 predicted proteins | sample Subgrocontami58m_FD_14229 | JGI IMG/M metagenome (IMG submission 14229) | reverse complement strand
GGACTTTGAAACACCAAGAATTTCCAATTCTTGGATGCGCTCAAGAATCAGCAGATTCTTGACGAACCCCAAAGTCCTCTATCGAGCCGCTTTGAAAACCCTCTTAGAACTACAAAATGGAGGGTTATTCAAAGCTCTCTATAGACAATTCTGTAAGATATATGACATTTTGTACAGAATTCTCTATCTGGATAATTCTAAAGAGAAGTCATGCAACCCAAAGAATTATCCATAGCTTATTGTTTTCAGAACTTGTATGAGAAGCGCTAGCGCGAATAATAAGATTATTCCTCCGGCTATTTCGTTTATGAAAAGCATCTGCTGTTTTGTGAGCGTCTGGCGCACACTTCCCAGCGCCATGCTTAAGATGCTCCACCAAAGTATTGAGCCTATGAATATGCCAAGGACGAGTATCAGTGGTAAATCCTGTCCAAGATTGTTTGCAATACCTACTGCCGCAAGCGCTCCGATAAACGAGAGAATTGTAATTGGATTACATAGCGTTAATATTGCTGCTGAACCATAGTCTTTCATGAGGTTTTTTGTCATTGATTTCTGAATTTTTAGAGATGTGGGCTTTTCGCGAAAAACTGCTATTCCAAGATATAGGAGAATTACGATTCCTATAGATTGGATTGCCATTTTATGAATTAGTATGAAGGCTGCGACAAACGCAATACCCAGCGTGGCAATTGAGCCGTATAGTGCATCAATTGTTGCAATGCCTAAACCTGTGATAAATCCTGACTTTTTCCCTTGAGAGAGCGTACGTTTTATGCAGAGTATTCCCATTGGTCCAAGTGGAACAGCCATCATGAACCCTACAAGCACCCCTTTCCAGAACATTTCTGCATCCATTGAATATGAATGGCAAGAGTAGTTTTTAAACGTAGGGGCGGATTTTTATCCCAGCCAGCGTAGTTTGCCTGGGCGAGGTTCATACGCAATTCCCTCTTCAAGCAGGCGCTTAACCTCTTGATTGATTAAGTCGGGATGTTCTTTAAGTTCGAGAATAATCTTATCTATTTCAATCCCACCGTCTTTCTCTGCTGTTTTAATCATGTCAAGTATTCTATCTTTCATGGCTGAAAGCTGAGGTTTCTCGAGAGTCTTTGGCATATCTGCTTCAACCTCGAGTTTTCTTAGAAGAAGATAAGAGGGATCTTTCTTCTTGATTATATCTGGAGTTAGATAAACCTCATTGTTCCATGCACGCACAAGACCGATAACCAATACAGTATCTCCTTGATTGTAATTGGTAAAAATATCAACATCATCACCAAATGCTTTGACTTTTATCTGTCCCGAAGCATCGTCAAGTGTGAGAGACCCGAATTTTTTCTCTCCTTCTTGCACGAATTTATCTACGATATTTGCTATAATATTTGCTCGGACAATCTGCTTATCTCCGAAATCAAGTCCTTTCAAACGGTCTGCTTCCATCACTGGTTTTCCAGAGAGCAGAGAACCTATGCGCAATTTGTATGCTGTATGACGCTTGAATTGCTGGTCTGCCATGAGAATGTGTGTTTCTAGGACTTATAAGGTTTTGTCTGGTGGAATAGAATATAGAAGACTTTGAAACACCAAGAATTTTCAATTCTTGGATGCGCTCAAGAATCAGCAGATTCTTGACGAACCCTAAAGTCCTCTATCGAACCGCTTTGAAACTGAGAGAATCTTCGATTCTCGAGGCGCTCAGAAATCGGCGATTTCTGACGACCCTCGAGGGACATCTAAATTGGAGGGTTATTCAAAGCTCTCTATAATGGATTTTGACGAACTCTTATAATTTCTGAATGAATCCCTTCTTTGGTTTGAAAATATCTCCCATCTTTGAGAGTTGCGTAATTGCTTCTTCTAATTCAATATCACTAATCTTACCGTTGAGAGATTTTTGCAGTTCTTCTAAGGGTATAAGTTTGCCTATACGAGATTCTAGTTGACTGATTGCTTCACGTACTGTGAGTATTTTTGAGCGTTTGGAGGAAGTTATTCCTGTTGTTATTTTATCTATGTCAAAGCTTTGATTCTCTTCGTCATAGCCTACCTGTGTCAGAGATGCTCTCATAAGCTCTATTCCGTGACGTGCATCCTCGCGTGTAACTTCGTTACTAAGACGCATCTTTGCGTAGGCTTCTGATAGGCGAATAATGCCCTCTAGTTGTCTTGCAGTCATAGGGATTGGTTTAATTCCAGAGTCTCCTCTTGCTGATTGATTGCGTAAACGAACATAAAATTCTTTTATTTCCTCAACTGCTTCTTCACTCAGTTTTGGCTTGTAATGTTTTCGTGCGTAAGATATATATTTTCTTACCAGACGAGGTTCTATTACGTCACTAACTACTTCTTGTTTATGTTCTCTTAAAACATGAGATGCAATCGCTTCGTCTTGGTTCTTATTCGGCAAGTCACGAAGGATAAAGATAATATCGAAACGGCTGAGCAAGGCAGGCGAGATGTCAATCTGTTGAGGTATTGGGGTGTAAGGGTCGAACCTGCCCATTTTAGGGTTTCCTGCTGCCAGAACTGTTGTTTCAGCGCGGAGTGTGGCGTGAATATTCGCTTTTGAGACAGTGACTGATTGCTGCTCCAGAGCTTCGTGCATCGCGCTTCTATCCTGTTCAGTCATTTTTTCTATCTCATCTATACAAACCAGACCTTTGTTGGAGAGTACGAGGGCACCTGCTTCCAGAGACCATCCTCTCAAGAATTCGTCTTTGACAACTGCCGCAGTCAAACCTGCTGCAGAAGCAGATTTTCCTGACACATAACGTCCTTTTGGTGCAATAGTTGAAACAAACTTTAAAAGAACTGATTTGGCAACACCAGGGTCTCCTACAAGCAAGACATGCATGTCTCCCCTAGTACTTCCTCCATCTGATTTAATCTTCTTAATTCCTCCGAATAATTGGAGAAGCACTGCTTTTTTTACATTCTCAAAACCATAGATACTTGGCGAGATACTTTCCCAGAGGCGATGGAAGACATTTGGATCAGCAGCTATCTCAAGAATCTCTTTTGTTTCTTCTTCTGAGATACTAAGATCGTCAAAAGTCTCTTCAAGTGGAATAATATTGTTTGCTTCTAGTGCAATATCATATCTAGTTGAGATTGCACCTGTTGGTAAAGGCACTGGAACTTCCTTTAATACTCCATAGATTCTAACTTTGCTTCCAGGTGTTGTTCTTTCTTCCATCTTTGGATCTACCAGATCTTCTTTCAGAAAGACATTGATTCTTCTTGGTTGTTCTCCTCCTTCAAGTGTGTCAGGTGATTCTTCAATTACTAATCTTTGTGTATCTACCATTTCTTTTGAGAGAAGCTTGAACGTGCCTTTCCATGAGCATGAACAACGATTGGGTTCGCGGAATTTACGCTCTATTTGCAGGACTGATAGAACTGCCCCACAGTTCGGGCATTCAAATTTTGCATTCACTACTTGAGGGCGGACTTCTGAAGCTTGACGTACAATTCCCTCAATCCAGATGAGTTGGTCAAGGTGTTTTGCCCTGATTTCTCTTATCTTGCTGAAAAATGTGCGAGGTAAGTATGTAAATCTAATCCGAGGGTCTTTTCCTAGACCTATTTCCCCAAGCGCTGTTTCTAATAATGCTGTTATCTCCTCAGGCATCGTCTCTAAGCTGTCAGCAAGCACAGGAGAGTATTCTGCCAGCTGGAGGAAATTAACGTGAATGACTCTTTCGCCTGAACGAATTGATTCTCCAATTTCTTTTTTATGGGCATCAAAAAATGCCTTCGCCTCTTGGATTAATTCTTCCTGTTTTTTCTTTTTTTCCATATACTCTATTTAAGTTATTAGGGTTTATAGTGTTTATGTACTGTCTGTCAGTGGGACATAATTATACATAGCACGATTGGATTTAGAATGAGGGCAGCCAAGTAAAATGGATTTATGAGTATATAATTTTTTCTTTAGTGCAATAGCATATTTTGAGAGAGGTATTTGTTTTAATAGTGCATTTTTCATTATATCTAATGAATATAGAGGATTTAAGAATTTATGATAAACGAGCAGTTTGCTTTTTATATCGTGCAATTAATGATGCACCTGGATACACTCGTTGGGAGCGCGGAGTAGTATGTCAAAATAGATGTTATGCTGTTAAAGTTCAGATGAATGGGCGATTGTCCTCTCTTGAAGTTCAGCTTAGCCCTGTTGCTGCGCAGTTTGTCAGCGAGATAGTCCTTCTGAGGAGACGCAAACAGAATTTTCTTGAACGTGCAATTGTTTCTTTATTACACTCAGGAAAAACTGAAATCGTTAATTTGCCACTTCCTGTTCGCTTTTTAGAATTTCCTAAAGATCTCTAATCATTCAATCTGAAATCTTAGAATTGCTCCAACGCCTTTTGTAAGATTTAGAAACTGCTGCCCTTCTTGGTTTTCTGTTGAGATGAAGAATACACTTGAGCCTATACGCTCTGCTTCCTTTTCAAGCTCCTGCATATTATCTTTAGAAAGTTCTTTTGAGATTAAGAGAATTTCTACTGCTCCTCGTTCAAGCGCAAGCCGCGTTTTTTCTAAGCCATAGGTTGCCTTGTCTCTATTTTTGCCCAGAGTTTCAAAAAACTTTTGGATAATCTCTCGCTCTTTGATGAATTCCTGTTGTTCTATATCTTTGTGTGAGGCTTCTACTAATAATTTAAGCCCGTGTTCGTCAACATAGCCTATGTCTTTGACTGCAATAACTTTCTCCTTTAGTTTTGTCACTAATTCGCTTTGTTCCAAGAACTCTTCTTTTGTCGGGATTGGGCCGCCAACCAATATCCCTTTGAGTTTTGGCATGTTAAAAAATATTTCTTTCATAGTTTCTGCAACACGTTTGAAGAAATCCTTTGCTAGACCTTCAGTAATACGATGATATCTCTGCGATGAATTGTGAACTACAAGTCCATTTGCAATAAAGTTATGATTTTTTGTTTCTATATCTACAGTAGATTGTATTTCTAGAGGAACTATAGATTTTATTTTGATTGCAATAAGATTTGACTGATAAAACATTTCAAGTCTTCTTCTTAAATCGGAATTATTTATTCTATTTATTATCTTGGTCTTAAATACTTCTTTACTCATTTGTTTTTTATTAACAAAAAAATCCGGACACCTAAAATTCCTTATGCTTAATCCGGAGTTTTTAATTATTCTTGCTATTTCTCTCCCATTTACCACTATTTGTCGTACTTTATTTCGATTGCCTCTTTTTTTGATAAGTTCCAAAGCTTTTGATTGTTTATCATCCGCAGAGAATTTTACCTGCTCTGCAAATTTCTTAAGAGATTCTAAATCATCAATTGCTAAAGTGTATCGAATTTTTTTAGAATATGGATTTCTTCGGTTATCATAGGTATTTATAGAGGCTATAATTCCCAATCTTAATAGTGTAAACTGCAATTGTTTAGCTAACCATTCATTATTAATGCCTAGTGCAACTCTTCCTTTTGAAACATATCCTTCAGCATCAAAGAATCCTGAAATAAATGATGCAAGAACTTTATCCGGCGATCTAAGAACTATTGAAGGAATGGTCTGATCCAAAGTTTTATTTCCTGATTTGAAAACATCTTTGAAAAACTGAGCAATGGTGCGACTTCCGACCCGTATTTGATAATACCCTTTAGACTCTCTTAGCCTAAGAGTTGGATTGATTTTAAAGCATTCTTGTAATTCCTTACAATACTTAACAGCAACTTCTTTTCTCTGTTCTGAAAAACTAATCCTATCAATTTCATGACTGCCATCTCCAAGATAGTATCCTAATATTTTTGAAAGCTGTGGAGTAAGTATTTGTGGAATGTGAACTTTCTTTGTATTCCATGCTTGTTTTATGACTGGAGTAAATGAAATTAGCTGTTCTTTCAAATGCAGAGATATTTTTTCAGGCATTAATAAATAATCACCTTCATTGACATCTACAAGAGATTTTTCTTCGATCCCTTTTTCAGTTCTGACAAAAAAAGAATGATCCTCTGAAGCGTCAATTTCAATATGGGGATACATCGTGCTAATTCTGTATAATTTTTTAGTATTTTCCCATTTTGCTATAACTGGAGTTTCCTCTGTTTTTTCAGTATTGAAATTTTCAGCTACAATTAGAAGGGGATTGTGCGATTCCTTGATAGGTATGATTTCCCCATTTTCCTTCATTATAAGAGTATTTGGACCGAGACATTGACCTCCTGCACGGACTTTGCCCGGTACGCCTGAGGTCATGACACGAATGACTTTTATTTGCCTGCCTTCTAGTGCGCCAATTGTGGCTTGTTGACGGTCAATTGCAAGCAACCCATATATTTCTGTGACTTCCAGCATCTCTTTTAGAGGTTCTATTACAAAGGTTTTATCACATCTGTATGTGCGGATACGCAGAGCTTTCGGTGGTTCGTATGCCCAAATTTGTATGTCCTGACCTCCTTCTTTTTCTGAGACATTGCCGCAAAAGATTGCTAGTCCATTAGGAGGCGTTTGCTTGTATTCTTTTAACTTTCTGATAATTGTTTCTAATGCTGTGACTACAGATGTTCTTGTTTGCTTTGATTTAATGTTTTCTGCTGTGCCTGCTTCAGAGAATAGTTGCGTTGATACTTGATGGATATTTGTGCCTGCCGGAATAAGAACTGTTACAAGTTCTGTATGGCTGCCCCTGATATTTCCCAGAAGTGTGACTAGTTCTTCTAATACTTGCCTTTCTTTGTCTGATATTTCTTCAGGCATATATGTTTTTGCCATTATGGGGAAAGAAAAAGGCGGTTAATAAAGATTCACTTTACGCGTTTAATGTACTCGACTTTTTTGTGAGTGAATCGCGCGATGTATTCGTACCATTTGAAATTCTTTTTTTCGTGTGAGCCCGTACACGTGTAAAAGGTAATGTCGCCATGAAACGGGACAACGACTTTTTTGACAGGGACTTTTTTCATGGAGCCGAAGAATTTTCCCCATGGTTCTTTCCATTCAAGTTTTCCGTAGAAAGGTCTTTTCTTCTCAGGTACGCTGACGAGTTTTGTGATATGATGAATTAACGTTCTGTCTTTTTTTATTGTGTATCTATCGAGCATATTATCAAAGTCCCTCGTCTGGAACAATCCTCTTTGCAACGATTTCGGAGTGCGTGGCAGAGGATATTCACATTTTATCTCGTCATACATACCCATGTTCTTGAGAAGCAGAAGTGGTATTTATTCTTTTACTATATATCCGAAATCTCTGGAGCGTCGAGCCTGAATTTGTAGTAGATAGTTTTCAGGAATATTATCAGATTATTGAGAATCTTAAAAAAGAGTTCCCGCAAGTCATTAGAACAGTTGATTCAGTGCTGATGATTACGGATGAATGGACTCCAGGATTTAAGAATTTGCTGAAGGCTTAAACAAAACCTTGCTATCCAATTAATGTATTAAGGATCTTTCAAAAAATTTAAATTTATGCTCATCATATACTTCTAGAGTTGTATAATCTGCGATAAATAGAATTAACGCTTAGCTTGTCTCCACATCAACTCAAAATAACTTCTAAACGATTCCACCATTCTCGTGAAAATAGAGGCAAGAGAAACATTTATATATAAGTATATATAGATTATAGTATGAATTTATATAATGAAAAAGAGATATTGCACTATCCTACTTTAAAAACCATGCTAATGGTAGAACGAATACTCAAAGAAGCAGAGTCAACAATAGATCGTGAGGAAATAAAAAGAAGACTCCCTGTACAAATTATGCATCAAACACTCAACCTTATTCTTACATACCTCGAAGAAAAAGGATTAATTGTGGATAGCCATAAAGGTGTTCTCTGGATTTATAATCCTAGTCCAAAACTAAAAAGAGCAATAGACAAAGGAAGAGAAATATAATGTTAGAAAAGAAAGAGGTGATTGTCAAGCTTTCAGAAGAAGCAAATGAAGTATTCGAAGAACTCAATAAAATTGTCGGAGAAGAAAAGCAAAAAGGAGTTGAAAGTTCGTTTCATCAAACATTATTAAGATCTATCATACGAGTTAGGGATTTGTTAAAAGAAAATCCTTTTGCTGGGGATCAGGTCAGGAAAAGACAGATTCCAGATAAATATATTGATGCGTACGATGCAGAAAATGCTTGGAGGATTGAGCTGGCAAACAGGTGGAGATTGGTTTACACAATAACTGGAAATCAGGTCGAAATTATTACTTTTATCATGGATATCTACGATCATAAAGAATACGATAAGGTGTTTGGATATAAGCATTAGATAATTTTGGACAGATTGCGAGCTTTGACACTGATTTTGATGGTGTTAAAGGGATAGAGAGAATTGAACCTTAAAGGGTCGGATAATCCTACTTTGTTTAAGTCTTATCTTGGATACTCAACAGTAATACTTTTATCTTCGGTAAGCCTCACGAGAATTTCTTGATAACAACGAGCTAAAATATCTTCCATTCTAATATTTCCTTCTTTGAGATTAGAAAGTCGTAATCGGAAATCTCTATTAGTTGTAAGATAAGGATGATCTCCAAAATGCAGGTTGCAAGTGTCACGAGGCCAGCCATCTAATACTCTTTGAAAATCTGAGTTGTCTTTAAGAGGTCCTCCTTCAAAATTTAACACTTCGAAATCACTATATGCAGTACAGTTATTCAATTTAAGATTAGTAACTATTGCGCCTGATAGATGCTTCATAGGAAAAATTCTCTGAACAAGACGATCTTTATTATCTAGTACAGTTATCCGCATATTAGTTTCGTTTATAGAATAATTATATCCTATTGCATAAGCTTTTTTATAATAAGTTCTGCGTGAAAGAGGTTGCATCTTAAACTTTGCTACCTTTTCTAGAGTAATTCCAGAAATATTAAATCCCTCAATGATTCCATTACCTAGACTTCCTTCATAGTCATCTGAATCAGGCAGTTCAAGGTCATGACTTTTTAGATTCTCTCTAAACTCGCGCATAAGAGTCATGCTATTTAACATCTCCAGTAGTCACAGGCGATAAAACCTTGATCTCTTTATTTTTAGTAACTCTTTGCAAAGCAAATTCATAGCATGCAGGAAGGATTAAATGCTCAGTTTCCTGATAGAAAAGAGCATTTCCAACTCGTTCTTTGTACTCTATGGATGCAGGTTTGTATTTTCCAAGAGTAAGTTTATGAAGAAGGCGTCTTGAGAAATTATTGATTGTTCTTTCATAAACAATTCCTGTTTCTTCAGCGTCCAAATACGCGTACCAGCTACCGCTACAGTGTCCTGTGTCCGTGAACCATGTAACCTTTCCTTCGAAATCTGCGACGGAAGTTGTTTGAATTTCCCATCCTTTCCTATAATCAGAAATTATATCCTTAGTGATTTGACCTCTTCTTATGAAATATTCGTATCCAACATGCGTTGAAGTCGGATCATTCCTTGAGAAAGGCGCGAAATATGGCTTAATGAGTCTCTTTCTATTAATTCTAGTCAAATCTTCTTCTGGCAGTCCTGAAACTACAAACTTCCTAGTAAGTTCTTCTGCTTCAATCATTATTTGTAAACTTGTTTTCATTTTATTACTCTTCTACCCCATTCTTAGAATCTTTAAAACTAACACGAATGTTTGGATTTTCAGTATATCTTTGCAATGCAAATTCCATACAGATTCTTAACAATTCTTCCTGAGAAAGTTCACTCGAAACTGCAGGACCCTCAAGATGTCTCTCAAAGCGATTCCCATTTTCTGTTCGACCATTTGTCCCATATTCATCAGAGATTATTTTGAAACTGTGACCATCTCCGCAAAAAGCTCTACGATAGTAATGAGCATAGGTAATATCGGCAGTCATATAATCAGTAAATGTAGTATTTGTTTGTCTCCTGATTTTCTGCCATAAAGTTCTTAGATCGTGTCTCTTCTCTGCTCTGGAAAAACCATAACCATTATGAACAAGAACGCCCCCCTTACTTTCACTAAAATGAGGGTAAACGCCTGAGTCCAGCCCTTCTCTTCCTCTGCGTTCAATATCTTCTAAATTAGCCAAGATTAAGCCAGAGATTTCAAGTGTTTGATGAAAGACGTGAGCTTTCTTTTCTAATTCGGCTTCTTGCCCTTCTCGTAACCTGCGCATTTCAAAGTATTTTTCGTTCATTTTATTACTCCTTGTAAGTTACAATAGATAAGAACATCTAGTATATTAAACTTTTGTTCAAGAAATGAGCTTAAATGATAAGATTTATATACTAAATAATAATAATGCTCATAATGGTAGAAATATCTAAAATAAAGCTCGATAAAGCAGACAGGACAATCCTTGTAGAGTTAGACAAAAATTGTCGCATTCCTTCAACAATACTTGCACGCAAAACACATAAATCTCGACAAGCAGTAGATTATCGTATCAATAGCTTAGTAAAAGAAGGAATTATCACCAGCTTTCAAGTCTCTTTTAATCCTCATAAAATGGGATATAAACTTTACAAAATCTATCTAAAAATCAAGAACGTTCCTGCAGAGAAGCAACGGCTTTTTTCTTATCTAAAGGAATCTGGAAGAGTGTATTGGATGGGAGAATGTTCGGGAAGTTGGGATCTGATTTTCGCGATTTTTGCAAGAAACGACTATGAATTCTTCGAAGTAAAAAATGAGATTATCTCAGAGTTTAATAACATTATCGTGGAAGAAGAAGGACAAATGCTCCTTGACGTGCGTCAATATCCGAAAATGTATTTCACAAATAAAATAGCAGAACCTACAATGTTTGCAGGAGAGATTGTTGTTAATGAGCTTGATGCTCTCGACTCGGCAATTCTTACGGAATTAGTCAACAACGGTCGTATCTCTCTCGTTGACTTGGCGGGAAAAGTAAAATCAACTGTGATGATTATTAAAGGAAGAATGAAAAAAATGGAACAGAAGGGGATTATCATCCAATATCGTATAGGTGTTGATCTTAATAAGCTTGGTCTGGAATTGTATAAAGCAATTATTAAACTTGATCGCTATACCAAAGAGGATGAAAAGCGTCTCTTCACTTATCTTTCCAAGCTCCCAAATATACAATATTACATTAGAAATCTCTGGAGTATAGAGCCGGAATTCGTCGTGGATAGTTTTCAGGAATATTACCAGATTATCGAGAGTCTTAAAAAAGAATTTCCTCAAGTCATTCGAACAGTTGATTCTGTGTTAATGATTACAGACGAATGGACTCCCGGATTTAAGAATTTGTTGAAATCTTAACTTAGTCCATGACAGGCCTTTAAGTCTTTCTCAAATGTTACAAGGTCTTTAGGAATTTCTATGCCTGAGATAGGTTCGCGGAGAGAGATGCCCTTGTCTTTCTTCGCTTTCCAAACATCCTTATTGAAAGAGGTAAGAGCGTCAATCAGTGAAGTGTCTGAAGAAGTTTTTTTTGTTTCTGGGAATTCGTCTAATGAGAGTTCAAGGTCATTAGCTATTGTTGAGGTAATTTGAGGAATGATTGGATATGCTAGAATAAGGAAGCGTTCAAGAAGGATGTGAAGAGTGTATTTTGCAGAGGCACTTTCTTCTTCTGTAAATGTCTTTTCTGTATTATATGCTCTGTTTTTTATCAGTTCAATATAGTGCGAGGCAAATTGCTCCCAGAGAAATTCGCGAAGTTTGAGGGTAGGATGATAGAAATCATATTTCTCATAAGAGTTTGCTGCGAAAGCAGTAATATTTTCTATATAGTCTACAAAGAGGGAGTCTAATGGAGTTAACTTTGGTTTCTTTTTGGGTTTTTGGAATTGCGTAATGAAACGAGTTATATTTAGGAGCTTTGTTAGTGTTTTTGTCTCGGCTTTTATCTTTTCTTTTGAGCATGAGAAATCTTGTTTAGAAAGATCCCCTTCTGTTGCTGCCCAAAATCTTATTGCTTCTGCTCCGAAATCTCTGAGCAATTCCTGCGGATTTATAATATTTCCAAGAGATTTTGACATTTTACGACCCTTGTCATCAAGAATGTGATTATGAATCCATACATCTTGGAAGCAAGGTTTGCTTGTTTCCAGATATCCGCGTAGTAATGTGTAATAAAGCCAGGTTCTTACTATTTCTTTACCTTGAGGGCGAAGAGTTGCAGGATAAGCTTTTTTGAAGAAAGAATCGTCTGACTTATATTTTAGTAGGAAGAGTTCTGATATTGATGAGTCGAACCATGTGTCAAGCACACGCTCGTCGCCAATCCATTTGAGAGAGCTAAATTGTTTTTCTTTTAGAGTACCAACGTACTCTCCTTTATGAAACACTTCTGCATCTTTAGGAACAGACTCTTTCCAGGGTTGGAAATAAGAGTCTGGAAGAGGGAGAGCAGTATAACGATTTCCTTTTGCATCTTCAGTATGCCAAAGTGGGACAGGAGTGGCATAAAATCTACGACGTGAGATTGGCCAGTCAATTGCAAGAGAGTCAATCCATGAGTCGAGGATTCTCTTTGATTCTGGAGGATAGAAGGAGATTTGAGCAGCTATTTCGCGCAAATTGTCTCTAAATTCAAGTTGCTTTAGATAATACTCAGGCATTTCAATGAATTCTATTTCAGCTCCAGAACGCTCTGAGACTGGAATGGAATGCATAATCTGTTCTTGTTTTACGAGAAGCTTTTCTTTTTTCAATTCTTCAATGATTTTTTGTCTTGCATCTTTAACCTTCAGACCTTGAAGAAGTCCTGCGTGCTCGTTCATTGTGCCATCTTGATTAATTGCTATAGTTGCTTTTAGATTCATCTCGCGGAAAAATTGAATATCTGAAAGATCTCCTGCGGAGCACATCATAACTAAACCTGAACCTTTGTCAATTTTTGCAACAGGATGCTCTTGGATAGGAATTTCTTTTCCGAAGATAGGGGAGATTGCAGTCTTTCCTTCCAGATGCTGATAACGCCCATCTTCTGGATTGTAGACAATCATACTGCAAGTGCAGATAAGCTCTGGTCTCGTAGTGGCAATAACAATTGATTCTCCTGTTTCTTTTACTTTCCATCGTATATGGTTGAATGTGCTCGGCAAGTCTTTGTATTCAATTTCTGCGTCAGCGACTGTTGTTCTTAATTTTGGATCAAAGTTGCTAATGCGTTGGTCTTCGTAGATAAGTTTCTTCCTGAAAAGTTCAATAAATGTTTTCTGTGTAAGTGCACGATATTCTGGAGCATCCGTATGATATACTGAACCTATGTCTTTGCTTTGTTTGTATGAGCTAAATGAGATGCCCAATTTTGCAAAGCTATTGATTGACTCTGCTGATGCTTCTTGCAGGAGTTTTTCACAACATTCGATAAATTTCTCCCGAGAAACTTTGAAAGGAGAGATATTAAATTTTTTCTCTGCAGCGACCTCAATTGGTAAGCCATTGCGGTCTAGTCCTAGAGGGAAAAGAACTTCAAATCCTTTCATACGTTTGTATCGAGCAAACATATCCATGAAGCAATAGGTAACAGCATGTCCCATATGAATAGGAGTATTTACATAAGGTGGGGGTGTGTCTATGCTGTAAATCTTCTTTTTTGTTTTTGGGTTAAAGACATGAGATTCTGCTTCCTGCCATTGTTTTGTTATTGCCGTTTCTATCGCAGGAGACCATGCTTTCACTTCTGAAGCCTTTGGATACGTGATTGACATAAAACATGAAGGGGAGAGGGGGTTAAAAATCTTCACATGTCTTAACTTTGGAAGATCGTAATGTTTAAAAATATACGCTTAACTTTGTGAGTATGAACAACCCGAAATTAGCTTATATAGATTATTCTACTGCAGGCAGTCAGATGGTTATTGAATTATGGGAAAGAAATTTGGAAATAGCCGGAGCTGAGAGCTTGGATGATTTTTTAACAAGGAACGATATGCAAGATTATCCTGTTCTTTTGTTTCATCCAGGAGTAAATCAGCAGCATCAGTTAAGAGAGCTTCCTGAGAGATTTCCTCACCTAAAAATAGCGATTGTAACTTCTCCTACTTCTGGAGGAGAGTATCTTAATCTAGGAAGCATAGTATTTGGATATAACCATCTGGACGCTATAGAGAAATGGGTAAGAGAGAACCAATGAGAAACATCCTATTTGTATGCAATGCAGGAGTTGACCGAAGCCCTGCAGCTGCCTGGTGGGCAGAGAATATCGCAGAAGCAGAAAGGATTGAGTTGAAAGCAGATTCACTAGGTATTCGTTATCCGACTTGCCGTCAGAATTTAAGAAACGAATATTTTGAAGAATATGACAGAATATTTGTAATGGAAAACTGGATGCAAAATGAAATACAAGAAAATTATAGTTACTCAGGAGATATTGTTTCTTTGGATATTGAAGATCGTGAGGATTGGACTAGCCGAGAGCTAGATCAAATTTTCGAAAGAAAATTTACAGATGAAGGATTAAGAGCAAAGATTCTTTATGAATGAGCTTTATTGATCTGCCTTTGTACAAATTGATCAATGCCATCAATATGCCTTAGAAGATACATACGACAGTGCGCAATTTCAGGATCATCAAGAGGGACATCATGAGAACGATAATAGGCATATGTTTCACCAATACTTCGGTGAAGATCATGAATCGCTTGTTTGAATAATCGCCGCGGGAGATAAGCATGTGCACTGCCGGGTGGAACAAATGACTCATCACTAAAATCAACAGGAACATCTTTTTCAGGATGATATTTAAAATATAGCCAAAACTGCTCATTGGGCTCTCCTTCACTTAGAGGAATAAAAGAAGAGTCATTTCTTTTAATTTTGTTGATCAATCTTGCAGTTTTGTCTTTTGCAATAGAGAACAGTGCTTCAGAAATAAGTAAGGGAAGTGAGTACACTGTGTCTAATGCGATTGTGGCATAAAGAGCAGATCTAGTAAGTGTGGGGTGTGATTCCTTATGTCTTTTCTTAAACAAATGGTATTTATTAAGAATCCATTTTGTAGGAGCATTATAAACTTCTTCAAATTTTTGAGCTACTAGATTGAGTGGAGAAGGATCCTGAGGTTCAGCTGATGGGTATAATTCTTTAACACCGAAAGGAATATCGAGAGAATTAAGGTAATATGCGGAGACCATCCATCCCCTTTGTATAACTGAACAAAATGCTGCATATTCTTGTGTAAGTACGTCTCTTTTTGAGGGATGAGATTCTTTGAGCAACTCGATTCTGGAGAATAGACGCTCCGCGTACCTTCTCGCATAATTAGTAATATCCGTCTCTCCAACGTGGAAAATGCTGAGAGGATCACCTGTGAAAGCGATATCATGATCAGTAATTACGCGAAAATTACTTCGTGTCATTTCGGATGGCTTTTTAGTAGCATAAACTGCAAATAATTGTTCAGGTGTAAATTGAATATCTTTAGTGAGTGTCTCATACATTCCTGCAAGATTTCGCACATGCTTAAGCTCTGCAGAGCACCATAAAAACGGTTTCCTCTGTTCTTCCCGCGTAACATCATCTCTTGCTTCAAGGGAAATAAGTCGCGCCCGTATTTCTGAGAGCCTTGCTTCAAGAGGGAGGGGCTGAGCGGATTCAAGAGGAAGGGTGAGAGGATTTCTCTTTTGAGAAGAAACGCTTTCTTCAAAGGTACGATAGCGCGCGCATGACTTAAGCGCTTCCACATAAGGATCTAGCATTCGCTGCATAATTCTATTCATACTGCTTATGGTGTTGCTTTGTACATATGCCATATTCTTTGGCTCAGAATCAGACGTCTGAGGCGTCATCGCCTCTAAATTATTGATACATAAGTGCTATTTAAAGCCTGTGGAAAGATTTAAATACTAATAATTTCTAGTAAAAATAACTAAATAAGATTAGTAAATTAACTATGGGAATATCAAAAATCACAAGGAACTGCCAGATAACTATACCAAAGGATATCAGAAAACAGCTAAACGTAAGAGAAGGAGATGAAGTCATCTTCACCGTTTCTGATAATAAGGCAATGATTACCAAATCCACAAGAGATATTATCAAGGAGACTGCTGGCATCTGGAAGGACATGAAAGAGACAGGCATTGAATACGAAAATAGAATAAGAAAAGGATGGTCAAAGAGGCTCGCGAGGGAGTATGCGACTCGTTGATACAAATGTCTTTATTGATCACTTTAGAAATTATTCTTTAGCAACTGCCTTCTTTGAGTCGTTAGATGAAGAAAATGTTTTTTCCGCAATCAGCGAAGCAGAACTTATTTCTGGGAAACAATGTGCTCTTCCTGAAAAGAAAAATGACATTCTACAATTCTTAGGGCGCTGGAGAAAGATAGAAGTAAGCAACCAGATTGCTGTACTTGCAGGAGATCTTGTCCGAGAGCACTCAATAGAACTTGCAGACGCGATTATTGCCGCGACTGCGCTTATTCATAAAGCAGAACTTTTGACGAGAAATGTCAAGCATTTTTCAATGATTAAGAATTTGGTCGTGAAGGCACCGTATTGAATCATTTTTTTACTATACTCTCGTTAGAAGTTTTATCAGTCTTCGAGGAGAAATCAAGAGTATATGAGCAGAAATGCGAGGCTCCGTTCTTTCCCATAATCTCTAGATAATACGTTATCTTATCGGTAGAAGCAGATTCCTTTACTTGTTCATAATTTCTTCTGTATTTATCTAATGGAATTATCACCACGCCCTGCGGTTTTCCTCTCTCTGAATTTGTATCGTTGATATGGGCGAGGTCTACGAGATTAGTGCGCGTATTGGAGATGGGTCTATTTTTTGCATATTGTGTCAAAGTAACGTCTATAGATGTCCCCCAGTATTCGTGTTGTGGTACAAAGACTCTAAGTTCGCCGAAAGGAGCAATTGGCTCTTTGATATGAAGGTTATATTTCAGGCTTGAATCTAGATAAATTCTCTTTATTTCATCAGGTGCTTGGATGATTCCATCTTTATTTGTGTCAATGACATGATGAATCTGGACACCCTCTATCTGTGGAGAATCTAAAAGGACGAAGTCGAGAAGTGCTTGTGATTCGACTCTGTTTCTTAACGCTTGGATTTCTGCTTTTTCTGCTCCGAACAGAGATAGCGAGGCAAAGGCGGTTGCGACAAGTGCGTTTTTTAGCATACGGCTTCTCATGCAAATAGACATCAAATATGGTTTAAATGCTTTGTTGTACTTCATTTAGAATAAATTCTTTATTTATCATAACCTTTATAGAGGTTAGACGCATTGTCTGATAATGAATAAAAAAGAACTTTTCATTACAATTTTCAGAAAAGCAGAAGCGAGGTATGGAAATGTTAAGAAACGTCTTGCAGCAGAGGGCTGGAAAGAAGAATGGCAGACGCTGATTGCAACTATTATGTCTGCGCAATCAAGAGATGAGACGACGATTCCTATTGCAGAGAGGTTGTTTGAGAAATATCCTACTTTGGAAAATTTAGCTTCTGCAAATTATGAGGATGTCTTGCTGACTCTGAAGAGCATGAACTACAATCGAACGAAAGCAAAGAATGTGATTGCTGCTGCGCGTTTTTTGGTTAAAAAGTATAGGGGGAAGATTCCCGACACTATTGAAGAGCTTGTAGAAATTCCGGGCGTAGGGAGAAAGACTGCGAATTTGGTGTTAAGTGAAGTACATAATAAGGATAGCATTACAATCGACACTCATTGCCATCGTATATTGAATGTTTTAGGTATTGTAAAAACAAAAAATCCATATGAAACTGAAAAAGCCATGATGAAAGTTGCTCCTAAGAAAGATTGGTCAAAAATTAATAGAATATTAGTGCTTTGGGGCAAGAAGATTAGAGGTCGAGATCGAAAAAAGATATTAGCTAAACTTGATGAATAATAGTCCTTAATTTCATCGCTTTTACAGGAGAAGTAAAACCTATCTCCTGCTCAAACTTCAATAGATTACTTTTACTTTTATAAATATCAAAATAGTATCTTTTTTTTTCACGCTTGACATAATATTTCAAAGGTTGTGCTTGTATATTAAATTCCAACAAAAATACTCTAAAAATCTCTAAAATATCAGGTCTATCTTGAAAAACACGAATATATCTTCTTTGTTTATCAACTGTTGCTTCATCATCAAAAAAAGCACGAATTAAAGCAGATTTAAATTCTGCTTTGGAATTAATAATCTCTTCAGTTATTCTCTTGTTCTTACCAACTGCGAAATTATTAAATATACTATTGAGGATACGTCCACAAATTGTTGGATAAAATAATCCTGCATTTCTCCCTTCCTTTAATTCATCTATATTATCTATTTTTTTATCCCATTGAGTATTACCAAAATCAGGCGTTTTCTGCATCCAAACTCTGGGTTTTACTCTAAAAATATGGTTCATATTTTTTGCAAATTCCATTAAGAGTGCCTTATCTGAGTTGGAAAAGAATAGTTGGTGATATTTTGAATCTATAGAACCATCTCCTAGAACATGTCCTATAATTGAACCCATGTTTCTATCAAGAATAATAGGAAATATTGGAGAAATTTCTCCACCATGTTGTCCTGCCTTTATCGATATTATATTAGATTCTACTTCTTTCCAATCAACCTTAGCTATTTCAACAATTTTTGAGAGCTTGTTTAAGGGTATTGTTTTATCATAAGCAGTCCATCCGTAAATTGTTAAACAAGATTTCTTATTCTTTGTGAAGGACATACTTAGCTGATCCATCAATTCTTTACAATAATGGGGGTTTTCGCCATTAGAGGCGCGTATGAGTAATTTTTTGAGATAAGGTCTATCAATCTTAACATGAAAATATCCAAAGTCTGCAGATAAATCTTTAAGACTAATATTCTCTTTTTTCATAGGTTATACAGATATCTCTAATATTTATAGCTTTCTATAACACATGTTCATAGACTTTTAAAGTGAAGCTCGAGAATATCTGAGCAAAATCAGTCTGGTATTTGTTCTTTGGGGCAAAGATGCACGCGAGAGAGATAGGAAGAAGATTTTAAAAAGTCTGGAAGAAAAATGAAAAATAAATAAGATTTTGCCTTATTTTGTGAGTTTCTTCTTTCCTCTCCGATCAACTAAAGTATTCTGTATTGTATTAAATCCTAACAAAGCAAATAAGCCAATTCCTATTCCAGCAAAGACCGATCTAGCGACTCTCAAGCCATCAACGTATCTACGTTTTTCAATAAGGTCATATCCCATTTTTGTTTCTGGCTGATTCAATAATTCCTCGCGTTCTGCTTTTAATTGATCGTTTATACTATCCGCTACTCTGCTATTCTTAATATGATGGTCTAATGTAAGAACTCTTACCAAATTGGAATTTGAATTTATTGCTTCTTGGCTTTTATCTACCAGAAGAGAGTATTCTTTACTGGGTAGCATATTTGCTCCCACATAAATACATCCCGCAGCCAAAATTGGATACACGATACTTCTTGTGACTGAAGGCGAGATTAATTTATTCATAAAGTTCATTGTTTGTTACTTCCTTTTAACTTTGATTCTAATAAAGAAGCTCTTCTTTGATACTCTCTGCCTATTCTTTGTCTATTGAGTGTTTCTTCTTGGTGGAATTTATACCCACAAATAGCCAAAGTTACTGCTCCCACGACTCCTAGCACCCCTATAATGTTGGGTTTATTTGTAAGTGCTGCAATAGAGGCGATTCCCACTGTTGCGCCTGTAAGATAAAGAAATCCTTCGGTTGTATATCCTATAGCTGTCCCTATGTTTGATATTCTTCTCCATTCTCTTGCTAAGGGGAAGCCTAACAATAAATTGCCATGTTTCAACTAATTGTATAGTTCCACTTTGAATTTATTTTATGTTCTTCAATATTAATTTTTTCAAATTCTTTATTTGAAACTTTTTGTTTTAATTCATAAATATCTCTATCCATCTTAGCTTTTATTTTCAATCCTTTTTTAGTTTTTGTTCCTTCAATTAAATTGATAATCACTTCATAATTTATTAATGGTTTTCCTCTCCAATTCATGCTAATAAATGAAAACATTTTATGTTCAATTTTATTCCATTTGCTTGTTCCTGGTGGAAAATGGCAGACAGTGATTTTTAATCCTGTTTTATTTGCAAATTTCTGCAGATAAAATTTCCATAATCTACTGCGACTTGCATTGCTTCCTCCACCATCTGCACAAATTAATAATGCTTTTGTATTAGGATAATTTTTCTTTCCAATATTATTCCACCATTGTCTAATACTTTCTACAGCAAATTCAGAGGTATTATGGTCAATCCCAACATTAACAAATCCATTGTTCATGTTAATGTCATAAATTCCATATGGAATTGCTTTACCCTTGGCTAAAAACCAAAAATCATAAACATTAACTATTTCAGCTTTGCCTTTCTTCATCCATCTTTTACCATTATTCTTAAAATTACCGACGAGCTCTTTCTTTTTTGCATCAACTGAAATTATAGGCATATTTTTCTTTGCAAATATTTTTACTTGTTCGTTTATATATCTAAATTGTGAATCTCTTTCTTCTGAACTTCCGCTTTCTTTTGACTTTATATTTGTCTGTAGACTATATCCTAAACTTTTTATTATTCTTCCAGCGGTATCCTCAGAAATATTTTGTCCTTGATTTTTTAATTCGTTTGAAATAGTATATGTTGATTTATTTGTCCACTTTAATTTGCTCATCGGGTCTCCAGCAGTATTTTCTTCCAAAATATTTTCAATCTTTTTTTCTACCTCTGGATTTTTTTCTGTAATCGATTTTCTTCCAGCTCCTTCTTTACGAATTCTTACAATGGGCTGTCTTTTTGTATTTCTAACTTCTCGCATTCCTTTTATAACTGTATGATGTGACATTCCAGTAAGTTTGCAGACTTGGATAACTCCACCTCTCCCAATTTCAATTGCTTTAACTCCTGCTAATCTTCTACGTTGAACTTCATTACATTCTGATAGAGTCTTTAGCCAAAGCTTATCAGTATCCTCTTTCTTCACTTATTATTATAGAATCAATGGTTTATAAAATATGGCATTTAATTTTGCGGTAAGCTCTAAGGTTTATCAAGTTGAAGAGGGAGATTGTTGTGTTCAGTTAAATTATGATATTGCACGAAGGTTACGACTGCCTGAACTTTATGGCTCAGACATTATGCAAAAGAATGCGTTCACTCTCTTTGATGCATATCCCTATGTTAAAGATAATCCAAAGATAAAATATTCTGACAGATATCCATGGTTAAAAGAAAGCACAGTTATTACAGATTATCCGAACTTACTACGAGTTTCAATACCTACACATAGGGTTTTAGAGGGACGCAATTGGGGTCGTACTGTATTGTGTCCTGATGGAAAAGGCATTTTTAAGATTTTTCAAAGATAACTTACCTATGGATAATTGCATTAATTAGAGTATTTTTTCTGCAATTATCCAGATAGAAAATCGCGTACAAAACGTATTCAAATTAACGCTATTTTCTATATTTGTCTCATTTTAGGTGGTTCAAAGATTACATTTTCTCCAGCGCAATCGCATTCGGCATTTTGGAAAGAGCAACATCGGCAGTTATCAAAGATACACCTTGAGACTGTGCAATTGCGGCATAGAGCGCATCGTAAATCGTTAGACGATATTTTATTGATAATTCAATTGTTTTTGTAAGAATTATTTTATCAAGTGGGATTATTTCGAACTGCATATCCCACAAGATTTTTTGTGCTTCTTGCACTTCAGCTTCAGTTCCACCTTTTCTTTGCAATACATTAAGCACTTCAAGGAAAAGCAGTTCAGGAACAACAAGTTTGATTTTTCCTTCCTGACTGTCTTTTCTTAGCTCTCTTGCTTTTTCAGAATCCTCTTCTTCTAAGAACCACTTCACAACAACTGAAGCGTCTACTATTTGCGTTTGTCTCTCCATTCTCGAATTATTTCGACGCTTGACTTTCCTTTGCTAAACGCGCCAGATTTACGTAGTTTATCCATGTGTTCGGCAGCTCTACGTGCTCGCTCTTTATCAAAAGGTTGTTCGCTTTGCTGCTCTGCAGTTTTTATGTGCTCCCGCACCGCATCGCGAATAATTGCACTCCATTTAATATATTCCAGCTGCTTCATCTTCTCGTACATTTCTCGAGGAACGCGTACGGAAATCGTTGTGTCTGTCATTGTATTATTTGTAATACTTGTATGTATTTAAAAGTTTTGTTTGTATATCGAGATAGGTTTTTATAGAATGATTTGATAGATATCTTATGGCTACAGATAATAAGGTTAGCATGCCAGGAGTATTTGGAGGCTTAGTAAGATATGATGAGGAATATAAAAGCAGATTCATGCTTAGTCCTGCTCATGTATTAGCGTTTATTGTGGTTATTGTAGTTTTTGTTGTTGTAATGAAGATTATGTGGCCTGCAGCTTGATTTTTTGGATGGAGTATTTTTTTAGAACTTAGATTATTTGCAGTATAGACTAATAAAGTTTAGTATTCTCAAGTTACGCCACAAAGCTTAAATATATAACCTATCTATTAGATAGGTATGAAAAGAGTA
>JGI1356J14229_10001136_pt1 | contig 22692 bp, 20 predicted proteins | sample Subgrocontami58m_FD_14229 | JGI IMG/M metagenome (IMG submission 14229) | reverse complement strand
TGTGAAATTGGGGCGCGGATGACCGATCGCTGCGATCTGGAGTTTGTATTTTCCGACAATCACTCGATCGATGCAACTTGGGAAAAGCTCACTGCACTTGCGCAGAATGATCAACGCGTTCGTGCAATTCGCTTTGCGAAAAACTTTGGTTTTCAACGTTCCATTCTTGCCAACTATCTGCATACGCGGGGCGATGCCGTGATGCAGATTGACGCTGACTTGCAGGATCCTCCGGAGATGTTAGAGGTTTTTTTTGAAAGATGGCTAGCTGGCTATCGTGTGGTTTATGGCATTCGTCGCAAGCGTCCTGAGGGTCCATTGCTTCATGCTTTTCGTCGGCTAGGCTACTGGTTTATCGACGCGGTTAGCGAATACCCAATACCCCGTGATGCAGGTGACTTCCGCCTGATCGACCGCAGCGTGATCCAGGCGCTCACTAAGATAAAGACCGCGACCCCTTACCTCCGCGGCATGATTGCGGGGCTAGGGTTTAGTCAAACAGGTATCCCTTACGACCGCACTGCGCGTGTCGCCGGAGAAAGCAAGTTTAATGTCAGCGGATTGATTCGATTGGGACTATCCGCCGTATTCAATCACTCCACGGTTCCTCTGCGTCTTGCCTCGCTTGCGGGCGCATTGGTGCTTAGTGTAACTCTGGTGGGTGCGATGTATTACATTGTGTTGCGCGTGATGAATCCTGACCTACCGCGTGGCATGGCAAGTATTCACATACTTGTGCTCTTCGGGATCGGGTTGCAATCTATGTTACTGGGAATCCTCGGCGAATATCTGTTGCGCATCTATCTAATACTTCGAGCCGAACCCATCGCAATTATTCAGGAAAGTTTGAATATTGGTGAAGCCGAGCTGAAACTCTAGAAAGACCTACAGTGAAAGCAGCCGCCGAAACTGGGGCACGAGCACGCAGATTGCGGAGGAAGCGGATATCAAACCTAAACCAATGACGAGAATTGGCGGGCGTCTATCATCATGGACTATATCAAAGGTGATGCGACGTCCTGGGAGTGCGAGTCAATCGGCAAACTAGCACAGGGCTACCAGCTTGCCGCTCTTCTGCACATCGGCTTCTTGCAGCCAGGCGACGCGCTGCGCGATAGGCGCGACCTGGAGAATCTATGGAAATGCGACAAGACCCCACGGCGGTTCTGGGAGCGCTGATGACGCTTGCATCAGCCGGCAATCAATCTTCCGAGGCATCAACGCGCCGCGGTAAGAATTGGAAGAGAAATTCAGTCGGAGTCTTGATTTCAGTTGCGTGCTTGGGGATCATTGCCTGGCGCATCGACCCGAAGGAATTGGCGGGCGCCATTGCTAACTTTCAATGGCGCTGGTTGCTGTTCGGATTGGCTTCCCTGACTTTGGGTTATGCCGTGCGAATCGTACGCTGGTCGGTTCTCTTGTGCGCGGCCGGTGCGCATGTCCCGCCTGCCAAGTGCGCCGCACCTTTCCTGGGCTCTATCGCGCTCAACAACATTCTCCCAATGCGCCTTGGGGATGTCGTACGCGCCTTGGTCTTTCCTGCGGCAATCGGCGTCGGTCGGATTATCGCGATGGGTAGTTTAGTAATGGAACGTCTGGTCGATTTAATGACGTTGCTGGCGTGTCTCACGGTTGGCTTGATAGTGACGTCGAGTAGCCAACTCCCTCAATGGCTGGTTAGCGCTTCGGTGGGGCTCGCGATTGTGGGTAGCATTGTTCTTGTCTTGGTGTTTTTGCTCAGTGGTTGGCTGTCGCGGTGGGTTGGGCGCTGGGTGCACATGGCGCCTTTCTCGAGACGTGAACGTATGCTGCAAGGGCTTCGAGATCTGCTTGAAGGCTTCGACGCCATGTCGCGTTTGCCGGTGCTGTTTGCTCTTTTCGTATTGTCGGTTTTTGTCTGGGTCGGAGAGGCCGGTCTTTTCTGGTCCCTGCTGCGGGGTTTTGGGTTGGAGGCTAGCGCCGGGGCCGCCTTGTTTGTGATGGCTGTCGCGACATTGTCGACTCTGCTGCCTTCCTCGCCGGGGTACGTCGGGCCTTTCCACCTCGCGGCCTTTACGGCTGTTGCCATGCTGGGAGGCACGTCGGCTCAGGCGGCGAGCTTCGCCGTCTTGGCACATCTAGGCGTATGGGTACCGACTACGGTCGCCGGGGCGCTGGCCATTCTCTTCAATCCCNAACTTTTCGGGCGAGCGAAGGTGACGACGGANCCGAAAACTTGAGCAAGATNGGCTGAGTATGNAAATGTACGATGTCGTGATTGTCGGNGGCGGATTCACCGGCCTCACCGCCGCCTATGTGCTTTCGCGACGAGGATATTCNGTCAAGNTTGTCGAGGCTGACACGACACTTGGCGGCCTTGCGGGCACATTTCAATTTGCAGATGGNGTCAAATTGGAGAAATTCTATCACCACTGGTTTAACAACGATGTTCANGTTCCCGCACTGGTTGCCGAACTGGGAATGACGGGCGACGTAATCACGCTACCATCCCGCACCGGGATGTACCTCAACGGACGACTGTGGAAGCTTTCCACGCCCCTGGATTTGGTCCGTTTTACGGCGTTACCGTTTGTCGACCGGATTCGCCTGGGTTTGCTCGTTCTTCAGGTGCGCCGCGTCAAGGACTGGCGTTCCATCGAACACCTCAGCATCCGCGAGTGGTTGGAACCGCTGTGCGGAAAGAATGCTTATAAGCTAGTGTGGGAGCCACTGATCACCTCAAAATTTTCCGTATACGCCGAGGCGGTGAATGCCGTATGGATGTGGAAGAAACTGGTACTTCGGGGCAGCACACGCAATGTCAAAGGCGGTGAGGAGTTGGCGTACTTTAGGGGCGGCTTCGGGCGTTTGGCTGAGGCGATGGCCTCAGCAATCGAGAAGGCGGGCGGCAAAGTCGGTCTCGGTATCAGGGTGACGTCCGCCGTAGCGGACGGTACAAGAGTTAATTCATTGAAAACGGATCACGGTGAAATCGCGGGGCGTCAGTTCCTGTTCACGCCGGCGCTTCCAATCATCGCCGGCATCTTTGAAAAAGTAGCCGATGCGGCTTGGATCGGGCGTCTCCGCCGTGTTCGTTACCTTGGGAATATGTGCCTTGTACTCAGGCTTAAGAGCAGCTTGTCGAATACGTATTGGCTAAACGTAAATGACCCGGGGTTCCCGTTTGTCGGCGTCATAGAACATACAAACTTCGACAAACCGGAAAATTACGCGGGATCACACATTGCCTTCCTGTCGCGCTATCTTGCCGTGGAAGACCCCGTCTGGCAATACAGCGATGAACAATATGTGGATTTTGCACTACGACATTTGAAACGCATGTTTCCTGAGATGGATCGATCCTGGATCCTCGATCTTCGAGTCTGGCGTGCCGAGTACGCGCAGCCAGTGACCGAGCGTGGTTATTCGAACTATGTACCGGGTCGGGAGACACCGTACGGTAATGCCCTAATTACCACCATGGCGCAAATCTATCCGGAAGACAGGGGTACCAATTATGCGATCCGTGAAGCTCGGGCGGTCGCAGAAGTCATCGCTCGGCGAATGGAGGGCTAGGCAAGCCGACCAATACGCCTCCATCGACTAGTGCTACGGCAGCTTCGGGGGCGAATGTCTGAATGTTCGAATCGATGAAGGATGCGAAAATACGGATCGTGGCCTAGCGCGTCGATAATAACGAGAGGTGGCTCGCGGGGGCTTGGGTGCGGATTTTGCCGGCCGAATATGCTGCAAGCTTCAATTTAGCACGAGGACGAGCAGAGAAGTGGCCCCCCAAGAGGAAGCGCACCGACAGGCTGAGGAATCACTCTAAGTCTCGTCACAAAAGTCGTAGCCGCTCGAATTGCCATGCATCCCACAGTCTAAGTGGCTGCAAATTGCACCCCGAGATTACACCCGTCACCGCCAATTAATCCGAGCAGGTCGCATTGTTCAAAAAAATTCCACAGCATCTGATCGTGACCGGAAGCGCTTGGATTAGCCGCGGGGTTATCGCGCTGGTACAGCTGTTCAGCATTCGAATATTGCTCGAAGGATTGGGCGGTGAGCGTTATGCTGCCTTTATACTGCTAAACGCCTTCATTGCCTGGTATATGTTGGCTGACATGGGGGTCGGTGCCAGCTTGCAGAACCACATGTCCGAGGAGCGCGCCCGAGGCGGGGATGAAGGGAGGTATCAAGTTCTCGGCGCATTGGTCGCGGCTCCGCTATTGGCATTGGCAATAGGATTGCTATATCTCCTCAGTCCATATTTGTCTAACTTCCTTTTCAAGCCGTTCGCGTTCCTGGGCGGACCCGAAAAAAACAAGTTATTCTTTGTTTCAGGAATGCTCTTTCTCGGTTTGGCCATTGGCAGCATCGCCTACAGGGCATGGTACGCACAGCACAATGGGCATCTGTCTAATATCGTTCCTGCGGTCGGTGCGGTCATCGGCTTCGCGTTGGTGTCGGTAATCATGCACCAGCGATGGGAATTGCAAACCAAGCTGATTTGGGGTGTCGTTGCATTTACCTGTCCGGCGACATTGTTGGCGCTCGGCGCATTCGTTGGACAACTAATGAGTCTTTCAAAGGCGAGCTGGAGGCCGGACACGACGGTATTGCCAAAATTTATCGCAAGATCGCTGAAGTTCTGGCTCCTGAATCTCCTGGCGACTGTAACCCTCAATGTGGACTACATAATAATTTCACAATACCTGTCGGCACATGAAATCGTTGTCTACGGAGTCACCTCGAGGTTGTTTGGATTTGTCGCATACTTCTACACTTCGCTCTATTCTGCGCTTTGGCCTCATTTCACCGAGGCAATAACGACCAACGACTGGAAGAAAGTTAAGGTTTATGTCTTAAACGCCTTTAATTTCAGCGCCGGCATAATTGTTGCGTTTACGCTCTTTCTCCTGGTATTCATGCCATCCATAGCGGATCTATTGTCTCCTAGGGAAAAGCTCGACGTGCCGCTCCTGTTCATCCTGCTGCTCGGCACCTATCATCTGCTCTTGACCTGGTCGCATGGATTTTCGGTGGTGCTGCAAAGCATGAGCGACGTGCGCTTCCTGGTGGTGTGGGGCGTCGCGCAAGCGCTGCTGAGCGTACTTTTTCAAGTGCTGTTCGTGCAGCTGTGGGGCATTTACGGAATCACCCTGGGCCTGATTGCGTCATTCCTGCTGACCGCAGTCTGGGTGATTCCAAACCGGGTTCGGCACCATTTCATGCTGGCAATGGACCGGGCACGGTGACCGACGGTGAACGTGGATTGGCAGGCTAACAGACGATTTGCGGACTGGATTTGATGACTGCCAGATTGTCGATATGCATTCCCACCTATAACCGTTCTGAGTTTCTGAAGGAATGCATAAGCTCGGTCCTTGCGTCAGTCGCCGGACGCGAGCGCGAGGTCGAAATAGTCGTTTCGGATAATGCCAGTACGGATGGTACTGCCGGCGTCGTCCGGGCATTTCAAGAAACCTGTCCGTGGATTCGCTTCCATCGGAACGAGCAAAACATTGGCGCAGAGCAAAACTTTCACCTCCTCGCAACCTTGGCTCAAGGGGCGAACATTTGGATACTCGGTGACGACGACAGGATGGAACCCGAGGCCATCGAGCGCGTTTTGGAGAAGATCGACTTGGGATACGGCCTAGTGATATGCAATTATTCCGTCTGGGATAAGTCGTATTCCTCGATGAAGTCGAATGACGGTTTGCTTATTGGAAAGGATCGGGTATTCCAGGATCGGAACGAATTGCTGCAGCGGTTCAATCTGCATCTAAGCTATATTTCGTCGGTGGTAATTGATCGAGCCGCGTTTCTCAGTGTGACGCGCGACGAATACTGGGAGCTAATCGACAGCGGATTCTCCTACATGTATGCGGTATACGCAGGGTTTGCGCTGGCGAGCGGGCCCGCCGCGTATATCGCGGCGCCCATCGTTTGCAATCGGAGCGAAAACTCGGGGGACTATGATTGGTACAGGTATTTCGTGGCTGGAAGTTCGCTGATATTCGATTCGCTGCCGGGCAAAGGCTATGCAAAGGAAGCGGTATTTCATGCCAAGCATAGGGCGCTCGCCGATTTTGTAATACCCCACATGCTCTATATGAAATTGCGCGACGAATATGATCATCGGAAGGCGCTTGAATTGATGTACCGGCACTACGGGAAGGATCGGCTGTTTTGGACCATGTGTCTCCCCAGATGGCTAATGCCCAAAGTCCTGATCCGGCTGATGAGAAACGGCGCGCGCATGCTTCGAAAGGTGCGGGCGGTGGCTAGGGGTGGCATGGATGATGGGCGGACGAACCGGAGTTAGACAAACTCCCGGCAAACATTGTAATGACCCTCTGATCAGTATGGTTTCCTCAGCTAGCTTTCCCGATGATCTTGCATGTATGATTCAGAACGATGCAGGCAGTGCGCCGCGCAACCTTGTCCTCTTTATCGAGGTGAATCCATGAAGATCCTGTTGATCGCACCAGAGAGCTACTACTTGCCGGTAGGATTGGCGTTCATCTCGGCCGCCCTCAAGCGCGGTAGTCACGAAGTCGAAACCTGTTATATCGGACAGCATGACGAATTCCTGGGCCGGCAGGGAGAGCGGTACGATTTCATCGCCACCGGGGGAATGAGTTCGCAGTTGCACATAATGCGAACGGTGCGCGATATTGCGCGCGAGTACGGCTGCAAGTTCGTTTGCGGCGGGCCGATCATTTCGGCGGACCCGCTCACCATGGCACGGCTTATCCGACCGGACTACGCGGTAGTCGGCGAAGGCGAAACGACCATCCTCGAACTGTTCAAATGCCTCGAATCCGGCGGCGAGCTGGGCTCAGTCCAAGGCATCATTTATCAGAAGGACGGGGACTTCGTAAAAACGCCGGAGCGGGTCGATTTTCCCGACATAGACGACATCCCACGACCGGACCTGGATGGATTCGGCTTCGCCGAGCGCCTCGATCGTGCGCGGCCGTTTGACGTCTATTACCTGGATTTATTCGACAATCCTCGCGATTACCCGCTTATCACTTCGCGCACTTGTCCCTTTTCCTGCACGTTTTGCTTTCAGCCGGAGAACCGGAAGTATCGCGTCCGCGACCTCGATGACGTCATTGACGAATTGCGTAATGTGGTTTTCAAGTACAGGATCAACGTTGTAACCATCGTCGACGAACTTTTTCATGCGAAGAATTCCCGGCTCATCGAATTCTGTGAGAAGTTCAAGGCGTTCCGTGAGACGGTTCCGTGGGACCTGCGCTGGAGTTGCCAGGCACGTGTCGCCCATATGACCGAGGAACTGCTCGACAGGATGCGGGACTCGGGGTGCTTCATGATCAGTTATGGCATCGAGAGCTATAGCGAGACCGTGCTGAAGAGCATGCGGAAGAACATCAAGCCCGAGATGATCGACTCGGTCATCCCGGCGACGCTTCGCCGCGGCATATCGGTGCAGGGCAACTTCATCTTCGGCGATACCGCGGAAACCCTGGATACCGCACAGGAGACTTTGGACTATTGGCGCGCGCATCCGGAATACGGAATAGTCCTGTACCACCTTCTTCCGGTACCAGGATCGGCCATTTATCATCTTGCGCGCAAGAAAGGGCTCTTGCCCGATCTCGACGATTTTCTCATCAACAGGTATTTCGCTCCCCAAAACCTGACCGCGATGAGTTATCTGGACTACATGGAAATGCGGCGGCAGGTGTTGCAGCACGAGTTGCTTTTCACCAAATGGGAGCCGCCGATTCAAGTCTCCCGAACCAGCGTGAAAGTCCGGTGCAGTCATTGCTCCGCGGTGAATCACTACCAGAACTGCGAAAACAATCCGCTCTTTTTCCACACCATGACGTACTGCCGCAGTTGCCGGCTGCGCTATTTCATCGGCAGCGCTCCGTACAGGGCATACGCGCAGATTGTCGGGCACATGGTGTTTCACGTCTACCTGTACATCGCGTATCTTCATGCTTACCCTATGTTGCGGGCTGCGTATCGGTCCGTCAGGCGATTTTTCCGAGGTGACTGGGGAGAGCGTAAGCCCGCCGCAACCCTGGGGCTCCCGCTTCCGGCGGCAGCCTCTCCCGAGGGGGGGGCGATTATCGCGATTCCGCTGCGAGAGCTTGCCTCTTCACGGAGGCGAAGTAGCATCGACGTAAACGCAATGCGCGAGGCATCAAAAATCAAAAGTAACGTCTGAACGATAGCGCTATTTCAGTTGCAACGTGTCAATGCGCCGGACAACAGCCCGCTTAGCTATGCAAGCCGGACTGGGGTTGATGTTTGTTCGTTGGACGCACTAAATGGATAGAGCAGCGTCGCAGATATCCCCTGTTTTCTAGTCCGGGTTGGTCATTGGAGTGCGCTCCACAGTCCCATGTGGTCGGGTGCGCCGTCCAACAATAACGCGCAGCCGGCTCTGGTCTACCCGGCGCGTGCAAGTCGCTGATCCCACCTTTTATGGTCTCGACGCCCAATTTACTCCTGGCCAAATCATTCCTTCTTCGTCTGTCTCTATAAAGTTAGAATGTAACGAAATTCCATCGCCTATCTGATTTTGTTTGTATGCTCGATATCGATAGGGATCTGCGAGTGACAGAGGATCTTCACAATTACTTTCGCAACAGAGCTGGAAAGTTGTACGCTGACGTATGCATTGTTCACGAATCAGACAAGGATTTCGCTATGCGTATCTACGAAGCGGAAAAAGCGCTCATGATTGAGCGGCACCCAGCTAAGGCGGATTATGAGACGCATCGATAGCAATAGCGACGCTCCGTTGTGGGTCCCGTCGCAAAGGCCGAAAGGAGTGTGAGTCCTTATGCCCAATCCCGCCTCGCACAATCCACTGAGAATGTTCGCGACCGACGTGGCGAGGCATTCGAGTGTCTTGATGTACGCTTCGCACATTCTTCGCAAGAGGAAGGCCATCACATTGCTAGCCGACCTGGACCTTTTTTTCGATGATTTTGGCAAAAGATATCCAACGTTCGAAGACATCAACGACCAGGCAGTGGAGGAACTGCTTGGCCACTACTACGTTGAAAAGGAATTGAGGCTGCCGCGGGACCCGTTCTCCGAGGAATACGCCGAGAAGCAGTGGGCGTTCTTTCTGAAGATGTCCGGCAGGGCCCAGTACGACATAAACGACGAAGGAAATGTCTATGACTTCGAAAAGAACAGGGACAGCTTCTATCCGTTCAACACGGGGTCTCCGGACATAGTAGGGAGAACGTTGCTTTCGCAGAGCATGGCGATTCGTGCGATGAACCTTTCCCGCGGTGCAAAGGTCGTGGAATTTGGGCCCGGATGGGGAAACATCACGGTCAACCTGGCGCTGATGGGTTACGCGGTGACGGCGGTGGAAGCAAACCAACCTTTCATCGATCTAATAAACTATCGTGCCGGGAAGCACGGCATGTCCGTCAATGCCGTTAAGGAAGACATGACAACCTTCGCCGGGAGCACGACGGAAACATTTGACGCAGCGCTGTTTGTCGCATCGTTTCATCACTGCAGGGATCATCTCAAGATGCTCGAATCGCTTTCACGCATTGTCAAGAAAGGGGGCTGTATTTGCCTTTGTGAGGAGCCGATCTTCTATTCCAGGAACCCGTTCCTGCCCTATCCGTGGGGACTGCGGCTCGATGGCCTATCGCTCTACTTTGTAAGGAAATTCGGTTGGCTTGAAACGGGGTTCCAGTTCGGATACCTGAGCAAAGCCTTGTCCGCGTTCAATTTCGAAGTGCTGCGGATTCCCTCGTACATGCCCAGAATAGCGGACCTCATTGTAGGCAGAAGGAATTAAGACAATGTTTCGGGATGGCCACTGTTTGCGGGAGCGGGCGCTGGAATCCACGCCGCTCAGAGGACCTGCTCCAGGTCTAACCGGGCGCGGTATCGCGCAATATAAAGCTATGAGGCTACGAGAAGCCCGCCGCTGATGCGGTATGTCGTTTCCTCGATGCGCGGCGCAATGCGCTATAAGGGCTGCATTGCGCCAACGGGAGGCATTTCGACCGACACCTATCGCCCACGTCCATGATCCGGCTTTCAATATGCATCCCGACCTATAACTTCGCGGAGTTCATTGGGGAAACGCTTCAAAGCATTCTTGGCCAGTCGCCGGCTGGCGTTGAGGTTTTAGTCCTGGACAGCGGCTCGACCGACGCCACGCCGGAAATCGTCCGTTCGTTTCAACAGAACTTTCCGGCGCTCCAGTATTACCGTCGCGAAAAAAGGGGGGGTATCGATAAGGATCTGGCGGAGACCGTTTCCCTTGCGCGGGGAGAGTATTGCTGGTTGATGTCAAGTGACGACACCTTGATTCCAGGCGCGATTGCCAGGGTACTCGATGAAATCGGATTGGGCCATGACATCTATTTGTGCAACCGGGTCGAGTGCGATCGCAATCTTCTTCCGGTAAAGGAGCGGCCGTGGTTTCCGCGGCGAGTTGGGGATTCTCAATTCGACCTGTCGGCAAGATCAGACCTATTGGCGTATTTCGATGCGGCGCAATCGATAGGCGCATTATTCAGCTACATCAGTTCTATCGTAGTCCGACGCAGCCGCTGGGACGAGGCAGGATACGACGAAGTGCTTGGCGGTACCAACTATGCACATGTATTCAGACTGTTCTCGATCGCGAGATCCGGCGGCCGGCTAAAGTACATAAGCAAGCCACTCGTACTCTGCAGAGGCGACAATGATAGCTTCAGGGACAAAGGTCAGCTGAATCGATTTCTGATAGATCTCAACGGCTATCAGCTTTTGGCTTCCAGGTGTTTTTCGGGGGATGAAGGCGCGGAGCATGCGTTCAAGGCCGTCATGCGGCGAGAGCACGCATGGTTCATGCTAGCTTCCCTTAGAAGCAGGGTTGGTGACACCTGCGACTGGGAAAATTGCGAGGAGAAGTTATCCAGTTACGGCTACAGCCGCGCGCAATTGCGGATGATAAGGATACTCGGTACTTCTGGGCCGCTTCTGTCCGCTGCGCAATATCTTAGAAGGGCGCTCGCGGGTATCAAACGGCGGGTCCGGCAGGTCATTCGGAAGTCGCCGCACGACCGAGTTGGCGAGTCGCGAAGATGCGAATCGGAATAGACGGGCGAGCCCTGCAGGGCGCCCGAACCGGGGTCGGGCGTTACACTTACGAACTCTGCAAGCGGCTCGATCATCTTCTTCAGGACGCGGAGTTCGTTGTATACAGCAACGTCCCAGTGGACATCTCCGGCCTCTCCAATAGATGGAAGCTGAGACTTGATACCTGGGCGCTGGCGCGGCACATGAAGCCTGTCCTGTGGCTGAAACTTCGTTGCGGCTGGTTGTGCCGCGGAGACGATCTGGACGTATTTTGGGCGACCGCCACCTTCGTTCCCGCCTTGGCGCGAAGTATACGCACGGTTATTACCGTTTATGACCTGACCTTCATGGTCGCGCCGGACAGCATGTCCCGCTCCCACCGGTGGGCATTCAAGCTTTTTTTCGAAAAGGACGTGAGGCGCGCCGATTGCGTAATAACGATCTCCAAAGGCACATCAGATCGGCTGTTCCGGCTATTCGGACGCCGCGCAGCCCTGGTCGTCGTGCCGGCGGTGGACTTCAGGTTCGCCCCGAAGGCCCCGGAGGAGATTAAGGCTTGTCTGGATCGCCACTCCATTTCGCCCCCGTATATCCTGTCGGTTGCGACGTGGGAACCGAGGAAGAACATCGATGTGCTGATCAGGGCATTTCTCGAACTGAAGAAGTCGGGCTTGCTTTCGAAGCACAGGCTGGTCCTCGTCGGAGGAAGGGGCTGGAAGGATGAGCGATTAGCGGCGCTGATCAAAAATACAGGCAGCGAAGATATCCTTCCGTTGGGATTTGTTCTTGATGACGATCTGCCGTCTCTTTATGCCGGCGCCGAGCTGTTCGTCTTCCCATCCCTGTACGAAGGCTACGGCATCCCTGTGCTGGAGGCTCGCGCGTGCCGAACGCGAGTGGTGACGACCGACAGCCCGGAATTGCGGGAGGCCGGCGGGGAAGAAGCCGTCTACGTGGCGCCGTCGCCTGAGGGCGTGCGCGATGGGATACTCTTCGCTCTGTCGCGGCCAAAACCGGCGGAAGCCGATGCGCCCTGTCTGGCAACTTGGGAAGCGGGCGCAAGAGAACTCGCGGCAGCTTTGGTGGGCACGAGCGATCGCGTCGGTTCGACGACGACATAGTACGTGTATCAGTACGCCGTTTCGGTCGATGTGAGGATAAACCGAACCACTTATGCGAAGGTAGCCACACTTCGCCGGCCGGTTCATTTCCGACGTCGGTTCTTCGTGCTGACCAATTAAAATGGATCAACTTTCAACCGTGCACCGCCGAAAACAAATGATCGATTCCGCGATAGGAAAGAAATACGGTTTGCTCATTTCCATCGGAATCTTACTGTCGTTGCTCTTCCTGAGAGTAAGTAGCCACAAGTACAGCCTCGACACTTCAGTTCTTCTTGTTGTTCTTCGGAATATCATATTCGATCAGAGTACCTTTAATCCAATTGGTGGCATAAACCAGTTCAGTGCCCATTTTTCGCCAATCCTCATTCTTCTATCCCCCCTCTATTTTCTCGGCCCGACCATGCTGATCTTTATTTGGAAATTCTTCTGCTATGGGGCATTTCTGCTTATATTGTGGCGTCTGATCGATACGGAGCATAGACACAGCGTAACCAATTGGCACAAGAATCTATTCTTAATTCTCGTAGCTCTGCACCCGACATTTATCTTAAACGCAATCTCCCCCGATATTTGGGACAGCGATCTGATTTTGCCCTTGCTTGGATTGTCAGTCTTATTTGTTTCGAGAGATAAATATTTTTGGGGCGTATTTTGGTTATGTTTAACTTTTCTTGTCAAAGAAGACATGATACTGGTGGGGATTTTGTATGGAATATTTCTGGCTTGCAGGGCAAAGAATGTCAGATTCATCTGGCTAAGCGTATTGTGCTTAGGGTGGTTTTGGATTACGACTCGTTATGTAATGCCATTTTTTTCGACATCTGGCGAAGGGCTTGCACTACTTAAGTTTTCCTTTGGTAATCTTGGAAACAGTTTGGGGGAGATTATCGTGAATAGCGTAATCAATCCCCATTTGCTGATTGAGAGTGGGTTTTGGCTGAGGAAGTTCGCAAGCCTGTTCATCATTTTCGCGTGCGTAGGGTTCCTGCCATTTTTGAGAAAAAGTTCATTAATCTATCTACTTCCTGGGTTGAGCGTATTGGGATATACGCTTATCGCTGCGCAACCCTATCTGGACTATTCGAAGCATTATGTCCTGGCATTCTTGGTATTTGTCGTATGGTCATCGTATGAATCATATCTCGCAATAGACAAAGACTCTCGCTCGAAGCTGGCCCTATATTCAATATCGGCAAGCGCATTTCTTGTTTTGGTTCTCCAAATTAACATTCGAGTATGGTCCTACTATTTCTCTCCAATCGAAAACCTTCGCGCCTTGGAATCCGTGGAAAAAGAATATATCCCACCCGGTTCGTATTTGTTCACGGCCGGTGTGGGCAGCCCCTGGACATGCTATAAGAACCATTGCGCCATATCCGCGGAGTTATCGCCGGCGGAGCTAGAGACGAAGAGACACGATTTTGTCCTGATTAATTTGCGGACGATATTTTGGGAAGGTTTGAGCTGTAGCGATCAGTCGTTGGCTATTAACCTCAGAAAACTGAATCGAAATCAGAATTATCGGGTATTGACTTATACGGATGATATCGTTTTGTTGGTGAAGAATCGCTCTGGTGACGATTCCCGGCAGCCGGATTGGTCTGCCCGCATTGGAAAATATCAGAAGATTAATCACGATTGTATGAAATGGGATCTCATGCGAAAAGTGCGCCTTCTTTGATCGGGAAGGGTTTTTGAACCGTACCGAATTGGTGCAAAACCGGAACGATAAGCCATGGTGGTCGGTGACGGAATGATTGCGTGTGCATTCAAGCCGCATTTCGGCGATGATTCGAATGTGGTTGTTTTTGCGACCGGCGTCGCTAATATAGTACGAAGGCTTTGCCAAACCTGATTCGGAGGATCACGCTTGTCGAACGCGAGCCCTGAAGCCCTGCCGACTCGAGATAGTACTCGCAGTCTTGTTGGACGCACGCTTCGTGCCCAAGGCGGCGATCCGAAAAGCCCCAACGGTCTGACGCGGATCCGTTGTCCTGCAACCAATTATCCGAAGTTCCTCGGGGTAGGTCGGCTAAAAGGCGCTTCGGAATGAGTGCGTTAATGATTAGAGAAAGCAAGGGCGGAGGCCCAATACGATTGGGCATCTATGCTGCCTTGGTAATCTCGGCAGGGTTGGGCGCTGTATCGCTAGGGAAAGTGGGCGGTGGCAATTTAAGGTTGTGGGAGGCCTTGTTATTCGCCTTGGCCCTAGCTACGTGCACTGGCGCATTGGTTCGACGACAAATAATCTTTTCATTTTCCCCATTGCTGGTGCTGGTTGCTTGCTACGTCGCGGCAGTCATTCTTTCCGGGATGAATGCAGCCGATTCTGCTATCTGGTGGCAAAGAGTCATTCTGGTACTAGCCATGACCCTACTATTCTTTGTAATGTCGCAACGCTCCACCCAGAAGGAGTTTGATCTCTATTCGAATCTCGTCATCTACTCTGGAGTTTGCTTTGGCTTGCTCGGCATTTTGGATGTTTTCCTCTTTACGAGCGCCCCCAATGTTTTTGAGTTCATTCATCAGTGGGATGGGGGCCGACAATTTGGCGGAGAAGGTGTCGATGAACTCGCTTTATATGATTCCACATTGCGCACGCGAGGGTTCTTTACGGAGTCGAATGAATTTTCCCAATATTTGAGTCTTCCATTTGGTTTTCTTCTGGCGGCGATGTTTTTCAAACACCGGAAGGCCGGTTCGAAGCTGGTTTACCTATACGGCATCGCTATTGTTTTTCTTGCGCAGGTGATGACTTTGTCCAGGGGCGGCTTGGTTTGCTTCTTTGCCGAGTTGCTAGGTTTGTTGCTGGTTAAGAAGCTTAGCGATGTAGGCTGGACGATACGGGCAGGAAATTATCTGACAATAGCACTCGTGGCCATTTCTCTCGCCGTGGGCGGGATGTCTTACGTCGGCGAAGACTTGGCAGCAACGTTCGAAACCGCCGCCTTCCGCGTCTATTCCACCGGTACTAGCGATGATTGGACTTCAGAAATCAAAATCGGCAACTATCAGGAAGCATTGAATAGCGCGGCGGAATCAGCGGAAAATTTGCTCGTGGGAGTCGGCGCGGGGAATCTTTACAATAGTTCGGTAGCGGAAGCAACCACCACGAATCAATTCATGGACGTTTTGGTCGAAATGGGGATCATTGGGTCAATATTCTATGTCTCAATAGCCATGTCTTTGCTTTGGCAGTCTTATAAATTTATGAAGAGTGGATTGTGGAAATCAAGCAATAAGTTGTTTGTCGCTTTTGTCGGTGCGTTCGTATCCTTTTTTGGCATGTTGATCGGCGGCATGACCTATCCGACCCATATGCTGTTCTTCTTTTGGCTGAATGCAGGCCTATTGTCGGCTATTTGCAGGTATAGAGTTGGGATTAAACCCGCAGGCCAGGGGGCAGTACTAAGAAGAAGGACGATCTGAGCATTGATCGCGATCGACGTTCGATGGCTGAATGCTTCGGGAATTGGAACCTACCTGAGGAATATCGTTCCTGGCATCCTGGCCGCTTTTCCTGAGCGGAACTTCGTACTGCTGGGTAACCGGGATGAAATCGCCGAGATCAAGAGTCCGTCCGGCGCGAAAGTTGTTGTTGTGGCCGCAGATTCGAGGATGTACTCGATAGGCGAACAACTCGAAATTCCGAAGAAGATCCCGAAAGAAACACAACTCTACTTTTCGCCGCACTACAATATTCCCTTGGGATACAGGGGGAGGCTGCTGGTTACGGTATACGATCTTTTTCACCTCGCGATGCCCCACTTGGTCGGCGGGATTCACAAAAGGCTTTATGCACGCTACATGTTCAATGCGGTCAGGCGCCGAGCGGATGCCATACTGACGATCTCCCAGTTCACGAAGGACGAGTTGATTCGATTCACCGGTGAAGGCCGGCAGCCAATTTTCCCAATTCACCTCGGCGTGGACGAATCATGGTTCAATGTGAAGCCGGCGGACAGCCCGCATGGGAAACCTTATCTGCTATATGTCGGGAATGTTAAGCCCCATAAGAACCTGGGAGCGCTGATCCGGGCATTCGGGTCGTTGACGGAAGTGGTCGAACATGACCTCGTCCTGGTCGGGAAGAGGGAAGGATTTATCACGGGCGACAGTGCCCCTGCGCTGGAGGCCGAAAGACTGAAGGGGCGGGTACATTTCACCGGACGGGTAGGGGATGCTATTCTGAAGCAGTACGTGGCCAGCGCGGATGCACTGGTCTTCCCCTCTTTCTACGAGGGCTTTGGCCTGCCTCCGCTGGAGGCGATGGCCGCAGGGTGCCCGGTGATTTCTTCGAATGCCGCGTCACTCCCGGAGATTTGCGGGGATGCCGCGTTATTTTGCGATCCGTACAGCCCGGCTGACATTGCCGGGAAAATTAGATTGCTGTTGGGGGACGGAGCATTGAGGGACAAATTGCGTGCGAAAGGGGCGATACGCGCGCGTCGATTCACCTGGGGAAAGTGTATTAGCGAAACTTGCAGGGTCATCGACGGCTTGCTGCCGCAGAGACCTGGACTATAGGTGGTTTCAACTCGTCAAGTTAGATTGGGGGCTTAAATGCATTTAATTCATCGCAACACCTGCCGAGTATGCGGCTCCTCGGCGTTGACCAAGGTGATCGACCTCGGAGAGCAGCATCTGCAAGGTTCTTTTGTGAAGCCCGGGAAGGAAATGCCCCCGATGAGGAAGATCCCTACCGTACTTGTCAGGTGCGATCCGACGCGGGATGAGACGGCCTGCGGTCTGTTGCAGATGGCTCACTCCGTGCCTTCGAAGATACTTTATTCGGCGTATTGGTACCGATCTGGCACGAATCAGACGATGCGTGACCACCTTAAGGGCATTGCCGACGAGGCAGCGGGGATGGTCGGAAAGAAAGATGCGCGTGTGCTGGATATCGGGTGCAACGACGGCACTTTGTTGAAGAATTACCCGGAAGATTTCGTCAAGTACGGCGTAGATCCTTCGGACGTGGCGCGTGAAGTGGGTGGGGGTATCAGGGTGATCCAGGACATTTTTCCCTCTGCGGAACTGGCGAAGGAAATCGAAGGTAAAAAGTTCGAGATCATTACCTCAATCGCGATGTTCTACGATTTGGAGGATCCAGTTGCGTTCGTAAAAGACATTGCATCGACCCTCTCGGCCAATGGCATCTGGATTTTCGAAATGTCCTACATGCCTTCCATGCTCGGTATGAATTCATACGATACGATTTGTCACGAGCATCTGGAGTACTACAGCCTATCGGTCATCGAGAACGTCCTCCACCGAGCCGGCATGAAGGTCGTTCGAGTGGAATTGAACGATATCAATGGCGGCAGTATCCGGTGCTATGCAACTCATAAGGGTAATTTCTTGTACAAGGATCGTGAATGCGACCGCGTCCTCGATAGGTTGCGCCAGGAGGAGTTCGATCTTGAACTCGATACCGACAAACCCTACCGGAATTTCCAGGAGAGGATCGAGCAGCACAAGATCGAATTGATGGCTTTGTTGAGGCAACTGAAAGCGGAGGGTAAGAAGATCCATATCTACGGCGCGTCCACTAAAGGAAATACCCTGCTGCAGTGGTGCGGGATCGACAAACTAGTCGTCGATTGCGCCTCCGACAGGAACCCGGATAAGCGCGGTGCGAAAACGCTGGGCACGGACATTCCGATCCTCAGCGAAGATGAATCCAGGCAAATGAACCCGGACTACTATCTCGTCCTGCCCTGGCATTTCAAGGCCGAGTTCCTGGAAAGGGAGAAAGAAATGCTGGATAGAGGGGTAGGGATGATCTTTCCGTTGCCGACCGTCACGGTGGTGAAGAAGTAGCAATTGATCCTCGCCGCCATTCCTGCTTCCGCGCGGCCTCGCGTCCAACCGTGCGTTCTCCTTGCCGTCGCCTACGATATTCGGCTTCCATTGCTGGATATCCTTGACTGCGGCCAAAGAATCCGGTTGGTCCAAATCCGGCACTAAATGAAGCTAGCCATTGTCCATGATTACCTGTGCGGAATGGGCGGTGCCGAGCGGGTGTTTCAATACATCTGCGAAGAGTTTTCAGAGGCCGACGCCTATGCTCTCGCGTACAACCCCGACAGCACGCTGCCCTACTTCAAAGGGCGAGACATTCGCACCACATGGTTGAACCGCTACGTGCGGTCGATGGATGCCTTTCGCTGGTCCTTCCCGCTGGCCACCTATGTGATGGAGTCGCTTGATCTGGGGCGGTACGACGTCGTTTTGAGTTCATCTGCGACAGTAGCGAAGTATGTACGCGTGCCTCATGGAAAGCATATTTGCTACTGCTATATTCCAACACGAGCGCTGTGGCAAACAAATGAGTATTTCGGCGCTAGCCGCAAAGCCGCGTTGATTAAACCGTTTCTTCCTTATTTGCAGCGCCGCGATTTCGCGGCAGCGCAGCGCGTCAATCAATTCATTGCGATCTCAAATACGACAAGGGATCACATTGCCTCGACCTACGGTCGGGATTCACAGGTTATTTTTTCGCCAATCGATCTCGAAAAATTCGCTCCATCCAGGACGCGCGGAGATTATTTCTTAGTCGTGTCTAGACTTGAGCAGTGGAAACGAGTCGACTACGCAGTCGAGGCGTTCAACACTCTGGGGATGCCGCTGCGGGTGATCGGTACGGGCAAAGAGGAGGTGCGTCTCCGGGCGATGGCGCGTCCGAATATCAACTTTCTCGGGGCCGTTGACGACACCGCGCTTGCTCGGGAATACGCCGAAGCGAGGGCCGTCATATTTACCCCTTTTTTGGAATACGGGCTTATTCCCCTTGAAGCCAATGCGAGCGGAACACCAGTAATCTGCTATGGCAAAGGGGGCATCACCGAGACCATGATTCCCTGGGGTAATGAGCTGGCAACATCAGAGTCTCCAACGGCAGTGTTTTTTCATGAGCAAACAGCGGAGGCATTGGCTGCTGCAGTCCGACAATTCGAACAAGCGACGTTCGATAGCGATCAGTTAGTTGAGCATGCTGCTCGCTGGGGCATTCCGGCCTTCAAGAGGCAGTTGCGCGCAGCCGTAAATACTTTGGTGCTCAGCGGATGAAAAAGCTGTTACTGGTTGGCGGATCCGGCTTTGTTGGTTCGCACATGCGCGTGGCGCTTGAGACCACTTGTTCGGTAGTAGCAACGGGTCGTGAAGTCGATGTGAGAAACCTGGACCAATTGCGTGCTCTGATTGCAAGTGTGCGACCAGACCAAGTTGTGAATCTAGCCGCCATAACGACGCTCCGAGAGTCGTTTGAAAACCCGCGTGCTACTTACGACATAAACTTCCTTGGCACGCTTAATTTGCTGATAGCCCTTCGGGAGGGCAAATTCGCTGGGCGTATGCTTTTCGCTAGCTCAAGCGAAATTTATGGTTTGCTTGGAGTCCATGAGTTGCCGGTGGCCGAGTCAAGAATTCCAAAACCCCTGAGTCCGTACGCTGTCGCAAAGGTAGCCGCCGAAGCGCTATGCTATCAATGGAGTCAAACAGAGCGGTTTGAGATCGTTACTGCGCGGCCCTTTAATCATATTGGCCCGGGACAGAGCGAACGGTTTGCGATTGCGGATTTTGGCCGCCAGGTAGCGGCCATCAAGTTGGGACTGTCCGACCCTGTGATTCATGTTGGGGATATCGATACGACACGCGATTTTACCGATGTGCGCGACATAGTGTCTGCCTACCGGCTCCTGCTGGTGCTAGGGCGAAGTGGCGAAACTTATAACGTCTGTTCAGGCGTGGAGCGGTCGATCCGGTCATTGGTGGAGCGTATGTGTGTATTAGCCGATGTGAACGTTGAGTTGCGCGCTGATTCAGCCCGGTTGCGGCCAAGCGAGCAGCGTCGAGTCCGTGGTAGCAACGAAAAGCTTGTGCTGGATACCGCGTGGGGACCGCAATGCTCAGTAGATCAAACTTTGTCGGACATAGTTGCGTATTGGGTGCGGGATCTGAGCGGTCAAGGCAAGTAGGCGCGCATTAATATTTGGTATCAGTGATGAGCGGAACATTTAGTATTAGGAAAGCCTTAATTTGTGGAATCGGAGGGCAGGACGGCGCCTATTTGGCCCGGCTTTTGCTGGATAAGAACTATCAAGTGTGGGGTACGTCTCGCGACGCACAAATGGCAACTTTCCATAACTTGCGAGCGCTCGGCGTGAAGGAGCAAGTGAAACTGTTGTCGATGGCGCCAAATGATTTTCGAAGTGCTCTGTCTGCGCTGACACGAAGTGATCCCGATGAGGTCTATTTTCTGGCCGGTCAGAGTTCGGTGGGATTGTCTTTCGAGCAACCAGCGGAAACGCTGGAAAGCATAAGCTTAGGTACCTTGAACCTATTGGAGGCTGTGCGCTTCCTGGGAAAACCGATTAAGTTTTATCACGCTAGTTCAAGCGAATGTTTCGGTGATCTCGGTGGGCAGGCGGCAGTGGAGGATATGCCGTTTCGTCCCCGTAGTCCCTACGCCGTTGCGAAAGCCTCTGCTCACTGGCTCGTAGCCAATTACCGGGAGGCTTATGGTCTGTTTGCATGTAACGGCATTCTGTTTAACCATGAGTCTCCTTTGCGGCCAGAGCGATTCGTTACGCGGAAGATTGTTTCCGCTGCTTGCCGTATAGCTAAAGGATCCACGGAAAGATTGGCGCTTGGACGGTTGGATATTGTCCGCGACTGGGGTTGGGCACCGGAGTATGTGGACGCTATGTGGCGGATGATGCAAGAAGATGAATCAGACGATTACATCATCGCCACCGGAGAAGCAAATTCGCTACAGGATTTTGTCGCCGAAAGCTTCGCAATCGCGGGCTTGGACTGGCAAGAGCATGTGGACTCGGATCCGACGTTAATTCGTCCGACTGACCTTGCTTGGAGTCAAGGAAACCCGGAAAAGGCTGCGCGCTGCTTAGGTTGGCGCGCCAATACGCGCATGAGGGACGTGGTTGCGCGAATGATGAATGATCCTGTTCTATAGAACGCAGGATTTCGTGGATATCGATACGATGCGCGACTTTTTGGGCCGCAATACTCCGTTGATCAGACTTTATCGGATATTGCTGCGGTTTGGATGCCGAAGCTGGGTGTTCAAGGCGAGACCAAGATTGTCTAGACACAAATCGCCGCCTCAATGTCAAGGAGCCAAACGATGCAAAAAATTGCACTCATAACCGGTATCACTGGCCAAGACGGAGCTTATCTTGCCGAACTGCTCCTCGAAAAAGGTTACGTGGTTCATGGCATTCGCCGTCGCACCTCGCTGTTCAACACGGATCGTATCGATCACCTCTATCAAGATATTCATGAACCCGGCACGCGGCTATTTCTGCACTATGGAGACATGACAGACTCATCGAGCCTCATTCGCATTATCCAGCAAGTTCAACCGGATGAAATCTACAACTTAGCCGCACAATCGCATGTGATGGTTAGCTTCGAAGAGCCCGAATACACAGCTAACTCCGATGCGCTCGGTGCCTTGCGCGTTCTCGAAGCCATTCGCCTGCTTGGTCTGGAAAAGAAAACCCGCTTCTATCAAGCCAGTACTTCCGAACTTTACGGCCTCGTCCAGGAAAGCCCGCAGAAGGAAACAACGCCGTTTTACCCGCGCAGCCCCTATGCCGTCGCCAAGCTCTATGCTTACTGGATTACCGTCAACTATCGCGAGGCCTATGGCATCTACGCCTGCAACGGCATCCTCTTCAATCACGAAAGTCCTGTCCGCGGCGAAACTTTCGTTACCCGCAAGATTACCCGTGCACTCGCAAGAATCCAGCTCGGCCTGCAGGAGTGCTTGTACCTAGGCAACCTGAATTCGCTACGCGACTGGGGCCACGCCCGCGACTACGTAGAAATCCAATGGCTAATGCTGCAACAGGAAAAGGCCGAAGACTTCGTCATTGCCACTGGCGTGCAACACAGCGTGCGCGACTTCGTCAATGCTGCCGCCAGGGAACTCGGCATGCAAATTCGCTGGGAAGGGACGGGCGCTGAAGAAAAAGGCTATGACGCCCATGGCAAGTGCATCGTCGCCGTCGATCCGCGTTACTTCCGGCCCACCGAAGTCGAAACACTGCTTGGTGATTCGACTCAGGCAAGAGAGAAACTCGGCTGGACGCCCAAGACTACCTTTGACGAACTAGTCGCCGAAATGATCCGCGAAGACCTTAAATCCGCCGAGCGTGATGAACTCGTTAAACACCATGGTTACAAGTCGATGGACTACCATGAATAGGCATCGCCTCACCAGCGCAGACGTCTCGAAGAACCACCCGAAGTTCGAAACGTGTCATCTTAGCGGATGGTCTCGTGACCCGCATCGCCGAAGAAAGAAACCAATCCCAAGCTCAAGCCCATGATCGAAATATGCGGCAGACCGATCCTATGGCATTTCCTGACAGCCTACTCCCACCAGCTAAGTGAGCAGCCTCTATTTCGACCGTCGGCTGCGGAAAACCGCACGTCCGATGGTGTGAGGACTGACGGGATTGCGCCT
>JGI1356J14229_10001103_pt1 | contig 23121 bp, 19 predicted proteins | sample Subgrocontami58m_FD_14229 | JGI IMG/M metagenome (IMG submission 14229) | reverse complement strand
GCCGAGCCACTTCACCAGCGGGCAGAACTTTTTCAGCTCGGCCAGCGCCGCCTTCATGTTCGGGTCATCGAAGTGCCCCGTGACATCGAGGAAGAAATAATAATCCCACGGTCGTTTCTTGCTCGGGCGCGACTCGACCTTCGAGAGATTGATGCCCCGTTCCGCCAGCGGCATGAGCATCTTCAGCAGCGCGCCGGAATGGGCGGCCGCTTCATCGCCGAGGGAGACGACGAAGCTCGTCACGTCCTTGCCGCCGCCGACGGGACCGGACGGCTTGCGCCCGATGACGAAAAAGCGCGTGGTGTTGTCGGCCTTGTCCTGGATGTTCCGCTCGACGATCGGCACGCCGTAGTGCTCCGCCGCCAGTTCACCCGCGACCGCGGCGGTGCCCGGCTCCACCTTGGCCATCTGCACGGCGCGCGACGTGCTGGGGGCGTCGACCAGCTGCGCGTGCGGCAGATGGCGCTGCAGCCAGTGCCGGCACTGGGCGAGCGCCTGGTCCTTCGAGTACACCCGCTCGATCCTCTCGAGCGGCGAGTTCGAGATCAGCGCATGGTTTATCTCCAGGTAAATCTGCGCGACGATCTTGACGTCGCTTTCGACGAAGCTGTCCAGCGCCTCGCGCACGGAGCCCTCGGTGGAATTCTCGATCGGAATCACGGCGTACTCGGTTTCGCCTTTTTCGACCGCGGTGAAGATGTCGCTCACCGTCGCCATCGCGTGGTAATCGACGCTCGCGCCGAATTTCTTCAGCGCGGCGGCGTGCGTGTTGCTCGCCTCGGGGCCGAGGTACGCGATGAGCAGCGGTTTCTCCAGCGCGATGGCCGCCGACATGATCTCGCGATAAATCGCCTGCAGCGCCTCGTTCTTGATTGGGCCGTTGTTTTGCCCGGTGACTTTGCGGATGACGGCATCCTCGCGCTCGGCAACGTAGATTTGGCCGCCGGCGCTCCGCTTAAGCTTGCCGATTTCGGCGGCGAGCGAGAGCCGCTCGTTCAGCAACTCCACGAGCTGCCGATCGAGGTGATCGATTTTCGCGCGGATGGGGCCGAGGTCCATGGTCAGGTTTGCGCGGGTGGTTCCTCGGCCGGTTTCTCGCCGGCGCGCTCATGGTCGCCCACCCGTGCCGCTGCCTTCGGGGCCGGCTCGACCAGGCTGGCCTCGAGCGGCAGCTGTTCGTCCGCGAGGCCCATGTCGGTGTCGGTCGGCGTGTGCGCGCTCGACGAATTCTTCAGCCACTCGTCGATTTGGCGCGAGGACAACACATCGGACGCGGGAAGTTCGTCGAGCGACTTGATGCCGACGAACTCCAGGAACCCGTCGGTCGTACCGTACTGAATCGGGCGGCCCGGCGCATCGGCGCGGCCGACGATGTAGATGAGTTCGCGTTCGAGCAGCTTGTTGACGCCGGCCTCGGCCGACACGCCGCGAATGGTCTCGATCTCGCCCCGCGTCACCGGCTGCCGGTACGCGACCACGGCCAGCGTTTCGATGGCGGACTGGCTCAATTTCACCGGCGGCGGCTCCTGCCGCAGGATGCGAACCCAGCGGGCAAAACGCGGATGCGTGACGAGCCGGTAGCCGGCATTGCCTTCGATCAGCAGCAAGCCCTCGTCGGCGGTCCGCAGTTCGGCGGCAATCTGGTCCATCGCCTCGCGAATCTGCGTGGCGGTGATCAGCGAGGGCACGTCGGAGTACAGCTCGGGATCCTGTTGCGGCGTTTCGGCAAAGACTTCGGCCGGCTCCTCCGCGGGAACCGCGGCGGTTGCTCCCTCGAGCGCCGCCGACGCCTCGGCCGCCGGCTGGGCTGCCGCCTCCGGCTGCACGGCATCAGGTGCCACCGGCAGTGCCGTGTCGTGGAACCGAGAAAAGGCCGCCTGGATGTCCTTGACGGCGAGCGGCTGGCTCGACGACAGCAACAAGGCCTTTAGCACTTTTTTCAGATTGAACGCCATGCGGGGAAAATCGCGACGAGTGATGCGGGCCGCCGAAACCCACGCAATCTGAATCTGGGCGGAGGCGGCGGGCCCGGCAGGACCGGAAGCGCCAGCTCTCGAAGCCGCGCCGGCGCCGCGGGTTAGGGCCAGCGCGCCCAACGAAGCATCGGGGCCGCCATGCGCACCGACCGCACCGCGCCGGCGTAGTCCTACGATTCGCAGATTTTCGAGGCGATATTCCCGCCGCTGGTGGCTGCACTCCCCGCCACAAATCGAATTGAACCGAGCCGCATAACGCGCGAAAATCCGGGCCATGAGAGAGTGTCTCCTGCCGCAGAATCTGCCGGAGGCGTTGCAGCAATGGCTGCTGATGGACGGGCATCTCCGGCTCCTCGCCGAACGGTACGCGCTGAACATCCATGTGCTGGACGAAAAAGTGGAGGTGCTGCGCGTCACCCGCCCGCCGTTCTTCCAGTACAAGACGCGGCAGCTCGTCATCACCGAAGAGCAGAAAATCGAGGCCCAGAAACTCGCGGCCCAGGCGGATGCCCGACGCGTCGAAGAAGCCGCCCGGCGGGTGGAGCGCATTGTGGTGGCCAAGCTTTCCGAGCTCATCCTCGCACTGGATCGCGATAGCGCCACGGAAGCCGACGAAATTCTCGACACGGCACGGCGGTTCGCGCGCGCGAACTGGGTCGACGAGCAGCAAAACGATCACGCGCTGCCGTACATTCTCGACGAGCTGGCGAAGCTCGACGCGCCTCCGCCGACAACTCCAGTCGTCGCCAGCGTCTATGGGAAGGACCAGCACCCCAAAGCCGTCGCCACCGACGACCCTTGGGCGAAGTCCGAGTGACCCAGCACCTCCCGCCAACCGCGGGACCTTTTCGCCCCCAGCCTCTCGAACTCGCCGCAGCCACCTTTTAGCCTTGGTGGCCAAAGCGTGCGGCGAGTTGCACAAAATCCGCCCAGCTTGATCGCGTGCGGCGCTACAAACTGGTTGGGTCGCTCGCCGGAGGAGGCTCTTCCGCTTCGCCCGAAGCTGCACCCAAAAGTGAATCATGAAAAATAACGCCCTGCCGGCGCAACCCCGCCGCGACTTCCTCGCCAAGATTGGCGCCATTGGCGTCGCCGCCGCTCTCCCGTCGCTGACCCAGGTCGCTGCTGCGGGAACCGCCACGAAGCGCACCGGCCGATTGAAGCAGGGACTTTGCCGCGGCGTGTTCAAGGGCACGAACCTCGAACTCGATGGCATGTGCCGCGAAGCCGTGCGGCTCGGCGCAGTCGGCATCGACCTCGTCGGCCCGGAGACTTTTCCGACGCTCGAAAAGTACGGCCTGATTCCCACGATGGTGCCCGGCGGCAGCAGCATCAAGGGCGGGATCAACGATCCCCGGCTCCACGCCGGCATCGAACCGAAGATGCGCGCCGCGATCAAAGCGGCCGCCGCGGCGAAAGCCCCGAACGTCATCGTGCTCGCGGGCGACCGGCAGGGGATCTCCGATCAGCAAGGGATGGAAACCAGCGTCGCGTTCCTCAACGCCATCAAGCGCCAGGCGGAGGACGCGGGCGTGACGCTCTGCATCGAGCTCCTGAACAGCAAGGTCAACCACCCCGGTTACATGTGCGATCATACGGCGTGGGGCGTCGAGGTTTGCCGCCGGGTCGGCTCACCGCGGGTGAAGCTGCTGTACGACATTTATCACATGCAGATCATGGAGGGCGACATCATCCACACGATTCGGGAGAATCTGCCCTACCTCGCGCACTTTCACACCGCGGGGAATCCGGGCCGGCACGAATTCGATCTGACGCAGGAGCTCAACTATCCGGCGATCTGCCGCGCCATCGCGGACCTCGGCTACCAGGGATACATCTCGCACGAATACACGCCGACCAAGGATCCGCTCGGCACGCTCGAGCGGATGATGAAGATTTGCGACGTCTGAAGTTTCGGCAGCTCCCAAGTGGAGCCCGATGTCCTCATCGGCCTGGGTGGGGGCCGGTTCTCCGAACCGGCCTGAGTTTCCGCGAGAATCGCGGCCTGCACCCAAGGCCGCTTCGGAGAAGCAGCCCCACCAATTCAGCGGCCTCGCAGCAACGCCAGGAAGCGTGAGATCACGTTTCTCGACTCTGGACTCTCAGCGCTCAACTCTCAATTCTCGGTTTTTCCTTTCACCCATGAGCTCCGCTCCTGACCACACTCGCAAGTTCTCCTCCGTCCTCATCGATGGTCCCAGTCGCGCCGGTGCGCGCTCCATGCTGCGGCCCGTCGGTTTCACCGAGGACGATTTCAAGAAGCCGGTCATCGGCGTCGCCTCGCTCTGGAGCATGGTCACGCCCTGCAACATGCACATCGACAAGCTCGCGATCGAAGCCGAAGCCGGCGCGAACGCCGCCGGCGGCAAGGCGATTATCTTCGGGACGATCACGGTGTCCGACGGCATCAGCATGGGCACCCCCGGCATGCGCTACTCGCTCGTGTCGCGCGAGGTCATCGCGGACTCGATCGAAACGGTGGCCGCCGGCGAGGGCTTCGACGGCCTCGTGACCATCGGCGGCTGCGACAAGAACATGCCAGGTTGCATCATGGCGATGGCGCGGCTCAACCGGCCGGGCGTCTTCGTTTACGGCGGCACGATTTTGCCGGGCATCCATCCGGAGTCGAAAAAGGAGTGCGACATCGTCTCGGTCTACGAGGCGATCGGCCAGCACGCCGCAGGGAAAGTCGACGACCCCGGCCTGCACACGATCGAGGCCTGCTCGGTGCCCGGACCGGGCTCGTGCGGCGGCATGTACACCGCCAATACGATGGCCTCCGCGATCGAGGCACTCGGGATGTCGCTGCCGAATTCGTCGGCGCAGATCGCCATCAGCAACGAGAAGAAGGAAGACTGCCGGCGATATCATGACGCGAAAAGCCTTCGAGAACGCAATCACCGTGGTGATTGCCCTCGGCGGCTCGACCAACGCCGTGCTTCACCTCCTCGCCATCGCCCACACCGGCGGGGTGAAACTTTCGATCGATGACTTCACGAAGATCGGCCAGCGCGTGCCGGTGCTCGCCGACCTCAAGCCATCCGGCAAATACGGCATGGTGCATCTCACGCGCATCGGCGGACTGCCGCCGTTGATGAAGGTGCTGCTCGACGCGGGGCTGCTTCACGGCGAGTGCCTGACGGTGACGGGCAAGACCGTCGCGGAGAACCTGCGCGACGTGCAGCCCTACCCGACCGACCAGGACGTCGTTCGTCCGCTCTCCAACCCGATCAAGTCCGACAGCCACCTGCGGATCCTCTACGGAAATCTGGCGCCGGCAGGCGCGGTCGCGAAGATTTCGGGCAAGGAGGGCCTGAGGTTCAGCGGCAAGGCGATCGTCTTCGAAAGCGAGGAAGCCGCGCTCGGCGCAATTCTCGACGGCCGCGTGAAGGCGGGCCACGTCGTCGTGATTCGCAACGAAGGCCCGGTCGGCGGCCCCGGCATGCGCGAGATGCTCTCGCCCACCAGTGCGATCATGGGCAAGGGTCTGGGCAAGGATGTCGCGCTGATCACCGACGGTCGATTCTCCGGCGGCAGCCACGGTTTCGTGGTCGGCCACATCACGCCGGAAGCGGCGAAGGGCGGGCCGATCGGGGTCATCAAGAACGGCGACCCGATCACGATCGATGCAGTGAGGAACGAGATCTCGCTCGACCTCGCGCCGAAGGACTTGAAGGCGCGGCTGAAGGCCTGGAAGCCGCGCAAGCCGAAGGAAACCCGCGGCACGCTCGCGAAGTACGCGAAGCTCGTCACGAGCGCCTCCGAAGGCGCGGTGACGGACAAGTATCTCTAGGCTGGGAGCACAGAGCGCACAGAGGCTGCACAGAGGTCACAGAGCAGGCCCAGGCAGAGTCAAATGCCGCGACCTCCGTGACCTCTGTGCTTCCTCTGTGACCTCTGTGTCCAAAAACCAATCCCCTCTTTTCCCATGACCTGGTCCCGCTTCAAAACCTATTTCTACCACAACGCCGGCCTCGGCGTGTCGCTCGATTTTTCGCGCGTGCCATTCCCGGACGACTTCTTCGCGTCGACGGAGCCGCAGATTCAGCGGGCATTCGATGCGATGACGAAGCTGGAGGCCGGCGCGATCGCGAATCCCGACGAGCAACGCATGGTGGGCCACTACTGGTTGCGCGCGCCGCAGCTGGCGCCGACGCCGGAGATCAGCAGCGAAATCACGACCACGCTGGCCGCAGTGAAGAATTTCGCGGCGAAAGTGCATGGCGGTGAAATCGCCGGCCCCAAGGGCAGGTTCAAGCACCTGCTGGTGATCGGCATCGGCGGCTCCGCCCTCGGGCCGCAGCTCGTGCACCACGCGCTCGGCCATCCGCGCAAGGACAAACTCGCGGTCACGTTCTTCGACAACACGGATCCCGATGGCATCGATTACACGCTCGGCGCGCTGCGCAACCAGCTCGCGAAGACGCTGGTCGTGGTGATCTCGAAATCCGGCGGCACGGCGGAAACGCGCAACGGCATGCTCGAGGCGATCGCGGCGTTCAAGGCGGCGGGTCTCGACTACCCGAAACAGTTCGTCGCCGTGACCGGCGCCGGTTCGAAGCTCGAACAGACCGCGCAGAACGAGGGCTGGCTCGCGCGGTTCGCGATGTGGGACTGGGTCGGCGGCCGCACGAGCGAACTGAGCGCGGTGGGATTGCTGCCGGCGGCGCTGCAGGGGATCGATATCCAGGCGATGCTCGACGGCGCGGCGGCGATGGACGAGGTCACGCGTTACCCCGTCACCGCCCAGAATCCCGCGGCGATGCTCGCGCTGATGTGGTTCTTCGCGACGGACGGCCGCGGCGCGAAGGACATGGTCGTGCTGCCGTACAAGGATCGGCTCCTGCTCTTCTCGCGTTATCTCCAGCAGCTCGTGATGGAGTCACTTGGCAAGGAATTCGATCTCGACGGACGCGTGGTCAATCAGGGCATCGCCGTCTACGGCAACAAGGGCTCGACCGATCAGCACGCGTACGTCCAGCAGTTGCGCGAGGGCGTGAACAACTTCTTTGTCACGTTCATCGAGGTGCTGAAGGATCGGGACGCCAAGACGTCGCTCGAAGTCGAGCCCGGCGTGACGAGCGGCGACTTCCTGCAGGGTTTCTTCCTTGGAACGCGTGACGCGCTCACGGAAAAGGATCGCCACTCGATCACGCTCACGGTGCCGGACGTGTCGCCGCGTTCGCTCGGCATGCTCATCGCGCTCTACGAACGCGTGACCGGCCTCTACGCGTCGCTGGTCAACATCAACGCCTACCACCAGCCCGGCGTCGAGGCGGGCAAGAAGGCGGCTGGTCGCGTCATCGCGTTGAAAAAGAAGCTGGTCGCTGCGCTGATCGCCGCGCCCGCGCAGGCCTTCACGGCAGAGCAGCTCGCGGCCCAGGTCGGCGAATCGGACCAGGCGGAACTGGCGTTCAAGATTCTCGAACATCTTGCCGCCAACAAGGGCTCCGGCGTGAAGAAGCGCGCGAAGAAGCCCGTGGTCGAGTCGTTGTACCGGCTGGCCTGACGGCCGCGCGGGTACCTGCCAGTTGCCGAAAAAACCCGGAAGGGCGCCCGCGAATCACGCGAATGAACGCGAATTTTAGCGGGAAAGAACGAGACATGTTTCGCGCGATATGCTTTCAGCTTTCGGTGGGCAGGGTTCTCCCCGTGATCTCATTCGCTTTTATTCGCGTCCATTCGCGGGCCACGGCATTTTGTTCGGCTTTCGGCGCCGCCGAAATCACGCATGGCACCGTTGCGTCCAGCGCTTGCGGCGGTCCGGCATCTATCCGGTTGATCCGCGCCCTCCGCAGTTCATAACTCCGGCCGCCCAGCGCCGCGCGGGTTGAACCCCGCCCCAACTCGAATCCATGCACCGGCTTCCGCTCCTTCTATGCGCCGTCGCGCTCCTCGGCTCGACGTCGTCCGCGGTGCTGTACTTTCGCATCGGCAATTCGAAGCAGGTGCTCGCACAGCGGCTGAACGATGCCTCCGCCCGCGCGACGCAGCTCGATGCGAGCCTTGCCGCTGCCCATCAGCAAAACGGCACGCTCAAGGCCCGGATCTCCACGCTCGATGGCGAACTCGAGGTGACCAGGGCGAAACTCGGCAGCGCGGAAACCCGGGTGACGCAACTCGACCGCGACCTCGCCGACACGAAAAGCGTGCTCGGGGTTTACGAAATGACGACCCGCGCGCTCGGCGAGGAGGTCGCCGCGTTGCGGCAGGATCTCGAGGAGAGCCGCAACTCGAACGCCTCGCCGGAAGCCGTCGCGGCGTACAAGTCCACGATCGCGGAGCTGGAGAAACAGCTCGCGGCCGCCCGGCACGGCGCCGCGGTCACCGGTACCGCGGCCGGCTCCACCGCGGTGTTTACCAGCCGCGTCGGCCGGGCGACGGTCCTCACCGTCGGCCCGGAAAGCGCATTCGTCGTGCTGAATTTCGGCACCTCGCGGGGGGCCAAGCTTGGCCAGAAGCTCACGGTCAGCCAGGGAACTTCCGAAGTAGCCACGGTTCTCATCAGCGATGTCCGCACTAACTTCTCGGTGGCCCAAGTGTTGCCCGACACGCTCCGAGGGGTCTTGCAGAAAGGCGATTCGGCCGTATTACTCCGCTAAACCATGACCACGCTCAACAAACCGCTCCTCGCGCTGCTGCTGGCGGCGTTCGCGCTGACGGCGGGCGGCTGCGCCACGAACACCCCGAAGCAGAGCTCGATTCCGTGGAGCCGGCCCGCCGGCTGGGAAGGCCAGATTCCCGGCATGGGCCAGCCGAGCGGCCGCTGAGCGAGCGCAAATTCCCTCTGCCAAATCCGGGCCGCAGCCGCAGCCCGGATTTTTTGTGTAGCCACGAGCGCGAGCGAGTGGACGCTCGGAGTCGTCCGATGGAGAACACTTCCCTGACGCCCCAGCCCGGGCACTTGTACGTCGTCGCCACGCCGATCGGAAACCTGGCCGACTTGACCGAGCGCGCGCGGGCCATCCTCAACGCGGTCGATCTGATCGCGTGCGAAGACACGCGGACGACCGGCGCGATGCTCACGCGGCTCGGGATTCAACGCGACCTGGTGCCATACCATGAGCACAACGAAATCGAGGCGGCGGAGAAACTCGCCGAGCAATTGGCGGGCGGAAAATCGATCGCGGTCGTCAGCGATGCAGGCACCCCCGGGCTGAGCGATCCCGGTTTCCGGATCGTGCGGGCCTGCCGCCGGCGCGGGCTGCCGGTCGTGCCGGTACCGGGGCCGAGCGCGCTGCTCGCCGTGCTGAGCGCCAGCGGACTGCCGACCAACGGATTTCTCTACGTCGGATTCCTGCCGTCCAAAAGCGCGGCGCGGATCGCGTTCTGCGAGAAGTATCGGAATTTCGAGTTCACCCTGGCGCTCTACGAAAGCTGTCACCGCATCGACAAGGCCGTGGCGGAGATTGTCGCCACGCTTGGCGCCGAGCGCGTGATTTGCGTGGCGAAGGAAGTGACGAAGCTGTACGAAACATTTTTCGTCGGGCGCGCCGCCGACGTGCAGGCGCGCCTGGCGAAAGCGAGTCTGAAGGGCGAATTCGTGCTGCTGATCGCCCCGAGCGATTTCGTGCTGTGATTGCCCGCGGAACACGTGGAATGCGTTCCGCGAATCACGCGAAACCGCGGTGGGGCGAAACTCGCCTGCCGGTGTCTTCAAACCGCAGAATGCTTCACCGCGGACCACGCTGACTACGCGGACAAAATCCGCGTGCTCCGTGTAATCCGCGGTGACTGCCTTTCGCCGAGCTTTGGCTTTTCTTCCGGGTCCTCCGGGTATTCCGTGGGCCCATGCCTTCCGGCTCCGTCGCCGTCATCGATATCGGCAGCAATTCGATCAAGGTCCTCGTGGCGGCACGAGCGCCGGACGGTGGTGTCACGCCGCTGAGGATCCGCACGGTTGATGCGCGGATCAGCGCGGGGATCAGCAGAACGACGCCGCGATTGAGCGAGGAAGGAATGCTGCGCGGAGTCGAAGCCGTCCGCACCCTGCTCGCCGAGGCGGCGCCTTTCACGCCGGAGCCTACGGTGCTGGTGGCAACGAGCGCGGTGAGAGATGCCGCGAACGGCGCGGAGTTTCGCGAGCGCGTGAGGGCCGCGACCGGACACGCCATCCGGATTCTCACCGGCGCGGAAGAGGCCAGCTTGATCGGACGCGGTCTAACCTGCGATCCGGCCCTGCGCGGCCTGCGGAACTTCTACGTCTTCGATCTCGGCGGCGGCAGCCTCGAGTGCCTGGCTTTTCGCGAACGGCGAATCGAGCAGGCGGTGAGCCTGCCGCTGGGCTGCGTGCGGCTGGCCGAAAAATTCGTCGCCAATCCCACGCAGCCGTTCACGGACGCGGATGCGCGAGGCGTCGCCGCGCACACGCGTGAGGTCCTCGAGGGATCGCTGTTTCGCTTTTCGTTGCCGGCTGCGGCCGTGGCGGTGGCGACGGGCGGTTCGGCGACAACGGTGCGCGCCATGCTCGGCGCACGCGAAGGACTGCCCTTCGAGGCGACCGACTCGCTCGTGCCGCTGCGTTACGTCTGCGATGTCTTCCGTGCGGTTGCGGCGCGGCCCCTGGAGCAACGCAAACAGATCGCCGGACTGCCCGCGGCACGGGCCGACGTGTTTCCCACCGCACTCGCCACGCTGATCGCGGTGGCGGACGCCGGCGGTTTCGCGGCGTATCAGACGTCTGTCTACAACCTGCGTTTCGGCTTGGCCGACGAGGCGTTGCCGTAGAGCGGGTTTCAACCCGCCCTCTGGATTTGCGACTCGAGGGCGGGCTGAAGCCCGCCCTACCTGGCGGCGGTCTTCAACACCTTGATCATGTCGCGGAAATCCTTCGGCAGCGGCGCGCGCAGATCGAGCTCCTTGCCGCTGATCGGGTGGGCCAGCAACAGATGTTCCGCGTGCAGCATCACGCGCTCGGGCTGGCGGCTCAGCCGCGGATTCGGTTTCCAGCCGTAAAGTGCGTCACCCAGAATCGGGTGGCCGAGCGATTTCAGGTGCACGCGAATCTGGTGCGTGCGACCCGTGAAAATCTGACACCGAATCTGCGCGGCCATGTCGCCGTACGCCTCCACCCGCTCCCAGGCCGTTTTCGCGGATTTGCCGCCCTCACCCACCGTCATCCGATGCCGATGGGTGGGATGCCGAGAGATGGCGCGATCGATGGTTCCGCTCAAGAGCTGCGGCACACCCGCCACCAGCGCGACATACTCCTTCGTCAAGGTGCGCGATGAAAACTGGTCGGCGAGCGCGCGGTGCGCGCGATCGGTTTTTGCGACGACGATCACGCCGGTCGTCTCCTTGTCCAGCCGGTGCACGATGCCGGGCCGCTCGACGCCGCCGATGCCGCTGAGCGAATCCGCACAATGCGAGAGCAGCGCATGCACCAGCGTGTCCTCGCCGGTCGCGACGCCCGGATGCACGATCATGCCGGCGGCCTTGTTCACCGCGAGCATGTGCTTGTCCTCGAACAGCACGTCGAGCGGGATGTCGACGGCCCTCAGCTCGGCGGGAACGACCTCCGGAAACGAAAACTCCAGACGATCGCCGGCGGTGACATCCTGGTCGCGCTTGATCGCGGTCCCGCGCAGCGTGACGTGGCCCGCGTCGAACGCGCGTTGCAGCGCCGTGCGGCTGTGCTCGGGAAACGCGAGCGCGAGCGCCTTGTCGGCGCGCAGCCGGCGAATGCCCTCGGGCACGGTGTAGGTCTGGGTCATGTCGCCGAATTCGTGGAAACCTGGCCAAACTCACGCGAGTTCGGCGGCGACGGATCGCTATCCGGTCGAGCTGACGATCTTGTCGATCTCGTCGAGCATCGACTTCCGCAGCGCGTTCGTGACGTCCGCCACCTCCCAGCCGTTCCGCGCGACCTGCGCGAGTTCGGCCCGCGTGAACGTGAGCTCGGTCGCGAGCGTCTGGTATTCCTCGGCGATCGAGTTCGCGAAACACAATGGATCGTCGGTGCTCACGGTGCAGCGGACTCCGGCCAGCATCAGTCGGCGAATCGGATGCTCCTTCATCGAGGGGAAAACCTTCAGCCCGACGTTGCTGATCGGACACAGGTCGAACGTGGTGCCGGTGTCGACCGCGAGTTTCACGACGGCCGGATCCTCGATGGCGCGCACCCCGTGCTGCACGCGGCGGACGCCCAGCGTCTCGATCGCCTCGCGCACGCGGGCGGGACCGTCGAATTCGCCCGCGTGACACTTCGTGATTTTCCCGGCCGCGCGCGCCCGCGCCCAAATCGCCGCCGTTTCCGATGGCGTCGGCATCAGCTCATGGCCGTGCAGATCGATCCCCGCGAGCCCTTCCCAGGTGTGGAGTTGCTCAATCGTGGTTCGGAGTTCGCCGACGATGTCNGTGCGCAGCATGCCGGCGAAGATGCGCACCTCGAGCCCCGGCGGCACGGCGGCGCGAATCGCGGCGATGATTTCCGGACCCGGCAGCTTGATGAATTGGGTGACGGGCAGGTGGAAACTCGTCTCCACGTAGCGCACGTTCTGCGCCACGTGCTTCGCGAAAATCACCTTTGCCGCCTCGTAGTAACGCTCGGCGGTCGTGAACCACGGCAGCGCATGATCGAGCAGGATCCGCTCGAAATCCGGAAACGACGAGTACCGGTACGAACGCGCGCGAAACTGCGGATCCGACGGCCACTGCTCGGGATCCCACGCCGTGAGCAGCTCGTACGGGAGCGCACCCTCGACGTGGAGATGCGTTTCGGTTTTCGGCAACGCCTGGATGAAGTCGCGCATGGTGGAAGTAGCAATTAAACAAGTACCAAGGATCAAGTTACCGGAGCGGCCGCACTCGCGGCTTGTTACTTGATCCTTGCTACTTGGTACTTCTGCCCCCCCAGCAGATACTCGGGATTCAGCTTGTGCAGCGATTTCGGGACGAACCGGCCGTCCTTCCGGATGAGTTTCCCGTCGAACCAGATTTCGCCGCCGCCGTACTCCGGACGCTGGATGCAGACCATGTCCCAGTGCACCTGCGATTTGTTGCCGTTGCCGACTTCCTCGTAGGCCTGCCCGGGCGTGAAGTGAAACGAACCGGCAATCTTCTCGTCGAAGAGAATGTCCCGCATGGGTTCGAGGATGTGCGGGTTGAAGCCGATCGCGAATTCGCCGATGTANCGGGCACCGGCATCGCTATCGAGAATCTCATTGAGCCGTTTCGTATTGGTCGACGTCGCCTCGANGATCCGNCCCTTCCGGAACGCGAGCCGGATGTGGTCGAACGACGCGCCGAGGTAAACCGTCGGCGCGTTGTACTGCACGTGGCCCTCGACGCTGTCCTTGACCGGACAGGAAAACACTTCGCCGTCGGGAATGTTGCGCAGCCCGCCGCACGGCTGGGCGCCGATGCCCTGGATCGAGAACCGGAGGTCGGTGCCGGGTCCCTTGATGTGCACCTGATCGGTCTTCTTCATCAGGTCCGCCAGCGCCTTCATGCCGGGGCTCATCCGGCCGTAGTCGAGCGTGCAGACGCGGAAATAGAAATCCTCGAACGCCTCCGTGCTCATGCCCGCCTGCTGCGCCATGGCCGAACTCGGCCAGCGGAGCACGACCCACTTCGTCTTGCCCACGCGGTGATCGAGCACGGGCTTCATCAACCGCGACACGAGCTGCACTTTTTCCGACGGCACGTCGGCCGCCTCGAAGATGTTGTCCGAGCCGCGCAGCGCGATGTACGCATCCATCTTCTGCATGCGCGCGAGCTCGACTTCGGCGTGCGGCGCGAACTGCGGTTCCTCGGCCCCGAGCGAAAGTTCGCGCGTCACGCGCGCCCGGTGGAGCTGCACGTACGGATAAGCGCCGCGGTCGCGGGCGGCGCGAATCAGCGCGATGGCCATCGCGTCCGGGACGTCGAAGGCATCGATCAGGACGCGCTCACCTTTCTTCAGGGCGGTGGAAAACCCGGTGAGGCCCTCCGCCAGTTGGGTGAAGCGAGGATCAATAATCATAAGATTTTCGCTACGCGAGGTTTTCGGTATGCGAAAACCCAGGTTTGGCGAAGCAAAAGCATAGTTGGCCAATCAAAAAATCACGAGCGCTGCAGGCGCGACCTGGTCCCCAAGGCACCCCACGCCGAGCCCCTAGGTTTTCGCGGAGCGAAAACCTGCCGGGAAACAGATCCGCCCCACCGCTTCGTCGAAGTCGGCGGCGCCGCGGAGAATTTCAATTTCGAGCCGCAGGTAGTACAGCGGCAGCGGGCACGACAGGTTTTCGCTTATTCGCACCGCGTCCTTTTCCGTCGTCACGAGACACTCCGCCCGTTCGCGGGCGGCCAGGGCGAAGAGCTCCGCCAGATCACCGGCCTCGAACCGGTAGTGATCGAGGAAACGCTCGCGGCCGACGATCAACGCACCGAGATCGCGCAGGAATTTCTCGAAACTCTCCGGCGTGGCGATCCCGCTGAAGGCGAAGACGCGGCGACCTTTGAGGAACGTGAGCGGCTCGGTGGCGTTCGCCGGCCCCGGGCCGAACCGCTGCAGATGCTTCGGACGGTGCGCGCATTCGATCATGTCGACCCCGGGGTTGTGCTCCTGGATCAACGACTCCAGCTCCGCATCGCGCGTGCCGTTCGACTTCGTCAGGAAAACGTAACTCGCCCGTTTCAGGTGCTTGATCGGCTCGCGCAGGATCCCGCGCGGCAGCAGGTGGCCGTTGCCGAACGGATTGGTCTTGTCGACGAGCAGCAGGTTCAGCCGGCCCTTCAGCGGGAGATATTGGAAACCGTCGTCGAGCACGAGCGTGTCGCAGCCGAATTTCTTGATCGCGAATTCGCCGGCGTTCACCCGGTTCTTGTCCACCAGCACGATCACGCCGGGCAGGTTGCGCGCGAGCATGTACGGCTCGTCGCCGGCGGCCTCGCTGTCGAGCAGCACGCGCTCCCCGTCACTGACGATCCGCGGCGGCGGCTCGTCGGTGTGCGTGAACCAGTACCACCATTTTTTCCAGAGCGGCGGCGCCTTGCTCTTGTAGCCGCGGCTGAGGATCGCGACCTTCCGGCCGCGGTCGCGCAGTGCCTTGGCGAATTTTTCGACCACTGGGGTCTTGCCGGTGCCGCCAACCGTGAGGTTGCCCACCACGACGACGAGGCAGCCCAGCGGCTGATCGTGCAGGATCCGGTGCCGGTACAGCCAGAGCCGCGCCTGGGTGATCCCGCTGAAAAGCCACGAGAGCGACTGCAGAAACGCGCCGTAGAGCGCCGGCCCGGCACCCGCGCGCCGCCCGTAGATCACATCGATCGTGTAAAGCTCGAGGGCGTTGACGTGTTTCTTCAGCCACATGAGGTTTTTGCTCCGCAAAAACCTAAGGTTGACGCGCCTTGATACGTAAACAGTTTTCGGAACTCCTGCGTATTTTGAACCATCACGTTTGAGATTTCTTCCTGTCCGCAAACCGCCATTAAACCCGGCCCGGCCGAAGGCCGGCCAAGGTTTTTGCGGAGCAAAAACCTAATGAGCTACAAACTCTTCATTCCCGGTCCCATTGCCGTCTCGGAAAAAACCCTGCGGGCGATGGCGCAGCCGATGATCGGCCACCGCAGCGCCGACTTCGTCGCGCTGTACAACGCGATCCAGCCGGACCTGCAGTCGCTGATGTACACGCAAGATCCGGTGTACCTTTCGACCAGCAGCGCGTGGGGCGTGATGGAGGGTTCGCTGCGCAATGTCGTGCAGAAAAAAGTGCTGAACTGCATGAACGGCGCGTTTTCCGACAAGTGGAACGACGTCGCGCGGCGCGATGCGAAGCAGGCCACCGCGCTGAAGTTCGAATGGGGCCAGCCGGTCGATCCCGACGCGGTGCGGCGCGAACTCGCGCAGGGCGGCTACGACGCCCTCACGCTGATTCACAACGAGACCTCGTGCGGTTGCATGAGCGATCTGGCCGCGATCATGAAAGTCGTCCGCGAGTTCCCGGACGTCATCTCGATCGTCGACACCGTCAGTTCGTTCAGCGCGCTGCCGATCAAGAAGGACGAACTCGGGATCGATGTCCTGATCACCGGTTCGCAGAAGGCGCTCGCGCTGCCGCCGGGACTGTCGCTGCTTTCGGTCTCGAAGCGCGCGCTCGACCGCGCGGCAAAGACCGAGGGCCGCGGTTACTATTTCGACTACGTCGAATTCCAGAAGAATCACGAGGCTGGCATGACGCCGAGCACGCCGGTGATTCCGCTGATCTACGCGCTGAAATCGAAACTCGACGACATCAAGGCCGAAGGCGTGGAAAACCGTTACGCGCGACACGCGCGGCTGAACCAGACGGTGCGCGATTTCGTGTTCGGCAGGGGCTTCAAGCTCTTCCCGAAGGAAGGCTACGGCTCGGTCACGCTGAATTGCTTCGCGAACACGCAGAACATCGACCTCCCGGCGCTGAACAAGACGCTCAAGTCGAAGCACAAGCTCGTGATTGATGGCGGCTACGGGAAGCTGAAGGGGAAGACCTTCCGCATCTCGAACATGGGCGACGAAACCGACGAGACGATCGCGGCGTTGCTGAAGTCGCTCGACTCCGCGCTGGCCGAGACGCCGAAATTGGCGGCGGCGTGATGAGGGTTTGCCAAAGATCCAACATCGGTTTTCTATTGTTGAATGTCGCTAGCAGAGCTCAAACGCAGCGCAGTAGCGCTCCCTGAAAAAGAGCGACGTGAGCTTGCGGCTTTTCTTTTGCAGGTCGGTCGCGAACGGAATCCGGCATGGCAGGAAGAAATGAACCGGCGCATGCGCGAAATGGACGTCGGCAAGAAAGTCACTCAAGCGGATTTCGAGAAGCGGATCGATTTGGGTAACGAATAACCGGGCCGATGCCGCTCGGCTACAGCTACGTTCTGGCGGAGTCGGCGAGCGACTTTGCGCGTCGATTGCCGATCAGCGAGCAGCGACGCCTCGCGTTGACCTGCCGAGCGTTGGCCGCGGATCCGTTTCGCAAGGGCGATTACGCGACCAGAGATGAAACCGGGCGTATCCTCCAGAATCTGCTGATCGAGGATTGGGTGCTCACTTATTGGCCCGATCATGCCGTGAAAGAGATCCGAATCACGGAAGTCGCACAGGTGTAATATCAGGCGGTCACGAGAAATCCCAGGCCGGCGCGCCAACGTTTTCCGCGAAGGATTCAAGAAGCTGGTGCGTATTGAGAGGAAACGCTCCTCCACGCCAATGCACTCCTTCCTGTCGTTCACCTCGCGCACCATTCTGGTCGGCTGCCTGGCCTTCGCCCTTCGCGCCGGCGACCCCCCGCGTCCGCGCGGAGAACCGCCCGGGCCGCGCGATGCCGGCGCCGCGCTCGCCGAGGCACGCGCGGAGCTCGAAGAGCTGAAGCAAACCTTTACGGAAACGCACCCGCGCGTGCGCGAGCAGCGGGCCAGAATTGCGGCACTCGAGGGCGCCGTCCGCCCGCCGCAGCCGGGCGGCCAGCCGCGCGGCCCGATGCCAGGCCAGCCCATGCCGCCCCAGCCGCCCGGACAGCCGGGACCACATCCCCAGCCCTGGGGCGGCCCGTTTCCGCCGCACTTCAAGCCAATCAGCGTGGATTTTCCCGGCGGCACCCTCAACGACCTGCTCGCCCTCATCGCGAAAAATCCAGAGGTGTCGCTCAGCGTCATCAATGCGGGCGAGCCCGCCGATCTCGCCACGCCCGTACCGGCGTTTGTCCTGCGCAACACGACTGCCCCGACCATCCTCCAGGTGCTGGCGCGACTCCTGAACCCCCGTGGCCTCGAGTTGAGCCCGGTGTCGGGCGACGACAACTCGGTCGTCGCGCTGCTGGTCCGCCACGACCCGGCCAGGCCGGGGCCCGTGCGCGCGCCGCCGACGGAGTTCGAGAGTTTTCAGCTCGGGCCTTTCCTCGGCGAAACATCGGTCGACGACGTCGTGGCGGCGATTCGCACGGCGTGGGAACTCGATCCCCACCACGACGCTTCCGCGTTGCGGCTCAAATTTCATCCGCCGACCTCCATCCTCCTCGTCTCCGGCCCCCGCGAGGGCCTGTCGATGGCCATGAAAATCATCTCGCAGCTCAAGCCGTCGACGAAGATAAGACCCGACAGTTCGCCCCGCCCCCCTTCGCCCCCGACTGAAAAACGGTGATCCGTTCGACCTCCGGAGCCTTGAACGCCTCGTTGCTCGGTGCGCCGGCCGTGCCAGCGGTGGACCCTGCCCCGCTGCAGGCGCTCACGACGGCGCTGGCGCGCGGCGACGACGCGGCGTGGCAGCAGTTCCACCGCGACTATGGACCGCGGATTTTCCGCCAGCTGCTCGCCCTGGCGCGCGGCGACCACGATCTGGCGAGCGAGGCGCTCCAGCAGACCTACCTCCGCGTGGCGCGCCATGCGCGGCCCTGCGCCTGCGAGCCGATGTTCAACGCGTGGCTGCGCACGGTCGCGCGCACGGCGCTGAGCGACTGCGGCCGGCGGCGCGCGGGGTTCTGGCAGCTGCTGCGCCGGCGCGGCGCGGATCCCAGCGGCGCGGGCACCGACGACGAGGCGGACGAACGTTTGCAGGCCGCCGTGGACCGCGCGCTGACGGAGCTCGATGCCACGGATCGCGCGCTCCTCGAGTCGAAGTACCTGGCCGGTCAGCCCGTGCGCGCGCTCGCCGAGCAGCTCGCGATCTCGCCCAAGGCGGTGGAGTCGCGGCTCACCCGCGCCCGGGCCGCGCTGCGCTCACGCGTGCTGCGGGCGCTTTCCCGCCATGACTGATCGCGCCGAACAACGGCAGGCGCTGCTGACGTCGATCCTCGACGAGGATTGGGCGCAGGGCCGGGCCAGCGGATTCGCGCGGCGGGCGGCCCGGTACGCGCGGCGGCGGCAGCGCGCGCGGGCTGCGCTCGCGGGCGCAACGTTGGTGGCGCTGGTGGCGGCCAGTTTCTTCGTTTCGCGCGAGGGGCGCGGCACCGGCGGGTCGTCGGCGACACGGGAAAACGCCCCGCGCGGTTACGAAATTATTTCGGACGACCAGTTGCTCGCCGAGCTGCACGACCGTCCGCTGCTGTCGTGCAGAGCGAAAATGGCGCCCGCGAATTCGTGCTGTTGCAGGAGTAGCGCGTGCGTCGGTGGGGCTGGCTCTCGAGCCGGCCTGATTTCCAGCACGCTCCAAACCCAGGCCGCGTCGGAGACGCAGCCCCACCTTGCCCGCGCCGGGTTTCGCGTGCGCGCGACAAAACTATTTCTTGCACTTCGGCGCGACGCAGCTAACGGCTCGCGTTAATGAAGTCACTTGTCATCGCCGAGAAGCCGTCGGTCGCCGCCGACCTCGCCCGCGCGCTCGGCAAAGTTCCCAAGAAAGGCGATCACTACGAGAACGACGCGTACGTCATCTCGTACGCGCTCGGCCACTTGGTGGAACTCGAGATGCCGGAAGACATTGACAAGAAGAAATACGGCTTCTGGCGGCTGGAGACGNTGCCCATCATTCCGGAGAAGTTCGGGCTCAAGCCGATCGAGGACTCGAAGGAGCGGTTCAACGCGCTGAAAAAGCTGCTCGCCCGGAAGGACATCGATCTGGTGATCAACGCGTGTGACGCCGGCCGGGAGGGCGAGCTGATTTTCGCCTATCTGTATCAGCTCACCAAGTGCAAGCTGCCGGTGAAGCGGGCGTGGATGCAGACGATGACATCCGAGGGTATTCGCGCGGCCTTCAAGACGCTGCGCGACGGCGAGAAGATGAAGGGCCTCGAGGACGCCGCGCGCTGCCGCAGCGAAAGCGACTGGCTGATCGGCATCAACGGCACGCGGGCCCTGACCAAGCGGATGTTCGGATCGCGGGCCGGCAACGTGGCGTCGGTCGGCCGCGTGCAGACCCCCACCCTCGCCATCGTGTATGCGCGCGAGCTGGAGATTCGGAATTTCAAGGCGCGCGACTACTGGCGGGTGACGGCCACGTTCGAGGTCGCCAAGGGCCGCTACGAAGGCGTGTACCAGCGCGCGAACTTCAAGCGGATCGAAAACGACGAGCACGACCGAATCGACCGGATTTGGGAGAAGGCGCTGGCGGACGCGGTGATGGCGGGGTGCCAGGGCCAGCCGCCGGCGAAGGTCGTCGACGAGAAGAAGGCGAGTTCGCAGATCGCCCCGCGGCTCTACGATCTCACGACGCTGCAACGCGAGGCGAACAATCGCTACGGCCTGCCCGCCCGCCGCACGCTGCAGATCGCGCAGGCGTTGTACGAGCGCCACAAGATGATCACCTACCCGCGCACCGACTCGCGCGCGCTGCCCGAGGATTACATTCCCACGGTGCGCGAGACGTTGCAGAATCTCGCGCTGCACGGGCATCTCGCGGAACACGCGCAGAAGGTGCTGGACGCGGGCTGGGTGCGGCCGAACAGGCGGATTTTCAACAACGAGCAGATCTCCGATCACTTCGCGATCATCCCGACGACGCACGAGGCGAAGCACCTCGACGAGATGGAGGCGAAGTTGTTCGACATGATCGCCCGGCGGTTTGTCGCGGTGTTCTATCCGGCCGCCGAGTTCGACATCACGACGCGGATCAGCACGGTGGGCGGCGGTGGCGCGGGCCATTTGCCCGCGGCGGAGCGCGAGCGCGGGCAGGCTGGCGGTGCCACGTTCGATTTCAAGACCGAGGGCAAGGTCCTGAAGTTTGCCGGCTGGCTCGCGGTGTACGGCAAGACCACGCTGGACGACGACTCGCCCGATTCGAAGGCGCTGCCGGCCCTGGGCGCGGAAGATGGTTCGCCCGCGCAGGCGAAGACGCTCGATCCGCAATTGCACGCCGAGCAGACCAAGCCGCCGCCGCGTTACACGGAAGCCACGCTGCTGTCGGCGATGGAAGGCGCCGGCAAGCTGGTCGACGACGAGGAACTCGCCGAAGCGATGAAGGAACGCGGCCTCGGCACCCCCGCGACGCGGGCCGACACGATCGACGGACTGATCAACCAGAAGTATATCGACCGGCCGCAGCGGGAACTCATCCCGACGGCGAAGGCCGAGCAGTTGCTGCAGTTTCTTGGTGCGGTGAAAGCGGAGGAACTCACGAAGCCCGATCTCACCGGCGAGTGGGAATTCAAGCTCCGGCAGATGGAGCACAACAGGTTTTCCCGCCAGAAGTTCATGGCGGAAATCGCCGCCACGACGAAGGGCATCATCGAGCGCGTGAAGGGTTTCGAGGAGGACGACTCGATCGCGCGCGAGACCGACATCATCTCGCCGACCGATGGCAGACCGCTGCGCGAAACGCTCCGCGGCTACAAATCGCACGACGGCGAGTTCATGATCTACAAGGTCATCGGCGGCCGCCGGATGGAGGAGCACGAGGTGAAGGAACTCGTGGAGAAGGGCCAGATCGGGCCGCTCGACGGGTTCATCTCGGCCAAGACACGCAGCCGGTTTTCCGCGGTGCTCAAGCTCGTCAAGGACGTGGAGAAGGGAAAATGGCAGGCGCAGTACGACTTCGGCGACAAGCAGGACCTCTCCGCGCTCGAGCCNTTCTGGAAGGATCCGGCGACGGGCGCGGAACTCTGCGAGAGCGGCAACAGCTATATCCTGCGTGAGCGCGAGGGCGAAGGTTGGAAGCAATCGTTTCGCGTCGGCCGGCTGATGTGCCAGAAGCCGATTCCGCGCGAGGCGGCGATTCAACTGGTGACGCAGGGCAGGACCGACCTGATTCAAGGCTTCATCTCAAAAAAGGGCCGGCCGTTCGACGCGTTTCTCAAACGCGAGGCGGCGAAGATTTCGTGGGAGTTCCCGCCGCGAAAACCGAAGGTCGACAAGGACGGCAACCCGATCGCGCGGAAACCGAAAACGCCGCCGGACCTCTCGCAGGCGACCATCGTCGGCCACAGCAAGATGCACAAGGACGCCGAGATTCTGGAGACGCCGGAGGCATTTTATGTGCGGCGGCCGGACCAGGACAATCGGATCGTGATGACGTTGAAGCGGCAGCTTTGCGGGCTCGAAGTGCCGACCGAGGAGGTGCTGCGGTTGTTCGAGGAAGGCCGGACGAATCTGATCCAGGGTTTCATGTCGAAGCGCGGTCAACCGTTCGGCGCGTACCTTGTGCTCTCGAAGACCGGCGCGAAGGCGGAGTTCGAGTTTCCGCCGCGGTAACGAGCGGGACCACAGGACGACGGGAGAACGGGACGACTGGACAATCGGTCCATTGCTGTTGCGCAGTGCTGTTGCCCCGTTGTTCCATTGTCCCGTGGTCCCGTGGTCCCGTAGTCCCGTGGTCCTGTAGTCCCGTAGTCCTGTAGTCCCGTGAAGTAACTTTGCCGCGACTCTCGCGTCCCTCCGATCGTGAACTCTGCGAAGAACTACGTCATCGCGCTGCTGGTGGTCACCACCGTCGGTGGTTCGCTGCTCGCCTGGCGGCAATATGGCGATCTCGTCGAGATGCGGGCCACGATAATGAATCGCGATGAGCGGGCGGATTTGCAGAAGCGGGTCTGGGACCTGGAAAAACGGAATCGCGAGTTGCAGGATCAACTGGCCGTCGTGCGCGCGTTGCCCGGTGAGGGCGAACCGGCCGGCGCGGGGACCGAGGGCGAGCGCGGCTCCGGAGAGCGGGGCAATCGCATGGAAGGCCGCGGTCGCGGCGATCCGCGGGATCGCGGCGCGGTCGCACTGCAGCAGGCCAACGCCATCCGCGAGCTGATGAACAAGCCGGAGGTCCAGGCGATGCTGGGCGTCCAGCAGCGCGCCGCGATCGAGCAGCGCTACGCGACGTTGTTCAAAAACCTCAATCTGCCGTCGGACCAAATCGACAAACTCACGGCGCTGCTGGCGGAACGTTCGACGACGATGCAGGACGTCATGGCCGCCGCGCGGGATCAGGGCATCAATCCCCGCGAGAACCCGGGGGCGTTTCGCAAGATGATCGCCGACGCGCAGAATCAGGTTAACCAAGGCATCAAGGCGACGATTGGCGAAGCGGGATTCGCGCAGCTGACCAATTACGAGCAGACGCTGCCGCAGCGCAATGTGGTGAACGACCTGCAACAGCGGCTGAGTTACACGAACGCGCCGCTCACGCCTGCGCAGTCGGAGCAGCTCGTGCAGATTCTCGCGAACAATGCGCCGGCGCGGCAGGACCGGCCAGCGAACGCCGCCAGTCCCCCGCCCCCGGGCGAGCCGGGCGGCGGTCGCGGCGGTGTCGGACCGCCCGGCGGATTCGGCAGCC
>JGI1356J14229_10001091_pt1 | contig 23289 bp, 24 predicted proteins | sample Subgrocontami58m_FD_14229 | JGI IMG/M metagenome (IMG submission 14229) | reverse complement strand
GCAACCCCTTTTTTATAAGGAAGCGCCCCGCCGCAAGAATGTCTTTCTGTTTGCTCAAAAATTGCGCCTCTTTTCTATCAATAAAGAGATAGGTAAGAAGAGGCAATACTTTAAAAAATTTCGCTGGATTGGCGTAGATAAGTTTGCCTCGGTGCGCATGGCTGAACATGCCAAAGTTGCCGAGCACAAGTTTTTTCCCGCGTAGCGATCTGAAGAGGCTGATAGGGATATTGTCATAGAGAAGAGGTCCGAAGAGAACCCAATCAAATCTCTTGAGTTTTCGTAGCAAGTCCGGTGTTACCCGTACGGTATTTTTCGCATGGTGGATTTTTACTGATATGCACGCGTCTGGATTTTTACGGGAATAGACCCTGGCAAATTCAAGTGTTGCGGAGGTGGGAAGGCGAACGATGCGGATGCCGTGGAATTGCTGCTTCACCCAACGCACGTCGCGGTTTCCATATGTAAGGAATGCGGTAACTTTTGCTCCGAGCCGACGGAGCGCGACTGCTTGATAGTATGGAATCCCGCCGATCTGGGTCTGCGTTTCCCTGTCGATAGTAATCGTATCTTTCGCGACGGGGCCTATAACGGCGATATTCATTTAAGGCGCTAGATAATTTCTGCGTTATAGCACTGCTCACAGTAGACGATTTCTTTCCGTTCCGGTGCGTATGATGTCTCAAATTCATTCGGGCATTTGCTTTCGTGATGCGAATGTTTTGTGGTGCACATACAAGAACGTTTCCAGAGTTTTCTTTCTCCGGCGATTTTGTTGCGGTTCAAGTGCCGACACTCGGGACACTCGCGGGGGATGGGCACGCCCATTTTGCGGTAGAGTTCAAGCTCGTATTTCACGACGCGGTAGTTCCGCCCGCAGGCGCAGACGAGGATTTCATTCGTGAGCGAATCCTGTACCTCCTCAATCGCGTCGGGAATCTGGTAGGGTTTCAGGGTTTCTTTTCCGCGCGTGCCGGGGGGTTTTGACCACCACGGGAAACCCTTCGACTTCGCTTCCGCTTCGCTCATGGCGAAGTATTCCTGCGCTACGGTTTCGTTGTAACCGAAGCCGCTTGTGCCTACGGGGGAAATACTCGCCCCATTCTCCCGTCTTTTTCATGTGCTCAATAATTCTCGTCCTGAGCTCGCCGAAGGATTCTCTCTCGTACTGCTTGTTCAAAATGCAGTATTGCTTTTTGTTGACCGCGATACAGCCGAAAAGATTCGATGCGTTATTGCACTTGTCCGAGTACCATGTGTGGTTGCAGAAGTGCGAGGCGTTGCAAAAGCCGGAGTACGTCATGTTGAGTGTGCTGATAAGTTCAATGCTTTGCTCGGGTTTATAAAGGGAAAAATCGAGTTCATAGCAATCTTTTGCGTCGAGGACGTCGCAGAGCCATTTGCTGTCTTCGGATTTCGTGACGTCGAAGCTCTCGCGGACGTTCTTGCATTGTTCCTGCACATCGCCCGTGCATCGCGTGGAGTTGATAATCGAGGCGAAGCGCACGAGCGCTTTTTGGGATTCGCGCGCAAATTCTTTTTTCAAAAGCTCGAGCGTGGCGTAGGAGTTGCGTTTCAGCTCCGCGATTTTCTTTTTATAGTCCTCGCGCGAGTAGGGTTGGTTGAAAATATGGTACTGCTTGTTCCGCAAATTCCAGCATCCGAAGCAATCAGTGCAGCCGCGGCAGTCGTACGAGAGGTGGCAGTTGTGGCAGTCGAGGCAGCGGTCAAGGAAGGTGGAAGTGTTCACGCGGTGGCAGTTCACGCACTCGTAGGCGAGCTCGGAGTTATAGACGAAACTGCAATCCACGCAATTTGAGGAATACTTCACGAACTTCGTGTAGTAGCAGTCCATATTCGCCTCGCCTGCGATGTCCAAGTAGCACCGCTTGTCGTCTCCGCAGTAGCTCACGTATTCCGAGTCGTGGCAGTTTACGACATCAAGCGAGAGCGTCGGCACTTTCACATAGAGTTCTTTGAATTGGTCGAAGAACGGGCGCGAGAAGTCAAAGTCTTTTCCATATTGAAACGGGTCGAGTTTGTCGGACCACCAGCACTCGGGGCACCAGACCACTTGCGGTTTCTCTTGCGGATAGTAGGCGATGACGGACTTTTTGCAGGAGTCGCAGGTGCGTTTATAGAAGGTGCGCTCATTCCGCATCGCAAGCCGCCGCGCGTGCCTGCAGTCGGGGCAAAGGGTGGGAGAGGGGACGCCGAGGCGCGCATAGAAGGCGGCATCATCCGGTGTGACTTCGAATTGATGATTGCAGCTTTTACAATTCACTGGATTCGTGAAGGTTAAACCTTTAGGGATTCTCAAGGTTTAACCTTGGAGCGTTATAAGTTTATCTTGATAGTATCCCTTATTTTATAAGGGTGAAAGGACTTGATTTTTCAATGATTTTGTGCTTTAATTTGGCGACGCAGAAGGGCACATGTAACCTCTGATGCGAGCACATCGAGAATTTAAAATCGAGAATTTAAAACGGGAGAATTATGAGCGATACAAAAAAATCGCTTCGAGTTCAAGAGTTTCAAGATGGCGAGTGGAAATCCCGCAGTTTTGGGTCGAAGGCAACGCGTCGCCCTCCGCTCACATGGGCGGTACGGCATCAGATAGAACGCGAGCTTATAGTATTAGGCAACCTCATGCGCGACGCCGGCGCGTCGGAGTGAGGGAATTTCGGCATGACGGTGTTTGGGTGCCGCGCATTGTTGCAATAGACAAGCGTGGCGAGATACGGCGGGATGCTGACCTTGTCATGGTCGAAGTGGAGATGCTTGACTGCGGACCTCGCAGTGAGCCACACGTCGTGTGGATTGGGTGGAAGAGTGGACGACAAGCAGTCCCTTGCCCTGATGCCTGGTTGAAAGGTGAGATTGTGAATTTCCACGGCCCGGGTGGGAATGCATAATTCTCCTCGGGCGCGATCTTTTTTATATTTTCCAGAACATTCCAACATTCTATAGAATGTTGGAATGTTCTTTGATTGAGTTGCGGCAAAAATGCCCGCAACATGCTATTATTTCAGGCAATGATTGTGGTGCTAAACTTCGGCAGCCAATTTGCGCATCTTATCGCGCGGCGGGTGCGGGACTTAGGCGTGCGGGCGGAAATTTTGCCGTTTGATGTGACACTCGAAGAAATTTTAAGTGAGAATCCCGAGGGGATTATCCTCTCCGGTGGGCCTGCATCGGTTTGTGACAAGGGAAGTCCCGCGCCGAATCCAAATATTTTTACATTAGGTATTCCTATTCTCGGCATCTGTTACGGCCACCAGGCGATGGGCGCCATGCTTGGAGGGAAGGTGCGCCCGGGGCGCGTGCGGGAATTTGGAAGAGAAACACTTGCAATAAGCGCGAGCTCGCCTATTTTTGCAGGACTCAAAAAAGTACAAACGGTGTGGTTCTCGCACGGCGATGCCGTCGCAAAGCTCCCGCAAGGTTTCAAGCGGATTGCTTCAACGCGTGAGTGCCCGAATGCCGCGATGGCGGACGAGTCGCGGCGGTATTACGCGGTGCAGTTCCACCCCGAAGTGGCGCACACGCCTAAGGGCAAGAAAATACTTGCGAATTTCCTTTTTCGTATTTGCCGCGCCGCAAAGGACTGGAAGATGGCGGACTATAAAAAGGAGCTGGTTGCCTCGCTCCGGCGGGAGATCGGGAAACAGCACGTGCTCGTCGGCGTCTCGGGCGGCGTGGATTCGCTCGTCGCGGCCACGCTTCTCTATAAAGCAGTCGGAAGTCAGGTCCATGCGGTTTGCGTAGACACGGGGCTTTTGCGCGAGAATGAAGCGCGCGACGTGGCGGTATCGCTGCGCAAACTCGGGTTTCGCAATTTCCATCTTGTCGAGGCGCGGGAAACGTTTCTCACGCGGCTTAAAGGAGTCACGGACCCTGAGGCGAAGCGAAAAATCATAGGGCACACCTTTATCGAAATTTTTGAGCGCACCATCAAGCGTGAACTCAAAAAGCACTCGATTCACTATTTTGCGCAGGGCACGATTTACCCCGACCGCATCGAGTCCTCGGCGCCCTCGAAGTACGCGGCGAAGATAAAGAGCCACCACAACCTCACGCTTCCCGAGCGGCTTCACTTCTCTATCATCGAACCCCTGAAAGATTTATATAAAGACGAAGTGCGTACGGTGGGCGCCTCGCTTGGCCTCCCACATGAGCTTTTGTGGCGGCACCCGTTCCCGGGGCCGGGGCTTGCGATTCGCGTGGTGGGAGAAGTGACGGAAGAGCGGCTCGCACTTTTGCGCCGGGCGGATGCCATCTATATAGAGGAACTTCGGAAGGCAGGCGAGTACGAAAAAATATGGCAGGCGTTCGCGGCGCTTCTTTCGGTGAAGTCGGTGGGCGTGATGGGGGACGCGCGGACGTATGACTACATACTCTCGCTCCGCGCAGTGGATTCCGTGGACGGGATGACCGCCGACTGGCACAAGATGCCGCCGGCACTCCTCGAGCGCATTTCCTCGCGGATTGTGGGCGAGGTGCGTGGCATCAACCGCGTGCTCTACGACGTGACGCAGAAGCCGCCCGGAACGATTGAGTACGAGTAGCGCTTGTCCTATTTGTGCGGGGACACTGTCTGCGAGGGGCTCTCGCAGCGTTCTCTCCCCGCCTGCCAACCCGGCGGGCAGGTCGCGCCGCCGCGCCTCCGAGAAGCCCCGTGCCTCATACGGCTACGCCTTTTTTCTATGGGATAAATTTCAGCGTCTCAAACGTTTCTTTGAGTATCGCGCCCCAATCTTTCCCGTTCGGGCAATCCGCTTTGCAATAGCTTGGGTTTTCGGGTGATTCTTCGCCGATGTCGCAGACTTTGTCTTTGCAAAGGAGTGTCCCCTTGCGCGGCACGAGGTAGAGGTCGAGCACCCACGCCTTTTTCCAGGCGGCAGGCGTTTCCACGAATATGCGGTACGTATCCCGGTTCCTTGTTTCTCCACTCAAGGCGTTTGTTGTCGGGGTTTGCGAGCGGAGTATCACGACATTTGTCTGCGACGCCGATTGCACAATAGTTTGCACGCCCCGGGATACGCTGTAGTTTATGAATTCAAGGAATGAGGGTTTGCGGCAGGTTTCGGTGGGAACGGGTTGCGAGGTAAGATATTCTCCCGAAAGGAATTTCATCACTTTGTCTCCCTGTGGGAGATGTCCCGAAGGGACACAAATCCACGGACGGGTAACCGGCGTAATCAAAAAGTTTTCCTCGAAAGAAATAAGTGAGGGGTTGTAGCGGACGGCGAACCCCAACGTGTCGTCGCGATACGTGAGGAGGGATTGTGATTCGGGAGAAGCGGCGGGCTGGGGCGCGGCGCGTTTCTGCGTCGCGGTGAGCCCGATTACGGCGAGAAGAATGATTATTCCTCCCATGAATGTGATGCGGGCGTACTTCATCGTCGAAGGTCATCCATCATACGTCGTCGGTCGTGCCGTCACTCAATGCACAGCTTGCGTTTTATGGTGAGCGTCTGGTCGCCGGACTTGATTGCAAAACTATTCACATACGTGCCCTTGTTCTGGTATTGGTGCGAGGCGAATGTGCGTTCATCCTGCGCGCGGAGATTTCCCTCCGAAGTATTGCCGTCGCCCCAGTTGATGCGGAAGGAAAAATCGCGCGGCGGCGTGAAGGGGTTATTCAAAACGTAGTTCACCGTGGTGCCTCCCTTAAGCGAAGCGCAGATGCTCAAGTCGGCTGATTGAAATGCCGCTGCAAATGCGGAAAGGTCCGTTGCGGGTGCAATGCCCAGCGCCTCCGCCGCTTTTTCTTTCGCGCCTTCTACGATGCCTTGCGCCACGTCGGAGAGAGTCTGCGATATGGCACCTCCCACTGCGTCGGTTTTCTGGGCAATTGCCGCCTTTGTGCTGCTTGCAATGCTTCCCGCGCGCTCGGCGAGAGGAGTGAGGATATTTTTCTTGAGCGAAAGAGGCGTCTGTGGCGAGGAAGAGGAAGAAGAATCCCCGAAGCGCAGCAGAGAAAGAGGATTGCTTAACGATGTTCCGAGGGTTCCCGAATTCCACGCGGGAAGGAAATAAAAAATCCCTGCGCTGAGCGCGAGGAGAATGAGAATGAAAATAATAAATCCTTTCATGGATTGTGATTATTATCGTATGTCTCCGCGTGTGCGAATACAAGGGACGCTTCAGAGAGTGTGCGCTGGCGTGCTTCAAAAACATTCCAACATTCTATAGAATGTTGGAATGTTGTAGAGAGGCGAAACGGGAAAGCTCCACTTTTTTAAGGTGGAGCTTTCTTGCTTAAAACTTTTCGGTTCGAGGTGCGGGAACGCAGTCAATGCAGTTTGACTGCGGCGATTGCCCATATGAGCACAATCGCGGCGGCAGGCGGCACGAGGTTCCCCTTCGTGAAAATACTCCCCGTGCAATACCAACCGGGTTGCACGGTGCCGAGGACTACGTGGATGTTCACGAGGAACGAGGTGAGGAACACCACATCTCGCGGCATCGGTGACACGATATACGCGAGGAGCATTCCGAGGAGGAATGCCATCGTGACGACGTGCATCCATCCCGAGAGACTTAAGTCCTTGTACCACATGCCGTGCACGTGTGCGGGGAACATGTGCCCCGTGATGTGGTGTTCCCGCATGCCGTTCACCCACGCCCAGTGAGCGACGAGTGTGAGTATGACCGCTACTGCAGAAAGGCAGTAGATAATCGTCGCATCCCTCGTGAGGTAGGGGGCGATGTATCCGTTCACCACGGAGAGAATGAGGAGATCGCCCCACATTCCTCCGTGATGCAAGAAGTCCATTGTGACGAGCTTGCTCATGAAAGTCCTTTCGAGCACGGACATGAGCCCTGAGATGACCACTAATGCCACGGTCGCGTCGAACGCTGCTGGGTTAAACTGCATAGCCACTTTTCCTTTCGTTCCGATGTGGAGGAAATGCCAGATGCCGACTTCCAGAGAAGGCGAGACAATTCCAATTGTTAAAGAGTTGCAAGTTTATAACATTTTTCTTCTTGCTGGTCAATATACGTAGAGAAGCGCTCTAGTCTATAATCAACCAATCATGCCCTCCCGAATTGATGTACAAAGCGCGGTTGCGGACGCCCGTGCGGCGGTGAAAAGACGGCAATTTGAGGGGTTTGGGATTCGTGGAACAATTCAGAGCGTGGCGATTACGGATTCCTATGTGATTGACGCGCCGTTCAATGAAAAACAGCTCTCGCGCGCAGGAAAGCTCCTCGCGAATCCGCTGCTTGAAACATTTTCGACCTGCCCGCCATTGGCTGCGCCTGCAGGCGCTGGCAGGCGGGTAAATAATTTCGTGTCGCCGCAGGAGTTCACCTGGGCAATCGAGATCGGGCCGCGTCCCGGAGTGACGGACAATATCGGCACGACGGCGCGGGAAGTGCTTGAGGATGGGTTGAGAAAGAAGTTCAAGGCCGGTGAGAAGGTGTACGCCTCACAGGTCTTTTTTATTTCGGGGAAGCTTTCGCGGGCCGACGCCGAGCGGATTGCGGAGGGGATACATAACCCGCTTATCCAGCGCGCGACCGTGAAAAGCAGGAAAGAATGCGAGCGGGATGGCGGGATGGGGAAAACGATTCCCAAGGTGAAACTTCGCGCAGGAGGCGGTGTCCGCAAGGTAAATCTGGAAGTGAACGATGCGGAGCTTGAAACAATCGGAAAGCAGGGCATCGCCGGCTCGGATGGCGGGCGTGGGGGCCCTCTTGCGCTTGACCTCGATGCGATGAAAGCAATCCGTGACTACTTCCGCACGTTAAAGCGAAAGCCGACTGACGTGGAGCTTGAATCGCTCGCGCAGACGTGGAGCGAACATTGCAAGCATACGATATTCGCAAACCCCTTGGACGACCTCCGCGAAGGGCTTTTCAAGACGTATATCAAAGCCGCGACGGAGAGAATTATGGAAAAGAAGCCCGGGTTCTGCGTCTCGGTGTTTAAGGACAATTCGGGCGCAATCGCTTTTGATGATGAATATCTCATCACGCACAAAGTGGAAACGCACAACAGCCCGTCGGCGCTCGACCCCTTCGGTGGCGCGATTACCGGTATTGTGGGCGTGAACCGGGACACGATGGGGTTCGGGCTCGGCGCGAAGCCCGTGATCAATACCTATGGCTTTTGTTTCGCCTGTCCCGAGGATATTCGAGGGGCCGACCCGCGTGATACGCGTGAGTTCTATCGCAAATTGGAAACGCAGCCCCGACGCCCAAAGGGGTCGGGGCTCCGACTGCAAGCGTCGGAGAAGCTTCTCTCCTCGCGCCGCATCATGGACGGCGTGGTTGCGGGAGTGAATGCGGGTGGAAATTGTTCGGGCATTCCCACGCCGCAGGGGTTTGTATGGTTTGACCCGCGGTATCGCGCGAAGCCGGGAGTTTTTGTGGGAACCGTCGGGTTGATTCCCCGGAAACGTGGCGGGAGACTTCTCCACAAAAAAAGCGCGCGGCCGGGAGACTATATCGTGATGGCGGGGAACCGCGTGGGACTGGACGGTATCCACGGCGCGACGTTTTCCTCCGTCGCGCTTGATGCGGGAAGCCCCGCGGCTGCGGTGCAAATCGGCGACCCGATTACGCAAAAAAAGCTCTCCGATGTATTGGTGAAAGAAGCGCGCGATAAGGCTCTCTACTCAAGCATTACGGACAACGGCGCGGGGGGAATTTCGTGCTCGGTTGCGGAGATGGCGAAGGAGTCGGGAGGATGCAAAGTTTCTCTCGATAAAGTGCCCTTGAAGTACCCCGGCCTCAAGCCGTGGCAGATATGGATTTCGGAATCCCAGGAGCGGATGACGCTCGCGGTGCCGAAGGAAAAGTGGAAGGAGTTTTTCTCATTGTTCCGCAGGCGCGGCGTTGAGGCGACGGTAATCGGCGAGTTCACGGACTCGGGGCGGTGCGTGGTGGAGCACGATAAAAAAATAGTGATGGATATCGGCATGGACTTCCTCCACGACGGGTGGGTGCGGCGTAGTCTTGTGTCGCGCGCGGCATCCGTCCGGCACCATGAGCCGCCGGAGGAATCATCCGAAACATTCGAGCGCACCGTGCTTGCCATGCTTGCGCGTCCGAACATCGCGAGCTTTGCCCATATCTCGAGCCAGTATGACCACGAGGTGCAGGGAGGGTCGGTGGTGAAACCGCTCGCGGGACGGGGGCGCGTGAACGCCGATGCGACGGTAACGCGCCCGCGCCTTGATTCGAAGCAGGGGGTGGTGCTCGCGCAGGGGCTCTATCCCACCTACTCGGACATCAATACGTACGATATGGCGGCGTCCGCGATAGACACCGCGGTGCGCGCGGCGGTTGCGGCCGGGGCCGCGCCGGATAGGATTGCGCTTCTCGATAATTTTTGCTGGTGTGATTCCTACAATCCGGAACGCCTGGCACAGCTTAAGGACGCCGTGCGTGCGTGCTACGACACGGCGGTTGCCTATGAAACTCCGTTTATCTCGGGGAAGGACACCATGTTCAACGATTTTAAAGGATTTGATGCGGAGGGAAAGCCCGTCGCCATTTCGGTGCCGCCGACGCTCCTTATCTCCGCAATCGGCATCGTCGCCGATGCGGCAAAGTGTATTACGCTTGATTTTAAAATGCCGGGCGATGCTGTCTATATTCTAGGGGAGACGCACGACGAGATTGGCGGGAGCGAGTATGCGGTGATGCAGTCCGAGCGCGCGAAGAAGGATTGCCTTGGGAATACTGCGCCCCGCGTGCATGCGGAAAAGAATATAAAGTCATATCGCGCGCTCGCGCAGTGTATTGCGCGGGGATTCGTGGCGTCCGCAGTAAGCGTCGGACGGGGCGGGTTCGCGGTAGGGCTTTGTCGCGCGGCGCTCGGAGGGATGCTCGGCGCTGATGTCTCCTTGCGGGAGATGCCGGGCACGCACACGCGGGATGATTTCGCTCTTTTCTCCGAATCCCAGGGGCGGGTACTCGTGAGCGTGGACCCGAAAAAGTGCAAAGAATTCGAAGCGCGCATGCGGGGGAATGCATATGCGCGCATCGGCACGGTGGGGCGGGACGGGAACGTGCGTATCCGCGGATGGGACGGAACGCAGGTCGCGCGCATCGGTCTTCGCGGAGCGCTTGAGGCATATCGGTCTACATTCAGAGGGTACTGATAACTAATGACTTATGACTCATAACTTATAACGACATGCGGAAACCGAAAGTAATAATTTTCTCCGGATATGGCCTCAACTGCGAAGAGGAAACGAAAGTTGCCTTCGAGCGCGCGGGGGCCGAGGCGGACATTGTGCATGTGAACGACCTTGTGGACAAACGCGTTTCACTCCGGCGATATCAGATTCTCGCGGTTCCCGGAGGATTTTCCTACGGCGACGATACCGGTTCGGGGAAGGCGTACGCGAATAAAATGAAGAATCATCTTGCGGAGGAAATCGATGCTTTTTTTGCGAAAGATAAACTTGGTATTGGTATTTGCAACGGTTTCCAGATTTTGACGAACGCGGGGCTTTTGCCGGGGGCGCTTACGTACAACGACTCGGCGCGGTATACGGTGCGGTGGGTAGACGTCGAGGCACGGGGGGGAAGTCCCTGGCTTCGCGGCGTCACGCGCCTGACGCTGCCCGTCGCGCACGGCGAGGGGAAATTCGTAGGGAGCGAAAAACTGCTCGACGAGCTCGAAAAAGGGAAGTCCGTCGCGTTCCGGTACGTGAAGGGAGAAATAAGCACATGGCAGGGGCTTCCGCCGAACCCGAACGGATCGCTCCGCGACATTGCGGGAGTACTCGCGCGTGGTGGTAGAATACTTGGGTTGATGCCGCATCCGGAACGGGCGCAGTTTTTTACCCAGCTGCCGCATTGGACGTATCTTAAAGAACAGCTCGCACGGAAAGGGAAACGGATTCCAAACGATGGCCCGGGACTTCAGATTTTCAAAAACGCGGTGAACTATTTCAAATAGCATGCACGAGCTTAAAGAAAAGTGCGGCGTCTTCGGCGTCTATGGCAAAGGGCTCGATGTGAGCCGCCTTTCTTATTTTGGTTTGTTTTCCCTGCAGCACCGCGGGCAGGAAAGTTCGGGTATGGCGGTCTCGGACGGAACCCTTGTCAAATCGCACAAAGGGAAAGGGCTTGTCGCGCAGGCGTTCGACGAGGAGACAATCAAAAATCTTGCGGGGCATATCGCCATCGGGCATAACCGGTATTCAACCTCGCTCGGCACGGGGCTTGAGCACGCGCAGCCGATTATCGGGGACGGCGCCGTGCTCGCGTTGGCGCATAACGGTAATCTCCCGAGCATCATAGCGCTTGTTGCGTTTTTGAAGAATGAGGGAGTCGCGACCGACAACAAATCGGATTCGCAGCTCATGGGCGACGCTATCGGGCACTTTGTGGCGAAAGGACTCCCACTTGAAGAGGCGGTGCGAAAGGCGTTCCCGCTCTTCACGGGTTCCTTCTCGCTCCTCGTGATGGACAAAACGACGCTTATAGCTGTCCGCGACGAGTGTGGCATCAAACCGCTCTCTATCGGGCGCTTGGACGGCGGCTATGTGGTGTCCTCCGAAACGTGCACCTTCTCTACCATCGGGGCAACTTTCGTGAAGGACGTAATGCCCGGAGAGATGGTCGTCTTCGACGAAAAAGGAATGCGCTCGTCGCTTCTCACTCTTTCTTCGCACCAGAAACTCGACGTGTTCGAGTTTATTTATTTCGCCCGTCCCGACAGCATGCTTCTTGGCAAGTCCGTCTACGAAGCGCGGAGGAATTGCGGGGTGGAGCTCGCGAAAGAAGCGGAGATTATCGCGGACGTCGTGGTGCCGGTGCCGGAAACCTCCATTCCGGGCGCCATCGGCTACTCGCACCAGTCGGGGATTCCCTTTGAGATGGGCATTGTGAAGAACCGCTATATTCATCGCACGTTCATCGAGCCTGACGAGAAGCTTCGCAATCAGGGCGCGAAGCTGAAGCTTACGCCGCTCCCCGCGGTTTTGAACGGCAAGCGCGTGATTGTGGTGGATGATTCCGTGGTGCGGGGGACGACCACGCGGAATCTCATTAAGGCGATTTTCGAGGTGGGAGCGAAGGAGGTGCACCTCGTCATCACCTCGCCGCCGGTCTGCTATCCGGACTTCTACGGCATTGACACGCCCGACCAGAGGCAGCTTCTCGCGTTCACCAAAAATGTGGATGAGATACGGGAATTTTTGGGAGCGACCACGCTTCACTTCCTCTCATACCGGGGGCTTATTGCGGGTATCGGCGTGCCCGAGGAGCAGCTCTGCACCTCGTGCCTCACCGGCATGTACCCGATTGATTTGCGCGAGCGGAAGAAGGAGGTTCAGCCCGCGTGTATCAAAGTGCTGCCGCATTCAAGAGCGCAATCCGAAGAAAACTAAACATACTTTATGACATCAAACATTCTCCGGGTGATTGTTGGCGTCGCGCTCGCGGTTCTCGTTGGGGCGGGGGTGTATTTTACCAACGCGAACAGGAGAGAAAAACCTCTCCCGCAGCTTCCCTATGAGGGAAGGCTTATGGTCGACCTCACGGTGCCCGAACGCATCGAATATAACGATACCTTGCGCGCACTCGACGCGGAGACTCTATTTAGGGTATGGAAGGACTCGAAGGAGAAAACCGACTATTTAAGAACTGACTTCATCGCGAATGCATTGGCGTCGAAGCTCCAAACGGAGCTCGTATCGGAAACCCTTCCCGTGTATAAAGCGATTTCCTCTTTTATTGCAGATAAATCAAATGACGAAAACGCACGGATGGACCTTATCCAAACGCTGGGTCAGACCGTAACTCCACAATCACTCGACATAATCCTTGGATGTTTAAAAACGGGGAAGGAAGAGCATCTTGTGGGCGCGTGTTTGGGGGCGGTGCATCAAGTTTCCGTCACGCGATGGGGTGGTTCGTTCCATGAAGAATTGTCGCCTCCTCTTGAAGAGTTTTTGAAGGCGAATACCGACAGGGGCTACCTTTCCGTAATTACCTACGCCATTGCACAGATTGGTGCGCCGAGTGGGATAGAATTTCTTTTGAAGAGCGTGCTCGTATCTGGAAAGACTACTGCAGACTTCGAAAAGTTACTCACTCGTTCACGCGCGCTCTACGGAAGCGTGAGTTCTGGAGAAGAATCTATTGGAAACTTTCCTACATACGAAGAAGAATTGGCTGGTGCCGCCCGTTACGCTCTTCAAGACACAAGGAACCCAAAGGCGATTCCTATTTTAAAACGGGGATTGCGCAATCAGCAGCCGGATGACTTGGAGCTTGTGGTTTCGGGTGAGGCGCTTGCGGCGATGGGCGACGCTGAAGCTACGAAGGCGATTCTCGAGTGGGCGAAAGGCAGGGATGCAAGTGTTGCCCCGCTTGTTGAGGAATGGATTGGAAAGATGAGAGACACAAATTCCGTCCTCCTTGTAAAAGAAACTGTTGCGTCGGGAAAGAGTTCTTTTAAGAGTGCGGAGGTGTGGGGTGGGGTGAATTCGGCATTTGATGTGTATAACGGAGTGCGGAGTGAAAATCTCCGTCCGTAAGTATGCGTGTCGCATTGTTAATTTCCGGAAGCGGTACTACTGCCGAATCGATTATTCGCGCCACGCAGGACGGGCGGCTTGCTGGCGTGGAAATTGCCTGTGTGATTGCGAGCAGTACGGAGGCGGGGGGGATTGAGCGCACAAAAAAAGCGGGCGTGCCGGAGAAGGACGTACTTGTGCTCTCGCCCAAAAGCTTCTCCTCGCGGGAGGAGTTCGGCGAGGCGATTATCAAGGAATGCCGCGCGCGCGGCGTGGATTTTGTGGGGCAGTACGGGTGGCTGGTGAAAACACCGGAGAATGTGATTGAGGCGTTTGAGGGGAGAATCGCAAACCAGCATCCGGGGCCGCTCGACCCCGGGCGGCCTGATTTCGGCGGGAAGGGCATGTTCGGGCGGCGCGTGCACGCCGCACGGCTTTTCTTTGTCCGTGCAGTAAACCGCGATTTTTGGACGGAGGCGACCGCGCATCGCGTGGTTGCGGAGTACGACAAAGGCGCGGTACTTTGCGCGAAGCAGGTGCCTATCTTGCCGGACGACACTCCCGAGTCGCTTCAGGCGCGAGTATTGCCCGTGGAACACGAAGTGCAAATCGAGACGCTTGCGATGTTTGCGAACCCCGCAGTGAATCGGGAAGTGCCGGAGGGGTGGAAAACTTCCCGATCTACTGACGGGGCGAAGGGTGAGGTTTGCCCCGCAGTGAAAACTCGACTTCTCGCCGAAGGCGAGTGGCGCGGAACAAGTCGAGTTTCTACTGGCGGGGTGAAAGAAATAGTGCGAACGATACCGCTCGTTTTGCCCGGCGAAGAGAAAATACTTGAAGAAGCGAAGCGAAAGGCGATGGAAATGTTCCCGAATGGGTAATCTTTTGGATATGGGAAAAGAGATAATTAAAGAGCCGAATCGTCTGCTGCATCAGAAATGCCAGCAGGTCACCGATTTTGCAGAAGCAAGGCAAATTTCTGATGATTTGTTGGTTGTAATAAAATCAGTGTCGAAATGGTGGAATAGATGGTTGGGTTTTGCTGCGAATCAGATAGGATACTCAAAAAGAATTATTGTTTTGAGAAACAGCGATACCGAATACGAAATTTTTGTAAATCCAGTCCTGGTTGGGAAACGGTTCCCGTTTCCACACATAGAAACTTGTTTTAGCTTACATCGGAGGAAGTATTTCTTAGTAAAAAGGTACTTATGGGCGAGAATAAGATATCAGGACTTGAGAGGCGCGTGGCACGAAAAAGTTTTAAAAGGACCGAGTGCGGTTTATCAGGAGATTGACCATATTGATGGTATTATGGTTTCAGAGATTGGACTTCCTCTTTTCACGCTATGAAGACCCTACTTGTTGTCGGCAACTACGCGCGGGAGCACGCGCTCGCATGGAAACTTTCGCAGTCGCCAAAAGTGGGGAAGTTGTACATTGCTCCGGGAAACGGGGGTACATCCGCCGTGGCGGAAAATGTTCCCATCGTGCAGACGGATATTTCGGCGCTTGTGCGGTTTGCGCTCGAGAAGAAGATAGACGTAACGATTGTGGGGTCAGACGACCCCTTGGCGATGGGGATAGTGGATGCGTTCACCGCGAAGGGATTGAAGATATTCGGCCCCACGAAAGCCGCCGCGCAGATTGAAGCTTCAAAAGCGTTCGCAAAGAAGCTGATGAAGGAAAATAATATTCCGACCGCCGCGTTCGAAACTATCGGGAGTTTCGATGACGCGCTCGCGTATGTAAAAACGCACGCCTTGCCGGTGGTCATAAAAGCGGACGGGCTCGCGCTGGGGAAAGGGGTGGTAATCGCGGCGACGCTTGAAGAGGCGGAGGCGGCATTGAAGAAAATCATGGTGGAGAAAATATTCGGCGAATCGGGGAACCGCGTGGTGATTGAGGAATTCCTGCAGGGCGAGGAATTCTCCGTGCACGCGTTTACCGACGGGAAGACATTCAAGCTTTTACCTTCTTCGCAGGACCATAAAGCGATTTTCGAGGGTGATAAGGGGCCGAATACCGGGGGCATCGGGACGATTGCGCCGCTCTCGTGGGTAAGCGAGGCGGACATGCGGATAGTCTCCGAGAAGGTGGTGGCGCCTGCTCTGGACGCTCTCGCGCGGGCGGGGACGCCCTTCCGGGGGCTTCTCTATCCGGGACTTATGATGACGAACGACGGCCCCAAAACAATCGAGTTCAATTCCCGTTTCGGCGACCCGGAGTGCGAAAGTTATATGCGGCTGTTGAAAACCGACCTTCTGGATATCGTGGAGGCGTGCATCGACGGCACTTTGGAAAATGTGAATATCGAATGGTATCCGGGATTTGCGTGTTGCATTATTCTCTGCAGCGGTGGCTATCCGGGCGCGTATGAGAAAGGGAAAGAAATTACGGGCATTGAAGACGCGGAGCAAATTCCCGGTGTCGTCGCATTCCATGCAGGAACCCGCCTCCAAGACAAAAAACTTATTACTGCGGGTGGGCGTGTGCTCGGCGTGACTGCCACGGGTGAGACGCTTGAAGCGGCGCTCAAAAAAGCATACGAAGCGGCGGCGAAAATCCACTTCGACGGCATGTACTATCGGAAGGACATCGGCGCGAAAGCATTACGTCATCGGTCATAAGTCATAGGTTATAAGTCATTGGTCATTGGTTATCAGTCATATGGTCAAAGCCGTACTCATAGATTTTGACGGGACGTTGGTCACGAAGGATATTCTTGACGTGGTGTGCGGCATCGTGGGCAAGGAGGAGGAGAGCGAGCAGCTGAATAAAGATTTCTTTGAGGGCAAGCTCAAGGGAGTGAACGCGCTCATCAGACGGATTAACTTTTTGAAAGGCGTCTCGCTCGTGGAGATAGAAAAGAAACTCGACCAAAATGCCTATCTCGCGCCGGGGGCGAAGGAGCTTATGGATTTTCTGAATCGGGAGGGCATCATCTCAATCCTGAACTCCGGGAACATTGTTCCTGTTTTGGATTATTACCAGAAATTATTGGGCATTACGCATGTGGTGGGCACGTATCCGGAAATATGCATGGCGGGGTGGTTGAGGGCATCTCCGAGAAGGATTTTTCCGACTCGAATTTCAAAGTGACGGGGGTGAAGGAAATATTGGATGAAGCGGGTATTCTGCCGGATGAAGCGCTTGCGATCGGCGACTCGCCCGCCGACAAGGGAATCTTCGAGTTCGCGGGCAAAAGCATCGCGTTTAATCCGAAAAGCGGCATTGAGGAATATGCGGACTACGTCATTAAGGATTCTTTGGCGAACGCTATTCCGATTATTCTGAGCTTGAATCAAAAGTCATAGGTTATTAGTCATAGGTTATTAGTCATTGGTTATAAGTCGTCTATTGACGCAGAGCGGGCGGCGGAGTTACGCTATTGGCATCGGTTTGATTTCAGTAACTTAAAACAACCAAAACGGAAAGGACCGTTATGAAACTAGTAACAGTTTCCGGTCCTATCGGGGCCGGAAAAGACGAGTTGATAAGGCGTCTTCGTGAAGCGTTTTTCGGAGATTTGAGTTATGTGGAGCGGAATGGATTTCCACTCGACGTAATTCAGGAGACGCTTGACTCGCACCCTCGAGTGATAATCGAGGCGACTCCTGCGGAAGTGTGCAGGCTGCACTTAACTGCGGGTCCGAGGGATGCGATGTTTCGCATTTTTGTGTTTGCGCCGTTGGAGGAGCGAAGACGGAGGTTGCGCGAAATGTTGCGGGAGTGTGGCCATGAGGCTGCCCTTCAATCGTTGTTGCGAAACGATCCTGTGTCGCCACAACCACCTCGTCTATTACACCAACCTGTTTTCGACCTTATTATTTGCAACGGCAAAGGTAGGGTTGAAGCTGTGTCGCTGCGAGTGATTCTCGCCGTGGGGCGGTTTCTGGGAGTACCGCCATCAATCATTCAAATATAAGAGACCAACGTTTAAACCGGCGGTCTCTTGTGCTTTTTACGGCAGAAGAGTACATAATTATCCAATACTATTGATTCGCGTTATTTGCGCTTATTCGCATTATTCGCGATTACTCCAATGCTTATCGAAACAATCGCGCGGGCGCGGCAGACTGCCGCCGAGAGCATTGCAAAGTCCTTCGAGAACGTTGAGGGCGCTTCGGAGGCGGAGGTGCGGGACAGGATTCTCGCGAATCTCGCGGCGCACAAGGAGTTCTATCCGAAAGGATGGTACGACCCTCCGCCGGGCGGCGTCGCGGTGCTTTTTGCGGAGAAGCCCTACGAACGGCTGAATTTTGCCTCGCTTCGCTATCCCGATTTTTTCCCGCGTGCGGACGTGCGATTCAACCACAAGAAGACGGTGGGCATCGTGTACGCGTCGCCCGTTGACCGTGCGACGGGCATGATTGGGGACTTTTCCTGCACGGTCTACGGAGGGAGCAACCGGAGGTTGCAAGAGCACATCCGGAGCACATACGAGGTGGTGCATACGGTTGCCGAACGCGCGGAGGTGGGGATGAGTCTCTCGGCACTCTATTCCGCTGCCATGAGGATATTTGAAAACCAATCGAGAGCAGTCCGCTGGATGACGACGACCCACGACCCGTTAAAAATCAATCTCGGGCACACCATACCGGGCTCGTTCGAAAAGAACTCTCCCCATGGTGATTCTTTCGAAACAGCGAAGGCGGCGATTCACTCGAGGCGCATCTATGTGAACGCCGTGGAGGAATTCCAAATTCCGGAAACGTGCGCGCTTTCTGTGGAAGCACGGCTGGTGGACGTGAGCGAGCCCGGACTCCCAAACGTATGCGTACATTACATCGTGACGTTCTTGAACGGTGCGAAGCGAATTCTTGCGAACTTCGACCCCGTATTCAAAGTGATGGGAATGGGGTATCTTATAAACTAATAACTTATAACTGATAACCTATGACTAAAACAAACTGCCTGGCGGGTATCATCATGGGTTCCGATTCCGACCTGTCCGTCATGCAGGAGGCGGCGAAGATTTTGGAAGAGTTCGGGGTTCCCTACGAGATGACGCTGCTCTCCGCGCACCGGTCGCCCGCGCGGGCGGCGGAATATGCCGGAACTGCATCGGCGCGGGGGCTCAAAATAATTATTGCGGGCGCAGGCGTGGCGGCGCACCTCGCGGGAGCGGTAGCGGCGCAGACGACCTTGCCGGTTATCGGTGTGCCTATCGAGTCCGGGGCGCTCAAGGGTGTGGACGCCCTCTTTGCCACGGTGCAGATGCCGCCGGGAATTCCGGTTGCAACAGTCGCCATCAATGGCGCAAAGAACGCGGGACTTCTTGCGGTGCAAATCCTCGCGACGAGCGACAAAAAACTAGAGAAGAAGTTTGTGGAATATAAAAAAGGATTGGAGAAGACGCTTGTTGCGAAGGCCGAGAAGCTGGAGAAGATTGGTTTTGAAAAGTATTTGAGAGAGTAATCGCTAATAACTCTAATGGTCGCAAATAACGCGAATAAGACGATTGTTTATCTAGGTATCTTGAACCCAAAGGCTTGATATTCGCGTTATTGAATTAAATTCGCGATATTAGCGACTACTCTTATGCAAAGCGAGTATGCAAAATCCGGTGTCGATTACTCCATCATGGAGCCTTTTAAGCAGGCGATGGTTCGCGCGGGGCGGAAGACACTGAAGTTTCCCGAAAAGCGCGGGGTTTTTATTACGGAAGAGGCGACAGGCGCGCACGGGGCGGTTTTTGAATATCGCGGGAAGGAATCGCACATTTGGTGCCAGACGCAGGAAGACTTGGGCAACAAAAATTGGATTGCGGAGTGGATGTACCAGAATGCGGACCCCGTAAAATCCGCTGGTGCGGATCACGGGGCAGGCGGGCGCCGAAAAACCTACTACGACGCGATTGCGATTGATACCGCGCTCATGACGGTGAACGACGTGATTGCGCAGGGTGCCTTGCCGGTGGTCTTCACCGACCAGATTGAGGCGTCGGAGAGCGCGTGGTATGGCGACGAGAAACGGGCAGCCGACTTGGCCGCCGGATTTTTGAAAATCTGTGAAGAAGTGGGCATGGCGATGCCTGCGGGGGAGTCCGCGTCCGTAACTTATATTGTGAACCCGAAGCCGCCGGTGAAGATGGTGGCGACTCTCTCGGGATGCACTACGGGCATTATCGCGCCCAAAGAGAACCTTGTCACCGGGAAAAAACTCGTGCCGGGTGACCGGATTATTGCCGCCGCGTCTTCCGGCATCCACTCGAACGGGATATCGCTCGCGATAAAAAAATCGCTTGAACTCTCCGACCAGTTTTTGACGAAACTCCCGAACGGGAAAACATTAGGCGAAGAAATTCTTATTCCCACGCGCTCGTACGTGGCGCTTATCGAATCCTTACTTGCGGAAAAGGTAGATATCCACGCGCTCTTACCGGGAACCGGCGACGGCGTAGGGAAGCTCGCCTTCGACAAGCGCCCGTATAACTACCGTGTCCATTCGTGGCTTCCCGTGCCGCCGGTCATGCAATTCATGCGCGGGCTAGGAGTGGAACTGAAGGATTGTCTCAAAACTTTCAACTGGGGTGCGGGCTACTACGTCTTTGTGCCGCAAGCGGAAGTCGCGCGCACGCTCGCTATCGGAAAGAAAGCGGGTTATACCCTCGCCGAAGTGGGAGTGGTGGAAGAAGGCACGCGGCAAGTTTTCTTTGAGCCGGAGAACATTACGCTCGGGGGCCCGGGGGAGGGGTGATTGGCAAAAAGGTGCCGCGCATCATCACTCGATGACGGCGGCTTCCTCGGGTTAATCATAGGAGTCGGCGGCGATGAGGGTGGTATGAGGATTGCCGTTTTTTGAACCGTTCCTTAAATTCTTTCTCCACCCGTCGCCTGACTTTCTCGATCATTTTTTTGTTTTGGCTTTTCAAGCTCTATCTCCTTTCTCCGTTTTGTTAAGGTGTATGCATTCATACTACACCAAACGAAGCGCGACTTCATGGTCGCACGGTGCATAAGTTTCCGCCGGACTACTTCTTTTCGTCGCCCGCGCTCAAAATCTTTTCCACGTAATAGAGCGCGATACCCACAATGATGGTGAGGAGAAGGGCGTAGGCGAATTTTGCGACAAGCGTGTCCACCGAGTTTGGGAATGCCGTGCGGATAAGCTGCGCAATCGCGTCGTTCCACGCAAGCCCCACGACGAGCCCGAACCCCGCTCCAATATAGGTCGTCATCCGTTTCAGGACGCTCTTTTTCGCCTCCTTCAATTCCTCTACCAGCTTCTCTTTCTGCATATTTATTTAGATAGTATATACCTTCGTGTAGACCTCTCAAACTTTGATGTCTGCTTGCTCATTGTTTACCACAACATTCTAACATTCTTAAGAATGTTAGAATGTTGTGGTAATGTAGTATAATAGTCAATATGCAGAAAGCGAAGACGAGTAAGCAGTTGGAGCGGCATTTTAAAGGAATCGCGAATCACCGGAGGATAGATATTTTGTTTCTCGTGAAAGAAAACGAAGGAATAATTCTTGAAGCCATCGCAGAAAGACTTCAGGGTAATTTTAAAACCATCGCCGTGCATACACAGCGATTGGTGCAGGCGGGTCTCCTCAATAAAACATACCAGGGTCGGGAGGTGGCACATTCCCTTTCTCCCTATGGCCATAAGCTCGCCGCTTTTATCAAAACATTCTCACATTCTTAAGAATGTGAGAATGTCGTGAGAGGATGAAGAAAGATGCGGGGGTATTAGTGGGAGTGCTGAAGAACAAGCGGGACCTTGATATTCTTTTGCGGGAGAGGTGGTACCGGATTCCGGCGCGGCACATGCCGAAGCGGAAGTTTGAGTACATTGCGTTCTACCAGCCGGCGGCGTTCGGGTGGGGCGGGAAGTGCATCCGTTACTATGCCCGCGTGGCGGAGAGGGATATCAAAAAACGCAGGGCGTTGTTGCCAGACGAGGCGCGTCACCCCGGGGCGGATGCGGATTATGTGCAGATTCATGTGCGGAACGTGAGGGAACTGCGGCATCCGATTCGGAATATTTTGCCGCGGCGGGTGACGTTCGGATTTACCACGCTCAAGCAACTCCGGAGAGCGAGGAATATTTTGGGCGTGTATGGCGTGGCGGACACGGAAGCGCTCATGCGCGATGAGTTGCGGCGCGCGGGTATCCGGGCTGTTGCCCAACGCCACCTTTCATACAGAAAGAAAGGCGGGAGAAAACGATATTGCCTCGACTTCGCGATATTCTGCAGGCGGGGAGCGGTGGCGATCGAGTGTGATAATAAAAAAGCGCATTCCGGCGCGCGGCAACGGAAGAAAGACAAAACGAAAGATTTATTCCTTCGGCGCCATGGGTGGACGGTACTCCGTTTCACCGAGGAAGATATTATTTCAAAAATGGAAAAATGTATGGCACGGGTGCGGCACGCAATCAAAAAAGTAGGAGGACTCCCCAGTGTCTAGTTGGATACGCTGGTGTTGGTTAGCTACACGACAACATTCTCACATTCTTAAGAATGTGAGAATGTTGTGTGGTGATGGATGCATGGGTTGTTTTGACAAAAATTAGGAGTTTCATCCTTTGTGTGGTAGGGTGTCTTTCATGTCACCTATAAGCGGCTTTCAGAATCTCGGCATTGCCCCGAATATTTTAGGAGTGATCGAGAAGCTCAACTTCAAAACACCCACGCCCATTCAGGAGCGTTCCATTCCCGCGGCGATTGAGGGGAAGGATTTGGTGGGCATCGCGCAGACGGGGACGGGTAAGACGCTCGCCTTCGGCATTCCCATGATTCAAGCCGCGCTCCGCGGCGAGAAGGGGCTTGTGGTGGTGCCCACGCGCGAGCTTGCCTTGCAAGTCTACGAAGCGTTCGGCAAGGTGGGTGGGCCGCTTGGCGTGAAGGGCGCGGTCCTTATCGGCGGGGAAGCAATCGGACGGCAGTTCCAGCAGCTTCGCCGGAATCCGCACGTGGTGATAGGCACGCCCGGGCGCATTATTGACCACCTTGAGCAGAAAACGCTGTCTTTGGGCGCCGTAAAAATTCTTGTCCTCGACGAAGCGGACCGGATGTTCGACATGGGATTTGCGCCGCAGATCGCGCGTATTCTTAGAGTGTTGCCCACGGCGCGGCAGACGATGCTTTTCTCCGCCACGATGCCGGAGAACATTATGAGCATCGCCCGCGCGCACATGAAGCTTCCTGTGCGCGTCGAAATCGCGCCGCAGGGCACCGCGGCGGAGAAAGTGAGCCAGGAAGTATTCTTTATTGAGCGGGGCAGCAAGTCCCGCCTCCTCGAGAAAATCCTCGCGGAGCGGAAGGGTTCGACGCTCATCTTTGCAAAGATGAAATTCGGCGCAAAGCGGATTGCGGCGGGGTTGCGCGCGCTGGGGTACAGCGCCGCGGAGATTCACTCAAACAGGTCGCTCGGGCAGCGGAAAGAAGCCCTCGAAGGATTCCGGAACGGCAGGTACCGGATATTGGTTGCGACCGACATTGCCGCGCGCGGCATCGATGTGAAAGGGATTGAGCTTGTGGTGAATTACGATCTTCCCTCGAGCGCGGAGGATTACGTGCACCGCATCGGGCGCACGGGCCGCATGGGCGGTGTGGGGCATGCGATTTCTTTTGCGATGCCGAATGAAAAGGGAGATGTGCGGAGTATTGAGCGGCTTATTCGTTCCACGCTCCCGCTTTCAAAACTTCCCACCGACCTTCCGCCGCCCCGCGTTGACGCGATTCCCGACCGTGAGCCGTTCCAGCGATTTGGCAACAGTCGCCGCGCGTTCTCGCGCGCTCCGCGTCCCGGTTTTTCTTCAGCCCCGCGCCCTCATTCTT
>JGI1356J14229_10001036_pt1 | contig 23948 bp, 20 predicted proteins | sample Subgrocontami58m_FD_14229 | JGI IMG/M metagenome (IMG submission 14229) | reverse complement strand
GGGCCGAGCCAATGCAGCGGCAAAGGAGCCGCTGTCGCAGATCGTTCAACTGGCGGGACGCGAATGGCTGTTTTACCCGGCGCTGAAGGTGGACGTGGCCATCATCCGTGGGACCTCGGCCGATCCGCAGGGGAACATCTCCGTGGAGCACGAGCCGGCGTCCCTGGGCATCTTCACCCTGGCCTTGGCGGCGAAGCGCTCCGGGGGCACGGTCATCGCCCAGGTGAAGCAGCAGGTGGAGTCAGGGGTCGTCCATCCCCGCCTGACGATCGTCCCCGGCAGGCTGGTGGATGCCATCGTGGTGAATCCCGCCCAGCCCCAGACCGTCACCGGGGAGCATCCGGAATTCTCCGGGGAGGCGCGGGTCCGGCTGCACCCCGATCCCGTTCCGCTGAGCGTCGAGTCGGCCATCGCCCGGCGTGGGATGCAGGAACTACGGGACGGGCAGCTCGTCAACCTTGGGTACGGGGTTCCCGCCTTGATCCCGGCGCTGGGGTTCCCCCGGCGGGTGCACGAGCGCGTGGCCTACAGCATCGAGCACGGGCCCGTGGGCGGCCTCCCCGAGGGGATGGACGCCTTCGGCGCCACGGCCAACCCCGATATCCTGCTGGACTCCACGGCCGTCTTCGACATGTACGACGGGGGCCTGCTGGATATCACCCTGCTGGGGATGGCCCAGGTAGACCAAGAGGGGAACGTCAACGTGAGCAAGTTCGCCCACATGGCGCCCGGCTCGGGCGGGTTCGCCAACATTTGCCACCAGACGAAGAAGATCGTCTTCTGCGGAACCTTTACTGCGGGCGGCCTCCAGGCGGAGATCGTGGACGGCCGGGTGGTGATCCGCAAGGAAGGCCGGGTAAAGAAGTTCATCCGGAGGGTCGAGCAGATCACGCTGAGCGGCAAGGCCGCCCGCGAGAAGGGACAGGAAGTCCTCTACGTCACGGAGCGGGCCGTCTTCCGCTTGGGGAAGGACGGTCTGGAGTTGATCGAGGTCGCCCCCGGGATCGATCCCGCCAAGGACATTCTCCCCCAGATGGAGTTCCCGGTGACCGTCCCGCCCAATGTTGCCACGATGGATCTTCGCCTGTTTCGCGAGGAGTAAGCCAGCCTCCAGCGTATCAGAGACGCAAAACGCCACCCGAGAGGGTGGCGTGAGAGGTTTCGATGGCGGGGCCGACGGGACTCGAACCCGCGACCTCCGGCGTGACAGGCCGGCGTTCTAGCCAACTGAACTACGACCCCGCGCTTCTTCGAATTCTTCAAACAATGTCGGCCCCACCAGGGTTGGGGGGCCGATGGCACGCGCTATTCTTACCACGTCGCCCTGACGGTTGCAAGGGTTTCCTGAAACTCTCAGGATAGAGAGTGCGATAGAGTGGGGAGGACAGGGAATCCAGCTACGACCGGGGTGCCCAGTGCGAGGCAGCTTGGGCCATCCGGCCCTCCCGCCGGGCCAGGGGCCAGAGGGCGGCGATGCCGAGCAGGGGGGCGACGGCCAGGACGCCGTAGGCGATGCCCCATCGCACCATCTCATCCCCGCCCTGGACCTGCCTGGTGAGGTCCAGCGTCGCGCCGAAGACCGCCGGCGAGATGGCCGTCACCGTCCAGCCGAACAGCATCTGCAGGCTAAAAGCGCCGCCCAGGGAGCGCGGCGGAACCAACTCCATGAGGCTGGCCGAGTACGCGGGGGAGTCGGCCACCACCACGATTCCGTAGATCAAGCTGACCGCCAGGACCAGGGCCAGCGGCGCGTGGAACAGCCACCCGAAGATGGCGGAGCAGAGACAGCTCATCCCCAGGAGCATCCTGGCGGCGCGCGCCCGACCGAGGCGATCGGCGAGGCGGCCACCCAGTATGCCACCCAGCCCGCCCACGCCGACGATTCCCGCAGCCAGCATGCCGCCCCAGGTGAGGGCCGCCGCCGGCCCAGCCCCCCGGGCCTGAAGCAGGGCCACCATGAACGGCGACGTCCATCCCCACATCCCGAACAGCTCCCAGTTGTGGGCGGTGTATGCTCCGATGACGCAGAGCGCCGGGCGATTGGTGAAAACGTCGGCCAGGTAGCGTGTACGCCCATCCCCTCCCCTGGCCGGCGTGGTCGCCGACACCCCGAAGGCCAGGACGAGGGCCCCCAGGAGTTCCGCGGCACCGACACCCGCCATGGCCAGGCGCCAGCCGATCCGTGTGGCCAGCGCACCTACGTAGAAGAGGGAACCGGCATAGCCTGCTACCAGCACGCCGATGAACATCCCCGTGGCTGTGCCGCGCCGGGCCGTCGGAATGGTCTCGGCAATGTGCTTCAGCGCGGGCAGGTAGAGCCCACCCAGGCAGACGCCCACCAGGAGGCGCAGACCAATCCCGGACCAGAAATCGCGCGCTCCCAGCGCGAATAGCAGGTCTCCCAGGCCCACCAGCGCCGCTGCCCACGCCATGATGGGCTTGGTCCGCATGCGGTCCAGGAGGAACCCCACAGCCACGTAGGCGATCAGGTTTCCGAGCTGGAAGGCTCCCAGGATGAGGCCCGCCTGGCTGGCGCTCAGTTGCCATTCGGGGCTCACGATGGGGATGAGCGCCGAGAACGTCAGACCCGTCTGGTGGCCCAGGAACTGCCCGAGGCACAGGGCAGCGAAGCCCGAAGACCGGTCGCGCTCTGGGTGGCTGTCGGCCATGCAGATTTCCTCGTGGCGGACGCGGAAGTTCGCGGCACTTTACCCGTCCCGGCTCGGCCCGTCAATGCGCAACTGCGCTCCTCCGTCGCCTTGACTTCCCACGCCTGCCCTGGATATGCTCCTCGCGACCTTCGCGCACCGGATGCCGTGAGGCTGCGGATAAACGACGGCGTCGGGGTGGCGCTGCAGCAACGCAAAGGAGAAATCCACATGCGTCGTCTTACGCGCAGGGAATTGCTCAAGGCAGGTTTGGCGACGGCGGTCCTGGCCCGGTCCGCCCGGGCGGCCGCGTCGCCCGTGTACCTGGTGCGCACGACGGATCGGGCCGAGGGAATCCGGCGCGGCCTGGCGGCGCTGGGGCTTCCCTCGTTTCGCGGGAGGCGCGTGATCATCAAGCCGAACTTCAACAGCGCCGATGAATTTCCCGCGTCCACCCACCTGGACACGATCGGCGCGCTGGTCCGGCAATTCCAGGCTGCCGGAGCGAGCGAGATCACCGTCGCTGATCGGAGCGGCATGGGGAATACTCGCCGGGTGATGGAACAGAAAGGGGTGTTCACCCAGGCGGCGCAGATGGGCTACCAGGCGGTGGTTCTGGACGAGATCCCGATGGAGGGGTGGACCGAGGAACGATTGCCGGGAAGCCACTGGTCGAGGGGAGTGCTGTTCCCCAGGCTCTTCCAGGAGACTGATCTTCTGGTCCAGACCTGTTGCCTCAAGACGCACCGCTACGGCGGCCACTTCACCCTCTCGCTGAAGAACTCTGTCGGGATGGTGGCGAAGTATTCGCCCCGCGACAGCTACAACTACATGGGGGAGCTGCACGGGTCCAGGTACCAGCGGCAGATGATCGCCGAGATCAATCAGGTCTACCGACCGGCCATGGTGGTCATGGACGGCCTGCAAGCGTTCACCGACGGGGGGCCGGAGAGTGGGACGCTTGTGTCATCACAGATGATGGTTTTTGGGACCGACCGCGTGGCGGTCGACGCGGTGGGTGTGGCTATTCTGCGGATGCACGGGGGCAACGCCACGATCTCCCGTGGGCGGATCTTCGAGCAGGAGCAGATCGCCAGTGCGGTTCAGCTCGGCCTCGGTGCCAGAGGGCCGGAGCAGATTGATCTCGTCACCGACGACCCGGAGAGCAAGCACCTCGCCGAACGGGTCCGGCAGATCCTGACGCGAGGCTGAAGCGATGGGTGCGGTGACACCGCTGGCTCGCCGGGCGCGCCGCAGAGCGATGGCCTGCAATGGGGGCGGTCAGCCCGGTTTCTTCGATCGAGTGTACGTTCTTGTCGCCCGCATCCCGCAGGGGCGGGTCGCCACCTACGGCCAGATCGCCCGGATGCTGGGGGCGCCGCGGGCCGCCCGCATCGTGGGATGGGCCATGCATAGCAACCCGCATGGGTCCCGCGTTCCCTGTCACCGGGTCATCCAGCAGAGCGGAACCTGCAGTCCGAACTTCCGGGTGGGCGATCCGGGCGCCCAGCGCCGCCTGCTGGAGCGGGAAGGGGTCCGATTCCTCCTGGATGGGCGCGTGGACCTCGAGGCCCACCTGTGGCGTCCCGAACTAGACGCCACGCTGCGGCGCCGCAAGCACTAGCCCACCGACGTTTTTCCTTCTGGAAAGCGCTTCCGGACGCAAAAAAGAGACGGGACAGATTACGGCTCTCTCTAATTTCCAGTAAGGAGGGACCGGGAATCCGCTTGGGTGGGCGGATCCCCGATCATTTGGGCAGGATCAGCCAGGTCAATGCCGCCAGAAGCGCGGAGAGAGGGATGGTGAGGATCCAGGCCCAGATGATCCGCACGGCGATCCCCCAGCGCACCGCCGAAAGACGCTGGGTCGCGCCGACCCCCATGATGGAGCCGGCGATGGTGTGCGTGGTGCTCACCGGGATGCCGGCCACGGCGGTCCCGATCAGCATCAAAGCGCCGGCGGTCTCCGCGCAGAAGCCCCCCACCGGCTGCAGCTTGGTGAGGCGCATCCCCATGGTCTTCACGATTCGCCACCCGCCAGCCAGGGTGCCGAGGCCGATGGCCGCGTGGGCCGCCAGGATCACCCAGAAGGGAACGTAGAAGTGAGGGCCCAAGTAGCCCGAGGAGAAGAGCAGGAGGGCGATGATCCCCATGGTCTTCTGGGCGTCGTTCGTCCCGTGGCCGATGCTGTACGCGGCCGCGGAGAGTAGCTGCAGGCGGCGGAACAGGGAGTCCACCTGGCCCGGGCGCGCCCGCTGGAAGATCCAGAAGACGCCCACCATGAGGAGGAAGCCGACCACCAGGCCGAGGAGGGGGGAGAGCACGATGAAGGCCAGGATCTTCACCAGGCCCGAGGGGATCAGGGCCCGGAGCCCGGCCTTCACCACGGCCGCGCCCGCGAAGCCGCCGATGAGGGCGTGGGAGGAGCTGGTAGGCAGGGCGTAGACCCACGTGATGAGGTTCCAGAGGATCGCGCCCGAGAGCCCCGCCAGGATCACCCACTGATCCACCACGGCCGGATCCACGACCCCCTTGCCGATAGTCGTGGCCACGTTCACGCCGAAGCCGAAGGCGGCCACGAAATTGAAGAACGCGGCCCAGACGACGGCCTGCATGGGGGAGAGGACGCGGGTGGAGACGACGGTGGCGATGGAGTTGGCGGCGTCGTGGAAACCGTTGATGTAATCGAAGATGAGGGCCACGACGATGATGAACGCCACGAGGAGAAATGGACTGGGCATGTCGTTACGCCGTCCTTACCAAAGGCTGCGTGATAGAATCAGCATACCCGATGTGACCTCCAATCGAAAGGCCCGGCATTTCGCCGACGCTCCTCAGCGGGTCTCACGCCGCCCCCAGATAGGATCGCTGGACGTACGCGTTCTCCCGGAGCTCCCGTGCCGTTCCGGACAGTACCGTTCGTCCCGTTTCAAGGATGTATCCCCGGTCGGCGATCTCGAGCGCGTGGGCCACCTTCTGTTCCACCAGGAGTATCGTCACGCCCTGCCGGGCGATCTCGCCGATTCGAGCGAACAGCTCGTCCACCAGCAGGGGCGCCAGGCCCAGGGAGGGCTCGTCGAACATCAGCAACTCGGGCTCGGACATGAGTCCGCGCCCGATGGCGCACATCTGCTGTTCCCCGCCGGACAGGGTCCCTGCAAGCTGCCTGCGCCGAGCTTTCAGGCGGGGGAACAGCGCGTACACCCGTTCGAGCTGCTGGTGCGCCATCCGTCTTGCGGCTGGGGCAAAGGCGCCGAGCAGCAGGTTCTCCTCGACGATCATCCGGGGCCAAAGCTTGCGCCCCTCCGGGATCTGGATCATCCCGCGGCGGACGATCTCGTGGGGCGGCTGGTCGGCTAGCTCGACCCCGCGGAAGCGGATCTGCCCCGCACGGAGTGTGAGCAGGCCGGAGAGGGCGCGAAGCGTGGTCGTCTTCCCGGCGCCATTGGGACCGATGAGCGTCACGATCTCCCCACGGGCCACCGTGAAGGAGATGCCCCAGATCACCTGGACGTCCCCGTAGGCGACTTCGAGGTCGTCCACCTCCAGCAGAGGCTCCGCGCTCATCGCCGCCCCTCACCGCTGGTCCCCACCCTTCCCACTGGGCGCCGCCCCAGGTAGGCCTCGATCACCGCCTCGTTGCGCTGGATCTCCTGCGGGGTTCCCTCGGCCAGCTTTTCGCTGTAGTTCAGAACCATGATCCGGTCGCAGATACCCATGACCGCCCGCATGTCGTGCTCGATGTACAGGATGGTGATGCCAGAGTCCCGCAGGCGGCGCAAGAGCGCCAGGATGGCCTGCGTCTCCGCGGGGTTGAGGCCGCCGCAAATCTCGTCGCACAGGAGCAGGACGGGGTCCGTCGCCAGGGCTCGCGCCAGCTCCAGGCGTTTCCGGTTGCCGGTCGGCAGGGCACCGGTCGGCGTCGCCGCCAATCCCGCCAGGCCCGTGAACTCCAGGATCCGCTCGATTTCCGCCCGGACCGAGCCATGCCACGTCGGGCGTCGGCGCCCAAAGCGGAAGCCCACCTCCACGTTCTCGGAGACGGTCATGCTGGTGAAGGGGCGCGGGATCTGATGGGTCCGGCAGATCCCCAGGTGGACGACCCGATGACTCGGCCACTCGGCGATCTCGTGGCCGCGGAAGCGGATGGAGCCGCCACTCGGCTTGAGCGAGCCCGCGATCATGCTGAACGCCGTGGTCTTGCCGGCCCCGTTGGGCCCGATGATCCCGAAGATCTCCCCCTCGTTCACCTGAAAATGGAGGTCCATCACCGCGGCCAAACCGCCGAAATAGCGGGTGAGCCCTTCCACCGCGAGGAGACTCGTCATGACCCCGCCTTGCCCGCGGGAGATCGGGCGACCCCCGGTCCACCGGAGCCCTTCGCCAGCAGCACGCGGATGCCACGCACCAGCCGCCTTCCCAGCCCGACGAGGCCCCCCGGCTCGAAGAGGACGATCAGGATCAACAGGGCGCCATACAGGAGGAGGTGGAACTGGGGGAAGTTGACGACCATCTCCTCCTGCACGACGCTGTAGACGACCGCGCCGATCACGGGACCCAGCAGCGTTCCCAGCCCGCCGATCACGGGCATGAGCAGGATGGAAATACTGGTGGCGAAGGAGAACACCCCGTCGGGGTGAATGTAGGCGGTGTACCGGGCGAAGGCCCCGCCCGCCATTCCAGTGAGAAGGGCCGCCAGCGCGTGGACGCCCAGCTTGAAGGCAACCGGGCGGACCCCCAGGTCGGCCGCGGCGTCCTGATCCTCCCGGATGGCCCGCAGAGCGAGGCCGAAGGGGGATCGCATCACGTACCAGGATGCGAGGAACGCCAGGGCGGCGATCCCCAGCGCCGTATAGTAATGCTCCGCCTGACTGAACCGGCCGGTCGTGAGCAGCCGTAAGCCGCTGGCCCCCCCGGTGATCTCCAAGTTCGACATCACGATCCGGATGGCCTCGTTCACGCCGATGGTCGCGATGGCGAAGTACGGCCCCCGCAGACGGAAGGTCGGGGTGCCGATGAGGACCGAGCCCAGCGCCGCGGCCAGGCCGCCGATGGCGAAGGCCACGTATGCGTTGATCCCCCCCTTGATGGCGAAGGCTGTGGCGTACGCGCCCAGCCCGTAGAACACGGCGAATCCGAAAGAAACCTGGCCCGTCACGCCCCCCAGGAGATTCCAGGCAAGGCTCGTCGCCACCCACAGGAGCGTGCCCAGGAGCAGGCGGATGACGTTGCTGGATAGACCGGCGAAGGGGACCAGCAGGAGGGCCACCAGAACGAGCAGGACGACCACGCCCGCCAGCCGGCGCCTAGCGGGGGAAGGCAAGGCGAGGACCTTCATTGCAGCCGCCGCCTCCGCTGCAGCAGGCCCTCGATGCCGCCGGGCAAGACCAGCAGGGCGACGACAAGCAGGCTGAAGCTGATGGCCAGTTGGTAGCTCGCCGGGACCACGAGGATGCTGAACGTTTCGATGAGGGCGACGATGATCGCCCCGATGGCCACGCCGGAGAAGGATTCGAGGCCGCCGAGGACGATGATCACGAACGCCCGGAGCATGAAGGATCCCCCGAAGTCCGGGGTGAACGAATACAGCGTCGCCAGGAGGGCCCCCGCCAGCCCGGTGAAGGCGATCCCCAGGCCGAAGGTCAGCATCGCCGTCCGCCCGGTGTCGATGCCCACGAGTTGGCCTGCCTCGCGATTCTGGGTGAGGGCCCGCACCGATCGCCCGAACCAGGTGTGGTTGAGGAACAGGTGCCACGCTACCAGGGAGAGCACCGCGATCCCGAAGACGATCAGGCGGATGATGGGAATGGTGATGCCGCCGAACCGGAGGGTCGCCATGGTCATCGGGGTGAGGATGGATCGGTCATCCGCGCCCCAGACCGTGTAGCCGACGTTCTGGAGGACCAGCCAGAGGCCGAACAGCAGCAAAAGCGAGGGGAGCGTCGGTTCGTCCGCGACCGGCACGAAGCGAACCATGGTCCAATAGGTCGCGACACCCAGGAGGAAGAACAGCGGCACGGCCAGGACCGAGGCCGCCAGCGGATCGATCGCCGTCCGCTGCGAGAGTTCAAAGGCGAAGTACGCGCCCAGCATCATGAAGCCCGCATGGGCGAGATTCACCATCTTCATGACGCCGTAGATCACAGTCATCCCCATGGACATCGTCGTGTAGATGCCCGCCAAGAGGATAGCCGCGACGAGCAGATTCAGAAGATCGGCAAGTCCCACGTGGCTCCCCGGGGGCGACAGCGCCGCCCCACGGGCGGGGCGGCGCTGTCGGAGAGTTCAGTTGAGTCGGTCTCTGGATCAGCGCGGGATCTTTGTGACGGCGTCACCCGTCTTGGTGTCCTCCGGGAAGACGAAGTCCACCCGATCCCCCGGCTTGTTCTGGACAATCACGAATGGCGACATGACCTGGCCGTTCTTCTGGAACTCCAGGACCTGGCCAGGCAGGAGGGAATCCGTCAGGCGGACCTTGCGTAGCGCGTCGCGGATGGCCGTCCGGTCGAGGGAACCCGCCGTCTCGATCGCCTGGGCGAGAACCCGCACGCTGTCGTAGGCCGTCGCGGGGTAGAAGGAATCCGGATCCCGGCCGTACTTCTTCTTGTAGGCTTGCACGAAGGCAGTTACCTGCGGGTAGGGGAGGCCTTTCTCCCACCAGGTCCCGGCGAAGATGTAGTCTGCTGCCTTCCCGAGGGCCTTCCGGGCCGGCTCCTCCGGACCGCGGGCGCCATAGCTGACCATCCGGTGGTAGAGGCCCAGTTGCGTGTACTGCCGGTGCATGGTGATGTAGTCCTGCAGGTGCGCGTCGGAGAGGAAAATGTCGGCGCTGGCGGCCTTCACCCGCTGGAGGATCCCGGAGAAGTCGGTCCCCCCCAGTTGGAAGGACTCATTGAAGACCACCGTGAAATAGCCCGGATGCTCCTTGATCCAGCGCAACACGCCTTCGGCGTACTCCCTGCCGTGGTCCGTATTCTCCAACGCGATGGCGATCTTCAACCCCTTATCCAGCTTCCCCTGGTCCACGAGGGAGCCCAGGAACTTCATCGTGGTGTAGCCGAGTACATCCACCGGCGTCAGCGTCCCGAAGATCCACTGCCTCCCCTGGCTGAAGATCGTGCCCGCCGCCGCGCCGGGTGTGATCCACGGGACCTGGTGCCGGTCGGCCACCACCGACTGGGCCTCACCGAGCACAGAGTTATACGCGCCGAGAACGGCGACCACGTTGTCCGATGACATCGTCCGTTCCACGAGTTGGACCGAGCGTCCCTGATCGGACTGGTCGTCATAGACGACTTCCTTGAACGGGAGGCGCTTACCGCACGCCTTGACGTTGACACCTCCTTGTGCGTTGATCTGCTCCATTGCCAGCCTGATGCCTTCGACCTGGTACGTCCCCGGCCGCCCCTCCCGCCCGGTCATGGGGAACACCAAGCCGACCCGAATCGAATCCGGACAGGTCGCACCCTGGGCGACATCACCTCCGGTCCACTGCGGGCCACCCATAGCCAACGAGAATGCGACAGAGAAGAGGAGCGAGCGCCATACCGATGCAGACAGGCCCCGAGACATCGCCTTCGTCATGTGAATTCCCCCCTCTTTGTGGATCGACGTAACTACCTCCCGGTATTCCCCAGGCTCTCTGCCCAAGGCAGTCTTCCATCGCCGAGGGCACGCAAGAAGGAAATGCCAGCCGAAGGTGGCGTATGCGCCATGGGGGCACGTGGTGACCCGGCTGGGAGTCGAACCCAGAACACCCGGCTTAAAAGGCCGGTACTCTGCCAGTTGAGCTACCGGGTCACGCGAATGGGTGTGAGGCGAGAAGCTTAAGACGCGGGGCGGATTATAACCCAGGGAGGGCACCCAGTCAAAACAACCCAAAAAACCGATGAAGATCGGAACGTAAGGCGGGGCGCGTCGAGCGGTCCGCGGCCCCGTTGGGGGCCGGGAGCCGATCTCGGATGTATCAGAGGAACTCCACGCGGTTGACCATGTCGGATGGGGCGAGGAATTCGTTCAGGAGGAGTAGCGCCCGGACTGCCTGCCCCTTGGTGAAAGCACCCTGGGTATGGTACACGACACCGGGAAACTCGATGCCCTTCCGTAACCAGTCTGCCACGAGCCTCAGAAAATGCCGGTCCGTGGTGTAGATTACCCGACCCGTCCGGCGTGCGAATTCCAATTGGTCCTCATCCGGAAGCTCTTTCCGCCCCAGCTCCGCTGCGGTTACCACATCAATCCCGCGGCGGCGAAGCCCGCGCGCAACGTCCTCATCGGCGCACTCGTCGAAGAAGAAACGCAGCGGCATCCCTTACCCGAGGCGTCTTAGGAGGACATCCTTGACTCGGGGAGGGAAGCGGCGGCGCAGCTCCGCCTCAACTCGCTGAGTCCGTCGGATGCTCGCGTCAATCTCCCGTTGGTGCTCGTGATAGTAGCTCAGCGCCGCATGGACCTTCGCAAGGTTGAGGGAGGGGTACAGCGCCACTACATCGTCGGGCATCATGCCGAGATGTTCCACTGCCTCCGCGATATGGGCCACTGTTATTCGGGTCCCCGCAACCCTGGGGGCACCGCCGCAGACGGCGGGGTCAACAGCAATATGGGGAAAGGTCTTTGTCTTCATCCCGGCCCCTCGAATAGAATGACAGTGAAGTTGGGGAGGTCTGTGGGTCCCGCCCCACGCCGCGCAAAGTATCAGTGCTGACCCGGTGGTGTCAAGGTCAACTGCCAACCGGGTATCTAGTAAACAGGCATGAGTGACACTTTCCGGCTCCTGCGGTAGACAGGAGCCTGCCCAGGGAAAGGAGGTCGCCCATGTCCAGACCGGTTCTGCGCCCGGAGCAGCGGATCCGTCACCGCGAACGCTACCAGTATCGGCAGGGGGTGTCACACGGAATGTGGCGGGCGTTGGGAGGATTCGGGGCAGACCCTGGACGGGGCCGCCCGGGTTCAACAGGCGGTATCGTCGAACGGGAGGTCGTCGAACAGGGCGTTCGTAGGTCCACTCGTGCGGCAGGGCACCGCCTGGGGCCGCGGAAGGAGAGGCGGTCTCTGGTGGAGGGCGGGAGCCGAGTGCCGGGAGCAAATGCGGAATGCGAAATGCGGAATGGAGACCGGACGGGATAGGCAATCCGAAATTCGGAATCCGCAGTTGATTGAGTCGTGAGCCGCCGGATCGCGGCCGAGAGCTGCACGTCAGAGCCGAGAGCCGCGGGCCGAGACGGAGAACCTTGAACGTTGAACCTCGAACCCCGCTGGCGGACGGTCAGGCCAGGCCCCAGGCTTCCCACAGCGCGTTGGGGCGGACGATGATCTCGTCGCGGCGGGGGCCGGTGGAGACGAGCGTGAAGGGAACGCCCACCAGCTCCTCGAGGCGCCGGATGTAGGCCTGGCAGGCGGGAGGCAACTTGGCCTCCTCGAGGATGCCGACCGTGCTCTGGCGCCAGCCGGGGAGGGCCTCGTACACCGGCTGGCATTCCGCCAGGATGTCCGTCTCGTTGGGGAACTCGGTGAGCACCTCGCTCCGATACCGGTACCCGGTGCACACCAGTATGGGGTCGCGCTCGTCCAGCACGTCCAGCTTCATCAGGGCCAGGGCGTCCAGCCCGTTCACGCGGGCGGCGTAGCGGACGCCGACGGCATCGAACCATCCCGTCCGGCGGGGCCGGCCCGTGGTGGCGCCGAACTCCTGCCCGCGGGTCCGGAGGTGCTCCCCGGTGGCGTCGGTGAGCTCCGTGGGAAACGGTCCCTCGCCGACGCGGGTCGTGTAGGCCTTGCAGATCCCCAGGACGCCGTCAATGCGCGTGGGGCTCACGCCCGTGCCCGTGCAGGCCCCGCCGGCCGTGGCACTGGACGAGGTCACGTAGGGATAGGTCCCCAGGTCCACGTCCAGGAGCGTGCCCTGCGCGCCCTCGAACAGAACCCGTTTTCCCTCGCGGATCAGGCGGTCGAGGATCTGGGCCGAATCTACCAGGAAATCGCGAATCCGCTCGTAGTGCCGGACGTGCTCGGCGAAGATCTGGTCGCCATCCAGCGCGGCCAGCGCCTGGTTCTCCGGATACTGGGCCCGTTTCTCCTTGAGGTTGTGCTGGAGGCGCTCCTTGAACAGGCCCGGCTGGTGCAGGTCGCCGATCCGGATCCCGATGCGGGCCATCTTGTCCACGTAGGCCGGGCCGATCCCGCGACCCGTGGTGCCGATCTTTCTGGCGGCGCGCTCCTCGTGGGCCACGTCCAGCACCTTGTGGTAGGGCAGGACCAGGTGGGCGCGCCGGCTGATGAAGAAGTGGTCCTCGAAGCGGACGTGCAGCCGCTCGAGCTGGTCCATCTCGTGGATCAGCTCGCCGAGGTCAATGACCACGCCGTTGCCCAGAACGCAGACCTTGCCCTTGCGCAGGATGCCGGAGGGGACCAGGTGCAGGACGACCTTCTCCTCGCCGACGACGACCGTGTGGCCGGCATTGTTCCCTCCCTGGTAGCGGGCGACCACATCGAACCGCTCGCTGAGGATGTCTACGACCTTCCCCTTGCCCTCGTCGCCCCACTGGGCCCCAACCACGATTACGTTGGCCATGGGGAGTCTCCCTCTCCGACGGCCTGCACGAAGGCCTCGAAGGGCAGGCTGCGCCGCGTCTCGGTGGGGAGGTCGTGGATAAGGACCGTCTCCGGCGGTTGCTCCGCGGAGCCCAGGATCACGGCTCGCCGGATCGCCGACGCCCGGGCATACTCCAGGGAGCCGGCCAGATCCCGCTTGATGATGTCGCGGGCCACGGCCAGGCCGCGATCGCGCAGGAGACGGGCCAACCGGTGCGCGGCGCGCTTGTCCGGGCTGAAATCAATGAGGAGGATGTCGGGTCCGGAGACCTGCGGCAAGGCGTCGGTCGCCGCCAGGGCGGCCAGGACCCGATCCAGGTCGAAGCTGAACCCGGTGGCGGGACACGGGTAGTCGAACTGCCCGATGAGGTGGTCGTAGCGGCCGCCGCTGGCCAACTGGTAACCCAGGCCGCGGGCGAAGGCGCCGAAGACGATGCCGCTGTAATACTCGAAGGCGTGGGTCTCCGCCAGGTCCAGGATCACGTGCTCCGCCAGCCCGTAGTTCTCCAGGATCGCCACGACCTCGGCCAGGTTGGCCAGGGCGGCCCGCGAGGCCGGCGGGAAGTGGAGCCGCGCAGCCTGGTCCAGGATCTCCCGCCCGCCGTACAACTGGGGGAGCGCCCGGATGGCGTCCCGGAGGCCGGGGTCGCCCGGGATCTCCCGCAGGAGGAGGTCCAGCTCCAGCGGGTCCTTGCGCCGGATGGCGGAGACGAGGCGCGGGCGCAGGGCCGGCGCCGGCTGGAGGGCGTTCAGGAGGCCCCGCACGACCTCCACCTGGCCCACGTCAATCTGAAAGGCGCGGAGGCCCACCGACTGGCACCCCTCCACGGCCATGGCGATCATCTCCGCGTCCGCCTCTGGGGGATCCAGGCCGATCAGCTCCACGCCCATCTGCTCGAACTCCCGCTGGCGTCCGGCCCGGGGCTCGTGGTATCGAAACACGGTCGCCGCGTAGGCCAGGCGCAGTGGCAATGGCGCGTGCCGCAACGTGGTGGCCACCAGGCGGGCGACTTGGGGCGTGATGTCCACCCGGAGGGCCAGCAGGCGGCCGGTCTGCCGGTCCACGAACTTGAAGATCTGGTCGCCGGCGTCCTCTCCCGTCGGCTGCTCGAAGACCTCCAGGTATTCGAAGGTGGGCGTGATGATCTCGCGGAAGCCCCAGCGCTGGAAGACGGACAAGAGCTTCGCCTGGATCGCCCGGCGCTGGGCGGTCTCCTCCGGCGTGAAGACGCGGACACCTTTGGGGATGGCGGTGCGGGGCATCATGGGCTCACGGCTCGCGGTTGATGGCAGGTCAACCCCGTTTGGGCCTTACACGCGGACGAGCTTGGCGTACACGATGTTCGGCATGCGCCGGATCTCGTCCAGCACCGGCGCCGGGATCGGGTCGTCCACGTTCACGATGGAGACGGCGCGCCCCCCGCGCTTCTCGCGCCCAAGCTGCATCCCGGCGATGTTCACGCTGTTCTGGCCGAGGAGCGTCCCGATCCGCCCGATGACCCCGGGCACGTCCAGGTTCGAAAAGACCAGGAGGTAGCCGTCCAGGACCGCCTCCAGGCGGAACCCGTCAATGTCCACCACGCGGGGGTCCTGCCGGCTGAAGAGGGTGCCGGCCGTCTCGGTCTTCCCCTTGTCCGTCTGCAGGGTGATGGTGATCAGGCTGGCGAAGTCGGTCGCCTCGGTGGACTTGCTCTCGATCACCCGGATCCCGCGCCCTTTGGCGATGGCCATGGCGTTGACCATGTTCACGCTGTCGTGAATGGGGTCCAGCACGCCCTTCACGCTGGCCACCGTCAGCGGGATGCAGTCGAGCGAGGCGATCTCGCCGCGGTACCCCAGGTGGATCTCCGCCAGGCGTCCCTCGGAAAGTTGCGAGGCCAGGCGCCCCAGTTTCTGAACCAGCGTCAGGTACGGCTGCAGGGTGCGGAGCACCTCCAACGGGACCGACGGCGCGTTCACCGCGTTCCGGATGATGCCCTTCTGCAGGTAGTCGATCACCTGCTGGGCGATCTCCACCGCCACCGCCTCCTGCGCCTCCTCGCTGGCGGCGCCCAGGTGCGGGGTGGAGATGAAGTTGGGGAGCCCGAACAGGGGGCTGTCGGTGGTGGGCTCCTCGGCGAAGACGTCCAGGGCCGCGCCCGCCACCTTCCCGCTCACCAGGGCGGCGTACAGGTCCGTCTCGTTCACGATGCCGCCGCGGGCGCAGTTGACGATCCGCACCCCGTCCTTCATCTGGGCGATGGTGGGCGCGGAGATCATGTTGCGGGTCTCCGGCGTGAGGGGCGTGTGCATGGTGATGAAATCGGCCTGTCGGTACAGCTCGGCGAGGTCCACCAGCTCCACCCCCACCGCCTGGGCCGCCTCGGCGCTGATGAAGGGGTCGAAGGCCAGGACCCGCATGTTGAAGCCCTTGGCCCGCCGCGCCACCTCGCTGCCGATACGGCCGACGCCGATGATCCCCAGGATCTTTCCCGACAGCTCCACGCTGAGGAACTTGCCCTTCTCCCACTTCCCGCTCTTCATCGAGGCGGTGGCCTGGGGGATGTGCTTGGCNAGGCTCAGCAGCATGGACAGGGTGTGCTCCGCGGCGCTGATGGTGTTGCCCCCGGGGGTGTTCATCACCACCACGCCGCGGGCCGTGGCCGCCTCGACGTCCACGTTGTCCACGCCGACCCCGGCCCGGCCGACGACCTTGAGCCGGGGCGTCGCCGCGAAGAGGTCGGCGGTGACCCGGGTGGCGCTGCGCACGATGAGGGCGTCCGCGTCGCGGCACAGGTCCTTCAACGCCTCAGGGGAGAGCTTATTCTGCGCCTCCACCTCGAAGCCGGCCGTCTGCCGGATCAGATCCACGCCCTTCTGGGCCAGGTTGTCCGTCACCAGGACGCGGATCCGGGAGACGGGCAGGTCACCTTGACTGGTCATGCGATTCCCCCCGCGGGTCGGGCAGCGCGGGCCTGCCCGCGACTGCCGTCTATTTCTGGAGGATCTGCTGGGCGGCGCGGACGCCTTCGCCGAGCTTCACCGGGTACCCCAGGTCGGCCAGCGTAAGCTCCAGGGCTCCCAGCGCGGTCAGGACGTCGAAGCCGTCCACGTAGCCCATGTGGGCGATGCGGAAGATCTTCCCCTTCATGCTGCCCTGGCCCGCCGGCGATGGTGATCCCCGCTTCCGGAAGCCCTTGACGATGGCCCCACCGTCGATGCCGGCCGGCGCCTTGACCGCCGTGCAGGCCGCGCCGGGGTGCTCCGCGAACAGCTCCAGTCCCAGGGCCTGGACGCCGGCCCGCGTGGCACGCGCCAGGCGGTCGTGCCGGGCGAAGACGTTGGGCAGGCCCTCGGCCAGGATGAGGCGCAGGCACTCGCGCAGGCCTACGACCAGGGAGACCGCGGGCGTGTAGGCGCTCTGGTTCTTCTCGATGGCCTTCCGCTCCGCCGCGAAGCCGAAGTAGTACTTGGGCAGGCGGGCGCCGGGCACGGCCGCCCAGGCCCTGTCCGAGAGGACGGCGAAGGCCAGCCCGGGCGGCAGCATCAGGGCCTTCTGCGACCCGGCGACCACGATGTCCACGCCCCACGCGTCCATGGGCAGATCCATCACGCCCAAGCTGGTGATGGCGTCCACCACCAGGATGGCGGGCGTCTCCCGGACGATGGCGGCGAGGGCCTGGATGTCGTGCACCGCGCCGGTAGAGGTCTCACTGTGGGTGGCGAAGACGGCCTTGACGCCGGGCTCGCGCTGGAGGGCCGCGGCGACGGCGGCCGGATCCACGCTCTTCCCGTAGGGGACGTCCACGGGCACGACGCGGACCCCGTAGGCCTCACAGATCTCGGCCCAGCGCTCCCCGAACTTCCCCCCGCGGACCACCACGACCGGGTCGCCGGGCGAGAGGGTATTCACCACGGCCCCCTCCATGGCCCCGGTCCCCGACGCAGCGAACATCAGGACCTCGTTCTGGCACTGGAACAGGAGCCGCAGGTCCCGGCGCACCTCGGCGAAGAGGGCCTCGTACTCCGGTGCTCGATGGTGGATGATGGGCTGGGCCATGGCCTGCAGGACCTCGGGCGGGATCGGGGTGGGTCCTGGCGCGAGCAGATAGCGCTTCATGACATCGAATCCCCCTCGTGAGTGTGCGATGAGAAGAGCGCGGATCGTGGGGTGCGACCGACGGAATTCCCGACCACGGGGTGAGTCGGGATGATCTTCTTGTATGGGGATTCACAATCCGTGCGGACTATACCCAAGCGTCGCGAGACGTGTCAAGGCGATTCCCCCTCCGGTTGGCTCTTTGCACGTGATTCCGGCGCTTGAGGCACGGCACCCCCTGTGCTAGGGTGCGGCGATCGGGCAGTCCGGCAATCAGGCAGTCCGGCGATCTGGCAATCAGAAAAGCCGGTCGTTCCAAATTGCCAAATTGCCAGGTTGCCTGGTTGCCAGGGAGGAAGGGGTGATCGAGGATTCCCGGTGGCGCGGGTACGCGATGGTGGTGAGCGCGGCCATCTGTTGGGGCGTCATGGCCACGGTGGTCAAGCTGCTCTTCCGCGACCGCGGGGTGGACCCGTTGATCCTCGTGGTGATCCGGGCGGATCTGGCGACCCTCACGCTGTTCGCGGCCCTGGCCCTGATGAGTCCTGCCCGGCTTCGAATCGGGCGGCGGGATGTCTGGACCGCGGCGGTGGTCGGGGTGATCGGGCTCGCCCTGAACAACTTTTTCTACTTCCAGTCCCTGCACCTGACCAGTGTGGCCACGGCCCTCCTGCTCCAGTACCAGGCGCCCATTTTGGTCGCCCTGTACACGGTCCTGATCCAGCACCAGCGGCTTCGCGGGCGGGTCATCCTGGCCATGGGGCTGGCGCTCGTGGGCTGCGCCCTGGTGGTGCGGGTGTACGACCCCGCGGTGTTCCGGCCGAACCTGATGGGGGTGGCGGCGGGTCTCGGGGGGGCGTGCGGCTTCGCGTTTTATATCCTGGCCAGCAGGGTGGCCCTCCGGACGCTGGACCCCTGGACGCTCCTGACGTACGCCTATCTCTCTGCCGGCGTGGCCTGGTCGTTCGTGATACCTCCGTGGCGGATTCTCGCCCACGGCTTCGACCTCGGGATGTGGGGAGCGTTCCTGGCGGTCGCCACCGTCGGCACCGTGGTGCCCTTCGGCCTGTTCATCAGCGGCCTGCGCTTCCTCCCGCCGACGCAGGCCAGCATCGTCAGCATGCTGGAGCCCGTGGTCGCCGCCGGCGTGGCATATGTCCTCCTCGGGGAGACCCTGATCCCGCTTCAGATCCTGGGCGGCGCCCTGGTCCTGGCGGGTGTGGTGGTGGTGCAGACGGCGTGAGCGGGCTGCGGCCCGCTGGGGCCAGGGGTTGGGGGTCAGGGGTCGGGGACCAAGGACGGGTGACCGGAGACTGGGGACGGGAGTTCGGGCGAACCCCCGACGCCCTGCAGGCGCCGTTGACAGGCATGTGATTCCTTGGTAGTTTCTGCGCTCTAGAGGGTTTTGTCGAGCGGTCAGCGGTCAGCTATCAGCGGTCAGCAAGTCTGCAAGGCGAAGTCCGGAGCTGGCCGTCGGAGCTACCAGCTGACGTATTTTTTTGAGGATTGACATTCCGATGGACTATAAGACCACGCTGAATCTTCCCAAGACCGACTTCCCCATGCGGGCCAACCTCCCGGAGCGCGAGCCCCAGATGCTCCGCCAGTGGGAGGCCGAGGGCCTGTATCAGCGCCTGCGCGAGGCGCGGGCCGACCGAGAGATGTGGATCCTGCACGACGGCCCGCCGTACGCCAACGGCCACATCCACATGGGCCACGCCCTGAACAAGATCCTCAAGGACATGGTGGTGAAGTCCCGGTCCATGTCGGGCTTCAATGCCGTCTACGTGCCGGGCTGGGATTGTCACGGCCTGCCCATCGAGCATCAGGTGGACAAGGAGCTGGGGCCGAAGGTGGCCGAGATCCCCGTCCCCGAGAAGCGCCGCATGTGCCGCGCCTACGCCCAGAAGTTCATTGATATCCAGCGGGAGGAGTTCAGGCGCCTGGGCGTCCTGGGGGACTGGGATCACCCGTACCTCACCATGGAATACCGCTACGAGGCCAACATCCTCCGCGAGCTGGGGAAGTTCTTTGCGACGGGCGGCGTGTACCGCGGGCTGAAGCCGGTTCACTGGTGTGCCTCGTGCCTCACGGCGCTGGCCGAGGCGGAGGTGGAGTACTCCGACCACACCTCGCCCTCGATCTACGTGGCGTTTCCCCTGACGTCCGACCCGGGGGCCCTGATCCCCGCTTTGCGGGGCGCCCAGGTGTCGGTGGTGATCTGGACCACCACCCCGTGGACGTTGCCGGCGAACCTGGCCATCGTGGTGCATCCCGCCGAGGAATACGTGGTCTTCCGGTCGAACGGGCGGCACTTCATCACGGCCGGGAAGCTCATGGACGAAACCGCCCGGAAATGCAACCTGGCGGACCCGGAGGTAGTGTTCCGCGGGCCGGGGGCCCGGCTGGAGGGCCTGGTGGCCCGCCACCCGTGGCTGGACCAGCCCTCGCCCCTCTTTTCCGCCGACTACGTGACGATGGACCAGGGGACCGGGTGCGTCCATACGGCCCCCGGCCACGGGGCCGACGACTACGACACCGGGATCAAGCATGGCCTGCCGATCTACAACCCGGTGGACGACATGGGCCGCTTCGTGCCCGAGGTAGCCCATTTCGCCGGGATGAGCGTCTGGGACGCCAACGCCGCCATCATCGCCCACCTGCGGAAGGAAGGCCGGCTGCTCTACGCCGAGGATTTCCAGCATTCGTACCCGCACTGCTGGCGATGCAAGAACCCCGTCCTCTTCCGGGCCACGAACCAGTGGTTCATCTCCATGGAGGTGGGTGGCCTGTGCCGGCGGAGCCTGGAGGGCATCCGGCAGGTGCAGTGGATCCCGCCGTGGGGGGAGGAGCGGATCTCCAACATGATCGCCAACCGGCCGGACTGGTGCATCTCCCGCCAGCGGGCCTGGGGCACCCCCATCGCCGTGTTCAACTGCGCCGGATGCGGGTCGCTTCTGGCGGAGCAGCGGCTGATCGAGTACGTGGCCTCCCTGATGGACCGGGAGGGGGCGGATGTCTGGTTCGCCCGGCCCGCCAAGGAGCTCGTGCCCCCCGGCACCCGCTGTCCCAAGTGCGGTGCTGAGGAATTCACCAAGCAGACCGACATCCTGGACGTCTGGTTCGAATCGGGGGTCAGCCAGGCGGCCGTGCTGCGGGTCCGGCCGGACCAGCACTGGCCGGCCGAGATGTACCTGGAGGGGAGCGACCAGCATCGGGGCTGGTTCCACTCCTCGCTGCTGGCGGCCGTCGGCGCCCAGGGCGGCGCGCCCTACCGGGCGGTCCTCACCCACGGGTTCGTGGTGGACGGGGAGGGCCGCAAGATGTCCAAGTCCCTGGGGAACGTCATCGCCCCGCAGGAGGTGATCGAGAAGTACGGCGCGGAGGTGCTGCGCCTCTGGGTGGCGGCCGAGGATTACCGCGATGACATCCGCCTGTCGGAGGAGATCCTCACGCGCTTGGCCGAGGGATACCGGCGCATCCGGAATACCTGCCGGTACCTGCTGGGGAACCTGCACGACTTCGATCCCGCCCGGCATGCGGTGCCGGTCCAGGCGCTTCTGCCCATCGACCGGTTCATCCTGCATCGCCTGCAGCGGCTGACCGAGCGCATGCGGGCGGCCTACCAGGACTACGAGTTCCACATCCTGTATCACAGCCTGCACAACTTCTGCGCCGTGGACCTCAGCGCCTTCTACCTGGACGTCCTGAAGGACCGCGTCTACACCTCGGGCCGCACATCCCATCTCCGCCGGTCGGCCCAGACGGCGATGTCCGAGATCCTGGTCAGCCTGGTGAAGCTCATGGCCCCCGTCCTGTCCTTCACCGCGGACGAGATCTGGCGAACCCTCGCCATGCCGGACAAGCCGTCCAGCGTCCATCTCGCCGAGTTCCCCGAGGTCCGGGCCGATCTGCTGGACGATCGGCTGGCGCAGGAGTGGGAGCGGCTGCTGACGTTCCGGGACGAGGTCCTGCGAGCCCTGGAGATCGCGCGGAAGGAGCGGCGGATCGGCAGCGCCCAAGAGGCCGCGGTGGAGGTGCAGGCGGCGGGCGAGGCGTTCGAGTTCCTGACGGCTCACCGCGAGGCGCTGGAGACGATCTGCATCGTCTCCCGCCTGACGGTCACGCGCGCAGAGGGTCGACCGGCGGATCAGGGCCTGGCGGTCCGGGTGGACCGCGCCCCGGGCGTCAAGTGCCAGCGCTGCTGGAACTTCCGGGAGAGCGTGGGCGCCTCGGCGGCGCACCCGGGGTTGTGCGACCGCTGCGTGTCTGTTCTGCAAGAAGCGTAGGTGACGAGGAGACCCCCGGACACGCGCATGCTCTTCTACTACGTCGCGCTGACCGTCATCCTGCTGGACCAGGCCACCAAGCTCGTCATCGTCGAGGCCCTCCGGGTGGGACAGGGCATCCCGGTCATCCCCGGCTTCTTTGACATCGTCTTCGTCCTGAACCCGGGCGCCGCCTTTGGGTTCCTGGCCACGCTCTCCGAGGGAGTGCGCAGCCCCTTCTTCATCCTCATCACCGTGGTCGCGGTGAGCCTGATCGTGTTCTATCACACGCGGTTCCTGCACGCCGACCGCTTGGCCTCCGTTGCCCTGGCTCTGATCCTGGGAGGCGCCATCGGCAACCTGATCGATCGCCTGCGCTACGGGATGGTCGTGGACTTCCTGGATTTCCACGTGTCTCGATATCACTGGCCTGCCTTCAACGTGGCGGACTCCGCCATCTCCATCGGCGTGGGCTTGATGCTTCTGGACATGGTCCTGGACTGGCGTCGCGAAAAGCGCAGGGCCACAACCGAAACCGCCAATGAACGCCAATGAACGCGAATAACGATCCCCTTCATCAGAAAAGGAAGAACCCACAGCCAACACTCATCCAGGCGTTGGCGGTCGGCTTTGGGTTCCACATATCGCCCCCTTCTGGATAGAACCATCTGCGTTCATTTGCGTTTATTTGCGGTTGCCGTGTTGGTATGGATCTCCAGGAATTCATCGTGAGTCCCGCGCAGGCGGGACAGCGCCTGGACGTGTTCCTGGCGGGGGTGAGCGGCCTGTCCCGCGCCCGGATCCAGGGCCTCATCGCCGGCGGGCATGTCCTGGCGGGGGGACGCCCACAAAAACCTCGCCACCGGGTGAGTGCCGGGGAGGCCATTCAGCTCTGCATCCCACCCGCCACGCCCCTGGACCTGGTTCCGGAAGCCATCCCCCTCGACGTCCTGCACGAGGATGACGACCTCATCGTCCTGAACAAGCCGGCGGGGATGGTCGTACATCCCGGTGCGGGGCGGACCAGTGGGACGCTGGTGCACGCCCTCCTCGCCCACTGCAAAACCCTGCCCGGCATCGGCGGGGCGGAGCGGCCCGGCATCGTCCACCGCCTGGACCGGGACACCTCCGGTGTGCTGGTGGTCGCCAAGACGGAGGCGGCACACCAGTCTCTCAGCCGGCAGTTCAAGGAGCGGGTCGTCAAAAAACAGTACCTGGCGCTGGTGCACGGGGAGGTCCGCCAGGACTCAGGGCGGATCGAGGCGGCCATTGGGCGGCGGGAGCACGACCGGAAGCGGATGGGGGTCCGGGAGCACGGCGGGCGGCAGGCGCGAACCGCCTACCAGGTGATCCGGCGATTACCGGGGATGACCGTGCTGGGCCTNGACCTGGAGACGGGGCGGACCCACCAGATCCGGGTCCACCTCTCCCACATCGGCCATCCGGTGGTCGGCGACCAGGTGTACGGCGGGCGACGGGAACGGTCCCGGTCCCCCGTCCCCGGTCCCCGAGCACGGCGCCAAATGCTCCACGCGTGGCGGCTGGGATTCCACCACCCCCGCACGGGTGACTGGCGCGAATTTACGGCCCCAATCCCCGACGACCTCCGGAGACTCGCTGGCCCGCTCCCCTGAGAGGCCGATTTTGGATTTGTGATTGAGGATTGGTGATTGGACTGCAGGAGAAACTCGGGCTTTCCAATTTATGGGATCGATGGTCAGTTCTTCCCAGTGGCAGTCTTGCGAGATGCAGTAAAGATGGCAACGAGCTCGTTGGCCTCCTCCATCAGCCCCCTGATACGCTCTCCTTTCGTTAGGCCAGACTCCTCAAGCAACTCCAGCCAGTAAAGGGTTTCATCCGCCTCTTCTTCGGCGACACCAAGCCGTGACGAGAATTCCGCACGGGATCTGGCGCGGCAAGCGGCACGATAATTGGCACCGACGGACGTTCCGGAACGCAGGATCTGGCCTCCAATGACCCTGGCAGCTTCGTTATGCGGCAAGCTGCCTACGAGCCCGATGATGGCCAAAGCGAACCTCTTAGTCCTGCGTTTGAGTTCATCGGGCGTCATGGGGGAACGCATGTCGAACTCCGCCTGGGACTCCGAGCCTTCCTCTCAATCAGCAATCCTCAATCCCAAATCCCAAATCAACTGCCAGGGAATGTGAAGGGCAAGATGACCGTGAAGGTGCTCCCCTGGCCTTCGCCGGCCGACTGGGCCCAGATCCGACCTCCGTGGAGCTCCACGAGCCGCTTGGCCAGGGCCAGGCCGAGGCCGGACCCCTCATGATGCTTGGTGGCCGTGGCCTCGAGCTGGACGAACTGCTGGAACAGGCGGGGCAGGTCCTCGGTCTTGATTCCGAT
>JGI1356J14229_10001025_pt1 | contig 24173 bp, 20 predicted proteins | sample Subgrocontami58m_FD_14229 | JGI IMG/M metagenome (IMG submission 14229) | reverse complement strand
TGGTGATCGTCTGGACATTGGCGTAAGCCGTCGTGTACTGCACAGCCACTACGACGGAACCACCACTGGTGCTTTTCGCCCAGAACGAATGAACTGCAGTCCCGTTATATCCGGGAAACGGGTCGCCCGTCACAGTTGCGCGAGAGTAGTCTGATTCCGTAGTGCCGGCGCCGCGGTTCCACTGAACGCGGACGGCTGTTTGAGTGCCGTCTGGTGCAGCCGCATACGCAGGGGTCTTTACGGCGATACTTCCGGTTCCACCGTTGTCTACACCCCATGAGGCGTCGGCTGGTGTTTCCGGATAGGTGATGTCGTTGTGTACCCCCCTCGTCCCCTGGAACCTCGCCTCACCCGAGAGCGCAGTGCGAACGACGCCTTCCCAATCGGTGACGGTGGCGTCAGTGTTGCGGGTGAACGCCGACGAACTGCTGCCACCAGCGGGACTCGACGCGAGGAAATCCGTCTGCCCGTCGAGTTTCCACGCGGGATTAAGAGATCCGCCTACTCCTGCAATTCCGGCGCAGCCGTTGAATCTCCCGCTCGCGTTGGGGAGTCCTGCAGCCCCGGAAAATCTGCGCCGGCCTGGTTCGTCAATGGGAAGATTCGCGGTCATTTGTAGAACGCTACCGAGCCTCTGCAGGTGTAGTCCGAATAGATATTGATTGCCGTGGTCGAGGGGATATACCGCCTCGTCGGATTGAATACTGCCGAGGCTGTCGAACCTGCGGAACTATAGGAGCTCGGGGAGATCGCGCCCGCGGTAGATGCGCCGAATGTCACCCAAAAGTCCGCATTGAAATTGAACACACAGGCCCTAGCGCCAAGGGGGACAGTCACTTGCTGCGCGATGCCGGAAGTCAAAAAGACATTTGCCACGCCGTCTGTTGAAACCGTGCGTAGGACAGCATCGTAAGACAGTGGACTTGCTTCGCTCAGTGCCATGATTGACTTCCGTCACCGCCCGCGCTGCGCGTAGAGGTGCCGCAAGCGGGCCTGCATCGTTTCGTTCCGCATGTATTCCCGCGTGCCGATCTTCGCCTCGATACTCGCAATCTCTGCGTCAAGGCCGTTCGATCCCTCGGGCGATTGACTTCCCGCCCGGGCCCCGCTTGGCGCGAGCGAGGCGAGCCACTTGATAACGCCGGGATCGTTCGCAATCGCTCTGCCGTCCTCGAACCGGCCGCCGAGGATGAAATTGCGAATGTCGTCCGGCGCCTGTTCGACTATGGACTTCACGCTCTGCATCGTGGGCTCGAAGGCGTCGCCCCAGGCGGACTGTAGATTTTCGATGCAGCTTGTGCGCTGCGCGTCGTCGACTTCGAACGGGACGCCGTTCTCCTGCGCGTACTCGGCATCGGGTTGCGTTTCCGCCGCGGCCGCCTGGTCTGCATTGCCTCGCTCCGCGTTCTTAAGATCGGCGAGCGTTGCGTCCAGATCGGCATTCCCCGTCGAATCGCTTGCCGGGCCTGCAGGCTGTCCGCCGGCGGCCGGTTGCTCGACAGTTACCGCGTGTTCGCCGTCGCCCCAATCGTTCCAGAGTTCGGCCATGTCAGTCCCGCGAAAAAAGCCCGGATCCTACGGAGCGGAGCGATCCGCAGGGCCCGGGAAGCTTAGGAGGACAACAGAACATGACACGCACTTACACCGTTACGCCGTCGAGGACTGCGAAAGCGTCACGTCGTACCCGTAGGTGGTGACGTAAGTTCCAGCGGCATTCAGCGTCGAGCTGATGACGCTCGCCAGGACCGTGCGACCCACGCCGCTCGATCCGGTCGTTTCCTTGACGAAAAATACGTCGCCGACTTTCAGGCCCACGGGACTCCCGCCCCGCGAGCCAGCTCCCATCCCGGCCATGTAGCCGGTCACGTTGCAGACCAGGGTGCTCGCGTCCGGGCTTGTGTACTCCCACAGGCGCGGCCCGCCGCCCGAAAGTCCCGCATCGGAAAGAAGCCTGATTGCCGTGCTGCCTGCAAATGCCATGATTTGTCTCCTTGTTCAACGCGGCCAGTAGCGCGGCGCATCGTTGGTCCTGAACATCGCGTGATCCTTGAGAAATCTCCGCGCCTGCTCGGCATCCTTGAAAGGCACGCCGGAATCGAGCATCAACCCGCCGTCGGGCTTGCGAATCGCCCAGCCCGAGATCATGGACTCCGGCCCGGTCCTTTCCAGCGCAAAGCCCGCCGGCATCCAATCCGGGGTTTGGGTGAAGTCCCGAGGCTCGATCTTCAGGTAGTGGGTCAATCGCGCATCGGCGAATTTGTCGCTGCATTCGGTGATGATGAAATCGGCGACGGCCCGGCGATCCGCCGCTACAGCCCGCACGGAATCGAAGGGGTGCAGCAGATCGGAGAAGGTCGACCAGAATTTGAATTTGCCGTCGAGCAGACGCAGATCGACATTCGCGGCAATTACGACGGTCCAGGTGGTGTTCGTGAATTCCGCCAGTTGCAGAATGTCGCGCTTCGGATCCGGCATGATCTCGAGCGCCTCTTTCACTAAGGCGGGGGCGTGCTCGAAATTCAGCGGGCCCCGGTCCTTCGGGCTCACTGCGTCCAGCGCTGCACTGACTTGCGGTGCGATCTCGCCAAGCCGCTCCGTGCGCCGTTTGGCCTGCTCGCGCAATTCAGTCGCAGTCGGAACGGGTCGGGGAACTGGCTTGACCCCAGGCTGGTCTTTGGTCTTGGCCGTTGCTTCCGCAGTCATCGAATGTCACCTCCTCGGGAGGTCAAGTGGATTGAATGGTTGAAGCATAAGCCGTCGAAAGGGTCGTTTCGGTTCCGAAGTTCCGAGATTCTTTCAGGGCGTGAATCTCGTCCCGAATCGTCTTGAGACTCGGCGCACGCTCGATGCCGTAGGCGCTTGGCCGATAGGTCAGGCGCCGATGCGTGACCGCGACCAGTTGAGGCAAGGGCAGGTCAAGGGGCAAAGCGAAAGCCGCGCGGCCGATCGCGGTACGGATTGCTGCAGAGCGCTCCCGGGTGCGCTCTAGCGCCGCTTGAGAACGCCCCGCGGCTGCGTTCAAGTGGAGCTCGAGAAAGCCGATCAGCTCGGGGAAGTCCTGCGAACAGGTCGAGCCTGCAACGGACGCGATAACCGCGTCAATCTGCGTGTGGAGGTTCATCTTCTTTGCCCTCGGTTACCTCTTTGTACATTTGCCGGGCGCTTTCCAGTGCCTCGTCGAGCGGCTTGTAATCGGATTCCCGTTGTATGCGCTCGAATAGCCGGATCAGGCGCCATAGCTGGCGAGGTTCGCGGGCACGTAGGCCCGGCACCATGCGAAAGCATCGCAGAACATCTTGCAGGGCTTTCCAGGCTTGATCGAAATCCCCGCTGCTGATGCAGTGGTCCGCATGTGCGAGTACATCCCGGATGTTTAGGTCTGTCATGGTCTGTCTCCGTTTTCCGTTGCAATCGGGTTATGACACGCCCACCTCGCGCACGACATAGCGCCCCTTGACCTTGTGCCAGCCCATGACGAGCAGGCGCCAGCCGGCGGCACGGATCGCCGGGAGCGCCTCGGCGTTGCCGATCTTCTCGAGCCGCTTGGACACGTCCGAGTAGTGGCAGGCTTGAACGCCGACAGTCTCGCCATTGCCCACGGCTACCACGTCGATACAGCCGAAAAGGTCTTGCCGGATCTTCGCGTAGGGATTCCAGCGCTCGACCACGGCGGCCGTGTAGCCGCGCTCGCGCAGCAGGGCCAGGCTTCGCTGTGTCGGACTGCTCATACCATCCACAACGCGATTAGAAGGGCCAGGACGAGCGCGGGAACGTAGGGGCTAAGGATGTCCAGCCAGCCGGCCATGCGCGCCAGTAGGGCAGCTCTGAGCCCGCACAGGCGCCTATTCATCGCTTGCCCCATCTTCGCCAGCGTGCGCGAGCTTGCGCCGCTTGTCTGCCTGGTAGATCGAGAGCACTTGGTCGACGACGACGGAAAGACCGTGCTTTGTCTCGCCGTCCTTCTCCCAGGTGGTCAGCTTGCTGCGCCCGACCACGGCGAGGGAATCGCCCTTGGTCAACGCGAGCAGGGCGCCCGCGGCGCTTCCCGAGAACGCGATCAGGGACGCGATCATGGAGTCCGAATCTTCGACAGGCACGCGCATCAAGGCCGTCGCGTAGGGCTTGCCGGCTGCGCTCGATCGGCTTACCGGGTCGGCAATCAGGGTGCCGCTGGCAAGCACGCTCAACATGGCAGATCACCCGCTATGGGGGTAGGCGTGTGGGTACGCAGTCCAGTTGAGTGCAAACACATAGGGAAGTTAGACGGATACCCGAGAATTCAGCCGGTCACTACGCACGTTCAATGCCGTTCATCGTTGCCAGCGCCTCGAGCCGCGCACGACTTGAGGGAACCCGGCTTGCCGGCGACAGTCGGCCTCGATCAGCTCTTGTTGTCTCCGTTCCTCGATTTCGTCCGGGGTTTTGACCCGGGTGAATTCCTCGACGATGCGCTTCCTCTCGCGATCATCCTCGGTCAAGCCGTCGCCAGGATTGCCGCTAGGCTCGGGCGGTACCTCGGGTCTAGGATTGATTTCGATTTCTGCCGGTGCTGGTAGTAGCGCGGGCGGTTCGGGTGCATCCCGCGCAGCTCGATCCGCCATCGCAAGGATGAAAGCAAGGCGTCGCCCAGTATCTAGGAATGTGGCCGGATCATTCATGTCCCGTTCAACGCGGACATCAGCATCCACGCTCAAATCTACATGATCCCCATACACTTTCGGAACCAGTTTGCTCGCAATCCACTTCCGGGTATCAACGCGAAGTCGCACTGCATGCGCGTTCTCGGCGGTCGCCGAGTCCGCCAGGTCCACGATGCCGTCAATGTGCAGCTCGATCCCGGCCTTGCGCGCACGCGCGTACTGCTCTGCAAAGGCGGTGTCTATCTGTAGCTCCTCCATGACCTTGCCCATGCTCGGCATACCTTTTCCCGCGAGCACCCGGCGCAGTGATTTGCCTAGTGCCACCTCGCGGCAAATCTTCCTTCGGATCGCCGCGGGGATGTCGATACGTGGGCGTCCCTTTTTTTTCGGTTCTGCGGGTTGCTTAGGCATGGTGTTCCTTGACGTTAAGGGATGAGCACGCCCTGACCCCGCCAAGGGGGAAGGGTGTGCCTTCCCTTAGGGGGGTGTGGGGGGAGTGTGTGTGCAGCAGTTTGAGCAATTTGTGCTGCTTAGCTTGTGCGGTCGTGTGCAGCAGTTTTGCACCTAGTTTGCGCGGTAGTTTGTGCATGTTTAAGCAACCGTCAGGCCGTGCATCGGCGCGCGGTTTTCGTACTTTCCGACCACGCCTCGCACGAGTTTTCCGGCCAACATCGCGCGGCGCATGCCTTCTGCTAGCTCGCGTTTGGTCATTCCTTCACCGAGTTTGTAAGCGAGGATTTGGCGCGGCAGATAGTTCGGCGAGGTCGTGCCGTCAGTAGTCCGCACGCTCATGGACTGCAACCGCGTAACCGCCGACATGACTACGCGCTCGGCTTTCCCTTCTCGGGCGTAGGCCACAATCCCGCCCGGTTCGATTTCGACTGAATCAGGGATCAATACGCCATCGCTGAACGTGAGGCGCCGAAAGTCTTTCTGCGAGTAGTTTGCCTTGCGCCTTGCCAGGTAGCGCACGCCGTCCGCGGGCTCGGCTTCGTCGGGGCCCTGGTCGGGCAGTTTGTCACCCAGATACAATCTTGTCCTGCAGCAATTCTCCCAGGCGCTTGAACCCGAGAATTCCGATCCGGCGCCGCGCGAGGGATGCCCGAGTAACAGGATTGCGCGGCCGGGCAGGGTGCCGACCAGTGCATTCAAGAAAGCCGTAACCGCGTGTCTGTCGCTTTCGTTTGCGCCGTAAAATTGCGCGATGTTGTCCAGTATCACGACTTCGGCGCGGTAGTCTCCGGCTTGCTCGCGCAATTCCTCAATTAAGGGCGTGAACATCAGCCGCCCAAATTCCGAAGTAACTAGGGCATTGTCCAAACCGGCGCGAGGTTCAAGGATCAGGCTGCCCGAATACTCGTCTAGCTTCACGTCTTGCCACCGGGCAACGCTGCATTGACGGCGCCATAGTTCATCGTGGTCGTCCTCGGCACACCATGCCAGGGTAGTTAGCGGCCCGGGTACTTCGTCAATGAAATTGCGCCCGAGGGCAAGACAAGATCCGGCTTGTTGAGCTATCAACGTTTTGCCGATGCCGCCGACGCCGACCAATAACGAGACGTGGCCGAAGCCAAGCCAGCCCTTGATCGCCCATCGGCGGGCGGGTGGTTCGCCACGGGTTGCAAGGTCGCTCCAATTGAGCGGCTCCGCGCGGTTATTGATCGGCCCGGCTTCTTGCTTCGTGCGGCCGGTGAACTTCGCAATAACGCGGTCCTCGAGGCTGATCTGTTCAGCGCCCATAGGCAGCCTGCGCGATGTCGTTAAGCCGCTCCACGACGACAAACAGCCGCTCAAAGTCCGCTTCACTTATCGTTTTATTGCGGTGCATGTCGGACGCGATAACCACGGCAATACCGATTTCTAGCCGCACCACTTCAAACACAGACGCAGGCAGGAATGGGCGCCGTTCGCGTTTGCCATGTTCAATCGGCTTATCAGGGAATAGGTCCGAGAGTTCTAGACCTATGGCGCCGACGATTGCCTCTACGTCGCAGCCGGCGAAGTCGTGCAGCAGGATGCGCCCGTCGTCCAGTTCGCGGATTGATAGGCTCGGCGAGCGATCCTCGTGCGCAGGGCAGGCCGCGATCCACGAATCCGGCCCGGTCTTGCGTACCCGTTGCAGCCGATCAAGAAGGGCATCGGCGCTCACGTCGAGCCCTCTTGCGGACCGAGCGTGCCGAGTGTAGGATTGAGCGCGTAGGTTCCGTCATGTTTCGTTTTATCCGCGCCCGGGCCCCCTCGGGCGCGTTCGTTTTCGTCGGGCGGTTTCCACAGGGTTGCGACGTCGCGCAGCGCGCGGTCCACATCGGCGCGACTTGGCCGGCGTGAAAACTTCGGCATGTTGCAGCTGCCTACGCTGCGACAGTGCGACGAGCTGCAGCGCGACGACGCGCCGCCTCCAGTTCCTTCGCCTTCCCTTGCGCCTTCCGGTTGAGCTCGCTCCGTTCGGCGTCGGCCTTCGCGGCCCGATCGGCGAGCCATTCCGCTACGCGGTCCGATCTCCAGCGCACGGCGCTCCCGATGTGATCGGGTTCAGGAAACTCCCCTGCTCGAATCTTCGCGTACAGGGTGGACCGACTCTTATATGGGCCAGCAAGCAGGACGGCCTCGATGTCCATGTAGATGAAAGGTAACGTGACCATGTGCATGCTCCGAAATATCGCACGCGAGTACGTGCGATTCGATGCGAGTGTATGGTCCGTCCGCGAAGCTGGTCACTACCCCTTTTTTACTGTGCCTTTTATTTGACCCCGGGCGGTAGCGAGTGCTATCCCCTTGTCGACGACGAGCACGGCGATCTGCAACTGCTTGCGGACGGTGCCCTCGGAGCGCTTGTAGACGCGATCGGCGAGGATCTCTAACGCAAGTTCACGTTTGAGTCCGGCGCTGGTAAGGCTCCGGTAATTACTGAGCAGACCGGCGAGCTGCATGCGTGTCCAGACGATAGGGTGCCCTTTGCCGAAGTTATAGGGACCATTGAGCACGGTGCGGGGCCGCACCCGACGTGCCGCGATCTCTCGAAAATGAGCAACCGAGTTGCGGTTTTGCATCATGCTTTGGCGAGTGAGAGAATCTTTCCGGCCGGCTGCGTCTGTTCGCAGTGCTTCGCCCATTCCGTCATCAGGCGCAGGCGCTTCTCGAACAGATCGCCGCGCCGGTAGGCGGCTTCGGTTTTGTCCTCGATCGCGTGCGCCAGGGCCATTTCGCACACCTCCCGCGGGAAGCTGGTTTGTTCGGCGGTCCAATCGCGGAACGTCGAGCGAAAACCATGCACGGTCAGATCGCCCCGCCCCATGCGCTCGAGCAATTGCAGCATCGCCATGTTGGAGAGCGGCTTGTCCTGCTTACGTCCTGGGAACACGTATGCGGTCCCCTGGGGGAGATCGCGGAGCAACTGTGCAGCGGCAGGGGATAGCGGGACACGATGCTCACGGGCCCCTTTCATGCGTTTTGCGGGCACGGTCCAGACGCCACCAACAAGATCAACCTCGGCCCATTGCATCCCGATCACTTCTCCGGTCCGCGCGGCGGTCAGGATCCCAAATTCAAGCGCACGCGCTGCGGTGCCCTCCTGAGCGCGCAATTTCGTAAGGAAACTTCCGATCTCGGCATAGGGCAGTGCGGGGTGATGTTTGATTCGGCTGCGCCGCTTGTCCTTCGGCAGAATGTGGTCGAGGTTGCCGCGCCAGTGGGCGGGGTTCGGCCCGGTCCTGTATCCCAATGCCGTCGCCCGGTCCAGAATCTTCTCGATTCGGCCGCGCAACCGGATGGCAGTCTCACGCTTCGCGTTCCAGATCGGTTGTAGGACGTCGTTGATGTGCCCGGTTGCGATCACATGCACCGGCAATGCGCCGATTTTCGGGTACGCGTACCTGCTGAGAGTGTTTTCCCACTGTCCCGCGTGCTTCGCGTTCCTCCACTCGTCACGATTGGCCGCAATGAACGCGGCCGCGACATCCGAGAACAGCTTTACCCCGCTCGATCGAGCCTGAGCTAGCTTGGCCGTTCTTCTGGCCTCAATGGGGTTGATGCCGTCTAGAACCTGCGTCCGGGCGTCCGCGGCTCTGCGGCGCGCATCGGCTAAGGAGATGGTGTCGAGCGTGCCTAGACCCATCTCGGCGGACTTGGGCTTGCCGTGCCTCGTCACCATTCCAGGCAACCGGAAACGAAAGATCCATGACTTAGTGCCGGTCTTGCTCACTTGCAGGTATAGGCCGAGCCCGTCCGCGTAATACCCAGGCTTACGCTTGCCTGCCACCGTCTTGGCTGATAACTGCTGAACTTGGTGTGCCATCCTCTACCCCCATCGCTACCCACACGGGATAATTGGATAGTAATGCATGCGTTCGCATTAATCAAGACAAGACTTTGCGATTTCCCCTCTGAGAACGGAACAGCCTCGCATGAAACCGCATTTAATTGAACAGGTTTCTGGCGGAAGGTGTGTCCGCCGTGATGTGACGTAACCGCTTGTTATCGTTGCGGTATGTCAATGTCGCTTGGCGCTACCCCACCAAGTACCCACAGCCTCGATTTCGCATCAGACGGTTTTTATCTTGCCGCGCCCGGCCCGATTGACGTCGATCCCGAGGCGCCGGAAGGATTCCACGAGCGGTGCGCGGGCGTCGGCCAGCGACAGCCGGGACGTCGTGATGCGCACGCGCTCCTGCGGCCTCGGATCCCGTCGGCAGGACGCGAGGTAGGCGTCCAGATCGGCCCGCGCCCAACGAATCAGACGCGGGCCGAGGATGTAGTGCGGGATCGGGAGCGTGTACATCGTGCGCACGGACACGGCGATGTATGCCGCCGCGTCCTTCGCCCTGAGCATGACTGCAGCTTCGGTCATGTCGCCCCTTCGCCCTTGAGAGAACCAGCCCTGCCGCGGTGGCAGGGCCGGCCGCTCAGGTTGTTACCGCGCGGCCTTCTGCGCTTCCGCGTACAGGTCGCCGATCTTCTTCAGTGCCTCGTTGAGCATGTCGAGCGCCATCGCGTGGCCTTCGTCCTCGCCGTCAATCTCGCAGTCTTCGCGGCGTTCGGCGTAGGCCGTCAGGAATGCCGCAAACTGCTGTGCCCGGCGCAGGCAATCGCCAACGTCCAACTCATCGACGATAAGCCGGTTCTCGGATGGCCGGGGCGCGGGAAAGCAAACACTCTCAAGCGTTCCATAGAAGTTATCGAGGTCGGCTTCCGAATCTTTGAAGAGCCGTTCGGCGTCCCAAACAGCGCCCCGCAGCGCCATACCGCAGCCGTCATTGCCCGCCTTGCCACGGGCAAGGAAACACGCGGCCCAGGCTTCGCCGTTCTTCTCGCCCGCCTCGATCCGCGCCGTGTATTCCGCGTCCCGCGCCGCTTTCTCGGCCTTCATCTGCGCTTCGGCATCGGCAACGATCTTGATGATTGACTTCTGAGTGGCCTTGGATATGGCCGGCTTGCCCGTCTTGGCCTTAGTCATGGCTCGCCCCCTTCGTCTGCGAATCCATCGAGCGTGCGGCCTGCTCGACGCATTCGAGGATCAGGCGCCGCCCATCGGCTTGGTTATGCGTGAGGGGTGCCTCTGTCTCGTAAGTCACCGCCTGCAAGAAGGCGAGCACGTTTGCAATGCTCACCGCCGTGTCGCCGGGGGAATCGGCGTAGATCAGCGGGTTGCGGGTAGAATCTTGAATAGCCATGATGTGATCTCCTTGTTAGATCGCGTTGTGGTCAGGCCGGCTTGGCGCTACTACGCCTTGCCGGCCGCCTTCTTCGGCCGTCCGCGAGGATTCGCAGGCGGTCGGATCACGGCCCTATCAGGTATGAGCCAGTCTCGAGCGAGCTTCCGGGCGCCCCTGATCCTGCCTTCCGCGATGAGCTGCAGAATCCGAATCGACGAAACGCCGTGCTTTGCCGCGAACTGTTTGACCGTGACCACGCAATAAGCCTAAAGCAAGCTAAGGATTATTGCAAGTGTCGCGTTACGTCGCGCGGTAACGCTTCGGTAACGGTCGAGCGTTACCCGGCCTCGGCTGTCTCAGGCCCCCGGCCATGTGGCCGGATCCCACCCCGAAAAATGGTGCGCCCAGGCAAGTGCCGGACTCGGGGTAAGAACTTCCGAGTACGTGCCGGCGCTATACTCGGCGACATACACGGCATTGGCAGGGGGCGCTTCGTCGCTCAGAAAATCAATGAGGACTCCGCGCGTCGGTTCAACCCAGGTCACGGCCTGAGCCGGAACGTGATTCACGCCAGGCCAGGCTTCGGGAGTGATTGCGGTGATCGGGACTATTACTCGGTAGGTCATGCGGTCAACCCCTTGAGTTCAGCGTCGGTCAGCGGCCAGCGATAGATCTTCCCGAATCTGCCGGTTGCGAATGGCTGGCCTCCGCCATTACCGTCCGCGAGGTGTTGGAAGTTCGCGTCGATCTGGCAAGCTGTGATAGTGGAGTCTCCGGTGCCCTTGGCACCGCCCAGGAATATATCCGTGCCGACTGAGGACGAAAAGCGCGCCGCCCACTTGAAGATCGTTCCTGCGGTCGGCGTCAGTGCGATCGTGGCGTCGTGGCTTGTGCCGCCGATCCGGCGCCGGGCGATCAGGTTTGTCCCGTCCCACAGAACGGCCGTCGAATTGTTCGCATCGACGTAACTGCCGAAAAAGTAATAGTCTGCCGCCGTCGGCACGACGGGGAATTCACTCTCTCCGTAGAGCGTGAAATCGTTGATCCTGAGATTGCCTGCACTGACGTACTGGAAAACATCGGCGTTGCAAGTCGCCGCGGTTCCCGCAACGTCGGAATTCGGCACGTACGGCTTGACGAACCCGCCTGCATTGATCTGAAAGCGCGTCAGGCTGCCGGCAACAGTGACGGTGACGGTTCCAGCTCCCGTGACTGTGAAGACATTGGGGCTTCCGGCTGTCGCAGCGCCCCCGCCGGTTATCGTCGCCGTACCTGCCGAACTGGTGGCAGAGCCAGAGCCAACCACCCAAAGCGTATAGGTGCCGGTTCCGAGTGATCCTGTCGTCTGCGTTGCCGGCGCGTCGGTAACGCCGAGATATTGCGTGACCTGCTGCGCGGAGAATTCGCCGAAGGGCCCCTTCGCGTCGGCGTAACTGCTGTTCGCATTCGTGATCGGTGCGCCGGTTGCTTCGGTGACGACGTTGTTGGAGACGGTGTTGCCGTTCAGCGTCTTGAACCACTTGGCACCGTCCACTCCGGCACCGTGCCACGGACTGGAAAGTACATTGCGACTGACGTACTCCCCAGGAGCTTGATTGGCTTGTCCGGTGATGTTTTCGACCTGCGGGTGCCATACCAGGATGTCACCGGTTTGATCTCCGTTCGTTCCCCAGGCGCCCCAGCCGAAGCCCAGCGTATAGGTTGCAAAAACAGTGAACGGATTAGTCGCATAGCGGCGCCAGGTTCCGTCTATGGTGATCGTCTGGACATTGGCGTAAGCCGTCGTGTACTGCACAGCCACTACGACGGAACCACCACTGGTGCTTTTCGCCCAGAACGAATGAACTGCAGTCCCGTTATATCCGGGAAACGGGTCGCCCGTCACAGTTGCGCGAGAGTAGTCTGATTCCGTAGTGCCGGCGCCGCGGTTCCACTGAACGCGGACGGCTGTTTGAGTGCCGTCTGGTGCAGCCGCATACGCAGGGGTCTTTACGGCGATACTTCCGGTTCCACCGTTGTCTACACCCCATGAGGCGTCGGCTGGTGTTTCCGGATAGGTGATGTCGTTGTGTACCCCCCTCGTCCCCTGGAACCTCGCCTCACCCGAGAGCGCAGTGCGAACGACGCCTTCCCAATCGGTGACGGTGGCGTCAGTGTTGCGGGTGAACGCCGACGAACTGCTGCCACCAGCGGGACTCGACGCGAGGAAATCCGTCTGCCCGTCGAGTTTCCACGCGGGATTAAGAGATCCGCCTACTCCTGCAATTCCGGCGCAGCCGTTGAATCTCCCGCTCGCGTTGGGGAGTCCTGCAGCCCCGGAAAATCTGCGCCGGCCTGGTTCGTCAATGGGAAGATTCGCGGTCATTTGTAGAACGCTACCGAGCCTCTGCAGGTGTAGTCCGAATAGATATTGATTGCCGTGGTCGAGGGGATATACCGCCTCGTCGGATTGAATACTGCCGAGGCTGTCGAACCTGCGGAACTATAGGAGCTCGGGGAGATCGCGCCCGCGGTAGATGCGCCGAATGTCACCCAAAAGTCCGCATTGAAATTGAACACACAGGCCCTAGCGCCAAGGGGGACAGTCACTTGCTGCGCGATGCCGGAAGTCAAAAAGACATTTGCCACGCCGTCTGTTGAAACCGTGCGTAGGACAGCATCGTAAGACAGTGGACTTGCTTCGCTCAGTGCCATGATTGACTTCCGTCACCGCCCGCGCTGCGCGTAGAGGTGCCGCAAGCGGGCCTGCATCGTTTCGTTCCGCATGTATTCCCGCGTGCCGATCTTCGCCTCGATACTCGCAATCTCTGCGTCAAGGCCGTTCGATCCCTCGGGCGATTGACTTCCCGCCCGGGCCCCGCTTGGCGCGAGCGAGGCGAGCCACTTGATAACGCCGGGATCGTTCGCAATCGCTCTGCCGTCCTCGAACCGGCCGCCGAGGATGAAATTGCGAATGTCGTCCGGCGCCTGTTCGACTATGGACTTCACGCTCTGCATCGTGGGCTCGAAGGCGTCGCCCCAGGCGGACTGTAGATTTTCGATGCAGCTTGTGCGCTGCGCGTCGTCGACTTCGAACGGGACGCCGTTCTCCTGCGCGTACTCGGCATCGGGTTGCGTTTCCGCCGCGGCCGCCTGGTCTGCATTGCCTCGCTCCGCGTTCTTAAGATCGGCGAGCGTTGCGTCCAGATCGGCATTCCCCGTCGAATCGCTTGCCGGGCCTGCAGGCTGTCCGCCGGCGGCCGGTTGCTCGACAGTTACCGCGTGTTCGCCGTCGCCCCAATCGTTCCAGAGTTCGGCCATGTCAGTCCCGCGAAAAAAGCCCGGATCCTACGGAGCGGAGCGATCCGCAGGGCCCGGGAAGCTTAGGAGGACAACAGAACATGACACGCACTTACACCGTTACGCCGTCGAGGACTGCGAAAGCGTCACGTCGTACCCGTAGGTGGTGACGTAAGTTCCAGCGGCATTCAGCGTCGAGCTGATGACGCTCGCCAGGACCGTGCGACCCACGCCGCTCGATCCGGTCGTTTCCTTGACGAAAAATACGTCGCCGACTTTCAGGCCCACGGGACTCCCGCCCCGCGAGCCAGCTCCCATCCCGGCCATGTAGCCGGTCACGTTGCAGACCAGGGTGCTCGCGTCCGGGCTTGTGTACTCCCACAGGCGCGGCCCGCCGCCCGAAAGTCCCGCATCGGAAAGAAGCCTGATTGCCGTGCTGCCTGCAAATGCCATGATTTGTCTCCTTGTTCAACGCGGCCAGTAGCGCGGCGCATCGTTGGTCCTGAACATCGCGTGATCCTTGAGAAATCTCCGCGCCTGCTCGGCATCCTTGAAAGGCACGCCGGAATCGAGCATCAACCCGCCGTCGGGCTTGCGAATCGCCCAGCCCGAGATCATGGACTCCGGCCCGGTCCTTTCCAGCGCAAAGCCCGCCGGCATCCAATCCGGGGTTTGGGTGAAGTCCCGAGGCTCGATCTTCAGGTAGTGGGTCAATCGCGCATCGGCGAATTTGTCGCTGCATTCGGTGATGATGAAATCGGCGACGGCCCGGCGATCCGCCGCTACAGCCCGCACGGAATCGAAGGGGTGCAGCAGATCGGAGAAGGTCGACCAGAATTTGAATTTGCCGTCGAGCAGACGCAGATCGACATTCGCGGCAATTACGACGGTCCAGGTGGTGTTCGTGAATTCCGCCAGTTGCAGAATGTCGCGCTTCGGATCCGGCATGATCTCGAGCGCCTCTTTCACTAAGGCGGGGGCGTGCTCGAAATTCAGCGGGCCCCGGTCCTTCGGGCTCACTGCGTCCAGCGCTGCACTGACTTGCGGTGCGATCTCGCCAAGCCGCTCCGTGCGCCGTTTGGCCTGCTCGCGCAATTCAGTCGCAGTCGGAACGGGTCGGGGAACTGGCTTGACCCCAGGCTGGTCTTTGGTCTTGGCCGTTGCTTCCGCAGTCATCGAATGTCACCTCCTCGGGAGGTCAAGTGGATTGAATGGTTGAAGCATAAGCCGTCGAAAGGGTCGTTTCGGTTCCGAAGTTCCGAGATTCTTTCAGGGCGTGAATCTCGTCCCGAATCGTCTTGAGACTCGGCGCACGCTCGATGCCGTAGGCGCTTGGCCGATAGGTCAGGCGCCGATGCGTGACCGCGACCAGTTGAGGCAAGGGCAGGTCAAGGGGCAAAGCGAAAGCCGCGCGGCCGATCGCGGTACGGATTGCTGCAGAGCGCTCCCGGGTGCGCTCTAGCGCCGCTTGAGAACGCCCCGCGGCTGCGTTCAAGTGGAGCTCGAGAAAGCCGATCAGCTCGGGGAAGTCCTGCGAACAGGTCGAGCCTGCAACGGACGCGATAACCGCGTCAATCTGCGTGTGGAGGTTCATCTTCTTTGCCCTCGGTTACCTCTTTGTACATTTGCCGGGCGCTTTCCAGTGCCTCGTCGAGCGGCTTGTAATCGGATTCCCGTTGTATGCGCTCGAATAGCCGGATCAGGCGCCATAGCTGGCGAGGTTCGCGGGCACGTAGGCCCGGCACCATGCGAAAGCATCGCAGAACATCTTGCAGGGCTTTCCAGGCTTGATCGAAATCCCCGCTGCTGATGCAGTGGTCCGCATGTGCGAGTACATCCCGGATGTTTAGGTCTGTCATGGTCTGTCTCCGTTTTCCGTTGCAATCGGGTTATGACACGCCCACCTCGCGCACGACATAGCGCCCCTTGACCTTGTGCCAGCCCATGACGAGCAGGCGCCAGCCGGCGGCACGGATCGCCGGGAGCGCCTCGGCGTTGCCGATCTTCTCGAGCCGCTTGGACACGTCCGAGTAGTGGCAGGCTTGAACGCCGACAGTCTCGCCATTGCCCACGGCTACCACGTCGATACAGCCGAAAAGGTCTTGCCGGATCTTCGCGTAGGGATTCCAGCGCTCGACCACGGCGGCCGTGTAGCCGCGCTCGCGCAGCAGGGCCAGGCTTCGCTGTGTCGGACTGCTCATACCATCCACAACGCGATTAGAAGGGCCAGGACGAGCGCGGGAACGTAGGGGCTAAGGATGTCCAGCCAGCCGGCCATGCGCGCCAGTAGGGCAGCTCTGAGCCCGCACAGGCGCCTATTCATCGCTTGCCCCATCTTCGCCAGCGTGCGCGAGCTTGCGCCGCTTGTCTGCCTGGTAGATCGAGAGCACTTGGTCGACGACGACGGAAAGACCGTGCTTTGTCTCGCCGTCCTTCTCCCAGGTGGTCAGCTTGCTGCGCCCGACCACGGCGAGGGAATCGCCCTTGGTCAACGCGAGCAGGGCGCCCGCGGCGCTTCCCGAGAACGCGATCAGGGACGCGATCATGGAGTCCGAATCTTCGACAGGCACGCGCATCAAGGCCGTCGCGTAGGGCTTGCCGGCTGCGCTCGATCGGCTTACCGGGTCGGCAATCAGGGTGCCGCTGGCAAGCACGCTCAACATGGCAGATCACCCGCTATGGGGGTAGGCGTGTGGGTACGCAGTCCAGTTGAGTGCAAACACATAGGGAAGTTAGACGGATACCCGAGAATTCAGCCGGTCACTACGCACGTTCAATGCCGTTCATCGTTGCCAGCGCCTCGAGCCGCGCACGACTTGAGGGAACCCGGCTTGCCGGCGACAGTCGGCCTCGATCAGCTCTTGTTGTCTCCGTTCCTCGATTTCGTCCGGGGTTTTGACCCGGGTGAATTCCTCGACGATGCGCTTCCTCTCGCGATCATCCTCGGTCAAGCCGTCGCCAGGATTGCCGCTAGGCTCGGGCGGTACCTCGGGTCTAGGATTGATTTCGATTTCTGCCGGTGCTGGTAGTAGCGCGGGCGGTTCGGGTGCATCCCGCGCAGCTCGATCCGCCATCGCAAGGATGAAAGCAAGGCGTCGCCCAGTATCTAGGAATGTGGCCGGATCATTCATGTCCCGTTCAACGCGGACATCAGCATCCACGCTCAAATCTACATGATCCCCATACACTTTCGGAACCAGTTTGCTCGCAATCCACTTCCGGGTATCAACGCGAAGTCGCACTGCATGCGCGTTCTCGGCGGTCGCCGAGTCCGCCAGGTCCACGATGCCGTCAATGTGCAGCTCGATCCCGGCCTTGCGCGCACGCGCGTACTGCTCTGCAAAGGCGGTGTCTATCTGTAGCTCCTCCATGACCTTGCCCATGCTCGGCATACCTTTTCCCGCGAGCACCCGGCGCAGTGATTTGCCTAGTGCCACCTCGCGGCAAATCTTCCTTCGGATCGCCGCGGGGATGTCGATACGTGGGCGTCCCTTTTTTTTCGGTTCTGCGGGTTGCTTAGGCATGGTGTTCCTTGACGTTAAGGGATGAGCACGCCCTGACCCCGCCAAGGGGGAAGGGTGTGCCTTCCCTTAGGGGGGTGTGGGGGGAGTGTGTGTGCAGCAGTTTGAGCAATTTGTGCTGCTTAGCTTGTGCGGTCGTGTGCAGCAGTTTTGCACCTAGTTTGCGCGGTAGTTTGTGCATGTTTAAGCAACCGTCAGGCCGTGCATCGGCGCGCGGTTTTCGTACTTTCCGACCACGCCTCGCACGAGTTTTCCGGCCAACATCGCGCGGCGCATGCCTTCTGCTAGCTCGCGTTTGGTCATTCCTTCACCGAGTTTGTAAGCGAGGATTTGGCGCGGCAGATAGTTCGGCGAGGTCGTGCCGTCAGTAGTCCGCACGCTCATGGACTGCAACCGCGTAACCGCCGACATGACTACGCGCTCGGCTTTCCCTTCTCGGGCGTAGGCCACAATCCCGCCCGGTTCGATTTCGACTGAATCAGGGATCAATACGCCATCGCTGAACGTGAGGCGCCGAAAGTCTTTCTGCGAGTAGTTTGCCTTGCGCCTTGCCAGGTAGCGCACGCCGTCCGCGGGCTCGGCTTCGTCGGGGCCCTGGTCGGGCAGTTTGTCACCCAGATACAATCTTGTCCTGCAGCAATTCTCCCAGGCGCTTGAACCCGAGAATTCCGATCCGGCGCCGCGCGAGGGATGCCCGAGTAACAGGATTGCGCGGCCGGGCAGGGTGCCGACCAGTGCATTCAAGAAAGCCGTAACCGCGTGTCTGTCGCTTTCGTTTGCGCCGTAAAATTGCGCGATGTTGTCCAGTATCACGACTTCGGCGCGGTAGTCTCCGGCTTGCTCGCGCAATTCCTCAATTAAGGGCGTGAACATCAGCCGCCCAAATTCCGAAGTAACTAGGGCATTGTCCAAACCGGCGCGAGGTTCAAGGATCAGGCTGCCCGAATACTCGTCTAGCTTCACGTCTTGCCACCGGGCAACGCTGCATTGACGGCGCCATAGTTCATCGTGGTCGTCCTCGGCACACCATGCCAGGGTAGTTAGCGGCCCGGGTACTTCGTCAATGAAATTGCGCCCGAGGGCAAGACAAGATCCGGCTTGTTGAGCTATCAACGTTTTGCCGATGCCGCCGACGCCGACCAATAACGAGACGTGGCCGAAGCCAAGCCAGCCCTTGATCGCCCATCGGCGGGCGGGTGGTTCGCCACGGGTTGCAAGGTCGCTCCAATTGAGCGGCTCCGCGCGGTTATTGATCGGCCCGGCTTCTTGCTTCGTGCGGCCGGTGAACTTCGCAATAACGCGGTCCTCGAGGCTGATCTGTTCAGCGCCCATAGGCAGCCTGCGCGATGTCGTTAAGCCGCTCCACGACGACAAACAGCCGCTCAAAGTCCGCTTCACTTATCGTTTTATTGCGGTGCATGTCGGACGCGATAACCACGGCAATACCGATTTCTAGCCGCACCACTTCAAACACAGACGCAGGCAGGAATGGGCGCCGTTCGCGTTTGCCATGTTCAATCGGCTTATCAGGGAATAGGTCCGAGAGTTCTAGACCTATGGCGCCGACGATTGCCTCTACGTCGCAGCCGGCGAAGTCGTGCAGCAGGATGCGCCCGTCGTCCAGTTCGCGGATTGATAGGCTCGGCGAGCGATCCTCGTGCGCAGGGCAGGCCGCGATCCACGAATCCGGCCCGGTCTTGCGTACCCGTTGCAGCCGATCAAGAAGGGCATCGGCGCTCACGTCGAGCCCTCTTGCGGACCGAGCGTGCCGAGTGTAGGATTGAGCGCGTAGGTTCCGTCATGTTTCGTTTTATCCGCGCCCGGGCCCCCTCGGGCGCGTTCGTTTTCGTCGGGCGGTTTCCACAGGGTTGCGACGTCGCGCAGCGCGCGGTCCACATCGGCGCGACTTGGCCGGCGTGAAAACTTCGGCATGTTGCAGCTGCCTACGCTGCGACAGTGCGACGAGCTGCAGCGCGACGACGCGCCGCCTCCAGTTCCTTCGCCTTCCCTTGCGCCTTCCGGTTGAGCTCGCTCCGTTCGGCGTCGGCCTTCGCGGCCCGATCGGCGAGCCATTCCGCTACGCGGTCCGATCTCCAGCGCACGGCGCTCCCGATGTGATCGGGTTCAGGAAACTCCCCTGCTCGAATCTTCGCGTACAGGGTGGACCGACTCTTATATGGGCCAGCAAGCAGGACGGCCTCGATGTCCATGTAGATGAAAGGTAACGTGACCATGTGCATGCTCCGAAATATCGCACGCGAGTACGTGCGATTCGATGCGAGTGTATGGTCCGTCCGCGAAGCTGGTCACTACCCCTTTTTTACTGTGCCTTTTATTTGACCCCGGGCGGTAGCGAGTGCTATCCCCTTGTCGACGACGAGCACGGCGATCTGCAACTGCTTGCGGACGGTGCCCTCGGAGCGCTTGTAGACGCGATCGGCGAGGATCTCTAACGCAAGTTCACGTTTGAGTCCGGCGCTGGTAAGGCTCCGGTAATTACTGAGCAGACCGGCGAGCTGCATGCGTGTCCAGACGATAGGGTGCCCTTTGCCGAAGTTATAGGGACCATTGAGCACGGTGCGGGGCCGCACCCGACGTGCCGCGATCTCTCGAAAATGAGCAACCGAGTTGCGGTTTTGCATCATGCTTTGGCGAGTGAGAGAATCTTTCCGGCCGGCTGCGTCTGTTCGCAGTGCTTCGCCCATTCCGTCATCAGGCGCAGGCGCTTCTCGAACAGATCGCCGCGCCGGTAGGCGGCTTCGGTTTTGTCCTCGATCGCGTGCGCCAGGGCCATTTCGCACACCTCCCGCGGGAAGCTGGTTTGTTCGGCGGTCCAATCGCGGAACGTCGAGCGAAAACCATGCACGGTCAGATCGCCCCGCCCCATGCGCTCGAGCAATTGCAGCATCGCCATGTTGGAGAGCGGCTTGTCCTGCTTACGTCCTGGGAACACGTATGCGGTCCCCTGGGGGAGATCGCGGAGCAACTGTGCAGCGGCAGGGGATAGCGGGACACGATGCTCACGGGCCCCTTTCATGCGTTTTGCGGGCACGGTCCAGACGCCACCAACAAGATCAACCTCGGCCCATTGCATCCCGATCACTTCTCCGGTCCGCGCGGCGGTCAGGATCCCAAATTCAAGCGCACGCGCTGCGGTGCCCTCCTGAGCGCGCAATTTCGTAAGGAAACTTCCGATCTCGGCATAGGGCAGTGCGGGGTGATGTTTGATTCGGCTGCGCCGCTTGTCCTTCGGCAGAATGTGGTCGAGGTTGCCGCGCCAGTGGGCGGGGTTCGGCCCGGTCCTGTATCCCAATGCCGTCGCCCGGTCCAGAATCTTCTCGATTCGGCCGCGCAACCGGATGGCAGTCTCACGCTTCGCGTTCCAGATCGGTTGTAGGACGTCGTTGATGTGCCCGGTTGCGATCACATGCACCGGCAATGCGCCGATTTTCGGGTACGCGTACCTGCTGAGAGTGTTTTCCCACTGTCCCGCGTGCTTCGCGTTCCTCCACTCGTCACGATTGGCCGCAATGAACGCGGCCGCGACATCCGAGAACAGCTTTACCCCGCTCGATCGAGCCTGAGCTAGCTTGGCCGTTCTTCTGGCCTCAATGGGGTTGATGCCGTCTAGAACCTGCGTCCGGGCGTCCGCGGCTCTGCGGCGCGCATCGGCTAAGGAGATGGTGTCGAGCGTGCCTAGACCCATCTCGGCGGACTTGGGCTTGCCGTGCCTCGTCACCATTCCAGGCAACCGGAAACGAAAGATCCATGACTTAGTGCCGGTCTTGCTCACTTGCAGGTATAGGCCGAGCCCGTCCGCGTAATACCCAGGCTTACGCTTGCCTGCCACCGTCTTGGCTGATAACTGCTGAACTTGGTGTGCCATCCTCTACCCCCATCGCTACCCACACGGGATAATTGGATAGTAATGCATGCGTTCGCATTAATCAAGACAAGACTTTGCGATTTCCCCTCTGAGAACGGAACAGCCTCGCATGAAACCGCATTTAATTGAACAGGTTTCTGGCGGAAGGTGTGTCCGCCGTGATGTGACGTAACCGCTTGTTATCGTTGCGGTATGTCAATGTCGCTTGGCGCTACCCCACCAAGTACCCACAGCCTCGATTTCGCATCAGACGGTTTTTATCTTGCCGCGCCCGGCCCGATTGACGTCGATCCCGAGGCGCCGGAAGGATTCCACGAGCGGTGCGCGGGCGTCGGCCAGCGACAGCCGGGACGTCGTGATGCGCACGCGCTCCTGCGGCCTCGGATCCCGTCGGCAGGACGCGAGGTAGGCGTCCAGATCGGCCCGCGCCCAACGAATCAGACGCGGGCCGAGGATGTAGTGCGGGATCGGGAGCGTGTACATCGTGCGCACGGACACGGCGATGTATGCCGCCGCGTCCTTCGCCCTGAGCATGACTGCAGCTTCGGTCATGTCGCCCCTTCGCCCTTGAGAGAACCAGCCCTGCCGCGGTGGCAGGGCCGGCCGCTCAGGTTGTTACCGCGCGGCCTTCTGCGCTTCCGCGTACAGGTCGCCGATCTTCTTCAGTGCCTCGTTGAGCATGTCGAGCGCCATCGCGTGGCCTTCGTCCTCGCCGTCAATCTCGCAGTCTTCGCGGCGTTCGGCGTAGGCCGTCAGGAATGCCGCAAACTGCTGTGCCCGGCGCAGGCAATCGCCAACGTCCAACTCATCGACGATAAGCCGGTTCTCGGATGGCCGGGGCGCGGGAAAGCAAACACTCTCAAGCGTTCCATAGAAGTTATCGAGGTCGGCTTCCGAATCTTTGAAGAGCCGTTCGGCGTCCCAAACAGCGCCCCGCAGCGCCATACCGCAGCCGTCATTGCCCGCCTTGCCACGGGCAAGGAAACACGCGGCCCAGGCTTCGCCGTTCTTCTCGCCCGCCTCGATCCGCGCCGTGTATTCCGCGTCCCGCGCCGCTTTCTCGGCCTTCATCTGCGCTTCGGCATCGGCAACGATCTTGATGATTGACTTCTGAGTGGCCTTGGATATGGCCGGCTTGCCCGTCTTGGCCTTAGTCATGGCTCGCCCCCTTCGTCTGCGAATCCATCGAGCGTGCGGCCTGCTCGACGCATTCGAGGATCAGGCGCCGCCCATCGGCTTGGTTATGCGTGAGGGGTGCCTCTGTCTCGTAAGTCACCGCCTGCAAGAAGGCGAGCACGTTTGCAATGCTCACCGCCGTGTCGCCGGGGGAATCGGCGTAGATCAGCGGGTTGCGGGTAGAATCTTGAATAGCCATGATGTGATCTCCTTGTTAGATCGCGTTGTGGTCAGGCCGGCTTGGCGCTACTACGCCTTGCCGGCCGCCTTCTTCGGCCGTCCGCGAGGATTCGCAGGCGGTCGGATCACGGCCCTATCAGGTATGAGCCAGTCTCGAGCGAGCTTCCGGGCGCCCCTGATCCTGCCTTCCGCGATGAGCTGCAGAATCCGAATCGACGAAACGCCGTGCTTTGCCGCGAACTGTTTGACCGTGACCACGCAATAAGCCTAAAGCAAGCTAAGGATTATTGCAAGTGTCGCGTTACGTCGCGCGGTAACGCTTCGGTAACGGTCGAGCGTTACCCGGCCTCGGCTGTCTCAGGCCCCCGGCCATGTGGCCGGATCCCACCCCGAAAAATGGTGCGCCCAGGCAAGTGCCGGACTCGGGGTAAGAACTTCCGAGTACGTGCCGGCGCTATACTCGGCGACATACACGGCATTGGCAGGGGGCGCTTCGTCGCTCAGAAAATCAATGAGGACTCCGCGCGTCGGTTCAACCCAGGTCACGGCCTGAGCCGGAACGTGATTCACGCCAGGCCAGGCTTCGGGAGTGATTGCGGTGATCGGGACTATTACTCGGTAGGTCATGCGGTCAACCCCTTGAGTTCAGCGTCGGTCAGCGGCCAGCGATAGATCTTCCCGAATCTGCCGGTTGCGAATGGCTGGCCTCCGCCATTACCGTCCGCGAGGTGTTGGAAGTTCGCGTCGATCTGGCAAGCTGTGATAGTGGAGTCTCCGGTGCCCTTGGCACCGCCCAGGAATATATCCGTGCCGACTGAGGACGAAAAGCGCGCCGCCCACTTGAAGATCGTTCCTGCGGTCGGCGTCAGTGCGATCGTGGCGTCGTGGCTTGTGCCGCCGATCCGGCGCCGGGCGATCAGGTTTGTCCCGTCCCACAGAACGGCCGTCGAATTGTTCGCATCGACGTAACTGCCGAAAAAGTAATAGTCTGCCGCCGTCGGCACGACGGGGAATTCACTCTCTCCGTAGAGCGTGAAATCGTTGATCCTGAGATTGCCTGCACTGACGTACTGGAAAACATCGGCGTTGCAAGTCGCCGCGGTTCCCGCAACGTCGGAATTCGGCACGTACGGCTTGACGAACCCGCCTGCATTGATCTGAAAGCGCGTCAGGCTGCCGGCAACAGTGACGGTGACGGTTCCAGCTCCCGTGACTGTGAAGACATTGGGGCTTCCGGCTGTCGCAGCGCCCCCGCCGGTTATCGTCGCCGTACCTGCCGAACTGGTGGCAGAGCCAGAGCCAACCACCCAAAGCGTATAGGTGCCGGTTCCGAGTGATCCTGTCGTCTGCGTTGCCGGCGCGTCGGTAACGCCGAGATATTGCGTGACCTGCTGCGCGGAGAATTCGCCGAAGGGCCCCTTCGCGTCGGCGTAACTGCTGTTCGCATTCGTGATCGGTGCGCCGGTTGCTTCGGTGACGACGTTGTTGGAGACGGTGTTGCCGTTCAGCGTCTTGAACCACTTGGCACCGTCCACTCCGGCACCGTGCCACGGACTGGAAAGTACATTGCGACTGACGTACTCCCCAGGAGCTTGATTGGCTTGTCCGGTGATGTTTTCGACCTGCGGGTGCCATACCAGGATGTCACCGGTTTGATCTCCGTTCGTTCCCCAGGCGCCCCAGCCGAAGCCCAGCGTATAGGTTGCAAAAACAGTGAACGGATTAGTCGCATAGCGGCGCCAGGTTCCGTCTATGGTGATCGTCTGGACATTGGCGTAAGCCGTCGTGTACTGCACAGCCACTACGACGGAACCACCACTGGTGCTTTTCGCCCAGAACG
>JGI1356J14229_10001023_pt1 | contig 24224 bp, 16 predicted proteins | sample Subgrocontami58m_FD_14229 | JGI IMG/M metagenome (IMG submission 14229) | reverse complement strand
CATCGGCCCGCGGCGCGATCCGCTGCGGCAATTGCGCGGTTGCGAACACCGCCTTGCGGTTCTTCTTCAGCCGTTCCTCGGCGCGCGTCACCATCTCGATCATGCGCTCATAGGCCTCGCGCGCCGTTGCGCCGAAGGTGAAGATGCCGTGCTTGTGCAGTATCAGGCCCAAAACCTTGGGATCGGCGTCGAACACTTCCGCCGCTTTCTTGGCGAGGCCGAAACCGGGCATCAGGTAAGGCACGAGCCCCATGCGTCCGTCATAAATCTCACGGCACAGGTCTGGTCCATTGGGCTGATCGGTGAGGCTGACCACGGCGGTGGAGTGCGTATGGTCGATGAACTTATGCGGCATGAAGGCGTGCAGCAGCATCTCCAGTGACGGGTTTGGCGCCATCGGATCGAGAAGACTGGCGCGCTGGATGCGCACCATGTCCTCATCGGACAAGGCGTCGAGCGCGCGCAGCTTTTGCAACTGAGCGAGGCGCACGGCGGGCAAGCCCGCGGGCTCGATCGTGCCCATGTCCCAGCCGGAGCCTTTGACGCAGAGCGCGTCCGCCTCCTCGCCGAGCAGGTCGGGCATTCGCGTCTTTACCGAAGTGTTGCCGCCGCCGTGCAGGACGAGCTTCGGGTCGCGGCCAAGCAGGCGCGTGGTGTAGACGCGCAACGCGAGGTCACGGCTCACGCCCTTCTGGGCGTAGCTCTCGACCATGGCCTCCGCGTCGCGATCAGCCCATGCGCTTTTCATCCTTCACCCCGTTACGCCAAGCGGCAACGTCCCAGTCATTCACCGGCGGAATTATATAGTGATCCGCGCGGCAAATGCTCAGGCGCAGTTAGCCCTTATCGCCCATGATGCGCTTCGCCCACCAACCGGTCTTACGCGGCTTGCCGGCGTCGTCGCTTGCGGGCGGTTCTTGCGCCGTGCTCGGCGCGGCGGGTGCCGGCTCGGCGCGCGGCGTTGGTGAAAATCCCTGGCCGGACGTGAAAGTAGGCGCCGGTTCGCGCACGGTCGAGCGCCGCTTGATCGCTTCCGGCTCGGCACTGGCGCTCGGCATGGGAGGCGGTGTCACAGGACGCGCCGGAGCCTCGCTGATCGGCGGCTGGTTGATCTCTCTTGCAACCGCGCTTGGTTCGATTCGCGGCGGCCGCGTACTCTCGGCGATGTCCTGGCCGCCGGCATAGGGTTGCCTGCCGCCGTTATTATTGCCGCCGTTGCCCGGAGCGAGTTCGCCGCCCTCGCGGTCGCGCCGATTGCGCCGGCCGCCGCGGCGGCCGCGCCGCCGGCGACGCGGTTCGCCTTCGCCACGCGGGTGGCCGCCTTCGGCTGACGCTGGCGCGCCGCTGCGTTCCGCGCCCGCGCGCTCTGCCTGATCTTGCTGGCCGTCTTCTTCCGGGCGGCCATTGTTCAGGGGCTCGCGCGGCTGTCCTTCGCGGGCAGGCTCCTGCGCTTCGCCGACGCCGCTGCCGCGGCCACGCCGACGCCGCCGTCTGTGGCGGGGAGCGCCTTCGTCCTGCTCACTCTCGGGGCGCTCGTCGCTGGCCTGCGCTTCGGCTTTGGCTCCTTCTTCAATATCAATCTCTTCCTCTTCCTCTTCTTCTTCCGGGGCGGGCAGGAGAGCAGCCGGCTGCGACGCCAGCAGCGCCTTCGCCGCTTCGACGCTGTGCACCTGCTCGCCACGATCGATGACGAATGATATCTGGCCCGAAACACTCGGGTCGGCGGTTACGGTCAGCGTGACGCGGAAACGCTCTTCCAGGCTGCGCAGATGCGCGCGCTTGTGATTGAGCACATAGATCGCGACCTCAGCTCGAGTGCGTACAATGAGATTATGCGTAGCACTCTTGATGAGCGCTTCCTCCAGCGAGCGCAGGAGCTGCAACGCTACCGAGGCGACCGATCGCACATGCCCGGTGCCGCCGCAGGCCGGGCATTTCTCGGTCGAGCTTTCCAGCACGCTGGTGCGGATGCGTTGGCGCGACATCTCCAAGAGGCCAAAATGCGAAATGCCGCCGACCTGGATGCGGGCGCGGTCGTGTTTGAGGCATTCCTTCAGCCGGCGCTCGACGGCGCGGTTGTTGCGCTTCTCCTCCATGTCGATGAAGTCGATGACGATCAGGCCCGCGAGATCGCGCATACGCAACTGCCGCGCGACCTCCTCGGCGGCTTCCAGATTGGTCTTGAGCGCGGTGTCCTCGATGTGATGCTCGCGCGTGGCGCGTCCGGAGTTGACGTCGATGGCGACCAGCGCCTCCGCCTGGTTGATGACGATATAGCCGCCGGAGCGCAGCTGCACCGTGGGGGAGAACATGGCGTCGAGCTGGCTCTCGATGCCGTAGCGGGTGAAGAGCGGCTGGACGTCCTTGTAGGGTTTCACGTTCTTCGCATGGCTGGGCATCAGCATGCGCATGAAATCTTTCGCTTCCTTGTAGGCCTCGTCGCCGGCGACGATGACCTCGTCGATGTCCTTGTTGTAGAGGTCGCGGATCGAGCGCTTGACCAGCGAGCCTTCCTCATAGACGAGCTTGGGCGCGGTGGATTTCAGCGTGAGGTCGCGCACCGTCTCCCAGAGGCGCAGAAGATATTCGAAGTCGCGCTTGACCTCAGTCTTGGTGCGGCTGGCGCCCGCGGTGCGCAAAATAACGCCCATGCCTTCCGGCACTTCGAGATCCTGAGCGATTTCCTTGAGCTTCTTGCGGTCGGTGGAGTCGGTGATCTTGCGGCTAATGCCGCCGCCGCGCGCGGTGTTGGGCATCAGTACCGAATAGCGGCCGGCGAGCGACAGATAAGTGGTGAGCGCCGCGCCTTTGGTGCCGCGTTCTTCCTTCACCACCTGCACCAGCATGACTTGGCGGCGCTTGATGACTTCCTGGATTTTGTATTGGCGGCGGCCGCGCAGCATGCGCTCCGGCACTTCCTCCATCGCGTCGGCGCCGCCGACGGACTCGACGGCTGGCTCTTCGTGTTCGCCATTCTCGCCGCCGTTGTCGGCATGATGGACATCGTCGGGCGTGCCGTGGCCGTCCGCATTAGCCTCCCCGCCGGGTGCCTGGCTGCGGGTCTCCTCCGCCTCCATGGACTCGGCCTGCTGGATCATCCCTATGGGCTCGTTCGGCGTCAGCTCGGCGGAGGCCAGATGCTCGGGCGTGGAGGCCTCATCGTCAGCGACGGGCGAGCTGTTGTCGGATTCCTGTCCCGCGACAGGTTCAAATGCGGCCTTTTCGAACCGCGCGTCCAATTCCGCCTCGCTCGAAGCGGCGCCCTCGGCATCGCTCGGCGCAGTGATCTCAGCGTTGATGGGTTCGCTTCTGACCGTCTCGCGCCGGCGGTGAGCGCCGCGATGGCGGCCGCGCCGCCGGCCGGCGCGGCTATCGGCCTCCACGTCGGCGGCGCGGGCGGCGCGCTCGTCCTCTTCAATCAGCGCCTGCCGGTCGGCGACCGGAATCTGGTAATAGTCGGGGTGAATTTCGCTGAAGGCGAGGAAGCCGTGGCGGTTGCCGCCGTAATCGACGAAGGCCGCCTGCAGCGACGGCTCCACGCGAGTCACCTTGGCAAGATAGATATTTCCGCGAAGCTGCTTACGGGTAGCGGACTCGAAGTCGAATTCCTCGACACGATTGCCGCGCAGGACGACCACCCGGGTTTCTTCCGGATGGGTCGCGTCGATGAGCATTTTGTTTGGCATTGATTCTTCTCATAGCGGCAGATCGGCTCGCTGGCGCCCATGGACGCAACAGGGGCGGCGGAGGGCGGCGCCAAGCGCGGTTTGCCTGATTTTTGGTGGAAATGATGGGCGCGATGGCAAGCGAAGAAAGCGCGGCGGCCGGCGCGACATCGCGCACTGCCGCGGACTGCCCGCGGCGATGATAGAGCCGGATTTTGACGCGCGTGTTGGCCATGGCCTCGGGCCCGTAGCGGACGGCAGCGCGCAAGCGCCACCGTGGTTTCTCGTCGCTGACGGCTGGCGGTGGAACAAGACCTCGATCGAGGGTCGCCACGCCGCCGCGCTTGGCATCCGCCTCGCGCATGATCCGATTGGTCAACAAGGGCATCGGCCTGAGAGGGGCCTGCCGTCGCCTGCGCCTTGCTGGGGTTACGCAGCCGGAAAATCCGGCTGCTTTGGCGCAGTCGCAACGTTGGTCCGATGACACCCGCCGCTTCGCCCTCTTCGAATGAGAACGATCCCGGACGGACGTGCCGGATGCCCGAACGCGGCACAACCGGAACTTGGTAAACCGTCAGCAGTTCCTTCTTACGGCCGCTTACCGCCGATGGCAAGCGCGCTGTCATGGTGCCGGTTGGGCGCGGGCGCGTGCGGCGCGAGGGGGTTAAGTTCTGATTCACCACCGCCTCCTTATGGAGTAAGGAAGGGCTCGGAGGGCCGGGATTCGGTGTCTATCCGCGCAACAAGCCTGGTTTCCTGCGTGATCGGCGCGGCGTTGCTGATGGGTCTCGGCCCGGCGGCGCCTGCCGGAGGAACTCCTGTTGCCGCGCCGGCTGGCCCGTTCCCGACTGCCACGGATTTTCGAATCGGCGGCGATGAGAACCAGACCCGCTTCGTCGTCGACCTCAGCCAAAAAATCGATCTGAGCGCCTTCACGCTCGCCGATCCCTATCGCGTCGTCATCGACCTGCCGCAGGTCACTTTCCAGCTCAAGCCGAAGGCGGGTGAGAGCGGACGCGGACTCATCAAGGCCTTCCGCTTCGGCCTGGTGATGCAGGGCGGCTCGCGCATCGTGCTCGACGTGACGCAGCCGGTGCGGATCGAAAAAGCCTTCGTGCTCGATGCGGCCGAGAGCCAGCCGGCGCGGCTCGTGGTCGACCTCACGGCGATCGACCGCGATTCCTTCATGCGCGCCATCGCCCTCGACAACCGGACATCCGCCCCGCGGATCAAAAGACATGAGCCGGAGATCTCAGCCAGGACCACCGGCGATCCGCGGCCTCTCATCGTCCTCGATCCGGGTCACGGCGGCATCGACAATGGCACGCGCGCGGCGAGCGGGGAGAACGAGAAGACCCTCGTGCTCGATTTCGCGCTGCTGCTGCGCGACAAAATCGAGAAGATCGGCAAATACCGCGTCGCGATGACGCGAGCCGACGATGTCTTCGTGCCGCTGGCGGAAAGAGTGCGGCTCGCGCGCGTGCGGCAGGCGTCCCTGTTCATTTCGATTCACGCCGACGCGCTCGGCCGCGGTGATGGCGACGCCCAGGGCGCGACTGTCTACACGCTGTCGGAAACGGCGTCGGACGCGGAAGCCGCACGCCTCGCCGACGCGGAGAACAGGGCCGACGTGATCGCGGGGGTGGACCTTTCCCACGAGCCGGGTGACGTGGCCGACATCCTCATCGACCTGGCGCAGCGCGAGACCAAGACCTTTTCCGTGCAATTCGCCCGCATGCTGGTGAGCGAGATGAAAAGCGTGGCCCGCTTGCACAAGAGCCCGCTGAAGTCGGCGGGGTTCCGGGTGCTGAAGGCGGCCGACGTGCCATCGGTGCTGGTCGAGCTTGGCTTCGTATCGAACCAGCAAGACCTCAAACAGTTAACGTCGCAAGCTTGGCGGTCGCGGACCGCGGATGCCATCGTGCAGGCCGTGGATACTTATTTCAGCACGCGGCTGGCAGGCGGGGCGGCGGCGCCGGCCCCCAATTGAGACGCCATGATGCCCTATCAGCCTCAGTTTCAACATAAAACGGCGCGAGGAAATCGGTTGCTGACATGGCTGGGCCTTGCCGGGCAGCCACAGACCGGGCAGGGGCCTTTGGGCAAGGTAATATTCCGCCGTCCTGGAATGCGACTAACGGAACTTGTAACGGAACTTGTAACGGAACTTGGGCGATGAGGCTGACACTTCGTTTCTTGGGTCTTTTGTTCACGGCGGGGACCATCCTGTTTCTCATCGGCGTCGCCGCGGCAGCCGGGTTGATGTGGCATTTTTCCAAGGACCTGCCCGACTATTCGCAATTGCAGGACTATGAGCCTCCGGTGATGACCCGCGTGCATGCCGCGGACGGCTCGCTGGTGGCGGAATATGCCACTCAGCGCCGGCTCTATATTCCGATCCAGGCGGTGCCCAAGCTGGTCATCAACGCCTTCCTCGCCGCCGAGGACAAGAATTTCTACGAGCATGGCGGCCTCGACTTTGCCGGCATTGCGCGCGCCGCGGTGATCTATTTTCAGAACTACGGCAGCAACCGCCGGCCGCAGGGCGCCTCCACTATCACCCAGCAGGTCGCCAAGAACTTCCTGCTGACGAACGAAGTATCCTTCGAGCGCAAGATCAAGGAGGCGCTGCTGGCGCTGAAGATCGAGCGCGCTTATTCCAAGGACAAGATCCTCGAACTCTATCTCAACGAAATCTATCTCGGTCTCGGCGCCTATGGCATCGCGGCGGCGTCGCTGATCTATTTCGACAAGTCGGTGCATGAGCTGACCGTGCAGGAAGCCGCCTATCTCGCGGCGCTGCCCAAGGCCCCGACCAGCCTCAATCCTTACCGGCAGCGCGAGCGCGCCATCGAGCGGCGCAATTACGTGCTCGATCGCATGGTCGAGAACAGTTACGTGAGCGCCAAGGACAGCGAGGCGGCGAAGAAGGCTCCGCTGGAGATTACGTCGCGTCCCACCGGCGCGCATGTCTTTGCGGCCGAATATTTCGCCGAAGAGGTGCGCCGGGAGATTTATGAGCGCTACGGAGAAAAGAAGCTCTACGAGGGCGGGCTGTCGGTGCGCGCCACGCTCGATCCCAAGCTCCAGGTGCTGGCGCGCAAGTCGCTGGTCGACGGCTTGGTGCAATTCGACGAGGGGCAAGGCTGGCGCGGGCCGGTGGCGCAAATCGACCTCGCCGGAGATTGGGGCGTGACGCTTGCTGACGTGCGGACGCTGGCCGATATTGCGCCCTGGCGGCTGGCGGTGGTGCTGGAGACCGGCGATCAAACGGCGCGGATCGGTTTCCAGCCGCCGCGTGAGCCGGGCGGGGCCGTGGCAAAGGAACGCCAGGTCGGGATTTTGCCGCTCGAAGGCGTGAAGTGGGCGAAGGCCGCATCTGGGCCGAGCCGTGGCCGCACGCCTACCAAAGTTTTGCAGATGCTTGAGCCCGGCGATGCCGTCTATGTCGAGCCGCTGACCGACAAGGACGGCAAGGCCAAGGAGGGACAATTCCGTCTGCGGCAGGTGCCGGAAATTTCCGGCGCCATTCTGGCCATGGACCCGCTGACCGGCCGCGTACTCGCCATGGTGGGCGGCTTCTCCTACGACCAGAGCCAATTCAACCGCGCCACCCAGGCGCTGCGCCAGCCCGGCTCGTCATTCAAGCCGTTCGTTTATGCCACCGCGCTCGACAACGGCTACACGCCGTCGTCGATCGTGCTGGACGCACCGCTGGAGATTGAGCAGGGCCCCGGTCTCGAAACTTGGAAGCCGGAGAACTACGAGGGCAAGTTCTACGGGCCGTCCACGTTGCGGTTCGGCGTCGAGCATTCACGCAACGTGATGACCGTGCGGCTGGCGCAGGACGTAGGCATGCCGCTGATCGCCGACTATGCCAAGCGCTTCGGCGTCTATGACGACCTGCCGCCTTACCTCTCGTTTGCGCTCGGCGCCGGCGAGACGACGCTGCTGCGCATGGTCACCGCCTATTCCATGTTCGACAACGGCGGCAAGCGCGTGAAGCCGACGCTTATTGATCGCATCCAGGACCGTTACGGTCACACCATCTACCGTCACGACGAGCGGGAATGCCGCGGCTGCGATGCGGACAACTGGCACGACCAGCCGGAGCCGACGCTGATCGACCGGCGCGCGCAGGTACTCGACCCGATGACCGCCTATCAGATCACGTCCATCATGGAGGGCGCGGTCCAGCGCGGCACCGGGACCGCCTTGCGCGACATCGGCAAGCCGATCGCCGGCAAGACCGGCACCACCAATGATTCCAAGGACGTCTGGTTTATCGCCTTCTCTCCCGATCTCGCCGTCGGCGTCTATCTCGGCTATGACAAGCCGCGCTCGCTCGGTCGTACTGCCACTGGCGGCGGGCTTGCCGCGCCGATCGTGAAGAATTTCATGAAGGTCGCGCTGGCCAACAAGCCGCCGGTGCCATTCCGAGTGCCGGCGGGAATCAAGCTGATCCGCGTCGACGCCAGGACCGGCACCCGGGTCGCGCCCGGCTCGGACGGCAGCGTCATTCTCGAGGCCTTCAAGCCCGGCACAGCGCCACCCGACAGCTTTTCAATCGTCGGCTATGGCGATGAAGGCTATCGGCGCAGCTGGTCGGTTTCTCCCGATGACGACCGCGCCATCCGCTCGGGCACGGGCGGGCTGTATTAGCCGGTTGTCAAAGATTGCCTTGCCGGGCTGCGACCATTAAATCATTCCCATGCGCACGGAAACTCAAAGCGTCGTCAACGACATCAAGCAGTCGGTCGGGCTGCTGAGGAGGCATCTTTGACTTCGACAAGTCGAAGATGCGGCTCGCCGAGCTGAACAAGCAGGCCGAGGATCCCAGTTTCTGGAACGACACGGCGCGCGCGCAACGGCTGATGCAGGAGCGCACCGCGCTGGAAAACCAGCTCACCTCCATCGGCCGCATTGAAGGCGAACTCGACGATCAGGTCACGATGATCGAGCTTGGCGAGCAGGAAAACGATCAGAAGGTCATTGCCGAGGCGGAAGCGGCGCTCAAAGCGCTGAAAGCTGACGTTGCTCGGCTTGAGCTCGAGGCTTTGCTCTCGGGCGAGGCCGATGCTAACGACAGCTATCTCGAAGTGCATGCCGGGGCCGGCGGAACTGAGAGCCAGGACTGGGCCAACATGCTGCTGCGCATGTATACCCGCTGGGCCGAGCAGCACGGCCACAAGGTCGAATATCTTGAAGAGACGCCGGGCGAAGAGGCCGGCATCAAGTCGGCGACGGTGCAGATCAAGGGCCACAACGCCTTCGGCTGGCTCAAGAGCGAGGACGGCGTGCACCGCCTGGTGCGCATCTCGCCCTTCGATTCCAACGCGCGGCGCCATACCTCGTTTGCTAGCGTCAAGGTCTATCCGGTGATCGATGACCGCATCGTCATTGACATCAACGAGTCCGATGTAAAGGTCGATACCATGCGCGCCAGCGGCGCCGGCGGCCAGCACGTCAACAAGACCGACTCCGCAGTGCGCCTCACCCACATCCCGACCAACACCGTCGTATTCTGCCAGAACGATCGCTCGCAGCATCGCAACCGCGCCCAGGCCTGGGACATGCTGCGCGCGAAATTATTCGAACGCGAATTGAAAAAGCGCGAGCAGAAGGCCGCCGCCGAGCAGGCCGCCAAGACCGACATCGGCTGGGGCCACCAGATTCGCTCCTATGTCTTGCAGCCCTATCAGATGGTGAAGGATTTGCGCACCGGCGTGCAGACTTCAAACACGGCGGGCGTGCTCGACGGCGATCTCGACCAATTCATGCAGGCCACGCTGGCGCAAAAGGCCTTCGGCACCGGGCCGGAGAAGGTGGAGGACGTGGAGTAGACTTAGAGGATGCCGCCCAGCCGGTCGCCGGCGCGCAAAAATTTCTGCGGATCGACCGCGTCACCGTCGATACGCGTTTCATAATGCAGATGCGGTCCGGTCGAGCGCCCCGTCGTGCCGAGCAGGCCGACGACCTGTCCGGTGCGGATCGTTTGGCCGACGGAGACGCTGATCTCCGACAGGTGGCCATAGCGCGTCGAGAAGCCGTTGCCATGGTCGATCTCAACCAATTTGCCGTAGCCGCCATTCCAGGACGCTTGCGTCACCCTGCCCGCGGCGGTGGCGCGGATCGATTCACCGGTCATCCCGCGGAAGTCGAGGCCGGTATGCATGGCGGGCGAACGCAGGAACGGGTCGATCCGCATGCCGAAATTCGAGCTCGTGTCGATGTCGCCCGTCACCGGCTTGCGCACGGGAACTGTCACGAGGGTGCGGTTGAGTTCATCGACATGGGCGCGCGCGAGATTGATGCGGTAGAGCTGGCGCTCGAAATTGCTGGCGTCGCTGCGCGGCTTGAGCGGCACGAAAGGTCCGCCGGTTCCACCGGCGCTTAACACCGATGGCGCTTTGTCAGGACCGAGGCCGAGATCGGCGAGAACACCGCGCATGCGGCGCGCCTTGGCGTCGTAGTTCTGCTCCAGAGAGTTGAGCGTCGAGAACTGCTGCGTTTCCACGCGATCGAGCGAGGCTTGCAGTCGCGCCAGCGCGGATTCGAGGCCGGTTGGGTTTGTCTTGCCGGCGCCGCCCGAAGCCGCTCCCGGCAGAGCGCGTGGTTCCAGCCGCGCCTTGCGGTCGGGTGGGGCGGTGAAGATCACCGTGTCGCTGATGGGCGATGGCTTTGGCGGAGCGGACGCGGGCACCTCGATGGCGGGGCTGCGCGGCCCGGGCTTGATGGAACCCGTGGGCGTCGGATCAGCCGCCGTGCTCAGCGTTGAGGCGCGCTGCTCCAGCGCAGCTTGGCGGCGCACGATCTGCTCGAGTTTCTGCTCGAATTGCTCCTGGTCGAGAAGCTGGCGGCTGGTGATTCGGTCGATTTGCGCGCGCAGGTCGGCGACGCGGTCCTCGTAGGCGAATTGCATCTCCGCCTGCCGGCCGATCAGGCGCGTGAGCACATCTTCGCGAAAGGCAAAGTAAGTAGCGGTGGCGATCGTCCACACCGCCATGATGACAAGGGTACCCACAACGATCCAAAAAGCGATCGGACCGATGCGGACGTGACGGCCGGCGTGACCGAGGATGTAATCACGTGCGATCACGGCATGACGGCGAACCGCGGCAGCCTGCGCTCTTGCCTGAGGGTGACGGGCTGAATGACCATCGTAGTGATGACCATCATGATGACCATCATAATGCTGATAGTAAGACCCGGACCGGTACGGCATAAACACTCCCACGCCGGTCCGCGCATGGGCAGCCGGCAACTTGATGCCGCCGATTTCATCCTGCCGTGGTTAATTTTCCGGAAACGGAATCCAATCACGACGCCTGAATGGTAAACGTCACAAGGCCTTCGCCGCCGCGAGCACGTCTTCGGCATGGCCTTCGACCGAAACTTTGGGCCAGATGCGCGCAATCCGGCCCTGCCGGTCGATCAGGAAGGTAGTTCGGATGACGCCCATGAAGGTCCGCCCATACATGGATTTCTCGCCCCAGGCGCCATAGGCCGCGAGCATCTGATGCGTCTCGTCGGAGGCCAATGGGATGGAAAGGTCATATTTCGCCTTGAACTTGTCTTGTGCTCTTACCGGGTCGGCGGAGACGCCGAGGATGGCGGTGCCCGCGGCTTCGAAAGCGGGGCGCAGCGCCGAAAAGGCCCGCGCTTCGCGTGTGCAGCCGGGCGTGTCCGCCTTTGGGTAGAAATAGAGCACGAAGTTCCGGCCGGCGAAGTCGGACAATGAAATGCGGCCGCCGCCATCGCGGGGCAGTAAGAAGGGTGGGGCCTTGTCGCCAGGGGCAAGAAGCGGGGTCATGCGCCTTCCTTTCGTCGCTTTCCAAGGTTCAATGTGGCCGACAAGATACGGGGACTGGCCGGGGTGGGGCCGTGTTTTTTTGTGTGAAACCCCGGCCGACGCAGACGAATCGCCTCCCGGGCGATATCGCGGCAGCTATCATCATGGGCGGGAGGCCGCCCAGGTAGGGCATGGCGGACAAACACACCAGTCCGAGCATCGCGGCGCTTCGCAAGTTGGAGGCGAGCCTGCATCTGCACTGGCAGGCGCACAAGGCCCCGGCCGCGCGCGCCACCAGGCCGATGATCGTGGCTCTTTGGCGCCGAATCCGCCCGATTCTGCAGCGGCCGCTGATGCGCCGATCCCTGATCGGGCTGGGCGCGGCGGCGGCCGTCTTCGCCGTGTTCTTCGTCGCGCTATGGTGGCGGCTGGCGAGCGGCCCGATCGAACTCGATATAGCGACTCCCTGGCTCACTGCGGCGATCGAGGAGAATTTCGGCAGCGGGTACAAAGTCGAGGTCGGCGGCACGCAGCTTGAGCGCGACGAGGCTGGACGCATCCGTCTTCGCCTGCGCGACATTGTCGTGCGCGACGCGGAGGGGGCAATCGCGGCGAGCGCGCCGAAAGCCGAGGTTGGCATCTCCGGGACGAGCTTGCTCGCCGGACATGCGCGCGCGGAGCGCCTCAGCCTGGTGGGAGCGAAGATGGCGGTCCGCATCGACCCGGGCGGCAATGTCACCGTGTTTGCCGGCGCCGACAAGCATCCGATTGCGACGGCCTCGGCAGCGGCGGCCAGATTTCCGGCGAATGCAGCGCGCGAGCCCGGCGCGCAGGACAGTTCACGCGACGTGGCAGCCGCCGCCGCCTCGCCGCAAAGCACCATCGAAAATCTTGCCGCGCTGCTGGCATGGATCGACAGTCTCGGCGCCAGCGGACTCGACGGCCATGATCTCACGGAGCTGGGCCTCAAAAACGGCAATCTCGAGGTCGACGATCAGCGCAATAATGGCCCGCCCTGGACCTTAGAGAACATCAACCTGAGCCTCATGCGCCTCAAGGACGGCGGCGTCGTCTTCAGCGTGGAATCCGAGAATGAGGATCGGCCGTGGCTGCTGTCGGCCGCGGTGGCTCCGATTCAGTCGGGCCGGCGCGTCTTCAATGTGGAGGCGCGGCGGGTTTTAGCCAAGGATTTGTTGCTGGCGATGCGCGTTGGCGAGGGCCCTATCCTGGATAAATTGCCGATTTCCGCGAGTCTGCGCGCTGAAATTGCCGCCGACGGCGCAACGCAGGTGTTGCAGGGAAGGATCATTGTCGAAGGCGGCTCGGTGACGGATCCAGATGACGCAGACCTCAGCGTTCGGATCGATCGCGCCGAATTCAATCTCAATTGGGATGCATCACGCCGCCTTTTGACCATCCCATTCCAACTTATATCGGGCGGCAATCGGATGACGCTGTTCGCCCAGGTCGAACCACCGCGAGTGGGGGGCGGCTTATGGACCGTGGGGATGACCGGGGGCACCGTCGTTCTCGGTGCGAGCCAGGGAAACGACGGTCCGGTGATCTTCAACCGCATCCTGGTACGCGCGCGCATCGATCCCGTGCAGCGACGAATGACATTGGAGCAGGGCGATCTGGCCAACGTGGAGACGGAGACCAGCGTCGCGCTCACAGGCAGTCTTGATTTTTCAAACGGCGATCCGCGTTTGGCGCTCGGGCTTGCGGCCACGCGCATGACGCTGTCGACCATGAAGAAACTCTGGCCGTCCTTCGTCAATCCGCCGTTGCGGCAGTGGGTGGAGGACCGCACCGCGGGCGGCACCGTCGAGCGCTTGGTAATCGCAACAAATGCTCCGATTTCAGCGTTCAAGCGGGGGGGGCCGGCCGCGCCGGAAGACGGCTTATCGGTGGACATGGCGATGCGCGATACGGCGATGCGGCCCGTCGACACGCTCCCCGAAATACGCGAGGCCGATCTCACCGTGCGGGTGACCGGCCAGACCGCGACGGTCAGGATGAGCCGAGGAACCGTGGAACTGCCATCCGGCCGCAAGCTGACATTGGCCGACGGCGTGTTTGAGGTGCCTAAAACGCACGGGCCGGAGCCCGCGTCGCGCACGCGCTTCCGCGTGGAAGGCCTGGTTCCGGCCGCCGCCGAATTGCTCGCGATGGAACGATTGCGCCAGTTTTCCGGCCTGCCCTTTGAGCCGGCTGCCGCTCGTGGAACGCTCACTGCCCAGGTGACGCTTGGCTTTCCGATCAAGCCGGACTTGCCGGTAGGGTCGACGACCTATTCGGTTACAGCCGACGTCACCAATTTTGCCGCCGACCGGATGTTCCTGGCGCAAAAGGTGGAGGCGGCGGCCATTCGCATCACCGCCAGCAATCAAGGCTATCAGATCAAGGGCGACGTAAAGATCGCAGGCGTGCCTGCCGCGCTTGATTACCGCAAGGCCAAGGCGGACGCTGCTGCGGAAGTTCGCATCCAATCCGTCCTCGATGAAGCAGCGCGCGCAAAATTCGGCTTCGGCGCGGGCGGCGCCGTCACCGGACCGGTGCCGGTCACGCTCAGCGGCCGTGTTGTGGAGCCCGGCAAAGAGAGCCGCTTCAATGTTGAACTCGATCTGACGCAGGCGCGTGTCGACAATCTTTTGCCTGGCTGGGTGAAACCGGCAGGCAAAGCCGCGCGTGCCAACTTTGCGCTGATCAACAAGGGGCAAGCCGCGCGGCTCGACGACCTGACGATCGAGGGGGCGGGCACGCAGGTCAAAGGAAGCGTCGAAGTCGATGGTTCGGGCGAAATAACTTCCGCGCATTTTCCAGTCTTTAGCCCGTCGGAAGGCGACAAGACTTCGTTGAAGGCGGACCGAGCGGCCGATGGCACGCTGCGGGTGACCATGCGCGGCGAAATCTACGACGGCAGGGGGTTCGTCAAGACCGCGGTGGCCGGCTCACATACGGACGCCAAGGCCAAAAGCCTGGCCAATCTCGATCTCGATATCAAGCTCGGCACTGTGTTGGGGTTCAACGGCGAAACGTTGCGCACGCTCGAATTGAAGCTGTCGCGCCGTGCGGACCAGATCCGTAGTTTCGGGCTGAATGCCAAGCTTGGCCGCGACACCGTGCTGCTTGGCGATTTGCGCAACCGCGCGACCGGCCGCCAGGTCGTCTATTTCGAGACCAAGGATGCCGGAGCCTTATTCCGTTTCATCGACACATATGCCCGCATGGTCGGCGGGCAGATGTGGGTGGCGATGGATTCTCCCACCGCCAGTTCCGCGCCGCAGGAGGGCACGGTGAGTATCAGCGATTTTTCCATCCGCGGTGAAACGGCATTGGATCGCATTGTATCCGGCGCGCCCAATGCGCTGCGCGACGGCGTGAAATTCTCGCGCATGCGGGCCGAGTTCACGCGCACGCCCGGACGCCTGCAAATTCGCGATGGCGTCGTGCAAGGGATTGTAGGCGCGACCATCGACGGCCAGATCAACTACAATGCGGATGAAGTGTACCTGCGCGGCTCCTTCGTGCCGCTGTACCAGTTGAACAACGTGTTTGGGCAGCTTCCGATCGTGGGCTACTTCCTCGGCGGCGGCAACGAGGGACTGCTTGGCGTCACTTATGAGGTAGTAGGCCCGCCCAATGCGCCGCGCCTCAACGTCAATCCGCTTTCCGCCGTGGCTCCGGGCCTGCTGCGGAAATTCTTTGAATTCCGCAACAACGACCGCGACTTCGACATTCTTCGCTAACTGGTCAGGTTGGCTTCAGCAATAGATGCCGCTTTTTGCCGAGCGAGAGTTTGACGACGCCTTCGGGCGTCAGATGCTTGGGCGTCAACAGCATCTTCTCGTCGGTGACGGCGGCGTCATTCACCTTCAACCCGCCGCTTTTGACCTGGCGGCGCGCTTCGCTGGTGGAGGCGACAAGCCCCGCTTTGGCAAAGGCCGCCAGAACGCCGAGACCTTGCTCAAGCTCCTTGCGCGGTATTTCGAACGTTGGCAACGAGGTGGCGAGGCCGCCGGTCTCAAACGTCGTGCGCGCGGTGCGTTCGGCCTCTTCCGCCGCGGCGCGGCCGTGCAGCAGCGCGGTCGCCTCGGTGGCGAGGATTTTCTTGGCTTCGTTGATCTCTTGGCCCTTGAGTGCGGCAAGCCGGCCGATCTCATCCAGCGGAAGCTCGGTGAATAGCTTGAGCAGCCGCACGACGTCGGCGTCCTCGGCGTTGCGCCAGAACTGCCAGTAGTCGTAGGGGCGCATCATGTCGGCGTTGAGCCATACCGCGCCGCTTTCGGTCTTGCCCATCTTGGCGCCGGAGGAGGTGGTCAGCAGCGGCGTGGTGAGCGCGAAGAGCTGCACGTCGAGCATGCGCCGTCCCAGCTCGATGCCGTTGACGATGTTGCCCCACTGATCCGAGCCGCCCATCTGCAAGACGCAGCCGTGGCGCTTGTGCAGTTCCACGAAATCGTAGGCCTGCAGGATCATGTAATTGAATTCCAGGAAGGTCAGCGGCTGCTCGCGGTCGAGCCGCAGCTTCACCGAATCGAAGGCGAGCATGCGGTTGATGGTGAAATGCCGCCCGACCTCGCGCAGCAATGGGATGTAGAGAAGGCGATCAAGCCACTCGGCGTTATTGACCATGACTGCGCCGGCGTTGAAATCGAGAAAGCGCGCGAACACCGTGCGGATGGATGCGATGTTGGCCTCGATCTGCGCGTCGGAGAGCAGCGAGCGGGCGGTGTCTTTGCCTGAAGGGTCGCCGATCTTGCTGGTGCCGCCGCCTATCAACGCAATCGGACGGTGGCCGGTCTTTTGCAGCCAGCGCAGCATCATGATCGACAACAGATTGCCGATATGCAGGCTGGACGCGGTGGCGTCGAAGCCGACATAGGCCGTGATCGCGCCCGCGGCGGCCCGCGCATCGAGGGCTTCGGCGTCGGAGAGCTGGTGGATGAAGCCCCGGCTCGCCAGCACGTTGAGGAAGTCGGACTTGTAGGCCGTCATGGGTTTGGCTTATCGATGTCTTGTGGCCGGTTGTGTAACAGGTCCGGCAACTGATTCAACTGGACGCTTGAACTTGACCCTTGGGGCCATGACCACCCTTACCGCTATCGGAATGATGAGCGGCACGTCGCTGGACGGCGTCGACGTGGCGCTGATCGAGACGGACGGCGAGCGTATCACGCATTTCGGCCCCACCGGCTACCGGCCCTATGGAGACGCCGAGCGCGACCTGCTGCGCCAGGCGCTGGCGGCAGGGGCGGCGCTCACGGATCGCCGGCAACGGCCTGGCATATTGGCGCAAGCGGAAACCTTCGTGACCAAGGTGCATGGCGATGTGGTGGAAGCCTTCTTGCAGAGCAACGGCATCAAGCGCGGCGGCGTGGCGGTGGTAGGCTTTCACGGCCAGACGGTGATTCACAAGGCACAGGACGGGCTGACGGTGCAGATCGGCGATGGCGCGGCACTGGCCGCCCGGCTTGGGATTCCGGTCGCGCACGACTTTCGCGCCGCGGACGTTGCGGCGGGAGGGCAGGGGGCGCCGATCGTTCCGGTCTTTCACCGGGCGATTGCGGAAAATCTCGACCGGTCCGGCCCGCTCGCGGTGCTCAACATCGGCGGCGTTGCCAATGTCACCTATGTGGAGAAGGGAAGCGATCCGGTCGCCTGCGACACCGGACCGGGCAACGCGCTGATCGACGATTTCATGCGCGCGCGCACCGGCCGCCCGCTCGACCGCGACGGCGACGAAGCGGCGAAGGGGCGCGTCGATGAAAAATTTCTCGCCCGCGTGTGCTCGAACACCCGTTCTTTGCCGCCCGTATCCGAAGTCGCTCGACCGCAATGCCTTCGCCTTCGCTCATATCGGGCTGCCAGATTTTTCCGTGGCCGATGGCGCCGCCACGCTCTCGGCGCTGACGGCGGCGGCGGTGGCGCGCGTGGTGCCGAAACTTCCCAAAGCGCCGCGCTCATGGATCGTCGCCGGCGGCGGCGCGCATAACCCGACCTTGGTGCGCATGCTGCGCGAGCGACTCGCGCCGGCGGCGGTGGAAACAGCAAATACGGTGGGCTGGTCGGCGGATGCGCTGGAAGCGCAGGCTTTCGCCTATCTGGCGGTGCGGACACTGAAGCGGCTGCCGCTCACATACCCGACCACCACCGGCGTGCCGCGGCCGATGACGGGCGGGGTGGTGGCTAATCCGAAATAAAGGATTTACGCCGCGCTGGGCTTGCGGCCGCTGGTGCCCAGGCGCTTGTCGAGATAAGCGGCCACGGCGGTCATTAACACCTCGATCTTGCCGTCGAAGAAATGATTGGCGCCGGGCACGACCTTCTGGTCGATAACGATGCCCTTTTGCGTCTTCAGCTTGTCGACGAGACCGGTCACGTCCTTGTGCGGGACGACGACGTCCTTGTCACCATGGATGATGAGGCCGGACGACGGGCAGGGGGCGAGGAATGAGAAGTCGTAGAGATTGGCCGGCGGCGCGATGGAGATGAAGCCTTCGATCTCCGGCCGGCGCATCAGGAGCTGCATGCCGATCCAGGCGCCGAAGGAGAAGCCGGCGATCCAGCAGCTGCGCGCTTCCGGATTGATGGTCTGCGCCCAGTCGAGCGCCGCGGCGGAATCCGACAACTCGCCGGTGCCGTGGTCGAAGCTGCCTTGGCTGCGCCCGACGCCGCGGAAATTGAAACGCAGGACGGAAAAATTGCGGTGTGCGAAGGCGTAATAGAGCTGATAGGTGATCTGGTGATTCATCGTGCCGCCGAACTGCGGATGCGGATGTAGCACGATGGCAAGCGGGGCATTCTTCTGCCGCGAGGGGTGGTAGCGGCCCTCAATTCGGCCGGCTGGGCCGGTGAAAATGACTTCAGGCATAGATCAGGACCTCAAACTTCCCGCCGGGCAAAGCGCGCTTGACCGCGACACGGCGTGCACGTAACTATTTGGAAGCATTCTAAATTCTGGAGCGCAGCCGGCCGGGAACCGCAGCCATGCGGTGCCCGCCAGGGGCCGTTTCATATCATGATCGGGGGGGCAAAAAGCAAGCTTTATCAGGGGGCATAGGCCTGCCAGATGGGATATAATTGATTGTCGGATTAAGGATATGCCGGACCGGACCTACCTTGATTGGAACGCCACCGCGCCGCTGCGGCCGCAGGCGCGCGCCGCCATGGTGGCGGCGCTGAACTGCGCCGGCAACCCGTCCTCCGTTCACAGTGAAGGCCGCGCCGCCCGGCACCTAGTGGAGGATGCTCGGGAAAAGGTCGCGGCCCTGGTGGGCGCGGAGTCCAAGCTGGTCACCTTCACCTCCGGCGGGACCGAGGCGAATATGCTGGCGCTCACGCCGGCCGTCGAAACCGCCGGCAACAAGACCGGCTGCCGCCGGCTGCTGGTGTCCGCCATCGAGCATGTCTCGGTGCGGGACGGCGGCCGGTTCGCCCCGGACGCGGTGGAGCAAGTGCCGGTCACGCCGCGGGGCGTGATCGATCTGAATGCGCTCGCGGGCCGGCTGGCGGCGCTTGCGGCGAAAGGTGAGCGGGCCTTGGTCTCGGTCATGGCCGCGAATAACGAGACCGGCGTCATTCAACCAATTTCCGAAGTGGCTGCAATAGCGCATGAAGCGGGCGCGCTGCTGCATGTGGACGCGGTTCAGGCGGCGGGGCGGATTCGCTGCGACATCCGTGAATTGGGCGCGGACCTTCTGACCATTTCCGCGCACAAGCTCGGCGGCCCGAAAGGCGCGGGCGCGCTGATCCGCCGCGATGAAGCGCTGCATCCGGCGCCCCTGATGCGGGGCGGCGGCCAGGAACGCGGGTTGCGGGCCGGCACCGAGAATGTGGCGGCGATCGCGGGTTTCGGCGCGGCGGCGGAGGCGGCCGGCCGTACACGAGAGGCGGACGCTGCCCGCATGGCAGCCTTGCGCGCCCGGCTTGAGGCTAGGCTCAAGGGGGTCACGCCTGAGCTGATTATCTTTGGCGCCGAGGCCGAACGCCTGCCAAACACAACGCTTTTCGCCCTGCCGGGGGCCAAGGCCGAAACCGCCGTGATCGCGCTCGATCTAGAGGGCTTTGCCGTGTCCTCCGGCGCGGCCTGTTCGTCGGGAAAAGTGCAAGCTTCCCATGTACTTGCGGCCATGGGCGTTTCCCCGGCCCTGGCCCGCGGCAGTGTGCGGGTCAGCCTGGGCTGGATGACGGCCGAATCCGACATCGACCACTTCATTGATGCTTGGATTAAGGTCGCAAGAGCATTAGTTAAAGAGGGACAGGGTATGGCCGCCTAACGGCATCGCAAAAGGGTGAATATCCGGGCGCGACAAACGACCATAACCGACTGATCCAACCCGCGGTCCTTGAAACCGTGAGCGGAGGGAATGAATGCCGGCAGTACAAGAGACCGTCGAGCAGGTCCGTCGCATCGACGTCGACCAATACAAGTACGGTTTCGTCACCGATATCGAATCCGACAAGGCTCCCAAGGGGCTGACCGAGGACACGGTCCGTTTCATCTCGGCCAAGAAGAGCGAGCCGGAATGGATGCTGGAATGGCGGCTGGAAGCCTTCCGGCGCTGGCTGACCATGCGCGAGCCGAAATGGGCGCGCGTGAACTATGGGCCGATCGATTATCAGGATCTCTATTACTACTCGGCGCCGAAGAAGAATCCGCTGCGCTCGCTCGACGAGGTCGACCCGGAAATCCTCAAGACCTATGAGAAGCTCGGCATTCCGCTGCGCGAGCAGGAAATCCTCGCGGGCGTCGAGCGCCCGGACGGCACCCGCTCGCGGGTGGCGGTGGACGCGGTGTTCGATTCCGTCTCGGTAGCGACGACGTTTCAAAAGGAACTGAAACAGGCCGGCGTGATCTTCATGCCGATCTCCGAGGCGCTGCGCGAGCATCCGGAGCTGGTGCGCAAATATCTCGGCACGGTGGTGCCGATCACCGACAATTTCTTCGCCACGCTCAACGCGGCGGTGTTTTCCGACGGCTCATTTGTCTATGTGCCGCCCGGCGTGCGCTGCCCGATGGAGCTCTCGACCTATTTCCGCATCAACGAGAAGAATACCGGCCAGTTCGAGCGCACGCTCATCATCGCCGACAAGGGCTCCTATGTGAGTTACCTGGAAGGCTGCACTGCGCCGTCGCGCGACGAGAACCAGCTTCACGCTGCGGTGGTCGAGCTGGTGGCGCTCGACGACGCCGAAATCAAATATTCCACTATTCAGAACTGGTATCCCGGCGACAAGGAAGGGCGCGGCGGCGTCTATAATTTTGTCACCAAGCGCGGTGACTGCCGCGGCAAGAACGCGAAGATTTCCTGGACGCAGCTTGAAACCGGCTCGGCCATCACCTGGAAATACCCGAGTTGCATCCTGCGCGGCGACAATTCGCGTGGCGAGTTCTATTCCATCGCCATCTCCAATGGCCGCCAGCAGGTGGACAGCGGCACCAAGATGCTGCATTTCGGCAAGAACACCACGAGCCGCATCATTTCCAAGGGCATCGCCGCGGGGCGCTCCAACAATACCTATCGTGGTCTTGTCATGGCGCATCGCAAGGCAACGGGCGCGCGCAACTTCACCAACTGCGACTCGCTCCTGATCGGCGACAAGTGCGGCGCGCACACGGTGCCCTATATCGAGGCTAAGAATTCATCGGCGGTGCTGGAGCACGAGGCCACCACCTCGAAAATCTCCGAGGAGGTTTTGTTCTACTGCCGCCAGCGCGGGCTCTCGGCGGAGGAGGCGGTGGCGCTGGTGGTCAACGGCTTCGTCAAGGACGTGCTGCAGCAATTGCCGATGGAGTTCGCCGTGGAGGCGCAGAAGCTGATCTCGATCTCGCTTGAAGGATCGGTCGGCTGACCGTGGGGTAGTGCGATGAACGAGTTCTGGTTCAAACCGAAGACCTATGGCTATGGCGCGACGCCGACCACCTGGGAAGGCTGGATGCTGCTAGCGGCCTATGCCGTCTTCATCGCCGTCATGAGTTTCGTTCTGATTGGCCGGGACCTTACCTTTTCGGCCTGGATCGCATGGGCCGCGATACTGATCGTGGTCACCGTCGCGATGACTTGGATCACGCGGCACAAAACCGATGGACCCTGGCACTGGCGCTGGGGCGGTGAAAATTCAAGGAACCTCGGCTGATGCCTCTGCTCGAAATCAAAAACCTGCATGCCGAAGTGGACGGCAAGAAAATCCTGAACGGCATCGACCTCACGGTGAACAAAGGCGAGGTCCACGCCATCATGGGCCCAAACGGCTCGGGCAAATCGACGCTTGCCTATGTGCTGGCGGGCAAGCCCGGCTACACGGTCACCCAGGGCCAGGTGCTGCTGGATGGGGAAGACCTGCTGACGATGCAGCCCGACGAGCGCGCGGCCAAAGGCGTGTTCCTCGCCTTCCAATATCCGCTGGAAATTCCCGGCGTCGCCTCGATGACTTTTCTGCGCACCGCGCTCAACGCCCAGCGCAAGCGGCGTGGCGAGCCGGAACTCTCCACGCCGGAATTCATCAAGAAGGTGCGCGAGGTGGCGGGCAAGCTCGGCATCGATCCCGAGATGCTGCGCCGCGCGGTGAATGTCGGCTTTTCCGGCGGCGAGAAGAAGCGCAACGAGATTTTGCAGATGTCGCTGTTGGAGCCGCGGCTCGCCGTGCTCGACGAGACGGATTCCGGGCTCGACATCGACGCGCTGCGGACCGTGTCGGAAGGCGTCAATCGCCTGCGTTCGCCTGAACGCTCCATGATCGTCATCACCCACTATCAACGGCTGCTCGACTACATCGTGCCCGACGTGGTGCATGTGCTGTCCAAGGGCCGGGTGGTGAAGACCGGCGGCAAGGACTTGGCGCTGGAGCTGGAAGCGCGCGGCTATGCGCAATATCAGGACGAGGCCGTCGCCTGACGGCGGCTGCGGATGATTTGATGAACGCCGAGATCAAACCCATGAAGACCGCGGCCGAGCTGGCGCTGGCCGAGACCTTCGCGGTTCATAAGGGCAAGCTGCCGGGGGCGGGCGAGGTCGCCAAGCTGCGCGAGGCGGCGTTCCGAAATTTCGACGCGCGCGGGCTGCCGCACCGGCGCGTGGAGGAATGGAAGTACACCGACCTGCGCGCCCTGATGCGCGAAGCCAAGCCGCTTGCCCCGCCGCCCGATGCCGCGGCGAAGGCGCGCGCCAAGGCGGCCGGCAAGCTGGTCGGCGACGTGGAATGCCGCCGCATCGTCTTTGTCAACGGCGCTTTCGTGCCGGAGCTTTCCGATCTCGCCGGGCTGGAGCGCGGCTTGACCATCCGCTCCATGGCGCAGGCTCTGGCCGCGGGCGATCCGCTCATCACCCAATATCTGGGCAAGGTCGTCGGCGCCGATGATGCCGCGGTCGAGATGAACACGGCCTTGATGGGTGACGGCGCGGTCATTCATGTGGCCGCCGGCGCGGCCGTCGATCGGCCGCTGCATCTGATGTTCGTCGGGCCAGCCATACCGGCGGCGATCTTTACGCGCTCGCTGGTCGTGGTCGAACAAGGCGCGCGCGCCATGGTGATCGAAAGCCATGAAGGCGGGGCCGACCCCGACTATCAGGTGAATTCCGCGCTTGAACTTGTCGTCGGCGACAAGGCGCACATGGATCACGTCAGGCTCATCGGCGAAGGGGGCAAGGCGCTGCATGTCTCCACGCTGATGGCCGCGGTCGGCGCGCATGCCCGGTTCAACGCCTTTACCTTTATCGCCAGCGGGGCGGTGGTGCGTAACCAGATATTCCTACTGCTGGCCGGGGAAGAGACGGTGGCCGGTATCCGCGGCGCCAGCCTGCTCAAGGGCCGCCAGCACGCCGACACCACGCTGGTCGTAGACCATGTGGTGACTGGCTGCCAGAGCCGCGAATTGTTCAAGTCGGTGCTGGACGGCGACAGCCACGGCATATTCCAAGGCAAGATCATCGTGCGGCCGGGCGCGCAGAAGACCGATGCCAAGATGATGACCCAGGCGCTGCTGCTCTCGGAGCGCGCTGAGGCGGCCAACAAGCCGGAGCTGGAGATTTTTGCCGACGACGTGCAATGTGGACACGGCGCGACGGCGGGCGCGCTCGATCAGAATCTCCTATTCTATCTGAAGGCGCGCGGCATTCCGGAGAAGGAAGCCGAGGCGCTGCTGATCCAATCCTTTGTCGGCGAAGCGATCGAAGGCATCGAACATGCGGGCCTGCGTGAAGTGTTGATGGAAACGGTCGCGGCGTGGTTGAAGGCGAGAGAATAACAATGCATCCGGCGGTGACCAACGGTTCCTATAACGTCGATCGCATCCGCGAGGATTTTCCGATCCTGGCGATGCATGTCCACGGCAAGCCGCTGGTCTATCTCGACAATGCGGCCTCGGCGCAGAAGCCCAGGGCAGTGCTCGACCGCATGTACAAGGTCTACACGTCGGAATACGCTAACGTGCATCGCGGGCTGCATTACCTCGCCAATACGGCGACGGAGGCCTACGAGGGCGCGCGCGAGAAAGTGCGCGGATTCCTCAATGCCGGCCGGCGCGAGGAAATCATCTTCACCCGCAACGCCACCGAGGCAATCAACCTGGTGGCCGCCACGTTCGGGCGCGAACGCATCAAGGCGGGCGACGAGATCGTGCTGTCCATCATGGAGCACCATTCCAACATCGTGCCCTGGCATTTCCTGCGCGAGCGGCAAGGCGCGGTGATCCGCTGGGCGCCGGTGGACGACGACGGAAATTTCCTGATCGACGAATTCGAGAAGCTGCTCGGGCCACGCACCAA
>JGI1356J14229_10001003_pt1 | contig 24582 bp, 24 predicted proteins | sample Subgrocontami58m_FD_14229 | JGI IMG/M metagenome (IMG submission 14229) | reverse complement strand
CGCTTTGCGCCTTGTCTGGCGCCGATTTCGCCGCTTTTCTGTTTCAGCCGGTATTGCCTTGCCAGATATTTGTTCAACGAACTAACGATTCGGGACACTAGTCTGGTTTTCCATCCTGACCTGCCTCAAACGGAGCCTGCCCATGCGCTACCTCTGGATATTCGTCCTCCTTTCAGGCTGCGTAACGGTGGAAGAACGCGCAGCCGAAACGCTGGCCGCGTTCGGTCCATATTGCGAGAAGCTGGGATATACGAAGGATACGGACCCGTGGCGACAGTGCGTTCAAATGGAGGACGCCGCGGCTGGGGCGCGGGCTTACGAGATGATGCGGCGGCGCCGCTAGACGACACAAGCAGCGACTCGCCGCTTCCATTCATTCGCCGCCCGCCGCAGCAGCGTCCGGATTCGCCTCCAATTCGGAGGCGCCCGGCTCGTTCATCGCGTCTGTTGATTTGCATCAAACCTTTTTTCGCGGGCAGGTATCCAATACTTGCATGTATCGATACCGGCAGGGCGCAGCAGATTCCTGTCGCCGGGGGTATCGATGCAAGGATTTGCAATGGGTGCGGTGGCCGTCATCGGGGAACACATCCGGTGTGATGACGAAAATCCCAAGCCCTTTGCGTGGACCAGAGGTGCCGAAGATATCATTGACAGGCTGCTCATTGTGGAACCGTTATCGAAACACTGCGCTGGATCATAGTCGGTCGTCATTGCAGAAGATGTTCAGGAAACGGAGGTCTCGCCATGTCGGACAATGAGAAGCGGACAAAGCCTAAGTACGAAGCTCCGATCGTCGTCCCCTTGGGGGGGATAGCCCGAGGGACCGGTTATTGCCGAGCCGGGTCAGCCCCAACTGACGGTGATTGCACGGCCGGGGTATTCGCAGCATCTTATTGCACGAGCGGGACAAACCCAACAACTGCTTGCACGCTAGGCTCTTTTCCAGGAGCGTGATCCACTGGAAGTTCGGGGTGACGCAACCTGTCCGGGAATGGGATCTTCGGTAGACCATACTACCCGGCAGTCGTCTCGTGGCGTTTCTCAACGTCCTTGACGTGGGTGATCGCAAAGACAGAGGTACCCGATATGAACCGAACCGATAGACCGATTGTCAATCCCATCGTTGTGCTGCGGGAGGAGTTCGACGACTGGGCTATTCTTTTCAACCCGGATACGGCGGTTGCCGTTGGAATCAATCCTGTCGGTGTGGCGGTTTGGAAAGGGATGGATGGAAAGAGAAACCTCGAGGAGATCGTCCTGGAGATCAAAGCCGGTTTCGAAGATGCTCCAGAGACTGCGTTCGAAGATATTACCGCCTTTGTCGAGAAGCTGGCTGAAGACGGTTATGTGGGTTATGAACTGAAGACAACAACCAACGACTGAGCAACTGAAACATAAGCCGCAACCGGTGATATCCATGTTGATGCGTACCCCCCGCAGCCTGGACATTGAAATCACCGCACGCTGCAACCTGCGCTGCCGCTACTGCTACTTCTTCAACAACCCGGCGGTGGATTACCGGGAGTTGCCGACGGACGAGTGGCTTGAGTTCTTCGCTGAACTGGGATCCCTCGGTGTAATGAATGTCACCCTGGCAGGGGGAGAGCCGTTTCTCCGGAAGGACCTGCCCGTACTTCTCGAAGGACTCGTCCGCAACCGCATGCGTTTCTCCGTCCTGTCCAACGGTACCCTGATCGACGACGAACTCGCCGCTTTCATCACCGGCACGCGTCGCTGCGAGTATGTCCAGGTGTCGGTGGATGGTTCATGCGCGAAGACGCACGATTCGTGTCGCGGCAAAGGCTCTTTCGAGCACGCGATCCGCGGCATCCGCACCCTGCAGCGCCATAGCGTAAATGTGGCGGTGCGGGTCACGATTCATCGGAATAACGTGAATGATCTGGAAAATATCGCCCACTTGCTTTTGGAGGAACTGGAGCTTCCGTCCTTCAGCACCAACTCTGCCGGGTACCTAGGCACATGCCGCCTGAATGCGGCTGATGTGCTGTTGAACGTACAGGAGCGCGAGTTTGCGATGGCAGCATTGGCGCACCTCACGCAGAAATACAATGGCCGCATTTCGGCAACCGCCGGCCCATTGGCTGAGGGGCGTGCATGGCGCCGGATGGAGGATGCACGGGCACAGGGCGCGCAGGCCTTTCCCAATGGGGGACGTCTTAGCGCCTGCGGTTGCCCAAGCAACAAAATCTCGGTGCGCGCCGATGGCGCCATCGTTCCGTGCTCCATGTTGGCCCACGGCGAACTGGGGCGAATCAACCAGGATTCCTTGGCAGAAATATGGCAACGCAGCCCGGCTCTGAACCAACTCCGCAACCGACATACGATCCCGCTGACCGAGTTTCAGTTCTGCGCTGCTTGTTCATATATTCCCTATTGCACAGGCAACTGTCCAGGGCTGGCCTATGCCATCACTGGCCAGGTGGACCATCCCAGTCCGGATGCTTGTTTGCGACGCTTCCTTGAGCAGGGAGGCACGATCGCATGAGTCTGCAGGACCGCTTGGAAGGCGAGGAGAAAGGGCAGCGTGCCATTCCTGCGATCAACAGGTTGTATTTTTACCTGACCGAAGGGTGCAACCTGGCCTGCCGCCATTGTTGGCTGGCGCCCAAGTTCGATGCCACTGGCAGCCGTTATCCCACCTTGCCGGTTGATCTGTTCGAGACCGCCATCCGCGAAGCCAGGCCGCTGGGCCTAAGCGGCATCAAGCTCACCGGCGGCGAGCCCTTGTTGCACCCCCAGTTCACCCGTTTGCTGGAGATTGTCCGGCGGGAAGAATTGAGGCTGACAATCGAGACCAATGGCCTGCTGTGCACGCCGCAGATCGCCGCCGAGATCGCCAAATCTCCCGACCGATTCGTATCCGTGAGTATCGACGGCGCTGATGCCCAGACCCACGAATGGGTGCGCGGTTTGCCCGGGTCTTTTGAGGCTGCGCGACAGGCAGTGAGCAACCTGGTTGCCGCCGGCGTCCGGCCTCAGGTGATTTTCACGGTGATGCGCCGCAATGCCGGCCAAGTGGACGCCATGGTGCGCCTGGCCGAGGAACTGGGTGCGGCTTCGGTCAAGTACAACGTGGTGCAGCCCACCGCACGCGGCGAAAAGTTGCATGAAGTCCAGAAGACCCTGAGCGTCGCCGAAGTGATCGAGTTGGGGCGGCAGGTGGAACGGGAACTGGCGCCCAGGACCAAGCTGCGACTCTTTTTCGATTACCCGCAGGCCTTTCGAGCCCTGAGCCGCATCGCCAGCGGGGATGGCTGTGGCGTCTGCGGAATCCGCGGCATCCTCGGCGTGATCGCCAGCGGACACTATGCCCTGTGCGGCATCGGCGAACAGGTGCCGGATCTGATCTTTGGCGAGGTGGGGAAGGATCGCCTGGAGGAGGTGTGGCGAGGGAACCCCATCTTGAAAACGCTGCGGGAGGGACTGCCCGAGCGGCTGGAAGGCGTGTGCAGCCGCTGTCTGATGAAGGAGCGTTGCAGGGGAGCTTGTGTTGCGCAGAACTACTACAGAGAGGGCAGCTTCTGGGCACCAAACTGGTTCTGTGAACAGGCAGAACAAGCGGGTCTCTTTCCGGCTTCACGTCTTGGAACAGGATCAGCACAGTCTTCCAATCAATCGGCAGGACGCGGGGATGAATCCAGTGTTCGCGAGTATGCGCCAGCAAGGGTTTAGGTCTAACAGTAGTAGCGGGGATACCCCTCGGACGTCGTTCTTTGCCGCTTATGTCGGCCCCAGCATGAATCCGACTCTGAGCGAGCCGGAGATGATGGAGATCTTGCCTTATGACAACAGGCCCTTGCGTGTCGGCGATGTGGCCTTTTTTCTGTCACCAGAAGTTGATCAGCCGGTCGTACACCGCATTGTCCGGGTGACTCCGGCGGGACTGTCCACACGCGGTGACAACAACACCCGAGAGGATGCCTTTCTGTTGCAGCCAAGGGACATTAAAGGTCAGGTGGTGGCCGTCTGGCGTGGGCAGAAGCGGCGGCAGATCGCGGGAGGCTTGCAAGGCTGGCTGACCAGTCGCTGGCTACGTTGGCGGCGCGTACTTGACCGTGGCGGGTCTTGTCTGCTGCACCCCTTTTATCATGGCCTGTCTCGCTGCGAGGTCATCGCCAGCCTGTTGCCTGCTCCATTGCGGCCGCGAGTCGTCGTGTTCCAAGGTCAGGGTCGGAATCGGTTTCGACTTCTGTGGGGACAACATGTCATCGGGCGCTTCCATGAGCGGAAACGTCAATGGCAGATCCGACGGCCATTTCGCTTGTTTGTGGATGAGCGCGTGCTCCAGAGGCAGCAGGACGAAATTCGAACCGGCTCGTTCCGTTTGATCGAGGACAGCCGCAAACCTTGAACGATTCACTGCCGCGGGGATTGCAGCATAAGCTCGTCCTGGCGGATGGGAGCCGTTGGTTCATTGCCGCCGGGGACGAAGAGGCGGCAGCTATCGTCTCCCGACTGGCTAACGCGATGCGGCTACGTCTGATGAACCCTTCGACTACGCTTCCCCAGATTGCGGCTGGAACGAGCAGGACGGGTGCAGTCGAACCGACTGATCACGGCATGGCGCATCGTCTTATCGTCCTGGTCGCCGCGCACAATGTCGAAGCCTCCACGCCGGCTGGCCATGCTCCCTTATCAATTGAAGACGATGGAGTCTGCGTTCTGCCCTCAATTGCTTACAGCGATGGGCTGTATGTCCAGCTCATGCAGCTATCGTCAATCCTTACTCGCGCCGCACAAACCCGCGGAGGCGTGCTCCTGCACGGTGCCCTCGCCGAAAAGGACGGCGCCGGCGTGATCCTGGCTGCGCCGGGTGGGACGGGAAAGAGTACTGCCAGCGGCCGGCTTGCGGCCCCGTGGCGCTCGTTGTGCGACGACACCACACTGGTGGTGCCGGATGCACTAGGGAACTACTGGGCGCACCCCTGGCCCACCTGGAGCCGCTTCCTGTGGGGAGGTTCGGGCGGCACCTGGGATGTGCAGCATGCGGTTCCGCTCAAGGGTGTCTTCTTTTTGTCCCGGGCGCTCGAAGACCATGTGGAATCCATAGGCTCCGGCCACGCGCTCAGCCTGCTGGTCGAGTGCGCCAAACAGGCATCACAGCTCATGGCGCGGGGTCTGGGCAAGGAAGCAACCCGCGCCCTGAACCTGGAACGGTTCGACAACCTTTGCGCCCTGGCCCGAGTCGTGCCGGCACACCTACTTCACATCAGCCTGACCGGCGCCTTCTGGGAGGAGATCGAACAGACGCTTGAGGCAAATCATCGTGAAGGAGCATGATTCACGATCGGTCGTGATCGGTTACAAGCGCTCCAAGCAGCAAGGAGTTGGATAACTCCATCCGACGATGAACGTTCAAGAACAGCCGGTCTCGGCAAGACTGAAACTACTGCGCACGCTCCAGCTCGGGCGTGCCTTGCGTTTCGTCTGGCAAAGCGCGAAAGGCTGGACCCTGGCAAACGGGGTTTTCCTTGTGGTGCAGGGGCTGCTGCCCTTATTGCCGCTTTATCTCATGAAGCTGATGGTGGACGCGGTGATCGCGGGGCTGGCGGCTGACGACAAAGATGCGGCTTTCGCACAGGTGCTGTTTATCATCGCACTCATGGCTGCGGTGGCCCTGTTCAGTGCCCTGACCCGCTCGATCGCGGCACTGGTCGGCCAGGCTCAGTCCCTCGCCGTCACCGATCACATGAACGATGTCCTCCACGCCAAGTCCATAGACGTAGATCTGGAGTATTACGAGAGCGCGCGCTACTACGACACGCTCCAACGCGCCCAGCAAGAGGCGCCGTTTCGACCCACTCGTATCGTCAATGGTTTGGCGCAGGTAGGCCAGAATGCAATCTCCCTGCTGGCGATAGCCGCACTGCTGTTCTTGTTTCACTGGATCATCGCGGGAATCCTGTTCCTTGCCGTCCTTCCCGGTATCGCCGTGCGCTTCAGATATGCCGGCAAAATGTATCGCTGGCAACGCGAACGGACATCCACCGAACGGCAAGCCGGTTACCTTAACTGGATGCTCACCGGCGGCAGCCATGCCAAGGAAATCCGCCTGTTCGACCTTGGCCCCCTGTTCATGCGCCGCTTTCGCGATCTGCGCCGGAAACTGCGGCGGGAGAAACTCGAACTCGCCGCCAAACGGTCCCTTGCCGAGTTGGTGGCCCAGACCAGTGCCACTGTGGCGATCTATGGGTCGTACGCCTTCATCTCTTATCAGGCAGTGCAGGGCACGATCACCTTGGGTGACCTGGTCATGTATTTTCAGGCATTCCAGCGCGGGCAGGGTTTTCTGCAGGAGCTGTTGAGCGGTCTGGCGGGGCTGTACGAGGACAACCTGTTCCTTGCCAATCTCTACGAGTTTCTCGACCTGAAGCGCAAGGTCGTCGAACCGGTGCACGGCAGCCCCATTCCCCAACCCATGAAAAGCGGCATCGTGTTCGACCATGTCGGCTTTCGCTATCCCACCGGCACGCGCAAGGTTCTCGAGGATATTTCGCTTAGCATCCGGCCGGGAGAAGTGGTGGCTTTGGTGGGTGAGAATGGCTCGGGCAAAACAACGTTGATCAAGCTCTTATGCCGATTGTACGATCCAACGGACGGTAACATCAGCCTCGATGGGACGGACCTGCGCCAGTTCGAAACGACGGCGCTGAGGCGCCAGATCAGCGTCATTTTCCAGGATTATGCGCAGTATCATCTGACCGCGCGGGAGAACATCTGGCTTGGCAACACCGCGCTTGCGCTCGACCACGAACGCATCGTCGCCGCTGCGCGCCACGCGGGCGCCGACGAGGTCATCACGGCCTTGCCCCATGGCTACGATACGATTCTGGGCAAGCGCTTCGAGCATGGAGAAGAACTGAGTATCGGCGAGTGGCAAAAAGTGGCCCTGGCCCGCGCATTTCTGCGCGATACGCAGATCATCGTTCTAGACGAACCGACCAGTTCCATGGACGCCAAAGCCGAATACGCGGTTTTCCAGAATTTCCGCCAACTGGCGGCGGGCCGGACTGCGATCCTGATCAGTCATCGTTTTTCCACCGTCAGGATGGCCGACCACATCTATGTGCTGAAGGATGGAACAATCGCCGAAGGCGGCACCCACGAAGAACTGATTCATCGCGGTGGAATCTATGCCCGCCTGTTTGAAACCCAAGCCCGGTATTACCGGTGATGGCCTGACGACCCGGGGTGCCTGAATGGATCGATCCCGAACCGATGAACTGCTGCTTTACTGCCTCCGTGTGGTAGCGGACGAAGCAGGTAAGGGCAGGCTCGATGCGCTATTCGGCTCCGATTGGGATGATCTCATTGCAGAGTCGGTCCGGTATGGCCTTGCTCCTTTGCTTTACCATCGTCTGAGAACATTTAATTCGAATATGCCTGTTCCGGCCGAGGTGATGGAGAGACTGCGCCTGCTCTATCTCCAGAGCGCCGGCAGGGCTACGCGCCTATACCACGAACTGGGCAAGGTACTGGGGCGGTTGCGGCAGGCAAATATCCCGGTGATTGCGCTCAAAGGGGCACACCTGGCGGAGCTTGTTTATCGCAACACAGCTCTGCGGCCGATGAATGATGTGGATGTGCTGGTGCACAAGGATGATTTGATCAGGGTCGAGGCCGCCCTGCTTGGCATGGGCTATGCCCCAACCGAGTGTCATCGACAGGTTGCGGAAGATAATTACGACTTTGTCTACGGGTTGCCGAACAGGGAATTGTTTGTCGAAGTTCACTGGAACTTCCTGCCTTCCAACCATCGTTCCAGGATAGACATCGACGGGCAATGGGAAAGATCCAGGCAAGCGGTCATTGCCGGGGCCGAGGTGTCGGTTCTATGTCCGGAAGATATGTTGCTGTATTTTTGTTTGCACGCATCCACCAAGCATCTGTTCGGAATGGGACTGAAACCCTTCTACGATATTGCCGAAACCATCCGCCATTACGGCAACGAAATCGACTGGAAGCGGCTACAGCTTCGCAGCAAGCGATCGGGCGCGGCAAAATGTGTCTACCTCACTTTCAGGCTTGCCCGGGAGTTGTCGGGGGCATCGGTGCCGGATGAGCTGATGCAAGCCATCGAACCCGGCGATTTCGACGAACGTTTTTTGCTATTGGCCAAGGAGAGGATATTTGCATACGGGCATTGGAACGCCGATGGCTTGTCATTGTCTCGCAACATCGCTGAATTGTGGGGATCCAAACCGCTACCGCACAAAGGAACGCTGTTTCTAAGAAGGATTTTCCCTGCTCTGGGAGAGATGGCGCGAATATACCCGGCGCCTGCGGACTCGATACGCATCTATTTCTATTACCCGGCACGCATCAAGGACCTGCTTCTGCGGCACGGTCGCCAGGTTTGGCGGCTGTTGCGCTGGAATGAAGGAATGACGGGTTTGGCAGAACGAGAAAATGATATGACGCCCCTCAAGGATTGGCTGATGTCTCCCTGATGTTCCGCAACCGCGACATTTATTGTTTTTGCGCGGCCACACGGCCTTCCGCGTTCACGAATACCCGGTAGCGCATTCCGTTTTCGCATGACGCGATGTGGTCGTTGTCCGCTTGCCGTTTGGCGCTGACGACCTGACCGCAGGGCAAGCCCAGCAGCATGATGACGGATGTCAGGTCCTTGAGCAGCGCAGCGTCTTGCGCCGCCGGCGACGGTCCTGTGAAGAGCATGGCGAGCGGGAATATCAGGGCCGAAGCCCGGGCAGGTGTGAACAAGATGCTGCTCCTTGAGAATTCATTTGAAAATGAGGGGACACGTCCCCTCATACTCCCCTATATTGGACGCTGCAAAATTCATTTTGCAACCGATTCCAAGTCAACTTGCTGAATTGAATTTTTCCGGATCCGCCAGGATGCCCCAGATCGCTTCGCGCGACCCGGAGATCGAGCGGGCCAGGGATGGATCGCTGTCCTGGATCAGCGCGAGCACCTTGAGGACCAGCATGTCGTACGGTTGCCGCAGCGCGGCGACGCTGGTCTTCTGTCCGCTCAGGTAATGCGCCCGGAACTGTTGCAGCAGGTCATCCACCTGGTTCTTGAGCGCGAGCTTGGTGAATACGCCGATGGCATTGGTGTCGCGCAGCCGCGCCTTCAACGCCGCCACGTCCAGCGGCGGCTCCAGCTTCTTGGCGACGGGAGGCGGCTCCTTATTCTTCGGCGGCTGCTCTATGGCCACCGAAGTGGCGGGGACTTTTGCAGGCACTTTGGCGGGCGGCGCGGCGGCCCCGGCGGCGCTTTGGCTCTTGGGGGGCGGTGCCGGTGTAGCGGTCAATGGTTCGTTTCCGGCGGCCTCGTCCCGGGTCATCACGGGCTGCTGCGGCGCGGCAAGGGGCTGCGCCAGCGCGACGGGCGCTTCCTCCTTCGCTTCTGACCGGGGCGATACGTCGGCGACGGTCATGTCCTGGCTTCTGCCGACCAGGGACGGATCGACCAACAGGGGGCCAGTTTGTGCCAGCACGTTCGGCGGCGCCTGCTTTACCCCGGCGCAACCTGCCACCAGGACGAAGCAAAGAATTCCGGTTATGCGCACTGCGGGCATTGCTTTTCTCCAGCTCAAGTCTAAATTGTGGCGCCGCTCACTTGGCGCCATGCAGGAATTGCTTCATCCATTGCGCGTTGGCCTTAAGCTTGGCGGCGAATCGCTTCGCCCTTTCCCCGCCGCGCACGCTGAATGGCCGCTTGTCTTCCTGATTTGGTGCGAGCGTCCTGTCGACTGCCGGACTTGGAGCAGCGTCCGCTGCAGTACCCGGATCGGTTCGACTGGATGTTACAGGCATGGACAGGCTCCGCTTCTATACGCGCAATTTGCCTGCTCGCCACGCTGGCGTCTGTTCGCCAGCTAACTGACCGTGGGCCGCCTTCCAAAGCTGACCTGCGCGCCACAGGCGGCGGCTAAAATCGCGCCGCCCGAGGTCGCAGCATTGCGATCTCCTCCAGGGACTCGATGCCGTCCTTGCGTTTCAGTGTAACCGTGCCTGCATGCGGATGCTTTTCATCCGCACAGAAAACGCAGTCGGCGCGGGCAACCCAATTGGCCTCCAAAAATTCGTCGTTATATGTGTGCCAGCACACAGACGCATCCGTCCTATTGTGCTTTTCAGACCAAAATCACATACTCGCTTTGCGGCGGCACCCCGTTGGGAAACACGGAATGCCTACGGAAGCGCGGGAGCCTGCCGATACACGATACATGGGGGGAGGAGTAAACCATGAAGACGTGCATCGCGGTGGTGCTTTTGCTATTCAGCGGGATTTGTCTTGCCCAGGCTGCGCCGGAGGGCAAGCCGCGAGGCCTGGCGGCATATCCGGAGTCCGAGGCAGCAGCGGCATGGAGGGGGCTCGCAGCGGGCTATGTGCGCAAGGCACTCAAGGACCGGACGCTGGACCTGGATCAGACCTTGAACGCACGCGTCGATGCCGTAATGCTCGCAGTTGGCGCAGCAGTGGCCGGCATCGATGCCCGTTTTGCCGGCGCCTCATGGAAGGCAATATTAATCAACGACTTCGGCTACGGCGCCGCGGCATTCCCGGGGGAAACCATACTCGTGGACGCGAAGTTCGTGCGCTCGCTGCAGCTCAACGACGACGAGCTTGCCTTGATCCTCGCGCACGAGGCGGCGCATGTGCTTGCCGGGCACGCTTCGGTAAAGCTTTCGTTCATGGCGGAATTTCTCGGGAAAGAACAAGTCCCCACCGCGCGCACGGCCCTGCTCGAGTTTCTTGCCAAGGATTCCTACGCCACCGCCTATCGACCCACGGCGCGGTTGCAGGAACGCGAGGCGGACATGGTCGGAGCGGCCATTTTTTTTACGACCGGCTATGATCGTCAACGGGCTCTGGGGGTGTTCGACAAGCTGGCGGCGCTGGAGCGCCGCGAGGACGGGCAAGCTCAGGACTCCCACGATGCTGCAACAGCACGCAAACAGGCTGTTGCCGAAGTGTTCGCAGAACTGCAAGGGTTTCACGCACGCCGCGATTCCAAGCCGCAATAGGAGCGAAGAGGGCGTCGTGCCCGTTCCCCCGCATATCCGCCTCGCAAGCACTATCGCCGCGCGCGAAACTGTCGGCCCGCTGCGCTGTCCAACGCGCCAAATGACGCGTAACAGGCGGTCTGTCGGGTGCAACAACGCCCAGGAAATCTCCCATGAGCGCCGCGCGTTCGAACATAATGCTTGAGCGCTTCAGCTCGCGCGCTGATGCGGATTTCGCCAACCGCGTGTTGCCAGCGATGCGCAAGCAGTCTGGCGGGCATGACGGGAACAAGAGAGGAAAAACGAGATGTATGGCACCAGGCGCGGCGCGGCGACATCGGATGCGCTGGTACTGTTCGGCGTTACCGGCGATCTCGCGCACAAGAAGATCTTCCCGGCGCTGTATGCGATGGCGAAGCGGGGCGCCCTCGACATCCCGGTGGTCGGCGTCGCCACCTCGAAGTGGAGTCTGGCGCAGCTGCGCAAACGGGTAAGGGACAGCATCAAAACATCCGGCAGGATCGATGACCAGCCAGCCCTGCGCCACCTGCTCTCGTTGCTGCGCTATGTCGACGGCAACTACAACGACCTGGGTACCTTCAGAGCGTTGAAGAAGGCGCTGGGTGCTGCGCGGCGCCCGGCGCACTACCTCGCCATCCCGCCGGTACTCTTCGCCACGGTCATCAAGGGGCTCGGCGCCGCCGGCCTGGCCGATCACGCGCGCGTCATCGTCGAAAAACCGTTCGGACGCGACCTGGCCTCCGCGCGCGAACTCAATCGCATCGCCCGGTCAGTGTTTCCGCAAGATTCGATCTTTCGCATCGATCACTTCCTCGCGAAGGAAGCGATCATGAATATCCTTTATTTCCGCTTCGCCAATTCGTTCCTGGAGCCGATCTGGAACCGCAACTACGTGGCCAGCGTTCAGATTACCCTGTCCGAGAATTTCGGCGTCGAAGGCCGCGGCGCGTTCTACGAAACCGCCGGCTGTCTGCGCGACGTCATCCAGAATCATCTGTTTCAGATTGTCGCGCTGCTGGCGATGGAGCCACCGACCTACAGGGGCTTTGACGCGGTGCACGGCGAGACAGCCGATGTGTTCCAGGCCATGCGCCCGTTGCAGCCCGGCGACCTGGTGCGCGGCCAGTACGCCGGTTACCGCAAGGAGCCGGGCGTGGCGAAGAAATCCGATGTCGAAACTTTCTGCGCCGTGCGGCTCTATATCGACTCGTGGCGCTGGGAGGGGGTGCCGTGGTACCTGCGCTCCGGCAAGTGTCTGGCGGGGACCGCAGCCGAGGTGATCGTCCAGCTGAAGCCGCCGCCGCAGCGCTTGTTCGCTGACTCGGCGCCTGCGGCCGGGCCGGCCAACTATTTGCGCTTTCGGCTTTCCCCCAATTCCGCCGTCGCGCTCGCTGCCCGCGTCAAGCGCGCGGGCAAGCAGTTCGTAGGCGAGCAGCGCGAGCTCTACCTGGTCGACGAGCGGCCGGGAGAGGAAGCGCCGTACGCGCGGCTGCTGGGCGACGCCATGGCCGGCAATGGCACACTGTTCACCCGCGAAGACGCTGTCGAGGCGGCCTGGGCGGTGGTCGATCCGGTGCTAAGGAAGCATCCCCGGGCCAAGCCGTACAAGCGCGGCAGTTGGGGGCCGAAACAAGCGGACGCACTGATCGCAGCAGACGGCTGCTGGCACAACCCCATACCGGAACGGACGAAAGCACGTTAGCAGGCTGTTGAACAACGCTTCCCCGACACGAAAGTGCGCCGCGTGATGACAGTCTCCCAGAGGGAAGCGTTTTTCAACAGCCCTGACTTGGGGGATCTAAAAGCGGGCGTCGCCCCCTTTTTCAACACCCTGTTTGGGCCGTCAACGTGAAACGGGAGACGCAATGAATGCGACACAGCAACTGCACGATCTGGGCCAAAGCCTCTGGCTGGACAACATTACGCGCGCGCTGCTGACCAGCGGCACGCTTGGACGCTACATCCGGGAATTGGCGGTGACCGGGCTCACTTCCAATCCGACGATTTTCGATCATGCCATCAAAGATGGTGGTTTCTACGATGCCGCGATCCGCAAGAAGACGCTCGCTGGCGAGTCGGGCGAGTCCTTGTTCTTCGAACTGGCGTTGGAGGATCTGACTCAGGCCGCCGATCTTTTCCGGCCGATTCACGACGCCACCGGCGGTGTCGACGGCTGGGTGTCGCTGGAGGTATCGCCCTTGCTCGCGCACGACACCGACGGCACCATAAGGGCGGCAGCGCGACTGCATGCGCGCGCGCAACGCCCCAATCTGTTCATCAAGATCCCGGGTACCGGCGCGGGCATCGCGGCGATCGAGGAGACGATTTTCGCGGGCGTGCCGGTCAACGTCACGCTGCTGTTCTCGCGCGAGCACTACATTGCGGCGGCCGAAGCGTATATGCGCGGCATTGAACGGCGCATCGCCGCCGGTTTGGATCCGAGGGTCGCTTCCGTGGCATCGATATTCGTCAGCCGCTGGGACGTGGCGGTCAAGGACAAGGTTTCAGCCGGGTTTCGCAACCGCCTGGGCATTGCCATCGCCATGCGCACGTACAAAGCTTACCGCGATCTGCTGGCATCGAAGCGCTGGCAGAAGCTGGCCGCTACCGGCGCGCGGCCGCAACGCTTGCTCTGGGCCAGCACCGGCGCCAAAGATCCCGCGGCCGCGGACACCCTTTACCTTGAAGCGCTCGCCGCTCCGGATACCATCAACACCATACCCGAGAAGACCTTGCTCGCCTTCGCCGAGCACGGCAGGGTGGACAGGGTATTGCCGGCCGATGAAGGTTATGCCGAAGCTGTGCTCGCGGAATTCACCCGCGAGGGCGTCGACGATGAAGCGCTAGCCGCCGACCTCCAGCGCGAAGGCACCGCAGCCTTCGCCAAATCATGGAATGACCTGATCTACCGCATCGCCGAGAAAAGCGAAGCGCTGACGCAGGCCAGGCCGGGATGAGCAGCGCTGCTTTGACCGAGGACCGCGGCCTGCGCGGGCGCGTAACCGCGCCGCCGCGTCGTGAGCGGTCAAATGTCTGGCCAAGGGGTGTGGTGGGTCGCTGGCGCTCAGTCGGGCATTCTCATATCGACGACGACACACAAATCGTCCCCGAACCGAACCGCGCCCAGCCTTGACATCAGGTCTTGCTCCTGTTCCGACGAGTTCAGGCGCAGAAGGCAAACCGCTTGGCGTTTGCCGGCACCGACCATGGGCAGAACATCCAGCCGGGACAGCGGTCCGAATCCTGTGCAAAGCGTGCGCAGCACAGACTCCACGCTTCCGATGTCGTCGCAATGTGAAAAGTCTTTTAACGCTTTGTTCATGGCGCTTCCTCCTCCAATTGTGGCAAGACACCCTGCGCTGGTTCAAGGTGCCGCAAGGTGCGGTCAACATTGCAGCGGTCGGCTGCGCGCGACGCCCGCTTCGTCCCCGGCCAGGCCGCCCAATCTGTCGGGTTTATTTTCGGCCTGCGGCAGCCGATCGTCTGTGCACTACCCAACATAAGCGGCGCCGATTTGCGCGCAGCGACCAGTTGACAGGAAAGCCATGCCGCGAGTGCAGGGCCTGCTCGTCGGGGAGGAGCCCGTCACTGTATTTGCGGCGCCGGTTCCGGATGCACCGCGAAGACGAATCTATGTGCGCTGGCGTACGGACGGCGCCGGCGGGAGGGAGATAATTAGCGCGAAGACGGAGGGCGTGGGAATCGGTGTTGTGCCCGCGACCGCTTATTGATCGACGGCAAGGAGTGCGCTATGGACCGGAACCGCATGGAAAAAAACTGGAAACGATTCAAAGACAGCGCCGATGAGCCGCCGTCGGACGAATTTACCATGGACGACCAGTTAGTCAACAGTATCCGGGAAACCTACGGAAATGCCGACGACGAAACCGAATGCCAGCTCGCCGACTGGCAGGCGCGCCTGAGGTAAATGCGACGCAAGCGTGAGCAGCCACTGCGGAGGGTTCAGACATGCCATTGATTGCGGGCTGCAAGCTTCGCGTCGACGAAAAGGCTACGACAGTGGCCTACTCGCTGGAACAAGCCCGCCGCCTTGCGATTCCCTACATCAACAACCGGCAGGCGATCAAACTTGAGATCTGCGTTACATCGCGGCCGACCCAGGTATGGGCTTACGACTACGGTACCAGCGAGTGGGTTTTGCAGAAATAACGCGTCGCAAATAACGACGATCACCGCTGTTGTTCATGTGGCAACCAGCGGCCGGAAGCAAGCTGAAAATCGCCGCGGTCAGCTACGAAGGGCGCGAAACCGGCTTCGTTCGGATTGCAGAATGATGAAGGCATGTTCGATGAAGTCAGCTAACCCGCGCGTTCTGACGATCAACGGCGGTTCTTCGAGCTTGCTGGTCCAGCGCATGGTGCCGGTTGCACACCGCGGTCTGCGCCATTTGCGTAATCAACGCCTGCGTGTAACGCGGCGCCAAATGCTGCAAATTACCGCCTGTTGCGAATTCTCTTTTCAGAACACTCGCCCTGAGCCGGCAGCCGTTGCCAGCGCTTTGCACCACCGCACGGCTCGGGGTGCTTTCCCCGCCCATGATTTACGAGCAAAACCGATGCGGCAGTTGCCGCGTCGATAGAGGTGTTGTTTCATTGTCAACTACTTGAAGGGGGTAACAAAATGAAGTTTGCGGGAATATTGGCAGTATTTGCGTCGCTGATGCTTTCGATCGGGAACGCCATGGCGGTTCCGTCAGGCAAGACAGTGGAGTTTTCCAGCCCCATGGGCAAAGTGACGTTTGACGGCAAGGCACATGCGGACAAGGGCTTTAAATGCGCAGATTGCCACACCAAGCCCAAGCTGTTCGAAATGAAAAAAGGCGGCGACAAGATGACCATGGCCGCGATGAACGAAGGCAAGTTCTGCGGTACCTGCCATGACGGCAAGAAGGCGTTTAGCGTCAAGGCTCCGGCCGATTGCGTGAAATGCCATAAGAAAGGGGACGCAGGCGCAAAGGCCGAAGCGAAGGATGAATCCCCGGGAGAATATGTCGATGACGCCGTCATCACGGCCAAAGTGAAGGTAGCGGTGCTGGAAGAACCTTCGCTCAAGTCGGCCGAAATCAACGTCGAAACCGCCAAGGGCGTGGTTCAGTTGACCGGCTTCGTCAGGTCGCGCGCCGATATCAACAAGGCCGTGAATGTGGCCAAGGGCGTCAAGGGCGTGAAGTCGGTCAAGAACGACATGATCCTCAAAGGGACGCAGTAAAGCGGCTGGGCTTGCCAGTCGCTACCCGGAGGCGAGACAGGGAGGTCAGGGGCCATTTCGTCAATTCTGAACAGGCTGGAAAGTCGCTACGGGCGCTCTTCTCCGGCCGGATTGCAGGTTTCGTTAGCGATAATGTTCGGTTGAGCACAGACAGCGCTGACGCCTGTTTGTTAGGCTGACTTTTTCTTCAGAAGGGAGCCATCGTGCAATCTGCCATCGATCGCGGTCCGGCAAGTACCGGACGAACGATAATTCCCTCCTTGACCTTGTCGGCGTGTGCAGTCGGCGCTCTGCTGGTCGCAGGCATGGCCGCGGCCGCAGGCGGCAAACTGTCGGAGGCCCAGGCGCGCTACCAGCAGGAGCGTGCTGCCTGCATCAGCGGCCAGTCGCAGCAGGATCGCGCGACCTGCTTGCGGGAGGCCGGCGCTGCACTGCAAGAGGCCAAGCGCGGGCGCATCGGCGACGGGCAGGGCTCCTACGAACAGAATCGGCTGCTCCGCTGCGACCGCGTTGCGGCGGGAGACCGCGAGGACTGCCTGCGCCGGATGCACGGCGAGGGGACCGTCAGCGGTAGCGTGGACGGCGGCGGCATCTACAGGGAGCTGCACACGACGGTGCCGGCGCAGTAGGGTACTTGCCGGCGCCGGTGACCGGCCCGGCCAATTATCTTCGCTTTTGGCTATCCCCCAAGTTCCGCCGCCGCCGGGGCGCCGATGTAGAAGCCGATGCGCGACGGCGACTTATGTGTCTTACCGCACAGACCGCCACAGTCAGCAAACGGATGCTGGTGCGGTTAGAAGGATTATGGCCATTGTTGTGAAAAGTGCCTTCCCGCCCCGCCCCGAAATGGCATCGTCTACGGATGCGCCAACTGATCGCGCGCTCAAAGCGCTGCGGGTATCCGAAAGCCGCTACCGCCGGCTATTCGAAACCGCTCGAGACGGCATTCTGCTGCTTAACGCTGACACGGCCCAGATCGAGGACGTCAACCCCTACTTGATCGAGTTGCTCGGCTACTCGCACGCCGAGTTCCTGGGGAAAAAACTATGGGAAGTGGGCCCGTTTTCGGACAGGGCCGAGAGCAAGGAAATGTTCGCGGAGCTGCAAGCGAAGGGGTATATCCGATACGAAGATCTTCCGCTGAAAACCAAAGCAGGAGCGATAGTCCCGGTTGAATTCGTCAGCAATACTTACGATTGTGAAGGCATCAAGATAATTCAGTGCAACATCCGTAACATCACCGAGCGCAAGCAGATGGAAAACCAGGTGCGCTACATGGCGTTCCATGACGCGCTTACCAAACTGCCTAACCGCCGACTGCTCAGCGACCGTCTGAGCCAGGCCATGGCTGCCAGTAAGCGCAGTGGCTGCTATGGCGTAATGATGTTCCTTGATCTGGACAATTTCAAGCTGGTTAACGACGCGCATGGGCATGCGGTTGGCGATTTGCTGCTGATTGAGGCGGCGGATAGATTGAAAAGTTGTGTGCGCGAGATGGACACCGTGGCGCGCTTCGGCGGCGATGAGTTTGTGGTGATGATTGGTGATCTGGATACGGATAAAGCCGAGTCGAGATCACAAGCCGAGATCGTGGCCAGGAAAATCCGCGCCGCGCTGGCTATGCCTTATGTGCTTAAAATACAGCACGAGGGAAAAGCGGAAACAACCGTCGAGCATCAGTGCACGGTGAGCATCGGCGTGGCGTTATTTAGCAAGCATGAAGCCAGCCAGGACAATATCCTCAAGTGGGCAGATACTGCAATGTATCGAGCCAAAGAGGCGGGGTGCAATTTGATCCGGGTTTATAATTCGGCAGCTTGAGTGACCGATCATGCCGCTGGCAGATGCTTGCGGTGGCGCCAAAAAAGGCCCATCAGCGGTTTGACGCTGGTTCCGTGGACAAGAATGGAAAGCGCTACCGCGATCAGCGTCAATTGGATAAGCTCCAGGGCCAGGCCTTCGGGGAGACCGTGCTGGATGGCATACATCAGGTAGTACAACGAACCTATGCCGCGTACCCCGAACCAGCCCACCATGCCGCGTATCGGCCACGAAGTGCGGGTGCCCAGCAGTCCAGCGAGGGCGCTCGCCGGGCGGGCCACCATGAACAAGAACAGCGCGAGCCCCACCGCCCGCCAGCTCCAGGAATCGAGAAACAGCGTGCCGCCGATCAGCAGGATGAGCACCATTTCCGAGAGCCGCTCGAGATGCTCCTTGAATATCAGCGATCGTCCGCTGACGGTCCGGGTTGGTTTGCTTTCAGGGCTTGCGCCTGCAGCCTCGTCTTGGATTGGGTCGGTTTGCGGCCGATCCGGATTGTCCTGAGCGGCGGCGGCGAGTTTGACTTCGGTCTGGCGCAGCGCGACGGCTGCGAAAAACACCGCCAGAAATCCCCACGCATCGACCAGTACGCAGAAGCCGTAAACCACGCCGATCAGGCCCAGTCCGAGGAAATCGTCCATGAGCTTGTGCTCGGGTGGCTCGCCGCGCAGTTTCCATCCCAGACGGGCCAGTGCCGCGCCACAAATAACGCCGATGGCGATTCCGGCCAGCGTGGCCCACAGCACGTCGACCAGCGCCCAGCGCAGGCCGAATTCACCGAGCTCATGCAGTCCGAGCAATCCCATGCCCAGCATCACAAACGGGAAAGCGCTGCCGTCATTCATGCCCGCCTCGCAGGTCAGGATGAAGCGGAGCTGGTCGCGGTCACCGGGATGCCGGATCTGGACATCGGTCGCCAGCACCGGATCGGTGGGTGCCAGGATCGCGCCCAGCAGGACGCCCGCGCCCAGCGGCAGACCGAGTAGAAAATAGGCGAAGGCGGCGACCAGGCCGACGCTGACCGCCATCGATACCGATGCCAGCAGAATCGGCGTGCGCCAGCGCGCGAAGCTTACCGGTACGGGCATTTTGACCCCGGCGGCAAACAGCGAAATCAGCACAGCCACTTCGGTCAGCACTTCCAGCAGCGCCGATTGCTTGAGCGGATTGAAGTGAAATGCATTGAGCACCGTAGGTCCGACCAGCAGCCCCACCGCCAGATAGATAATGGCTGGCGTGACCGGCAGGCGCTTGAGCATCGAAGCAGTCAAACCCCGGGCGAGCAACAGGCCGCCCAGGAGCAGAAACCATTGTGCGTTAGTCATTGTTCTGTTGGCTGGGTGCGGCGACGATCCTCACCTCGACCATGTGTTCCTGGAGGTCGTCGGCCAGGGGAATTGTTTTATCGGGCTGCTCAACATCATCGAGCGTTACCGACATCTCGCCCGTTGCGGCGTGCGTTTGCACAACGGTGATGTGGTAGACCGTTTCCCGATAGCGGTAATGCAGCTTGAACGTTTCCCAGTCGGCCGGAAGGCAGGGCGCAAAGCGCAGCTTGTCGACTTCGAGCTTCAAGCCCAGCAGCGATTCCAGGATCAGCCGGTACATCCAGCCGGCGGATCCCGTGTACCAGGTCCAGCCGCCGCGGCCGATGTGCGGCGCAACCGCATAGACGTCGGCCGCGACTACATAGGGCTCCACTTTGTAAGTGGCGACGGCCGCCGCGGAATTCGCATGCTTGACTGGATTGACCAGGTCGAACAGCTCCCATGCGCGCCGGCGGTCGCCCATGGCGGCGAACGCCATCACCGTCCAGATCGCCGCGTGCGTGTATTGGCCGCCGTTTTCGCGCACGCCCGGCACGTAGCCCTTTATATAGCCCGGGTTCAACGCCGATTTGTCGAACGGAGGATCGAGGAGCTGGATCAGCGCGTGGTCGCGGCGCACCAGGCGCCGGTCCACCGCCGCCATCGCCGCGCGTGAGCGCCCGGGATCCCCCGCGCCGGAGAGCACGGCCCAGCTTTGCGCAATGGCATCGATCTGGCATTCGGCGTTGCGCGCCGATCCCAGCGGCGTGCCGTCGTCGAAGTAGGCGCGACGGTACCAGTCGCCATCCCAGCCGTCGCGCTCGATGTTCTGGCGCAGTTGTGCCGCCTCTCGCTGGCAGCGCTCGGCGAAGGCGCTGTCGCCGCGCATGCGCGCCAGCCCGGTGAATCGCATCAGCACGTCATACAGGAAGAAACCCAGCCATACGCTTTCGCCTTTGCCGTGTACGCCAACCATGTTCATGCCGTCGTTCCAGTCACCGGAGCCGATGAGCGGCAGGCCGCGCTCGCCGAAGCGTAGACCTCTCAGGAGGGCGCGCACGCAGTGCTGATACAGGCTGGCGGATTCGTTCGAGCGACCGGGGACGTCGAAATACGAATCCTCTTCCGCGGTCACCTCCCGGCCGTCGAGGAAGGGTACGGCTTCGTCCAGCACCCCGGTGTCGCCGGTGGCGAAGACGTAGCGGCACAGCGCCAGCGGCAGCCACAGGTAGTCGTCGGAGCAGTGCGTACGCACGCCGCGATCAGATCCGGGATGCCACCAATGCTGGACATCGCCTTCGCCGAACTGATGGGCCGCGCAGCGCAGCAGGTGCTCGCGCACGAGTGCGGGCTCGGCATGGATGAGCGCCATCACGTCCTGCAACTGATCGCGGAAACCGAACGCGCCGCCTGATTGGTAGTAGCCGCTGCGCGCCCACAGACGGCAGGCCAGAGTTTGATATACCAGCCAGCCGTTGGTCAGCACGTTGAGGGACTGATCGGGTGTTTCCACCTGTACTGCGCCGAGCGTGCTGTTCCAGTATTCGCGTACCGCTTCCAGCGCATTGCGCGCAGCAGTGGGTCCGCGGAAGCGGCGCACCAGCTTGCTCGCGTCGTCGGCACCCCTTCGTCCCGCTACGCCGAGCCTGAAGATGAACTCACGCTCTTCCCCGTCGGCCAACTCGAACGCAAGCTGGATTGCCGCGCATGGATCCAGGGCGGCGCCGACCTGGTTGGAAAGCTGCGACCGGGTCATGGCCGCCGGATGCGCAAGCGTGCCGTTGCGTCCGATGAACTCGGCGCGGTCGCCGCTGAAGGTCCGGGTCATATCGTCGACGTCGAAAAACGCAATCCGATCGGCGAACTCGGTGTTGTAGGCGTTGCGCGCATAGAGCGCGCCGCTCGCCATGTCGATTTCGGTAATCACGTGCATGGCCGATTTCGGCCGCAGGTCGCCCAGCACCCACTCCACGTAGCCGGTCGCGGAGAGCCGGCGCGCACGGCCCGACTCGTTGCGCAATTTCAGTACCGAGAACTTGACCGCGGCGTCCAGGGCCACGTAAACCGTAAGCTCCGAACTGATGCCGTCCTCCGTGTGCTCGAAGCTGCTGTAACCGAAGCCGTGCCGGCTGACGTAGGGTGCGGCACCGCGGCAGGGCAATGGCGTAGGCGACCAGAAGTGCCCGCTTTCTTCGTCACGCAGGTAAAAGGCCTCGCCGCCCGCATCGCTCACCGGATCATTGCCCCAGGGGGTCAGGCGGAACTCATGTGCGTTCTCGCTCCAGGTGTAGGCCATGCCGTTTTCGGAAACGACGGTGCCAAAGTGCGGATTCGCGAGCACATTCACCCACGGGGCCGGCGTCACGTTCGCGTGGGTAGTGGTGATGACGTACTCGCGCCCGTCGGGGGTGAAGCCGCCGAGCCCGTTGTAGAACAGCAGATCGCGGCGCGCGGACGTGGCCGTCGCCGGGAGATCGGGACGGTAGGGTCTGGTTGGCGCAAAGCGCGGGACTCGCCTGTCGGAAAAGCCGCGACGACCAATCTGATCCGCCCGTGAGGTCCGCCTTTCGGTAAACCCGCGACGATTGATCTGATCCGCCAGCGCTCCGCGCCGGTCGCTGATGATGGCGCGCGCGACCGATTGGACCAGGATGCGATCTTCATCCGATATCTGTTCCGCCGGTCGCACGAAGATTCCGCCAGGCCGGTCTATCACATGCGCTTCGACGCCCGCGGCGATCAGTCCCATGATTTGGTCCTGCAGCAGCTGCCGGTACCCGGCGCGATCTTCGTTCCAGATCACCAGGTCCACGGCGAGCCCCTTCAGGCGCCAGTAAGCGTGGGCCTGCACCAGCTGGCGCAGCAGATCGATATTCGCCAGGTCGCCGATCTGCAGCAGCACGATCGGCAAATCGCCGGAGATGGCATAGCCCCATAAGCCGGATTGTCCGCGACGGTTCTTGCCGAGAACGCCCACCTCCGCGCGCATGCTCGAATTGGCGTAGATAACGGAGCTCGCAAGGCGCCCATACAGTTGCGCGTCCGCCTCGCTCGCATTGATCTGCCGCAGGACTACCTGGCTATGGGTCCACGCCAGCTCGAAAACGCGATCCGCAAGCTGCCGATCCTGGTATTTCCCGGCCAGGTTCAAGGCTGCTTCGCGGCTGGCGCCGATGCCGGAAACCATGTCTATCGTTGCCGTTTGTTCCGGCTCGAGGGTAATTCGATAGCGGATCGCGACGATCGGATCCAGCACCGAGCCGGCGCTGCCCGAGAGCGCGGCGGAATCCTCCAGCGCCTGCGGCGCGGCAACGGAGCGCCCGCGGCCGATGAAGCGAGCGCGGTCCGTTTCGTACGAAATCTCTCCGACCGTTGCCCCGCGCACGGCCATCAGGTGAAACATCCACGGCTCCTGCTCATCGAGCGAGCGCGGCCGGCGCGTGCACAGGATCGCCTGCCGCTCGCGCATGATCTCGGTCTGAACGAAAAGATTGCTGAACGCCGGATGCAATGCGTCCGCGGCGGGTGCGGCGAGAACCACTTCAGCGTAACTCGTGACCTCGATCGTGCGGCGGGTCCGCGCGCAGTTGGTGATGCGCACCCGGCGCAGTTCGATGTCGTCTTCCGGCGAAACAACGATCTCGGTATGCGTATCGTAATCGAGGTCGCGGCGGCGAAATTCCGCCCGTCCCTCGGAGAAAATCGCTTCGTATTTTTCCGCTCGTCTGAGCGTCGGCTGATGCGTATTCGACCAGTACTCCCCGCTTTTCAAGTCACGGATGTAGCAAAACGCGCCCCAGTTGTCACGAGTCGTGTCTTCGCGCCAGCGGGTAAGGGCGAGGTCTTTCCAGCGGCTGTAGCCGCCGCCGGCGTTGGTGACCATCACGTGGTATCTGCCGTTCGACAATAACTGCACCTCCGGTATCGGCGTGTCCGGGCTGCTGAGGACGCGCACCGGCATTTCCGGTTCGTTGGCAGTCGCACGAATGGCGGAGAAGTCGGCGGTATGCAGCTGAAACGCTCCGGCCTTGGGCACCCGCTCCTGCAGCAGCAAGGTGGTCGCCTGAAACATCGGGTCCGACTCGAAGCGCTTTTGCATCGGACGGTCCAGGATCAGATACGCCAGAGACAGGATAATCATGCCCTGGTGATGCGCCATGAACGACCGGATCACGGCGCTAGCCTTCCCGCGTGGCAGGCGTGACGCGGTGTAGTCGACCGCCTCATAAAAGCCGAATGCTCCTGCCAGTCCTTCAGTGGCGAGCCGTTGCAGATTCAGGCACGCGCGCTCAGGCGCAACCATCAGCGCGAGTGCCGAGGCATACGGCGCAATCACCAGATCCTCGGTCAAACCGCGCTTGAGTCCCAGGCCGGGTACGCCGAACGCGCGATATTGGTAATTAAGAGAGGCATCGACCGTGTTGTAGCCGCATTCCGACATGCCCCACGCCACGCCGCGCTGTTTGCCATAGGCGATCTGTCGCTCCACCGCCGCCTGGTAGGTCTGGTCGAGCAGCGTGTTTTCGTACGTCGGCATCACCAGCAGCGGCATCAGGTACTCGAACATCGAACCGCTCCAGGACAGGAGCGTCGGCTCGCCACCGGCGGTGGTGAGCAGCCGCCCCAGGGCGAACCAGCTTTCCTGTGGCAGTTGTCCTTGCGCGATCGCCACGAAACTGGAAAATCGCGCCTCCGACGCCAGCAAATCGTAGTAACTCGCGTCCTGGCGGCGCTCGCCGACGTTGTAGCCGATAGCGAGCAGATGACGCTCCTTGTCGTAGAGGAAGTCGTACTCCATCGGGGCCAGCTCGCCCGCTTGCAGTGCCAGACGTTCGATCGCCGCAATCCGTTGTTGCGCTCCGCGGCTTGCGGCGGCGACATGCAGCCGCAACGCATGCAGCCACTCGCGCTCCGCGGGCGTTGCTGCAGAGGCCAGGTGCTGTTCGATTGCCGCCAACCACTGCACCTTCATGGTTGCCAGTTCGCGCAGTGTCGGGATCTCGGTGGTTTCGAGCAGGTTGCCCAATGTGACTGATGCAGCCGGCAGCGCCAGCCACGGGGCGAGCAAGTCCAGTTCATCGAGTGCGCTCCTGCATTGCCGGGTCAGCGCCTGCATCCACCACTGCGGGTTGCCCTGGGGCGCGGCAGCGGGGGCGCCTTGTTGCTTGGCCTGGCTGGCCAGGCTGGCGGCCACTTCGGCA
>JGI1356J14229_10001002_pt1 | contig 24586 bp, 23 predicted proteins | sample Subgrocontami58m_FD_14229 | JGI IMG/M metagenome (IMG submission 14229) | reverse complement strand
CCCGGTCGCGCCGCCCCCGGGCAACGTGAAGCAGGCGGCGCCCCGCGTCGCGGACCTGCGGGGCAAGGTCATCGGCGTGCGGAGCTATTGGCCCAATTTTCAGGTCTTCGTGGAGCGCATCCAGGAGCGCCTGCGCTCGGAGACGAAGGTCGGCGACGTGCGCATCATCTCCGTGGAGGATGAGCGGGCCGACAGGATGCATACGCAGACCCGCACGTCCGCCACGGCCATGCCTAGCAGCGTGGACGCCCTGTCGCCCCAGAAGTACGCCGCCTTCGCCCAGGGCATAGATACCGCCATCTCCGGGCTGGCCGCCTGAGGCTCCTGCACGGCGTGGTGTATCCACGACGCGGTCTCACTCGAGGAGAAAGGCGTGCCTACCCTCATTCTGGTGACCTCCGAGTTCGTCACGCTGGCGCAGGCGTGCCTCAAGGCCAAGGGCTACGCCCACCTGCCGATGGTGGTGCTGCCTCACCCGTTCGAGACGCTGCCCAGGGATGAAGTGCGGCGCATCGCGGACGAGCGTTTCGAGGAAATCGTCCAGAAGATGACCATGCCGGTGAAGCAACCCGCTCCGGCGAAGCCCTAGCCGACGTCCGCGAAGCAGGAGAGAGATTCGTGGGCCAGTACGTGCTGCAACGCATCGCCCTGCTCCTTCCCGTCCTTATCGGAGTGTCGCTCATTGTCTTCTTCATCCTGCGCGTTGTCCCAGGCGACGTGGCTCGCCGTTATAGCGTCCGTGGCGGGCCAGTTGTCCCGCTGACTTTGTAATGCACAGGTACATTGCGCGACGGGTGCTTCTCATGGTACCGACGCTTCTCATGGTGTCGGTGCTGGTCTTTGCCATCATGCGCATCGTCCCTGGCGATGTGGCGTCCATGCTGGCGGGCGAAGAGGCATCCAGAGAACAGGTCGAAACGCTCAGAGAGCAGTTGGGGTTGACGCGACCCTACTACGTCCAGTACCTCGACTGGATCGGAAACGTCTTGGCGGGCAACTTGGGCACGTCCCTTTTCACGGGGCGTACCGTGCTCAAGGAGGTCGAGCGCGCCCTTCCTATCACCGTCGAGATAGCCGTGCTATCCATGATAGTCTCGACCACGCTCGGCCTAGTGCTGGGGATTGTCTCCGCCGCGCGTCAGAATACAGGGATCGATTACTCCGCCCGTCTCCTCAGCATCAGCGGCCTCGCCGTGCCGGAGTTCCTGCTCGGCACGCTCCTTCTGTTGCTGCCCGCCCTCTGGTTTGGATGGATACCAAAGGCCACGTACGTCCCCATTTACGTGGACCCTGGGGTCAACCTGGCCCAATTCGCCCTTCCCTGCGTGGCCCTCGGGACGTACTTGGCCGCCTTTAATGCGCGCATCATGCGGTCGTCCCTCCTGGAGGTTATGCGCCAGGACTACATGAGGACGGCGATGGCCAAGGGGCTGCGGGAGACCATCGTCATAATGCGTCACGGCATCAAGAACGCCCTGCTGCCCGTATTCACGCTGGTTGGGTACCAGTTCAGCCACCTCATCGGCGGCACCCTCATCATCGAGACCGTCTTCAACCTGCCCGGAATGGCGAAGCTCACCGTGGACGCCCTGCTTCATCGGGACTTCATCACCGTCCAGTCCACCATCCTCTTGTTCGCCGTTGCCACAACGGTCCTCAATCTGGTTATTGACCTGTTCTATGGATACCTTGATCCCCGCATCCGGTTCACCTAAAAGGCGGCCTGCTCCGGCGATAGACACAGCATTCAGGTAGCGAAAAGCGAGCACAAAAAGGAGGAAACAATGACGCTAAAACACGGAAAGCTTCTAATGGCAATAGCTACGGCAGTGTTCCTGGTGACCAGCGCGTGCGCCCCTGCGGCTGCGCCGGCACCCGCGTCTGCCCCAACGCCCGCGCCAACCAAGGCTCCAGCGCCCGCACCAGCCGCAACGCCCGCCCCACCCGCCGGTCCTCGGCCGGGCGGTTCCATAACCGTCGCCATACATACGACTCCTCCGTCGCTCGACATTAACGGGGCTCGGAGCGGTATCACGATGAACGTGATCGGGCCCACGATGAACGGTCTGCTGCGCTTCGATGAGAACCTGGAGATCATCAACGACGCGGTGGAGTCATGGAAACAGGTGGATGACAAGACCTACACCTTCACCCTCCGTAAGGGAGTGCGTTTCCACGACATAGCGCCGGTAAGCGGTCGGGAAGTGACGTCAGCCGACGTCGAGGCCACCGTGCTCAGGTCTAAGGGCGCAGCGCCTTACAACAAGTTCACGGCCCCCCATAGTCTGGCCAAAGAAACCTGGTCCCCTGTCAAGTCCATGGAGCTGATAGATGACCGGACCATAAAATTCCATCTGTCCGAGCCGTCCGCTTCCTTCCTGAATATGGTGGCTGACCCGGCCTCCGTCATCTATCCAAAGGAAGGCTACGACGGCAAATACGACGTACGCCAGAAAGTCATTGGGTCCGGCCCCTTCATGGTGACGAACGCCCAGCCCGAGGTCAGCTTCACCATGGAGAAGAACCCCAAGTACTTTGAAGCGGGGAAGCCGTACCTCGACAAGATTACGGCGGTCGTCATCAAGGACCCATCCGCGCGGCGCGCTGCCTTCGCGGCCAAACAAGTGGACATCATCAGCAGCGGCGACAAGGATCTGAAGGACCAGGCGCTTCGGGACGTTCCCACGGCCCATGTGGTGAAGACTCCCGCGGTCACGCGCCTCATTGCTATAGAGCCAAAGGGCCCTCTGGCCAACTATAAGGTGCGGCGCGCCATTTTCAAGGCCCTGGGCCCTGAGGAGATGCTCCAGCTCGTCGCCGGCGGCGATGGGCGCCTCACCATGGCCGGGGTGGTGGGCAAGTGGAGCCTTCCCGAACAGGAACTGAAGCAACTCTTTGGCCCCGACATTGCGGAGTCCAAGCGCCTCCTGCAGGAGGCCGGGTATGCGGACGGGTTCAACGTGACCATCCGCGCCACAGACCGACAGCAACCCTCCGTGGAGATTGCCCAGGTCGCGGTCAACCAGCTTGCCAAGGTCAATATCAAGGCCAAGGTTGAGGTACTCGAGTTCGCCACGTTCCTGGACGAGCGGTCGAAGGGGAACTACGAGATGCTCTCCCACGCCTGGTCATGGAGCCTTGACCCGGATGCCCGCATTGCGGGCGTCTATCTCCCCGGCGGGTCCTGGGCCAGCCCGGAGATGCCCGAGATCGTGGACCTGATCAAGAAACAGCGGCAGGAGCTTGATCTGGCAAAACGGATTGAACTCGTCCATAAGATCCAGCGTGTCAACGTGGAGAAGTACCTCTTCAACTTCAACGTCTTGCAGACCTATGACTTCGATATTCTGCAGGGACATGTGCAGGGCTGGGCGCGCCCGCAGGAGTATTTCGTGCGCTTTGCGGACCAGACCTGGCTTAAGAAGTAGGTCATAATCGACACACCCGCCCCCATAGGACGGCCCGGAACCGGGCCGTCCTATGGGGGCGGGACTGGACTCATGCCACAAAGGCCCGTGCGTCGTGGATTAACATAGCGCACCTGTGGTGCTAGCTTTTGCGCTGTCCGCTTCCCTATCTCAGGATTCGCCTGTCGCGTGCATGCCCGCAGAACGTCGTGGAGGTTGGTCGTGAAAATAGAGATTGTGGTTCCATCGGCTCCAGACGGCAACCGAACGCGGCCATTGTCTGCGCGTGTCAACAGCCTCAGTGGCAAAGTCGTTGGGATGTGGTATAACGACTGGAGCAATTACCACGTGTTTCTGAGTCGCGTAAGCCAGCTTTTGACTGAAAAGGGGACGGTGAGCGCTGTCAAGGCGACACCAGGCCTGCCGCGGCGCGGCACTCTCGCGCCTGTTGATGTGGACACGCTTGCCAATCAACTAGACGCGGCTATTGTAGGCCTGGGCGCTTGAGGAGGCTGTACAGCGGCAGTTGTCGTTGCCAGCACTGAACTCGAGCAACGAGGCGTACCCGTAGTGACCGTTGTCACGGAGGAGTTTGAGCCCTTAGCCAAAAGTGTGGCGAAATCCCGAGGTTACCCAGATTTGCCCATGGTGATTGTTCCCCATCCGTTCGAGACGCTTCCACACGAGATGGCGATACGACTTGCGGAAGAGAAGTTCAACGAACTCCAACAAAAGCTGTCCAACCCTGCCACGATGGTCACGCGAGCTAATGAGTAATCCAAAACAGCAGGGCGGCGGGCGTAACGTACAATTCCAGACCTTTCTGATTACCTGAAAAGGGGGCTATATGGAAGGGGCAGAACGGGTGCTTATTGACGATGATTTGGAATCCACCATGGACTACATGGAAAGGAACGGATGGTCTGACGGTCTTCCCATTGTTCCACCAACGGTTCCGCGCGTAACGCGCATGATCGAGACCATGCGGCGCGACCCCGGCGAAGTCGTGGCCGTTCATGCGCCTCGAAACGGAGAGGCGACCATCGAGAGGATCGCTGCGAACGCAGTGATGGCCGGATGCCGGCCGGAGTTTTTCCCCGTGGTCGTGACCGCCGCCGAGGTTATGGGTGACCCGAAATTCCCCCTCCTGGCGATCAATACAACGACCAACCCAGTCGCCATCATGTGTCTCATCAACGGCCCTGTACGCAAAGACTTGAATATCAATTGCAGTTATGGTTTGCTGGGCCCGGGTTGGCGTGCGAATGCGAGCATTGGAAGGGCAATTCGCCTCATTCAACTGAACATCGGAGGAGCGATTCCCGGCCCGGTAAGTAAATCAACTCAGGGTTCGCCCGGCCGCTATGCCATGTGCCTCGGGGAGTACGAAGAAAAAAGCCCCTGGCGTCCATATCACGTGGACCAGGGATTCAAACAGGAGGACAGCACGGTAACCCTGGGCGCTGTAACAGGCACAGTTGCCACTTCGGACACAATGAGCAAAGAGGCAAATGACCTTCTTATCACCCTTTCAGGGGCCTTGCAATGGTCTGGAATCCAGACCATGAGATATGGTGACGGGTACGGATGGCTTCTCTTGAACCCTGACCATGCGGAAATCCTGGGAGTTCGGGGCAAACTTAGCAAGGAGCAGGTCCGGCAAGAACTTGTCAACCGGACAAGCCAGTTTCCCCTGGAACATCTGGCCCCCTGGGAGCGAGAGCACATCCGCAGTGAGGGCCGCGCGCACAATGGTACGACTTCCGTGTTCCCTGGCCCCAGCAATATTCGGGTCGTGGTTGCCGGAGGTCTTGGAGGCTTGCATGCCACCTTTTGCCCTCCGTTTGTCTCATCTTACCCCGTCACACGGAGGATTCCGTGGCCGCCTGGAGCATGATCTAAGAGGAACCTGTATTTGACATCTTCCTTGCCCCTGTTTAAAGATGCGGATTTATGTCATGCTCAATGGGAAGACCGCAGCGCTGGCGGAGCGGAATTGACAACATGACCAACGCCACCACAGCCCCGAGCAACGCCTTGCCGCAGGCCAAAGGGCAATCGCTTTTGTCCGGTCTGCGGCGCTTCGCCGTCCGTTACCCCCTCGGAGTGGTGGGCGCGGTCATGGTCGGCGTCATCCTGCTGGTGGCTATCGCGGGACCGATGGTCGCGGGCAACCCTCTGGAGATGCGCCCCAGGAGCGTCTTCGCGCCGCCCTCGCTGGACTTTCCCTTCGGCACGGACAAGTTCGGGCGGGACATGTTTTCCAGGGTCATGTACGGAGCAGGTATCGCCCTGAAGGTGGCGCTCCTGTCCGTCACGTTTGGGGTTGTTGTGGGCACCATCATGGGTGTCGTGTCCGGCTACTTTCGCGGGGTGACGGACCTCGCCGTCCAGCGCGTGGTTGATGCCCTCATGTCGCTGCCCACGCTGCTGCTCGCCCTGGCCCTGACGGCCAGCCTGGGCATCAACACCAACAACGCCATCATCGCTATTGGAATAGTCCTGGTGCCGCAGGTGGCGAGAGTGGCCCGTTCCAGCACGCTGTCGGCACGGGAGCTCCAGTACGTAGACGCATCCATCGCCGTGGGCGCGGGAAGCCTGCGAGTCCTCGCCATCCACATCCTGCCCAACATCGCCGCGCCCATCATCGTCCTGGCGACGGCAAGCCTAGCGCGGGCCGTCCTCATCGAGGCGTCGCTGAGCTTTCTGGGCTTCGGGACGCCGCCGCCGGACCCCTCATGGGGAGCGGACCTCAGCACGATGGGCCGCCGGTTTTTCCAGGAGGCACCCTGGCTTGTGCTGGCGCCGGGGCTGGCCATCACCGTCACGGTGCTGGGCTTCAACCTGCTGGGCGATGCGCTGCGCGACGTCCTGGACCCGCGGTTGCGGAAGGTGTGAACTCGGCGTTGTGCCCGGGCCTGTGCTCAAGAACCGCTACAGATCACCCACCGCGACGCGCACTTCCCACGTCGCCATCAGCGCCAGATCGCCATACCAGGCGATTTCGACAACTCGTGAGCTGCAGCGCAAGCGCGCGCTTGCGCTGCAGCCAGCCCGATATGGGTAAAGGGCGCTCCTGGCCGATGCATATCAGGCACACTAGCACGCCCTGCGCCAGCGTGGGGTTTCGGTGGGATTGCGGTCCACAGCCAAACATGCCGGGCCTCAAGGAGAGGACGGCTATTCTCCATACTTTGTCTGCACCTTCGTCAGCTCGCCATGCCCAAGGAGCGTATTGAGCGTATTGCGTTGCTCGCGGTCCTCGTCGGTAAACTCACCGCGTCCCGTCCTGCGCAGTCCGCTCAGAAGCCCGCGCGCCACGGGCACCATCTTTGTCAGCAGAAAGGTAGCGAAGATGACCAGCCTGACTCCCGCCTGCTCAAGTTCAAGGGGAGTGGCTTTGAAAGGCGAGACACCTTTGGTCGTCGCGACCTGCCCCGCGATCACGGCAATCGGCTTCGGGACCTCCCGGCAAAAGCGCTCCAGCATCTCTGTCGAGTCGGGATGCATCACCATGACGAGGTCCGCCCCCGCCTCGGCATAGGCGACGGAGCGCTTTAAGCAGTCCTCGCGCCGCGCCGCCGCGCCGTCGAGGCCGGTCCGCCATGCCGCCATGGAGTCGGTGCGCGCGATAATAGCCAGGTCAGGGTCAGTCCGCGCCTCCAGCGCGGCTTTGACGCGCTTGACCATGTCCGGGATGGACACGGGCGCTCCGCGTTTCTTGGCGGCCATGTCCTCGATATGGAGCGCCGCCACGCCAGCCTTCTCGTACTCGTGGACCGTCCGCATGATCTGGAGGGAGGCGCCGTAGCCTTCGTCGGCATCAGCGATGAGTGGAATCTTCACCCGGTCCGCGATGGACGCCGCGCGCGCCGCCATCTCGGTCACAGTCAACAGACCTGCGTCCGGCCACCCGTGGGTGAAGCTCACGTAGCTTCCTGACATGTACACCACGGGGAAGCCTGCCTCTTCGACAAGCTTTGCGTGGCCCGCGTCCGCCACGCCCACCGCTTGGACTATGCCTGATGACGCGATAAGCTTCCTCAACCGACGTCGGCTCTCCACCTTCTCCTCCTTTGTAACTCTCTCTGCCATTCCCCTGGAATGGGGACGTTCCGCGTCACGCGGAGCATGTAAACAGGGAAGCAACCATGTTGCAACACGCATCCGCAATGCCTTAGAGGACGATACGCCCCGTCGTCCCTTGAATCTGGACACGCGTGCTGAAGGGGGCGCTGAGGTCCCCAAGGGTCTCCAGAATCTCCCTTCCGACGGCGCGGTCCGCAAGGACAGGACGGCCTCGCTGACTCCAAGGAAGCCCCTGGCCCAGGTCTATCGGGTGCAGCCGTATCTCCTTGAGCGCCCGACTCCGCCATTCGCAAACGGGAACGACACTCCTCCAGTAGGCGCGGTCCGCGGGAAATCCTTTCGTCTCGTCATTCGTATACGCGGGGTAAAAGTCCGAAGGATGAGCGTCGTAACCCAGATTGAGGCGCTCGTAGGCTTCACGGGGATGCCAGGGGATTCCCTCCAGTTGGAAAAACAGGTTGCCCAGGCTGTAGAAAATGGGCCTCTGGTTGTAGATTTCCACGCCTCGGAGGTAGTGCGGCCCGTGACCTACAAATAGATGAGCGCCTGCGTCAATGCACGCCCGAGCGAACACGCGGACAAAGTCCGCCGGAAGCTGGGGGGTTGCGCCGTCTTCGTGGCTGTGCAGGCTGACTATGACCCAGTCCGCCTGACGTCCGGCGTCCTTCACCCAGTGAATGATGTCGTCCAAGTCCACGGGGCTCGGCTTGCTTGTCGCCTTGACCTCCCGCCCCTGCACGAACCTGCTCCCCAGAAAAACAATCTCCTTGTTGAGTTGTGGGTCCGTCCCGGTCTTCATTCCCAGGCGACGGGCCATCTTCCGCAACGCTTTAAGAGAATCACCGTCAACAACGTATTCCATCGAGTGGCCCAGACAGCTGGCCCCGGGTCTGCCCGGCAGGTCCGGGCCCTGGTCACCCGCCCGGTGATGTTCCGTGAACGTGGCGGTCACCGAGATGAGACCAACGCGTCCTTTGGGAGTTTCGACATACCCCGCGGAGCGCGCTTCCCGGAGGTGCCGCCCCGTCCCGGCGTGGGCGATTCCCGCGCGGTCGAGATGACCGATTGTCTCCATCAATGCGCCTTCCCCATAGTCGAACGAATGGTTGTTCGCGCAGGAGACAAGGTTGATCCCCGCCTGCCTCAGGTCATCCAGACATTCGGGCGGGAAGGCCGTGGAGAAGAGACCCCTGCGCATGGCGGGACGGTGGTCATACCTGTGCGAGACGCCCTCGAGATTGGCGTAGCCCAGGTCCGCCGAATGGAAAATTTCCCAAAGGCTTCGAAAGCGAGGTTCACGGTAACAAGCGAAACGCCGGTGGACAAGCACGTCGCCAGCCAGCGCCATGGTTATGTCGCCAGATTCCGCTTCGTACAGCACGCGGCTCTCCTTTTTCACTCCGTGGGAGTCCATCCCCCCGTGGCCGACGAGCGACGGACCGCTTCCAGCACTCGGTGCAGGTGCACCGCTTCGGCGAACGCGGGGGAGAATGGGCGACCGGTTTCAATGGAGCGGACAAGAGTCCGTGTCAGTTGGGCGACGTTGAAGGGGACATCGGTCTCCTGGAACTCGCGCACCATCACGTGGGAATCCGCCGGCCGGATGTCCACCTCTTCAGCGTCCTCTTTTGTCGCCCCCCGAACGCGGACCGGAGTCCACATGAGCATACCCGGGCAAGAGCCGGTAAGCTTGCCCTTCGTGCCGTACACCTCCAGCCTCCAGCCGCTGCCGTGCCACGCGGTCACGCTGACCTGGACGCATCCCACGGCTCCCCCATGCAGCCGGGCCAGGAAGCCGACGTTGTCCGGTGACGCCACCGGAAGCCGTTCTCCGCTTCCCGCGAGCGTCCATTCCGGGAGCGCCGTGGTGACGTTTCCCAACACATCCGAAACGGCGTCTCCAAGACACCATTCCAGCACATCCGTCGCATGGCCCGCCTGAATGGACAGAGCGCCGCCGCCGCTGTCCGCGCTGGCAATCCAGGAGCGGTGAGGCGCCACGGGCCGTATGTAGTTGGAGACAAAGTGGACCATATTGAACGTAACGATGTTCCCCACGTAGCCCTGGGCGAGGAGGTCCCGAAGAAGCAGAATGCCCGGCGAGTAACGCGACTGAAGGTCCACGCAGCAGTAGCGCCGCGAGCTTGCTCCGGCCTTGTCCAGCGCCGCGGCCTGAGTCGCGTCCAGCGCCAGAGGCCACTCACACAGCACGTGCTTTCCAGCTTCCAGCGCGGCCATGCAGATGGGATAGTGGTCCGGCACGCGCACGGCTATGCTGACCAGATCAATGTCCGGGTCCGCTGCAAGACGGCGATAGTCGCTGTACCAGCGCTCCACGCCAAAATGCCGGGCAGCGGCACGCGCGGTCTCTTCGTGCGCAGTGCAGACCGCCTTCAACTCCGTCTCCGGAAGGGCCTTGAAGACGGGGGCGTGGACGCGCGCCCCCCATCGTTCCGGATGACCGTTCGCACCCACAACGCCCACACGCAGTCTTGGCTGAGACACGTTATTCCCCCGTCCCAACGAGCTACAGGTGCCGCACGTGAGGAAGCACCCTGGCTCCGAACAACTCCATGGCTTTCAGGACTTGGGACTGTTTCATATCCGGCCACTGGATGCGGAAGACGAAGTGGTTGACCCCCAGGCGCTCGTGGAACCGGGTGATGCTCCTAACGCAGTCCTCCGGTGACCCAATGAAAAAGCTGTCGTTCATCAGCTCTTCCACGTTGGCTGCTTTTGGCTGTGCCTCGTGAGGTCCCTGGGACACGCCAGGGTTCCCCCACTGCCCGAAGGATGCATAGATCCGCTTGATGCCCGGCTCAGCCTCGCGGAAGGCCGTCTGTCTGTCCCGCGCCACATACATGTTCCGGCGAATCGGAAGCTCCTGGGGAAGCGGCTTGCCCAGCGCCTGCAGCGCGGCTTGAAACACGTCCATTTGCCTCTCGGCGTCCGCCAGGGTTGTCCCCGGCACGGAGTACCAGGTGTCGCCCGCAGCGGGGTCGATCAGCTTGGCTGTGCGCTGGACAGCGACATCAATGTGCGCGCCGAACCAGAAGGGCACACGAGGTTTCTGCGCTGGTCTGATGGACGTCTGCGCCTGCTGCAGCTTGAAATGGCGCCCCTCGAAGGTCATTGGACCATTTGTCTCCCAAAGCCTGCGGATGACCTCAACGCTCTCCACGTAGCGTCCCAGCCGGTCTCGCAACTGGAGGCCCAGAGCGGAGAATTCCTCCGCCCGGTAGCCCAGTCCCACGCCCAGGCGGAACTTGCCGCCGCACAGCATGTCCAGGGTGGCGACCCGCTCCGCAATGTCGGCGGGGTGGTACAGAGGCAGGAGCAGAATTCCAGTCCCAAACAGCATGCCCGGCGCCTCAGCGCAGAGCCGCGCGAGCAGCGTCAAGGGGTCCATGAACTGGTACGGATGAGCGAGAATGTGCTGCCCTACGAGGACACCGTCGAACCCGGCGTCCCGGGCAGTGCGCACCTGCTCCAGGTCTTCGGCGAGAAGGCGTTCCGCAGGGTACCCGGCATCGGGGATGTTGATCAGGAGCAGGCTGAATTTCACTGCCGTTTCTCCCCCAAGAAGAATACGCAGGCCGTCCGGCTCTTCCGGCTACGGCCAAAAGAGACGCTTAGCCGCCTTGCGCAGGTCCGCGCGGAAGTCGGGGTGAGCTATCTCCGCCAGGGCCATCGCGCGCTCCCTGACGGATTTCGCCCGCAGCCTGGCAACGCCGTACTCCGTGACGACGCAGTCGGCGCACACGCGGGGAACGGTGATGACGCTCCCGATTTCCAGTTGGGGCACGATGCGGGAAACCGTGCCGTTCCTGGCCGTCGAGGGAAGCGCGGTGATGTAACGTCCCCCCTTCGACAGCATGGCGCCCATGGCGAACATGAGCTGACCACCAGGCCCGCTGTACATGTGCGGGCCGACCGACTCCGCCGCGATCTGGCCCGTCAGGTCCACGGACAGGGCCTGGTTGATGGCCACCATGTTATCGTTCCGGGCGATGACCGCCGGGTTGTTCACATAGTGCACGGAATACAGCTCAAAGAAAGGATTGCCGTCTATGAACTCCATGTCCTCCCGCGCGCCGCCCACCGCGGTGGCGATCACTTTCCCGGGATGCAGCGTTTTGCGTTTGCCGTTGATGACCCCCTCCCGAACGAGCTTGACGAGGCCGCGGGCGGTCATCTCCGTGTGCAGCCCCAGGTCCGTCCGACCGTCCAGCAGCCCGACACGGGGGAGCCATTCCGTGACTCCGCCCGCGCCGATCTGTAATGTGTCTCCGTCGCGCAAAAGAGATGCTATGTGCCGCGCGATGGACGTCGCTCCCGCCGGAGGGGCCTCTCCCGAGGTCTCAGCCTTGCGTACACCTTCCTCTGTATTCTCGACAAAGTAGTCCAGTTCCGAGACGTGAATATAGTTATCACCTCCCGTGCGGATGAGACGGGAGTTGACCTCGGCGACGACCACCTTGGCCTGGCGGACGCGCTCCTTCTTGTCCCACAATGAGGCTCCGAAGCTGCAATGGCCGTGCCGGTCCGGCGGAGAGACCTCCGTCAGCAGGATGTCCACTCGTGGCGGCTCCGGCCCTTCCATAGGCGACGTGAGGCCCATCGCGAAGTCAGCCCTGCGCTCCCGGAGCATCTCCCGCGCCATGGGCAGAACGATGTAGCTCGTTGAGATGGCGAAGGAGTCCTCCCAGCCGGGGTCATACCAGCCGTAGTCCCTGCCCACGCTGGGGATATAGATGTGGACGTCGTGAAGCTCTTCTTTACGAGCGGCGATTGCGAGTCCCACCGCCTGGGCTTCCCGGCCAAACGTAAAGGCAACGTGGTCCCCGGGCTTCACCAGNTGCGCGGCGTCTTCAGCCGAGATCAGCTTTCGTTTGTATTCTTCTTGCGGGTTCCCCATTACGCCTCCTTGGAGAAGCAGGGATTCTGCACGGCGATGGCGGTGCGTCGGGCTATTGCCCGCGAAGCCTCGGGTCAAGGGCGTCACGAAGCGCATCGCCCAGCAGGTTGAAGCCGAAAACAGCCAGGGTGATGGCCACGCCGGGGAAGATTGCCATCCACGGCGCGCGCTCAAGGAATTCACGGGACGCTATGGAGAGCGTGCCGCCCCACGAGGGCACGTCCGGCGGCGCGCCCAGTCCCAGAAAGCTTAGGGACGCTTCGATGACAATGGCCCAGCCGATCTGCACGGTCACGACGACAATGTAAGCAGCGACGCATTGAGGCGCCACATGCCGGGCAAGGATTCGCCAGAGGCTGCAGCCTATCGCCCGCGCCGACTCGATATAGACCTCGTTGGTGGTGCTGAGCGCGCTGGAGCGCAGGATTCTCACGGCCTGGGGAATCACGACAACGCCCACGGCGATAGTCACGTTTATCGTGGACGGGCCGAGGACCGCCGCGAGGACCAGCGCCAGCACCAGCGTGGGGAGTGCCATCAGGGCGTCGGTGCAACGCTGCACCACGAGGTCAACGTTCCCGCCCAGATAGCCGCTCAGGACGCCGACAATGGCCCCGGCGGTCGCTCCAACACCCACGCCCAGGAATCCCACCAGCGCTGACACCTGCGCCCCGTAGATGACACGGCTCAGCAGGTCTCGCCCCAGTTTGTCCGTCCCGAGCCAGAACTGGGCGCTCGGAGGCGAGAAGACGGATGACGCCCTGATTTCGCGGGGGTCATAGGGAGACAGNAAGGGCGCGAACAGCGCAAAGAACAGCATCCCCGCGACGAGCATGGCCCCGACAACGCCGAGGGGTTGCCCTGTGGCAAATCGCCGCAACCCTCTCGCCCATCTTTGGGACCGGCCCTGCCCTGGAGTGATTTGTGCTGTCAGGTGTACGCCAGGAGTTTCCACGCTGGAGCTTTCCCGCACTTAAGCCCTTGGAGCGAGGCGTGACGCGTCAGCCCTGGGCATGGAGTTCACTTAACCAGCCCTTTGTACCGGTCGTCCCGCTTATGCATGGCGGTCCGTGTACCCTTGTCGCGGCGCTCCCGGAAGAAGTTGTACTCGTCCTGCTCCCAGCGCAAGTTCGTGAACAGCGTATGGCCGATATAGCCCGCGACCAGGCCGGTGCTGAACCCCATTTGCTCGTATGTCAGATGCGTGATCGCCTTGCCGATGGCGATGCCATCCCGGGGAAGGAGCGCCATGGCCTGGGCCGTCTTTTCCACCTCTTCTTCCAGCTTGCCCGGAGGCACCGCCTTGGTGACAAGGCCAATCTCCGCCGCTTCCTTGCCGGAGATTATGCGCCCGCTCAGAAGCAACTCACGCGCGCGCTTCAAGCCGACCGCGTGAATCAGCATGATGAACGCCCGCGAGACGCCCGCGAACCCCAGGCGCTGCTCTGTAAAGCCGAGTTGCGCATCTTCCGCCGCGATGGCGAGGTCGCACTGGAGCCCGGTCACGGGTCCCCACCCAAGGCAGTAGCCGTGGATTTGGGAGATGGTGATTTTTGGGTGGTACAGGATTTTCAGCGCGTCCTTATAGAGCCCTTCGCTGTCAATCTTCAGGCGGATGCGCTGACTAGGCCGCCGATCATCCTTTTGCGTGCCCATCCCGTAGACAAAACCCACCTTGGTAAGGTCGTTGCCCACATTGAAAGCGCGCCCGGAGCCTCTAATGATAAGGACCTTGACGTCGTCATCGTCAGCCGCTTCCTTCAGGGCAGAGAAAATCTCCTGCGCATCCTCCCCCCCGCCTACGAAGGTGAAGGCGTTCATCTTCTCCGGCTTGTTGAACGTGAGACGCGCTATGTTGCCGGTCTTCTCGTAAAGGATGTACTTGTAAGACACGTTTATCTCTCCTGCTACTTCTTTTCCTTGGTCGCAGCTTGGGGCGGAATCAGGCTCTGGTACCGGTCGTCTCGCCCGTGAAACGCGGCCCGTGTACCCTTGTCGCGGCGCTCCCGGAAGAAGTTGTACTCGTCCTGCTCCCACTGCACGTTCGTGAACAGTGTGTGGCCGATGTAGCCCGCCACCAGACCGGCCGTGAACCCCATCTGCTGGTACGTCAGGTGCGTGATCGCCTTGCCGATGGCGATGCCGTCCCGCGGCAACAGGCTCATGGCATGCGCCGTCTTTTCCACCTCTTCCTCCAACTTGTCCGCCGGCACCGCCCTGTTGATGAGGCCGATTTTCGCCGCCTCCACGCCGGAGATTATGCGCCCGCTCAGGAGCAATTCGCGCGCCCGCTTCAGGCCGACGGTGTTGATCAGCATGGGGAACACCATTGTCGTGCCGGCGAACCCCAAGCGCTGCTCCGTGAAGCCGAGCTGCGCGTCCTCCGCCGCGATAGCCAGATCCGTGGTCACGGCGAAGATGACTCCTCCCCCTACCGCATATCCGTGTATCTGACAGATAGTGATTTTGGGGTGGTAGAGGAGCTTGAGCCGATGATCATAAAAGGCCTCACGGTCAATCTTGAGTCGGATGCGCTGGCTGGGCCGCCGGTCGTCTTTCTGCGTGCCCATGCCGTACACAAAACCGACCTTGTTCAGGTCCTGGCCCGTGGAGAAGGCGCGGCCTGCCCCCTTGATGATGACCACCTTCACGTCGTCATCGTTAGCAGCCTCGTCCAGCGCCGCGTAGAACTCCATGGCGTCAGGGCCGCTGCCCACGAAGGTCATGGCGTTGAGCTTTTCCGGCCGATTGAAGATGACGCGGGCGATGCTCCCCTGCTTCTCGTAAAGCATGTACTTGTAGGCCATACTGTCCGCTCCTCTCGTACCTAGTAAAGCCCCTCACGTCTTGGTGAGCGGCTGTGCGACCCATACGACGGCCCTGCTGTCTAGTCTGACCGCAACCTGCTGACGCGAAAGCGACGCTCCGCCCGCGTCCCGCTCGATTTCGTTCCTATGAATAGCGGATTCGAGGGTCCAGCCACGCGTAAAGAAGGTCGACCGCCAGGTTGATGGCCAAGTAGCTTACCGACAGGAACATGACGATTCCCTGCAGCAGAGGGTAGTCCCGCATCGTGATGGCCAGAAACAGGGTCCGCCCCAGCCCCGGCAGCAGGAAAATGGACTCCATGATAACGGCGCCCCCCATCATGACACCGAACTGAATCCCCATGATCGTGACAATGGGCAGGAGAGCGTTTCTGAGGGTGTGCCGGGTGATGACCATGAAGTCAGCCAGTCCTTTGGCGCGGGCGGTGCGGACGTAGTCCTGTCGAATGACCTCCAGCATGGTGCCACGAGTCATGCGCGATACGACTGCCATGTGGTAATAGCCGAGGGCGAGGGCAGGCCAGATGACCTGCTGGATGTTCACCCAGGGGTCATGAAAGAAGCTCACGTAGCCCAACGGCGGGAACCACTTGAAAAGCCAAAGGAGCGCGACAATGATGACGAGGCCTATCCAGAAGGTGGGCATCGCCACACCCGCGATAGCCACAACGCGCGATGTGTAGTCAATCCAGGTGCCCCTGTATAGCGCCGCCAGCACTCCCGTGGGAATGCCCATCAAAGCTGTCAGGAGGCTGGCGAGAATAGCCAACTCCGCCGTAATGGGAAGGCGTTGCCAGATAATGGACACCACGGGTTGGTCCTGGGTGAATGAACGGCCCATGTCCAGCCGCACGACCGTCCATAGCCAGTCCACGTACTGGACAAGTAACGGCTTGTCCACCCCCATCTGCTCCCGCAGCGCCTTGAGAGACACCGGGTCAATCTGGCGCACGTCACCGCCTGGACCCGCCAGGGCAAGGATGGCGACGTCGCCCGGCACGATGCGGATGAGGAAAAAGATCAGTGTGGACACCCCGAGCAATGTCGGGATGAACAAGAGAAGCCGTCGTGCTATATAAACGCGCACGGGTCGCTCCGCGTCAGGCTGCGGAAGTTACTGAGCTATCCAAACGTCCTGCCACTCGTGTCCCGATGTCAGGTCAGGGATATACTTGTCGCGGATCTCCTTCCACATGGGCATGATGTATTCATTGTTGGTGAGATACCAGATAAGGTAATGGTCGAGCATGTAGCGCTCCCACTCCTGCACGATCTTTCTGCGCTCCAGCGGGTCTGTCGCCTCCAGCGACTTCGCGTAGTACCGGTCAACTTCTTTGTCGTTGATGCCCGCGTAGTTGCTGCCGGCCCCGCTCACATAGAACTCGGCGGCTCGAACACTGGGGTCGTTCATAGCGGGCGACCCAGGGGCGACTGCCATATCGAACCTCCCAGCTTTCCATCCATCATAAGCCGCAGCCGTTTCAAGCCCCTTGATCTTGATGCGGAAAACGCTCTTGGCCTGCTGCGCGAACACCTCCATCGCGTTTACGTACGTCGCCTGAGAATAGCCTGAACCATCCAGATCAAGCCCGTTGGGGTACCCCGCGGCCGTCAAAAGGGCTTTCGCCTCCGCCAGCTTCTTGTCGGTGACCGGCTGGTACTGCGGGTACTTCAGTACCTCCGCTTCGGGGAGCGCGGAAGCGGGATTCACGAACGTTCCCACTCTCCTTCCGAGACCTTCCTGGGCCAATTGAATAGCCGCGGTAACGTCCGTTGCAAGCGCGAAGGCCTTGCGTACGCGCTCGTCAGCGAAGGGGCGCCCCGGACGCTGGTTCAAAATGATAAATTGCCCACCTATGGACGGATAGCGGACCATGTTGATCTGCAGACCTTCGCGCTGGATCTGCTGCGACTGGGACACGGATATCCCGCTGCCGCCCCAGCCGCCAAAGTTGACCCGGTGGGCGCGCAGGGCCGCGAAGCCGGTCGCCGCGTCCGGGATGATGTAATACTGTACCCCATCCAGGTATGGCCTGCCCTTCACGTAGTAGTTTTCGTTGCGCTTGGCCTCGAAAACTATCCCCTTTTCGTTTTTCACGAACTTATATGGGCCCGTCCCCACCATATTGGCGGTGATCGCCTTCGGGTCCTTCTCCAGCACGTGTTTCGGGACTATCTGTGATGGCGCGGCGGCGAGCAGGCTGAAGAGACTCGCGTTAGGCGCCTTCAGTGTGATTTTGACGTTGCGAGCGTCCACCGCCTCCACCGCGGAAATGGTCTGCCAGAGGTCCTTTCGTACGCTGGTTATGCCCTTGGGGGGATTGCGCATCCGGTCAATGCTAAAGACCACATCCGCGGCTGTGAAAGGCTGACCGTCATGCCATCGGACACCGTCTCTCAGGGTGAAAACGTAGACCTTCCCCCCATCAGTAATTTCCCAGTTTGTAGCGAGGTCGCCCACGACCTCGGTGGGTTTGGCCGGGTCAACTCGAAGAAGCGTCGAGTACACAGGTCTCGTCACGTACTGTACGGTCGTGCTGCTCGAACTGATGACGTCCAGCGTGGCGATATCAAACGCCGAGATAGCTTTCACGATACCGCCATAGCGTGGTTGTTCGGAACCACTTTGGGGCACGGCGCCCGTTCCAGTGGCGGGTCGGGGGGTGGGCGTGGACGCCGCGGATGGGGCCTGCGTGGTCCCGGAAGCTAAGGGGGGCGACTTAGGGCTGGCCTGAGGCGCAGCTTGACTCGCGGGGGCGGCGGATGGCGTGGGGGCGGACGCGGGAGGCGCGGTGGCCGGCGCACAGGCGCTCACCGCGAGGCCCAGGGCGAGAGTCGTGAACCAGAGGGCCTTAAGTCGGACGATTACCGTGCGTTCCACGTCAAACCTCCTGTTTGTCTGCCAAAAGCTACGGGTCGCGCATATCAAGCGGAAACCGACGCCGTGACGCAATCCGACACATGGCGCGCCTGGAGGCATGCAGGGTACGAAACACGGGGTATGATAATGAAACACCCTGTGGGTGTCAAGCCGTGGCTCTTTCCATCACTATTGCACTATTTCAAGCGTGTTGCTCACTCAGGTGCTCACTCTGTTGACAGCGCATATTGCCACTGTTAGACTTTCTGCGGTTTGACGGCGCCTGCGAAATGCCTTCGTAATTATTGCGACATTTGTGGCAGAAAACCCGAGCCCATTGGTCGTAGTGCTGTGTCAGCGCGATAAGGAGGCAGGTCATGGACATTGCTGTTGATCTCAGCGAAAACATCGCCAATACGAACTTCCCAGACCTGCCGAAGGCGTCAATAGATTCCGCGAAGCGCTCAGTGCTTGACACTCTCGGGTGCCTTTTGGCCGGGACACGCGACCCTACGTGCATGGTTGTCGCTGAAACCGTGCGCTCCTGGGAAGGAAAACCTTCCGCAACCATCCTCGGGTGCGGCTACGGCGCCCGCGTCGGTGAAGCGGCCATGGTCAATGCCATCCTGGCCCGCACCTGGGACCTGGACGATTATGATCCAGTCACGGGCGACCATACTTCTATTGTGACGATTCCCGTCGGTTTTGCACTGGCGGAAGCGCTCGGGGGAACTACCGGCAAGGATTTCCTGACAGCCATGGTGGTAGCCACCGACATGATCGTCCGCGTGCGGCGAGCCACCCCTACCCGATACGGTCGCGGACACTGGTGGACCGGCGCGTTCTACGTGCCTCTGACCGCCGCGGCCATGGGGGCCAGAATGATGGGACTGGACGCCGAGCGCACCAGAGACGCCATAGGCATAGGCTTCACCATGGTCTCAAACACGATGCAGGGGCACCGGGACGGGGCCTTTGCTCACAAGCTGCATCAGGGGCTGGTCACCCGCGGCGGGTTGGACGCGGCTTACTTTGCCGCCAGGGGAGTGACGGGCGCCATGAACATTTTTGAGGGTACCCAGGGCTTTTATCAGGTCTATCACCAGGGCAAATATGACCGCGAGGTCTGTCTCCACGATCTCGGCAAGCGCTTCCTCAACACGGATACCATCATGAAGCGCTATCCCTGCGTCGGCTACGCCAACGACGTGATCGAGGCATGCTTTCAGGCCGTGGGAGAGCGCAGCCTCAGGGGGCAGGACATCAAAGAGATGACCGTCAAGGTCAGCGAGACGGGCTTTCACATGGCGGGAGAGCAGCCATGGCATCCTCCTTCCTCAGTTGTCGGCGCGCAGTTCAATCTGCCTTTCGCCGCGGCGGCGGCCGTCCTCAAGCGCCGTTTCGGGATCGAGGAGCTGGAGGACTTCAAAAACCCGGAGGTCTGTCAGCTGGCGGACCGCATCAAGGTGACCATTGATCAAAATCTTCAGAAGGGTGATTTGGCGCAGTACCAGCGCTCGCCGGTGACGGTGGACATCCTGACATCTCGTGGAGAGCATCTGGAGGGCCGCTCGTTCACTACGGCGGCCACCCACTCGTCCTTTGACGAGACGGCCGGAAAATTCCGCGTCTGCGCGGGGTACAACATCCGACCGCTCGACAAGGCCGCAGTGGAGCATGTTGTAGACTTCTGCCGTTGTCTCGAAGAGGTGAAAGACGTCCGGGAGATTATCAGAACGCTGAGCTGAAGGCCGGGCGACAGCCCACCGGTGTCCTGAAACCCGTAGGCCCGGAATTGTGCGGCGTCAACCGAAGGAACTTTCGCATCGAGGAGTCAGCATGACAACTGGTGCACTTGAGGGCATTCGCGTTCTGGAGTACGGCCATCTCCTTGCCGCGCCCTATTGTGCGAAACTGCTGGCCGATCTGGGCGCCGACGTGACCAAGGTGGAGGCGCCCGGCGCAGGCGACGAAGCTCGGACCTACGGGCCGTTCCCCAATGACACACCTCACCCGGAGAAGAGCGCGCTTTTCCTGTACCTCAATAGCAACAAGCGCAGCGTGACCCTGAACCTGGCCCACTCCTCCGCCCCTGACCTGTTTCGCAGACTCGCGGCTGACGTCCATGTACTCATTGAAGACACGCTGCCGGGCACTCTGGACGCCTGTGGACTGGGGTACGCCGACCTCTCCAAAGCGAACCCCGGTCTCGTGATGACCGCGATCACCCCTTTCGGACAGTACGGCCCGCGCAGCAGGCACAAGGCCTACCCGTTGAACGTGGCGCACTCGACCGGCGAAGCGTCGCTGCTGCCGGCCGGCCAGCCCTTCGACCCGAGCCGCCCTCCGGTGCGCGTCGGCCAGTGGGCCGCCAGCTTTGACGCCGGGTTGAGCGCGGCGATTGCAACGCTGGCGGCGGTCTTCTCCGCGCTGATAACAGNNCGCGGGNCNCANATTGACATCTCGGTCCAGGAACAGGGCATGGCCTTCGTCCGCCGCGAGCTCGTCTCCCACTTCTGGGAAAACTGGGACGAAAGCCGCAAAGAGCGGGGACCCCGGCCGGGCAGCCTCATCCGCTGCAAAGACGGCCACGTGATGATATTCCTGCTTCATCAGCACCACTTCAAGCAAATGCTGGAAGCCATGGGCAGCCCCGACTGGGGATCGGACGAGAGGTTCGCCACCGCGGACACCCGCGTCAAAAACGTGGGGGTGCTCAACGAGCTTGTCAGCGCATGGGCGCAGGACCACACGCGTGACGACGTGTACCAGCGGGCCCAGAACGCAGGCGTCCCGGCTGGAATCGTCAGAAAGGTGAACGATCTGCTGGAGTGGCCACAGTACCANGCGCGCGGAGCTATCCAGAATAGAAAACACCCCGTCGCGGGGGACGTACCGAACCTTCTGCCGCCGTACCGCTTTTCCGCGACTCCGCCCGTTCTTCGGCGCGCGGCGCCTCTTCTGGGAGAAGACAACGAGGACGTTTACGTGCGACGGCTGGGGCTTGCCCCCGGGGAGCTGAAGCGTCTAATCATCGGAGGTGTTGTGTAAATGCCCCTCGGGATGCTGCCTCTTTCAGGCATTCGCGTTGCGGACTTCACGTGGGCATGGGCCGGCGCCTACGGTGCTGAGTTGCTTGGAGCACTGGGGGCGCAAGTCATCAAGATCGAAAACCACAAGAGGATTGACGGCACGCGCAAGTACAGCAACGTGACGTACTGGACTCCGCTGACGGGCGTCGAGGAGTCTCTCCAGTACCAGGAGTTCAACAGGGACAAGCTGGACATCACGCTGGACCTGTCGTCCCGGGACGGCGTTGAGCTGGCGAAACGGCTTATCCTTGTCAGCGACGTGGTCGCCGAGAACTTCCGTCCGGGTGTCATGAGCAAGCTGGGTTTTGACTACGCCGTGGTGCGAAAGCTAAGGCCGGACGTCGTCATGGTCTCCACGTCTGCGGTGGGGCAGACGGGGCCGGAAAGGCTCGCGGCGGGCGTGGCGGTGTGTTTCGCTGCCGCCGGCGGCCTGTCCAGTCTGACCGGCTACCCGGACCGCCCGCCTTCGGAGGTCCGCGGCCCCAGCGACCTCCGCGCGGGAAACACCTGGGTGTACGCCCTGCTGGCCGCGCTGGTCCATCGCCAGCGTACGGGCGAAGGACAATTCGTTGACGTGTCGGCGACGGAGGCGCTCAGCGCCCTGGTGGGGGACGCCATCGTTGACAGCGCCATGAACGGCCATGCGCCGACCAGAACGGCCAACAGCGATGCTCGCTGGGCGCCGCACGGGTGCTATCGCTGCGGGGGGGACGACGCCTGGATCACCATCGTCGTTGCGACGGAAGAGGAGTGGAATGCCTTCTGCGGAGCAGTAGGGCGCGCGGACTGGCTCACGGACGAGCGCTTCGCGGACGCACCGCGTAGGAAGCGTCATGAGCGGGAGCTGGACGCCCTGATTGAGGAGTGGACGCGCCAGCGCACGCCCTACGAAATCATGGAGACACTTCAGCGCGCGGGTGTCGCCGCCAGTCCCACGTTCACCTGCCGGGACCTCTGCACCGACGCCCACATCTCCGCAAGGAAGAGTTTCCAGGACGTCTCTCACCCCGTAGTCGGGACAGGAAAGGCCCTAGCGACTCCCTGGATATTCGATGGAGAGCGCTTGAAGTTCCGGCGACATGGGCCACTCCTTGGCGAACACAACACTCACGTCCTCGCGGAGCTTCTGGGCGTGACAATCCACGCAATAGAGCAGTACCGGGCTGCGGGCGTCATAGGGCCGTGACGGACATGACTCCCGCACCAATGGAGGCGCCATGAAGTTCAGCCTGCTTCTCATCAACATCCCCGACGCCGGCTATCCCCCGGAACGCCTGCTCCGGGAGGACCTGGAACAGGTGCGCGTTGCCCGGGACGCAGGGTTCGACGGGATAGTGGTCGGGCACCATGTTCTTGCGCATCCGTACCAGTTCCCTGACCCGCTGTCCCTGCTGGCGCGACTGTGCGCGGAGGCGCCGGGCATGCACTTCGCCACGGGGATATTTCTCCTGCCCCTTTATCACCCCATCAGCGTAGCCGAGGAAATCGCGACCCTGGACGTGGCTTGTGGCGGCAAGTTCCGCTTCGGCGTGGGACTGGGGTACAGGTCGAAGGAGTTCGATCTGTTCGGGCTTTCCTCGCGCGACCGCGTGGGCCGCTACACCGAGAGCATTGAGATTATCCGACGTCTATGGACGAACGAGTCCGTCACGTACTCGGGCCGCCACTTTCGCATGGAGGGCGTTCGGACGGCGCTCCGGCCCGCTCAGAAGCCCCGCGTCCCCTTCTGGTTCGGCGCTGACGCGGACGTGGCGGTGCAGCGCGCCATCCGCCTGGCCGACACCGCCGTCGGCGACACGTGGTATGTGCCTTCGGGGACGCCCCTGCGCACCCTCGAAGCGCAGATCGCCTTCTACCGGTCCGGTCTCGCCGAGATGGGCAAGCCCTTCCCCGCCGAGTTCCCGATGCGAAGAAACCTGTACGTGGCCGCGGACCGCGCGACCGCCTTTCGCGAGGTACGGCCCGGCATCGAACGGATTTACGCCTCTTTCACCGAATGGGGTCTTCCCGGGACACAGTTGGAAGGGCGACGGGCGGATACATTTGAGGAGCGTGTGAAGGACACCTTCGTGATTGGCTCCCCGGAAGACTGCACAGAAGACTTAAGGCGCTTTCACGAGTGCACCGGGGCGAACCACTTCGTTCTGCGGATTCAGTGGCCGGGCCTCACCCAGAGCCAGGTGCTTAAGGCAATCGAGATGTGCGGGAAAAAGGTCTTTCCAGGGATCCGGTGACTGCTGGCAATGCGCGAAGTCTGCGAAAGCGCAACAGAGGAATGGCCTGAAAATCTGCGCAAGTATGCAGTGGGTAAGGGCTCCCCAGTGCGGCACCCGAGAACAGGGATGTGGGGGCAATGCGTTGGCGACGAACACGAAGTGGACCAGCGCTCGCAGCTTCTTCCCCACAAGGACGTCGCCAAACCCCTCACCGTTCGGGCTCCGTCCATCTCGACCTTCCGCTTGCGCGAGCGCCAGCCCACCCAGATACCCCCCCGACTGGCAATGCCGGGCCGCTTGTGGACGGGTAAACAGAGGGACGTGGCTCACAGGCCATGTCTAACGCAAACTGTCGCCCGCTCCGACCGAACGGCCCAGCCAAATAGCCTAAGCCACCGCTCTCCGGGCAGCGCCCATGCCAATCAGCACGTCATGCATCGGCCTGTCGAGAGCGAGCGCGATGTCTGACAGTGACACCAGGCCGACGAGGTTCTGGCCATCCATGACAGGCAGGCGTTTGATCTGCTTCTGCGTCATGAGACGCGCCGCATCCAGGACATCCATGTCCGATGTCCCTGTGATGACGGGATTGCTCATGTGCCCGGACACCTGGCAATCACACGTATCGTGCTCTTCCGCGATGCACCGGACTGCCAGGTCGCGGTCCGTGATGATGCCCTGCAGTCCGCTGCCGACCACGAGCAAGCACCCAACGTTGGACTCCTTCATCCGTGCGGCCGCCGCGCTGATACTGTCGTCCGACTTGATCGTGAGCACCTTCTTGGCCATGATGTCCTTGAGCCTCATTGCGTCCCCCTTCTCCATCCTGCACGCTTCCATCGTGTTGTCCGCGGTAGTCCGAACTCTCGCATGGCTGCCTTGAGACGCCTGTTAGGCACACTACCCTGAGCGCATGCCCTCGCGATGCCTCGTCGGCAAATCATGGTCCCTTATGACAAGTCCTCGCAGGACACAGGAGAATTTTCCGCTGTCCATGTCAAAGCCAGACTACGGTTGGCGTGTGAATCCGTGATAATAAACATGAGACGCCGCGTGACAATTGTGTGAAAAATCAGGTCTGGCACCGCGGAGTTGTCAGACAGGCGCCGTGCCCGCCCACGCTCACGCGCCGCGAAGCCGACAGGCAGGTCAACGACCGCGAACAATGGGCTGGCA
>JGI1356J14229_10001000_pt1 | contig 24604 bp, 24 predicted proteins | sample Subgrocontami58m_FD_14229 | JGI IMG/M metagenome (IMG submission 14229) | reverse complement strand
GAATGGAGCATTCATGTTCCTCTTGAACCAAAACAGAAAAAAATATTGAAGAAATTAAATGTAATGCCTAAAAACTAGGGTAAACTCAGGTAACTAGCTCTGTTTTTCCAACCCTTCTTCTGCCATAAAGAACTAACATATTTGAAGGTGAGAGCTCTGCATATTTCTCTTGCAAAATCTTCAGTTCATTCTTTCTATCGAAAAATTCCTTTTCTGCCATGTTATATTATGATGATAATACTATAACATTATCGTGTTAATGTTAGTTTATAAATCTTTCTTTTAGCTTAATTATTAAGCCTTTTTAGTCCGAAAAATACCTAATCACCTAAAATAAATAAACCTTGTCGCAATCAAGAATACGTCAATATGGTCCGTGTCTCTTCAACCCTCACTTTTTTCTAAATAAATGCTTAAATTTATTCCATGCATAACTCAAGATATCTTTATCATAAGGGTCTAAAGAGCCGAAAGCAAAGATAAAGACGGCGTAAATAGCAACAAACGCTATTCCTGCCAGAACAAGTACAGGGAGAGATGGTGCAAATAAGTTCTTAATCACAAGAAGTCCGAGAGCAGGGATGACTGCCGCAAGCGTAACGCGCCACATCTTTCTTCTAAACGGTACAATTCCAGTAGAGTTGCGCACTTGGAAGAGAAGGATTACACCTAAGAGTGCAAGTGAGAAAGTTGTTGAAGCAGCTGCCCCATAAAGACCGTAGTGAGGAACAAGTATTATATTTAAGATTAAATCAAGTACAGATATTCCAATAGTATTGATAAGAATTATTCTTGATTTGCCCTGCATAGATAGAAGGTTAGTAAGTAGTGTATTGAATGAAGCAAGCAGACCGCCAACTGCTAGAACGCGCAGGACATCAGTAGCAGTCAGATATTCTGAACCGAAAAGAATATTGATGACTGCCCCCGGGAATACTGCCATGAAGAGAAAGAGAGGAAGGTTGACTACATAAATCCATTTTCCTACTTGCTGGCTCATTTGTCCAATGAGAGAGTTATTTTTTCTAGAGTATTCTTTTACAATATATGGGAAGAAAAATTGTCTGAACAGTTCAGGAGCAATACCGAAAAGAGATATTAGTGTAAATGCTGCGTTATATACTCCAACATCGCTTGCAGTCATGAAATAACCTATAACTGCAGAGTCTGTCCAATTGAAAACAGTGTAGAGTGCAGCAAGGAATACAATCGGCCACGAGTATGCAAATATTTCATTGAGAACAGCGCGTTTGGCTGCCAGTTTCAGCCCAGATTTATGTAATATGTCGGGCGTTAAGTGACGCACAGCGAAAAAAGCGACAAAACAGATAACAACAATACCTGCAACATATGATGCAATAACTGCCGATTGTTGCAAACCAAAGAACAGCAGACCTACGAGAACAATGACCTTAACAAAATTTTGCAGGAAATTATTGATTAGTGCATTCCATCCAACATGTCCGAACGCAAGCAGACTTGACAAAAGGAAACCTCCAATGATTGAGAAAGGAAGAAATATTCCAAACACTTTAAGAAAAGGAGTCAATCCAATATTGTGGAATAATCCGGCCGAGATAATTTCTGCAGAAAAGTACAATATAACTGCTGCAACAATGCCGGATATGAAAAGAGCGCAGAATGCACTGCGGAATAAATAACTACTTTTTTTTGGCTGATTCTTGCCACGGTAAAAAGAGAGATAGCGAAGCGCGCCATCAGGCAGACCAAGAGAGGCAGCCATGACAAAAAAGCTGCTAACGACAAGTGCAAGTGTGAACAAGCCGTAAATCTCGGGTCCGAGCTCACGTGCAATTATGACCCTGTATAGATAAGTAAGAAGTTTGGAAAGCGTAATTCCTATAAAGACTATGACTGAAGATTGAGCAAGCAGTCTCATAGGGTTGTTGGATGATTCTGAATCTGTCTTCTTCATTTCATCTAATGTACAGATGGCTTTTTATAGCTAACGACAAAAGTCCCATAATTCGGCTAGATTGTTGCTCTTTCTCAAACTTTCACATTTGTAAAAAGGACGTAGTATGTATAGGCGAAAAAGAGTACATAAGTGTTAATCGGGTGGAACAACCATGCCAGAGAGGGTTTTCTGATAAAACCAACAATCGTGTCAGCTATTACAGGTAAAACGCTCATGATATATAACGATGTAAGAATATAATCTTTTTTAGTAAGACCATAATTATAGCCCCACGTCATCTCGCCAGAGTTTCTTCTTCGCATTCTGCGCAGTTTTTTCCTGAAATGAATTCGGATGCTCGCAGGCTGCACATGGATAACTTCCTGCTTAACCTTTGCAATTACTCTATGTCCGTCTTGTGCCATATTATATACAAAAATAGGGTGCATGAAAGAATCCATAGGATGTTTATCAAAAATCTTTTTCCTGAAGAAAAATCCATTCATACCTAACGCAGGCACTCGGTCCTTATTTAGCACAATCCTATAATATTTTCCTGCATCTTCAACAGAATCTGCAATACCTACAAGTGTGTTATTCATGGCGCAATAATGGTCATTAAGACCAAGATAGACTGCAACAGCATCATCTCCTCCGATTAATGCACAGTATTTTGTAATAAGATTGTCTTCTTTTCGGTAAGCATAACTCACAGGATCTGTCGCAGCAATCTCAGGATCATCAAAAGGCAGTATCATATTCTTAAGCCAGTCTTTCTCCGGAGGAAGATAATTGTCAGCGTCAACCATTCCAATAATTTCTCCTTTCGCCAGCTTCTTGATTGCATAGCTTCTCTTGATTTCCTCATTAGGGAATTTAGTCTCGACAACTTGTGCTCCCATTTCGCGTGCAATGTTAAGTGTTCTATCTGTAGAATCATTATCTATAACTATTACTTGCAGCAATTTTCTAGGATATTTTTGAGCGAATATAGATTTAAGGCAATTTCTGATGTGCTTCTCTTCATTACGTGTAGGTATGATAATAGTTACCTTCTTTAATGGCATGCCCTTCATGCACAAAGACAAATATATAAACACATCGGTGAGTTGCTGTCTAATCTGAAAATCTGAATTTGAAGAATGTTTTAATCGCAATTATTCCATCTTTCCATTTAATCTTCTTGCCTTCTGCTTTAGTTCTTGGCACGTATGAGATAGGAATCTCGTATATCTCCTGTCCTTTCTTGAGAATCTTAGAGGTTATTTCATGGTCAAGCTCAAATCCTCTGCTCTTCAAGTTCATGGATTTTAGTAATCGACCATCAACCATCTTGTAGCCAGTTACAGTGTCGGTAATGAGTGCTCCAAACAAAACAAGCGCAACAAGGCTCAGAAGCTGACCACCTATATAATAAGACCAATACGCTCCAGATTTCTTTGCATAGAGAAAACTAAGTGATTTCGCGCGCATTCCTCTGCGAAGTACGCGGCTGCCATAAACCGCACGATAACGGTATTTTGTCATAACTCTTAACATCTCTTTCATGTCCTCTGGATTGTACTCAAGGTCAGAGTCTTGTATAACAATAACATTACCTGTAGCTGCCTTTATTCCAAGGATAACACTGTTTCCTTTTCCTCTATTGACTGGCGAGCGTATGTATTTGACATCAGGATGATTTTTTAGAACTTCAGATGTATTATCTGTTGATCCATCGTCAACGAATATGATTTCAGTTAAAAATCCAAGCTCGGAGAAGTTAACTTTCCTGATACGGAGCAAAAGTTCTTCGATGAATCTTCCTTCATTATATCCAGGTATGACTATGGAAAGTTTTTTGATTCCTTGTGGCAAAGCTCCTTGGCTGCTGTAAGTCTGCAATAATCTTTCAGCCACTTTCTTCCCATCATGTCTGCCCGAATATTCTTTCTCAAAATTATCAAGAACAACACCTTTCAATCCAAGACGGTTGACAAATTTGATGTATTTCGGGTCTATCTCATTTCCAGCATTGACAAAATAATAATCTGCAAGATCCTTTAGAGAGTATGATAATTCACCCTTGCGGTTGAAATAGTATAATGCTTTCTCAATTATGTCTTCCGCAGTAGACTTTGGTATTTCATTGTCACCGCCGATATTGGTGATAAGTATCTTCTTTGCCTTGGTATTTGTCATAACAGCTTCAGCAAATCCTTTTGTCAGATACGTTGGAAATAAACTGCTGTTCTGGGTTCCTGGAGCATATACTATTATATCGCTATCGGCAATTGCTTGGCGGGATTTTTCACTCATTTCAGGATATTTCTCAAGTCCGCGCAGGTGTTTTATCTTATTCTGGAGAGGCATCTTCTCAAATCTCTTAATTTCTTTTTGAGATAAATAATCTGGGAAGAGAAAAATTTCAGTAAGTTCTGCATTGATGTGCTTCTCAACCATGCTTTCTTCAGAAGGCAAGAACTCATTCTCATCAGTGACCGCAGAAAGGAAGAGGTTCTCTCCTTTTGTTACATTATAAACACGCCCTCTAGGTTCGAGGAATTGATACATCTCATCAATAGCTATATTGAATGATTTTTCATTCTTAACGAAACATCCAGCCAGAAGCAAATTGCCAAATGAACAGTCCTCAAAATCAAAATTTATCTTCTGAAGATGGATGTAATCGACAAGCGCTTTAATGTAGATTCTGATATAAGTTGCATCCATTGGAGCAGTCTTCTTCAGGAGTACGTCAAGATCGCCATATGAAAGTGATTTTCCCTGAATTATATTGTGCAGGTCTTGAAGAGCTCTTTTGCTGTCAACTCCATTGGGGAATCTGTATTCAAGCAAATCTTTCAAGATTCGCTTTGATACATTAGCAGGGTCAATAAGATGGCTGTAGTTTTTTCTTACATCCGAAGGACCGAGAAAGCCTGTAATAATGCGCCTTAGATATCCTGTTGATTTTCCATCATCATATGCATTTACCATGACTGAGACATCAAAGAAAGGGTAGCTTGTCAGAGCCTGAATAATCTCCTTGCCTCCGCTGCCTCCACAGAATAAGAGCACTTTCAATTTTCCCTGAATCATCGGTGTCGGCGATTTGAGTACACTGGATATTTCACCTGCAGGAACCATGACAACCCTCAATATAAGTAGTATTTAAAATAATCTGTAATATTTTCACTGCGGTCAGTAGTAACGTTAGTCTTTCATAATCTTTAAATATCATGCAAAGGAGTTATGTCTAAGGTCAATAATAGGAGATAAATATATGAACAATATGAATGTAAGGCTTCTTGAGCTTCTACACAATAAAGGCACTGTCCTCTTTGAAAGTGGATGCATGAATAGATTATTTTTGGAGAAAGATTCTATTTATGCAAAAAGAATAATTAGCTTATTAAAGAATAAAGGAATAAGTGTTCACTTTATTATCACAAACGACGACATAAAAAACACGAGAACGCCTCCCGAAAGAACATTGGCAGTTGTTATGAATCAGTCCTATGCAGACGCAGCCAAGGAAAAAGGATTTTCAGTTATAAGCATGGCTGCAAATCCTTTAGAAACAGAGTTTACGGTGCCAGATTTGCATTCATTATATAATATAATGAACTGGGTTCTTAATACACATCATCTCCCAAATGGGGAAAATCATGAGCCGATGCATAAAATAACGACTATTATACTTGCTGCAGGCAAGGGCACAAGACTTGGGTTCGATAAGTCAAAAGTTCTTTATCCATTTTGTGGGCGGACTGCTTTGGAAATTATGTACACCAAAGTGCAACCATTTTCAGATAGAATAATTGTTGTACCAAGCAGTGAAGGCGAGAAGGAAATCTGTGAACATCTTAAAGAAAAAAATCTTCCTGCGGAGATAGTCGTCGATTCTAAACCCTGCGGTACTGGCGGTTCTGCCTCTGCGACACTGGAGAAGATTAAAGATTCTGAGACAGTAGCAATTGTTTGGGGTGCACAAATCGGTCTGCCTCAGCAAGCTTTGAGGAATCTAATCTTTTTGCATCAAAAGCAAAATGCCAGCTTATCGATACCTACCAAAATAAGAAAAGATCCATATGTGCATCTCGAGAGAGATGAGAGTGGAATTATACAGGATGTGATGCGCGAAAGATGGAAGAACGATATGCCCAAATATGGTGAGAACGAGGGTGGATTTTTTGTTTTCAATGGAGGTGTTCTGCGCAAGATTCTTGGTTTAATGAATGAAGAGTATATCAGAAAAAGAGAACTAGCTGTTACAGAAACTGAAGCAGCAGAAGAGCTAGACCTTCTGGATATTATTCCACTAATTGCTGCCAAGAACCATCAGGTCATCACTTCATCATGTGTTCTTGATGAAGGCAAGCTTGGTTTCAAGTCAAAAGAAGAAGCAGCCTATCATGAAGGGCGCATACGACAGGGAGTCCCTTACTAAAGAATTAAATAGAGACTAATTATTAAATAATCATGGAAAAAGCAGTCTTTCTCGACCGCGATGGAGTCATTAATGAAGATGTAGGATATGCAAAAAGCATTGCAGATATAAAAATTCTTCCAGACGTCCCCCAAGCCCTTATAAAAATAAAAGAGCAAGGTTACAAGATTTTCGTCATCACAAATCAAGCAGTCATCAGCAGAGGGTATGCAACAAAAGATGACATAAAGAAGTTGCACGAGCAAATGAACGCACTTATTGTACAGCAGGGTGGCGTTCCTATTGATGGATTCTATCTGTGTCCACATCATCCAAATGCAGATATAGTACAATACAGAAAAGTTTGCGAATGCAGAAAGCCAGCACACGGGCTAATTTTGCAGGCAGCAAAAGAGAATTTAATAGACCTTAAAAACAGTTGGATGCTTGGTGACCGTGTTTCAGACATTGTAGCCGGCAAGAATGCCGGATGTAAGACGATTCTTGTTCGTTCACCTCAAAGCGAGCATGTTACTGTAAGTGGCATTACGTTTGATAAAAATACAAAGGCAGATTATGAAGTTAACACTTTGCTTGAAGCAGTAGACATTATGAGTCTCTAAATTAAGACCGCTCGCTCAATACCATATCTAATGAAAGGTGCGGTAGAATATCTTCTTTTTTGAAAGCAATAGAAGCAACATATCCTCCTCTATTGAGAACATCTCTCCGATTGTAAGTATATTCTTTTCCTGCAAAATCACAGATAAATCCGCCGCGCGCTCTGATAATCGGTTCTGCCATTGCAATATCCCAGTCTTTTGAGTTGTGCCCTCCAACTAGAATAATGTTAATCTTTCCTTCTAAAAGATCTGCAAAAGACGCGCCAGATCCACCGCCAGGTACTATATCCACATCAAGACCAAGGCGCTTGCCGATTTGTCCGTAATATTGAGTCATGCTTTCAACAAGATTAACAACTCTTTCATATCGGTCGCAGCCTTTAGCTTCTTTCTTTATATCCAAATCACGAACCCATCCTCGAAGCCTCTCACGATTTGGAGAATGTACATCACAAGTTTTTCCAGTAATTTCATAGCATACATTTTCCCCATCACTATACCATAACTTGTCTCTTCCAGGAAGATATATCACTCCGCCGACAGAACGATAAAAATTCTCTCCAGGGGCGCGGCGTACTAGTGCCCCATGCATTGCAAAACCATCTAACATACCTGCAATAAATTCATCTGTGCCATCTACGGGGTCATACTCTTCAGCTTCATCATAAAGAAAGCGTTTGTCATCCATATCTTCCTCTGAGAAAGAGCCTGGGCGGACTAAACACCTTCTTTGTAGAATGTATTTGCTCCCTCCCCTGTCTGCCGCAGTAACGCTCTCCTTGCCTCCTGCTCCAATTTTCTCTTCTCTAGTAGCATTTCCAAATCTGGGCATAATCTCAATACGCGATGCTTCTTTCATAACTGTTGCCATGTCGCGAACTTCATCCATTACAGTTTTATTCATAATTACGTGCACAACATTCACTATTTAAAGATATGTTCACCGGTTTAATGTTAGAAAATATCCAAAGAGAAGCAAAGTATAAAAACACCTGAACTTGTCTGTGAATACAGGCATTTATGGAGAATAAAAAATCTTTTGAGGCATCGAGAACATTGAGACGTGCCATCTCTTCTTCAGCAAGAAGCACGCCGTTTTCGAATGTGCTCAAGAACAAAAGACTAAACTTAGATTACATTCCGAGGGTTCTTGACAAAGTGGCTTGCACTATTTGTGGTTCAGGTAAATACTCAGTTATATACGAAGCAGATTACAGCCTTGAAAAAGACAGAGATTTGGCGCAGAAATTTCGCGCTTCAGGCGACGAGCTTTTAGTGGACCAGCTGGTCAAATGCAAAGATTGCAGACTTATATTCATCAACCCGCGTCTAAAATCCTCTCTTGTTACGAAAGGATATAAAGAAGGTTCTGATGAAGTATTTGTCTCGCAAGCACTTGCCCGCGAACGCACTTTTTCCAAGGCTCTAAAAAAAATAGAGAAATATATCCCCAATAAAGGTACTGTTCTTGATATAGGTACTGCAGGTGGCTCATTTTTAGCAGCCGCAAAAAAGATTGGTTGGAAAGTTTCTGGCTGCGAGCTAAATGCATGGATGGTAAAATGGGGTAATGCTCATTACGGTCTAAACATAAAGCAAGGTACTGTTTTTGAGCAACATTATTCTGCAGAATCGTTTGATATGGTAACATTATGGGATGTTATCGAGCACACTCCTGACCCTGCAAAAGTCGTGAAAGAGTGCAATCGTATTCTGAAACACAGAGGTTTACTAGTCATTAACTATCCAGATATTGGTTCTTGGATAGCTAGACTCATGGGGCGCAAGTGGTTATTTCTTACATCAGTTCATCTTTATTATTTCACGCGGGAAACAATGAGGAATCTGCTTGAACGCGCAGGTTTTGATATATTTGTGATAAAACCTCACATTCAACAATTAGAGATGGGATACCTCGCGAAACGCATGCACCTGTATAGTCCATTTCTCTCACAATGCAGCATGCTAGGAGTTAACGCTTTAAGATTACAACACAAACAAATACCTTACTGGCTTGGACAGACCTTTCTTATTGCACGGAAGCGTGCTTCTGCGGCAAGGGGACAGACTGAACAAATGCGCGAATAACTAAAATAGCGATTATGAATGCCGTGAGAATAGCAATCCAAAGCATTATCTTTCCACTCAAGTGTAAAATGACTTGGAATGCTCCTTGTGGCGTGTATTTATCATACCAGTCAGATTTTGCCCAACGCACAGGATAATAGAACCAGTCATGCGTTTCGTATATCACTGGAATGACTCGAGGGCTTAAGTTGATTGTGGTTTTATAAATTCTGAAATAAGGTTCGTCAGGGTCTTCGCTATATCCTCCACCTCCATAAAGCACAACAGAACCCTGTGAAGCATTTTTAAAGAGACCTGTTAGGTATTCCATTGAAGCATTCAGCTCAGGCTGCCCATTAATAGTTCCCCATCCACAGTCGTCCTGATACGCACATTCCACAAAATAAACATTTGTAGGTTTCTGGATGCCCGAGAAATTTCCGTTGAGCTGGAGCAACCTGTCAAAATGACTTGCTTCAAGATATGCCTTATCATTGAACATCCAGGCAATTCTTCCTCTATAGATTCGTGCATCAGCAACAATAATATCTTGGTCTTGAATGTTATTCTGCGCATAAGAACGCATCTGGAAGAATGCAGATTTGCTAGTCAGCGTCGGAAGAAGTATATACAAGTTAACTAAGATAATTAAAATAATGATGACTGCCACTGCTTTCTTCCGATTAGCAGGGGATGAAATGCGTTCCGTTATTGTCACAATAAAAGTCGCCGCGCCAAGACAGAGCAAAGGCATGAAAGACACAAAGTGTGTTGGCAGCAGAGAGGTTCCCAAGAGGAAAATCAATGTGACTAAATGGAACAGCACAATACTTCTTCCTCCAATATATTCTTTTTTTACGAAGAAGAGAGAAATTCCCATAATACCAAATATGAATATCAGAGGGTCATAAGGCAAGAAGAGGTTCCTCAGAAATGAAGGTATACCATTGCTTAATAAATAAGATATTGAAAATGACTGGTCATATCCTTGCAGGCTTGCATAAATCTCCTGACCAGTGCCGAAGAATCGCGCAAATAGCACATCAGTAATTCCTTTTTGCGTATAAAGAATATAGTTAAATGCAAGCACAGGGAGTGCAAGAAGGAACAATGTTAATCCAGATAAAAAAATCCTTTTTGTGTTTGCCTTCAGTATTCCCATCTGCTCGTCACGAGGATGAGCTAAGTAAAACGCCAGAATAAAACCTGGTAAAAACGGTATTGCAATCGGTTTTATCAAAATTGCAATGCCCATACTAATAAACGCAAGAATTGATATTTTCTTATTTTCTTTTAATTCCTTGACAAAACAATAGTATGCAAACAAGACAAAGAAAATCATCGCCTCATCCATTTCCATAAGTGCATATCGGATGTGGAATGCTGAGAATGCCAGCAATACCGCAGCAATTAGTGCAATGCGCTGCGAGAGGAGTTGCTTTCCCAGAAGATAGACCATCAGGATTGTCAGCGTCCCAAAAAAGAATGATAAGAATCTTGCACTAAATCCATTAACTCCAAATATGGTGTATGCAATATCAGTCAGATAAGACCACAACGGTCCTTGATTCTGCAAATTTATAACTCCGGATTTTATAATCCCAATAGCATGTGTCCCATGAATCATCTCATCCGCGAGAGGAGCAACATGTGTAACTACAAGGTATCTAAGCCCCATACCTAAAAGCAGTACAATCAGGAGCACCGTCAGGACTTTATTCTTAAGCACAAAATCAACGCTCTTATCAACCATGCCTTCTAAGTCCAGCAAATTATCATCTTTTGGCTCACTCATAATGTTTTTCGCATAGGAATCTTTATATATCCTTCTTTTCGCCGAAAAAAGCACAACAATAAAACTTATTAATCCCTCGTTTGATTCTGATACATGGCACTCATTGTCAAAATATTGGGTTGTATCGACCTCACAGCAGCTCTTGCTTTCCTGATGCTCACTTTCGGCATTGTTCCTTATGCACAATATACTCTCTTTTGCGCAGGTCTTTTGTTCGTAAAGGGCCTTTTTATTCTTGGGGGAGATGTTCTTAGTGCCATAGACCTCGCAGCCGCAGTTGTTCTCATTGTCTCTCTTTTCTTCACCCCTCCAACACTTTTCCTCTGGATTCCAGCACTCTTGCTTTGCTCGAAAGGACTAGTTAGTTTTCTCTAGAATTGATTAGCTAGCCACTTAAAGAAGAAATATTCTCTCCGATGCAAGGTATTTCTTTGTACTCCGTCAATAATATCAAGTAGTGAATGAAATACCATGCCTATAAACAGGTAGAAGAATCCGACCCAGACAACCCCCAGCAATCCAATAACTGTATGGAATTCAAGTGTATGAAATAGATGAAAATCGCTCTTTGGTTTAAGACCTTTGCGTTCCTGTGTCCTCATCCATTCACCTTGTTTCTTATAATACTCAAAAGAGTGCAGCAGGCTTATCCTGCTTGTCTTGTGCACGAATGCAAGATAATGGTCTAAATCAATAAAAATCGACGCAAGAAAAACAAGGAGAAGATACGAAATGTCTACGCCTGGCGCAATAGCCCAAAGCAAAAGTGTAAAAAGCAAACCATAAAGTATGTGCCAGCGGGGGAGCATTAATAATCCTCCAGTTTCCTGACAATCTCTGCAAATGCAGGTCGTGTGATAAGAATTCCGACAGTAACTCCAATGATTGTCGTGAGTGCAAAACCTCTAAGCAGACCTGCGCCTGCCCAGAATAGTGGAATCATTGCGGCGATGATAGTCGCGAAAGCTCCAACTATGATGAATAATGCGCGTTTGATGCGCTCTCTAATGCTAACATTTCTATTTGACGTTGATTCATCTATTATGACTATTTGGTCATTTACACCAGTACCCATGCCAGCAATAATTCCTGCAATGCTCGGAGCGTCAAGATTCCATCCAATCAATGCTGCAACTCCTAATGTTATAAATACTTCAGAAAACATTGTCAGGATTACTGCAAGCGTAATCTTTATCTTTCGATAGCGGACGAACAATGCCGCAGAAATAACAATGAATACTGCCAATCCAAGAAACATAAGTCCGCGCGCGAAAGTGTCTCCCAAAAGCGGCGAGACAGTATCTAACTTGACAATTTCCAGCTTATATGGCAAGCTTCCAGTGATAAGTACTGTTTGCAAACGATGCATAGAATTCTGCGCGTCTTTATATGCCTCTTGATCATTGGCTCCTGTTCCTCCGCCTCTGATTAAAATCTCCGTCGTGACTTGCCCACGCAAGTCAGTCCCAATTAGCAATGAGTCAACTTCTTGCTCATCTATGTAAAGATAAAGCTTATCTTTTAGATACTGTCCAGTCTCATCAAGAGATATATTTTTAGTGATTGCAGCATGTCTCTTTGCAGCATCGCTGGTTAGATATACGACAAACTCAAAATTGCACAATGATCCGCCGCCTTCTGCCGGAAAACAGCCCGCAATTCTTGCGCATTGCGCATTGTTTCTACAGACATCGCTGATATCATGTTCCCCTCCTTCAAATACAGTTGTATTTCCAATTTTTGCGGTAAACTTACCTTGACTTGCGAGCAATGTTTCAATGTCCGCAGGTGTGGCACCTGCAATTTCGACGAGGATGAAATTATTACCCGCTAGATCTCTAACAGAACGAATCGTTACATCTTTGATGCCATACACATTCAGGCGTTCACTCATGACTGCAATCAGGTCATTTGTCTGGTCTAGAGTAAGGGTAACATTTGCAGGCGCAATAAGTGCCCTTGCTCCACCGCTTAAATCCAGACCAGTTTTTATACGGGTCTTTGGAATTTTTCCAACAGTAATTTCAGGGACTTCATCAGTAAACATAATAATCTCTTCTTCAGGTGTTCCAATAACAATTTTTCTGGTCTCATTACTGGATTCAAATAATTTACCTATTGCCAGAGTATAATCTTCAATAGTCTCAATTTTATCTCCATTTAAACTTGTAATCTGCGCGCCTGTCCGTAGCCCCTCGTTGAATGCAGTTGAGTTGCGCTCAACGCTTGTAATCTCCACTCCGGTCTTGATGCTCGGGGAAATGGCTAACAGTGCTAAGAACAGCGCAACAATCAGAACCCAGACACGGATACCTATTTTAGCCATTATGAAATCCTCTTTTTATCAGTATACCATTTCAACATGCTTGCATTGGTTAACCATGTATTAAGAATATCTGCAATCAAGCCGAGTGCCAGAATGAAGAAAATCTGGCGGAAAGAATCAGGCAGACCTGTAACAATGAAGAATGCCGGCAGGACTGCAAGCAAGCCAGTGATATTCATGAAAATACCTGTCTTGAATGCACCATAAATACGTTCATTCACAGAACCTTCTTTCTTCTTTAAAACTCTAGTAGTCAGTAAAATATCAGTATCAACTGAGTATCCAATTAACATTAAAAACGCAGCAATACCTGCCGCAGAAAGCTTGACGCCGAAGAGATTAATGAGTGTGAGGGACATCACTACATCTGCAAAAATAGCAAAAATTACTGCAAAGCTAGGTATAAATGTACGGAACATGATAAAGACAACTATTGAAATAAGAATGAAAGAGAATATAAGGGCAATAACAAGTTGTCGGTAAAAGTTATTGCTCAAACTTGACCCTGTGAACTCAGTAGTGGAATTTTCATTCGTTAGCTTATAGTCCAATACGCGCTCAAGCGCAGGTTGGAGCTCTTCAGGCATAACGCTAGATTCAATAATGACTGCAATGACTTTTCCTGAACGGAGTTCAGTAATTGTACGTACTCCAACATCCGGAATCTCCTGACGCAACTGATGCTCAAGACCTTCACGCTCCATATCGCCCTGAAGAGTAATTGTTGTCCCTCCAGATAGACTTACATCTTTGCGCATGATATCACCATGCTGTTGATAAAAGAAGAAAAGATAAGCAAGACAGAAAGCGAGTAGTATGATTGGAAGGATTAGTAATTTTTTATAGTGTCGGTCATACCACGACTTTTGATGTACCTCGTGGTTTGCTTTTCCAGTTGTTTGTTCCATAAATCCCTCTTTTATCTATGCTAAAAAGAGCTTTTAAACTTAATCTTTGTGGAATCAATGCGATTGACTTCAATCTTGTTTGAAGTTAAGCATTCATTTATATAGATATTCAATTTCAAGATAATATGAACTCAAAATATACATTGGTGGGGATAATTGTACTAATGGCTGCATTAGTAACAGCAGGAGCATTGTTCTTGTATCCATACCAATCAGATAATCCTCCACAAGTAAACGATACTGACTCAACTTTGCAAGGAATTCAGAATGTAGTTGACGCAAACAACAAATTTGCGTTCGATATCTATGCACAATTAAATAAAGATGAAGAGAAGAATGCATTTTATTCTCCATACAGTCTCTCAACAGCATTAGCAATGACATATGAGGGGGCAAGAGGACAGACAGCAGACGAAATGAAAGCAGCCCTCTATTTTCCAGAGAACAGCATATTGAAACCGAATAGTGCCTCAATCTATAACACTCTGAATAAAAAAGACAAACCTTATACTTTAAGCACAGGAAACGCTCTATGGGTTCAGAAGGATAGCCGACTTATTGAAGACTACAAAGTTAGTGTTGAGAAGTATTATGGTGGCAAAGCAGCAAATCTCGACTTTATCAAAGAAACAGAGAAATCGCGACAAACAATCAATACATTCATAGAGGAGCAAACAAATAAAAAAATAAAAGATCTTATTCCGGCAGGCGCTCTTGACGCCAATACAAGACTTGTTCTGACTAACGCAATATACTTCAAGGGAACTTGGGAATGGGAATTTGACAAGGGCGATACAAAGGAAGAAGATTTTAAGATTACACCTAACAATGTTGTAAAAACTCATCTGATGCAAATGAATCCTGAAAAGGCAAGATTCAATTACGTCGATATAGGAGAAGCACAACTTCTAGAACTTCCCTATAAGGGCAATGACATATCGATGTTGATTATTTTGCCCTCAGAGAACCTTGCTTCAATAGAACCATCATTAAGTATTGAGAAACTTAATGGGTGGAAAAGCCAGATGCAGGAAACATCTTTAGATACTATTTATCTGCCTAAGTTTGAGTTTGATACTAAATATTTAATGACAGATACGCTAAAAGCGCTGGGAATGTCAACTGCTTTCAATCCGGATCTTGCTGATTTCTCAGGCATGTCTGAAGAAGAAAGATTATACATCAGTTCAGTCATCCATCAGGCATATGTTAAGGTCGATGAGCAGGGAACAGAAGCAGCGGCAGCAACTGCAGTCGGTGTCGGTATGACCACAGTAGCCCCGCCAAAAAAAATATTCAGGGCAGATCATCCTTTTATTTTCATAATTCAGCAGAAAGAAACCGGAAACATTCTTTTTATCGGCAGAGTCACTGACCCAAATAAATAATCTATCGATTACACAATAGCAGAAATGCGCCGACTGGGGATTGAACCCAGGCCACCACCTTGGAAGGGTGGGATACTACCATTATATGATCGGCGCTCTTTCCTAAAGCGTTTCAGTGTATTTTAAACATTGCGTTCTAGAGTAAGCTCTTAGCTTTCTGAAGCTCAGCGACGAAGAGAGTTTTTCATTGATTTTTGTTTATCGACGGGCAACTTCAGACGCCTAAGTAGTTACGTTCTAGAGTTATTCACCACGACAAATTTTGTACAGAATTCTTCATATCTAAAACATATACCTTGGAAGCTCTTTAGAAACTTGTTCTGTAACAACTTCTTTCTTAAATGCGTCCCAACCAGCTCTGAAGGCAGAACGATAAGAATAAACTACATTTCCTAGAATTAAGGCTGCTACTGCGCCAATTGCTATTGTCCTCATAGCACATGTCTTGTAGGTTTTTTCTTTCTCCTTCAATTTATCTGCGACTTGCTGAGTGAAATATATGTCTCTTGGACTAAATGTTGATAAAGCTAATTTAAAGAAAAGATTTAGAGGAGCATTTAATAGACCTGCTTTGAGATAAGGTCGTGAAAACCCATAATTCTCTGCGTTTCTGATTACATTTCCGTCCCGAATGCGTCTCTCTTCTGCTAGAAGTAGAGCTCCGTGTTCAAGAATTTCTTTTAGAGGAGATCCTTGAGAAAGTAGGTGTTTTATAGATTGACATTGAGTTGAGTTTAGATAGGGTAGAAGAGCATCGACAACCAATACTTCTCTAATGCTTTCTGCATTTTTAGCATATCTCTCAGCAATCTCTTGATCATTTAAGTTCTGTTTGAAAAGAGCAACTAATGCTTCGTGCATTGGATGAATATTTTCAAGCCCGTCTACGTGCAAGGGTCCTTGTTCTTCCTTTTCTTCTACAATTCTGATAATAATTGTATCTAGATTTTTTGATGTCATTTTTATCTTATCATTCCACTTTTACAAGAATCGTAGCATGAGGGTGGTATCTCTGCTAGAAATAAGTCGTAACCGCTTTGATAATGTGCACGGAGAAACTTGCCTTGAAACATCTGCAATATGGAGTTCACCATAAGACTCCCAACAATTTGATTTGCAAGAAGCAAACTAGGTTCAAAACATCTACCCGGCTCTTTTAGTTTTTCTGTATTTGTTTAGCTAAAAACAAAGGTTCTTGATTAACATCTGTTTCAATTCAACCTTCAAATCCAATCCTTTCAATTGCCATGACGCAATCACCGATGCAAGAGTTTGATAACTTTCCTTTCCGGTCTCTGACCGGAAAGCACCGATAATCTTTCTTACCAAGACCGATTCTCTCAGAGCTCGTTCTGCGAAATTATTCGTCGGCTCTATTCCTTCGACTTTGATACACGTGAACCAATTCTTAAGATTAAAATCAATATATTTCACCACGGGCATCAATTCAGGATATTTTGAATAATACGATATGAATTCTTTCAGCTGTTGCGTCATCTCATCGTACTTTGCGAGTCTTTCCTCAGCAGTATGCGCTGAAAGATTGAATCTCTTTATCTCTTCGAATAGCTCTTTGAGTTTCTCGTGCAGGTGAACACCTGCAACAGAAATTAATTCTTTGGATTTTCGTAAGAGATGCGACCAGCATCTCTGAATATTCGCTAAAGCTAGGAAATTATATGCTCTCCAACAGTCACAGATTATTGTTCCGCTATAATCTTTTCCAAGGATTTCTTCTAAAACATTACTTCCTCTACTTGGACGGATAACTAAAAGTATATCCATCTCTGTTCGAAAAACCCATACCCATTGGTTCTTTCCTAATACTGAAAAACTAGTCTCATCGATGTAGATTTTTGTAGCGTTTCTAATTCTCAATTTTAATGATTCATATTCTTTGTCAGCAGCATCAGCAACTCTTCCAATTATTTCGTTTATGGAAGCAGGAGTTATATCAAAAGCATGACTTATTTCTAAGAAGGAGGAAGTTTTTCTTAAAACTCCACGTAAAATAAATTTGATAAATATCACTAAAACCATCAAATTTATTCCAAAGCTGCCTTTCAGAGGCAAGGTATTTTGCGGTGGAATGAATATTATTCCACAGTCTAAACATTTCTTTTTATGAATTTCACCCTCGATTACTTCAGGAGCGATAGGCTCCCGAATTTCTTCAATGATTTGTTTAATGATTTTATCATCTTTGAGATTGTGCCCATGACATTTTGGACATTCTTCAGTATCGATAACTATTCTTCTTTGTGGAATTTGCTTTCTTGTCTTTCCTTCATGACCTTGAGGCGCTCCGCGCTTAGCATTCTTCTTGGATTGTTTATCGAATGTATCTGGCTTCAAATGTTTATTTGCTGAAGAAGGAGTGTTTGAGCTTTGATATTTTTGAAGTTGATGTCCTAAGATTAGGACCAAGTTTACAAGTTCATCTTTTGGTTTTTGTTTCAATAAATTTCTATCGAGTACAATTACTTCTCGATTAAAATTACCTTTACTTTTTTTCCAATCCATTGAATAGGCACATAAACTCTTCCACTATTTCCTGATTGATTTACTTCTTTCTCAATCATTTCATAACCTACTAAGTTTATCTTTGTCTTTCTCAAGATTTTACTTTGTTTTTCCATACTAGCTATTTTGTAGCTAGTCTAGTATTTAAATATTTGCATACTCTAAGATATAAATGGGTGAAAAATGTCCTTTTTGCAATATGGAACATGATAAATTATTAGACGCGGTTACTGATAAAGCAAATAAAATCGCAGAAAATTTTACTGAAGAATCATTTCCAAAAATATGGGGGATTGGAATGGGAAGTATAATCACTCTTCCAATGAATAGAAAATCTCTTGCCAAATTTATGTTTCTTACTGGAGCCACACAAATGATTACAGAATATCTGATGAATGAGCATGAAAAGGCATGTAATGAGAAAAATTAGCTAAACAAATACGTTTTTCTGGTTTCTTTTCTACAAGAGAGTTTGAAAGAGTGTAATTGCTCTGGCAATCTAGGCAAGCAGTCTTTTTTGGTACATACATCATTGTGCTGCCTGCAAAGAGACTTGAACCCCCATTTATCAAAGGAATTCCTTGTTTTACCGCGGCTTCGTGAAGTGCGAAACGTGCAAGATGATTATCGACACAACTTAAGACCACATCAAATCCTCTTAAATCACATCCTCTTGTTATCTTTTCATTACGTGCTTCAACTTTTGAGAATCTTGAAAGTTTCTGACTTAACGCATCTGCTTTTGGATATCCAATCATATCGTAAAATAAAAACTGTCTTGTTAAATTGCTTGATTCTACTAAGTCATAATCTATGATTGTTAGATTCGCTTTCATCATTGCTAAAGCGAGAGCAGTTGTTGTACCTATGGCCCCTGCACCTACCTGCAGAACTCTAATTCCTAAATCCTCTTTTTCTCTTATTCCTTCGAATCTCATGCTTTCTCTAGGTTTCTCATTCGGTCTAGGCATCCAGTATTTTCTTATCTCATCTATAACGCATGCTGCAGCTACTATGCCATTGAGAAGCCCTCCGTGCGCTCCTATTTCTGAGTGTGAATATTGATTCTCTGATAAATGTCTGTTGCATATGATAGAGAAGCTTTCTTTTCCTGCAGATGCAGAAATATATGGAATTCCTTTGGATTTTGCAGCTTTAGCGGCGAGCCTTTTGGAAGAGACATTTGTTGTTGCTTCTACAACTATATCTGCCCCATCACAAAAATATTCTGCATGCGATAGACTTTCTAGAGATCCTGGACGCTGTTCAACAATTACCTCTGTATCTGGATTTAGCTTCTCGTAGGGAAGGACATTATTAAAACCCAAACGTTTAACTGAACCGCAACCGATTGCAGCTAAATCTGCTAGAATAAAATCTGCAATTTTGTCAGAACCGATTATAACTGCAGATTTTTTCTTTAATTCTTTCTGATTCCAGCCAGGCACAGATTCATGCCGACTGTACTGTTCGGCTGAGAATGTCATTCAAATACCTTTCCCACAATAGGCAGACTAGAAAGGAATCTATTCTTTTGATTAGTCTTCTCGTTGTTTACTCTCTCTTCTACTTCTTTTTTAATTAAAGACACGTCATAAAATTTTCTTCCAGAGAAGACTGGTTCGACTTTTGCTTCTTTAACCTTCTTTTCAATTTTTTCGCAAGTTGCACACCAGCCTAAAACTCCTATAAGTGCGAATTCTTCTCTACGATTATTAACCACTAATGAATACGCTAGCCCATTAGTTCTCTCAAGTTCGCCTTTTGTTTCAATCATTCGAGTACTGGCGACATCAGGTATAGTGATATAATCTTCTCCATTGAAGACTAATAATGAACCTTCATTATTATAATAGGCAAATCTAGCTGGATGAAGATTGTCTTCGGTAGTTATTGGACGCACATGATATCCCTGATCAGGATTATTTTGAGTAACTTCAAAAATTCTTTTGTCCATTTGAATCATTATTCTCCCATCTTTATATCTAACCCCTCTTTCCTTTACTGGACCATACTCACTTTCTTCAGTATTTCCTGCAAATGAAAATATCAGATGATTTAAATTTCCATCATCAGTTGAAGAGTGAAATGTGCTAAGGTTTCCATGGCTATGCCAAAATCCATAGGATATATAGCCCAAAGTTTCTATTTCTGCTTTTGCCTGCGCCGCAACTTCTCCAGTAATTCTTGCACTGCCTCCCGTTGCGCTTTGATCTGGAGCAAGTATAGCTTCACTAACTAGCCCTGGCTGACCTAAAGGAGAACCTAATAGAAATCCATAACACTCATTATTCCTTGCATATTGCGCATATGCATGAATTTTATCACGAACTACATCTTGAATAGGTATTCGCGTATATCTTTGAGTTAATTCTTCCAGAGATAAGAAATTCTTATTTTCTTTGTTATCCCAATTGATTTCTATTTTATGCATGAAACGCTCCGTTTGAGTGGACAGTTACCGCCACGTTCTGAAGATAGTACATTTTAGATTCTAGAGGAAATGTCGGTCTTTGAGATTTTTTTCCATTGGGAAGAGTTATATCTTCCATTACCGCGGCTACTTTTACGCTTCCGAAGCAATGTGCTTCCTCTCTGAAATAAAAAGGATCTTCTCTGCTTGTTCGCGTTGCAATTCTGGCAGCCGCAGAAACGGAATCGTCACACAAGGCAGATATTGGGAGAGTTGCAGCTATTTGCCCTTCCCCATAACTTTCACCGCTAGTTTTGTTATAATGTGGAGATATCAAACAATAGACGCTTCTGATTGAGGTATCATATCCGAGCACTCCAAATTCATAACAGTAGGCATGCTTTTGTATTCCTAATGTAACTTCAAGTGAAGCAATATCTTTTCCCGTCCTTTCTAAGTGCTCAATTCTATGAGACTCTCCAGCATTTTCAGAGATAACCTCCGAGACTATTTGGCTCTCGAGAAAATCTTGAAACTTCGCTTCCATTTGGCATACAGTAGCTATAGATGTGGAAAGTCGATAATCCCTGCTTCTGAGAGAAACAAACACATTTTTTTTATCCTCACGCAGAGGATATATTCTTCGATTAATAACCGCACAATGTCTGGGCAAGAGAGACTCGTATATTCCTTTAGCTTTATCAGGCGCGGGAGATTGATATGACTCATTTGCACGAAAAGAATTCTTTTCAGTTCCACTGCCTCCCTGTTGATAAGGCTTACAAATATACTTCAGAAAGAAATAAACATCTTCTTTAACTTTACTATCTATCTCAAAATCTATTGTCTTACCTGCAATAGTTTTTCGGATATTTTGTTTTAACTCCTGAAATCTTCCTTGATTGCGTCTGCGATAAATATTTTCTTCTTCTCCAAGAGTTCCCCAGCGATTTAAAGGTAAGCGAATATTACATAATTCAATATAATCTGCAGTTATTGGTCCAGAGTTGCCAGCATGATAATATATTCCATCGGAGAGAACAAAAAGAAGGCGCTCTTGTTTTAATAAATCTGTAGGGGGTAGAGGTTCAGAAAGACTTGTAACCATGGTATTCTCCTACTATGTGGTCTCCATTGACTGCGATACGCAGAGTATTATTTGGCAATTCTTGTTTTGTATAAACATCAATTCTCTCATCGAGTCTTGCTGGCTGGAATTTTACAGGTCTACCTGAATTTATTCCGCCTGTTCCAATACTAGTTACGTATCCTTTACTGGCATTCATTTCTTCCGCAATAAGCGAATGAGCCATCTTTTCTTCACCATCATTCCATTTTTTATTCATCATATCATCTACAATCTCATGCAATTGTTTTCCCTGAATTTGTTCTGGAGCATATGTTGCTTTCAATCTTTTATTTCCAAACGCTTCGAGGACGATGTCAATTTGTTTTCCCATGATTATTATCATTTCGGAAAGAATTTATAATTTGTCCGTATATAATAAGTGTAGAATATTGGAAGTAAAATCAATATTGAAGAATATAGGGGACTTTGAAACACCAAGAATTTCTAATTCTTGGATGAGTTAAAGAATCTACTGATTCTTGACGAACCCCCAAAGTCCTCTATCGAACCGCTTTAAAACTGAGAGAATCTTCGATTCTCGAGGGACATCAAAATTAGAAGATTATTCAAAGCCCCCTATCTAGAGATTGAACACTAGTGTAAAATAGTGCATCTGATAAATTATGCAGGAACTGCCTGCTCTCTCTGTCTATATGAACTTATGTAACTTTTTAGATACCAATTGCCTCCATGAGCGAGCAATACATCTAAACAAGGATTGACTTGTTCTTGTGGAAACCTCTCCAATCTTTCTAATCCTATTCCAGAACTTTCAAAATCATAGTCATCGTTAAATGTTGTAAAATATGCTCTTTTTGCGATGGAAACTAATTCTTCTACTAATTCTTCATGATAATCTCTTGTAGGCAATCTGGATAAATAACCTTCAATCCAATTCTTCATACTTATATCTCGGCATATATCTGAATCTAAACTCAAGTCAACTTTCATACTTAAACCATATATTTGACTTATATATCTCTTATCAATTGTGAAAATAGTGTAGAATAGTGTATCTTGTTATTTATAAGGATGAATAATTACTTTTGTTCCTGAAATTTTTCCTCTGTCAGAATAAATTTGATTTAATTCCAAGCCCAAAGTCTGAAATGCCTTCTTGTATTCAGTCATAGCGTAACTCTGAGTGATTATTTTTTCGAAAATAGTATATTCTGTTAACATATTTATTGCTGGTTCAAATGTTTTATTAGAATCTATAGAACCAACAATGCGGATTCCATTGTCAGTTAAATATGCTGGCTTAATCTTTACTTCATAAGAATAGTCTAGCCCCGCTACTAAGATGTCGCCTCCACGGTTTACTACTTTCAAAAGTTCTTCTAGAGATTTCCCGCTTGTGTCTATACAGATATCAAATTTTTTCTCTTCTCTTTCGTTTGTTAATGAGATAGATGAAAGACGTGAATAATCCTGTGCTCTAAATCCTAATTCTACGGCGTGTTTGTTTCTAAAACGTGAAATATCTCCCATCGTAACTTCGCATCCACGAATACGCGCCGCAAGACCAAAAAGAAGACCTATCGGTCCAGCCCCAACTACTAGCACATCTGATTTTGAATCTAATCTAGTTTGATTGAGTGCATTTAGTACACAGGCTAAAGGTTCAGTAAGAGTTGCTTTCTCAAATGAAACATTTTTAGAGAGCGGATAAACAAAGGAAGAATCTGCGACATGATATTCTGCGTATGTTCCATCTCTGGAAACGCCTGTTTCGGTAAATGATTTTTCCTCACAGTAATTTGGACGATTACGTTTACAATAGAAACAATTACTGCAGAAATAAGTTGGGTCGAGAACGACTCTGTCTCCAACCTTAACTTTTTTTACCTTAGAGCCAACTTCTTCTATAGTCCCCGAAGATTCGTGTCCTAAAATTACTCCATCTTTAGCGTAATAATTTCCTCGAAGTATGTTAATATCTGTTCCGCAAATTCCTGTTGCCATGATTTTGATTAGCACTTGATTATCTTTCTTTATAACTGGTTTTGGCACATTCATCAACTCTGGAGACCTACCCTTTCTAAAGACAAGAGATTTCATAGTCTTTCCATTTTTGTTATTTACCATTGTAACTGTCCTCTAATTTTTTCATGCAGGTCTCGATTGCACGCTGCGATAATTGAACACTGCTCTTTGAAGCTTTTGTCTGTGACAAGAGATAATGAATCCAATGGCTTTCCGTATGCATCTGTTACAACTCCTCCTGCTTTCTTTAAGATAAATGCTGCTGCTGCGATATCATACGAGAAGAGAGTAACTATCTTTCCTCGTCCAACCTTGATAAACTCCATAATCAATTCAGGATTATCTTGCGCGATTCTATGCCCAACATCCACATGAGCGTCTAGTTGACCTGAGATAATTCGTGTTAATGAATATGAGGAGCTGGTGAATACGAAAACTGCGCCGAGAGTGACTGAATTATCTATGAGATTGCCACACACACGAGCTATTTGTTTAACTGGATGAGCAGTAAGTTCTGTGCTCCAAAACATATTTTCTAGTTCTATTTTTCTATTTAGGGAAGGCAATCTTTCTAAGGAAGTAGTTACTCGAGGTTCATTTGAATCGGCGTAAAAATAATCTCCTGATTTTAGCTCCATAACTAACGCATGAGATATTCCTCCGAAAGTTGGACGTGCTGAATAGGAAGAGACCGTGGCTGAAAAACAACAGCTCTCGAAATTTGCCATTGCAGGACGAGTGCCATCTATTGGATCAATTATTAAAATCCATTCTGGTTTTTCACTCATGAACACAAATCCTCTATCTTCTGAAAAATAAGCGATTGGAATATTCCAGCTTTTCAAGACTTTTTCAACTGTTTGCTCTGCTAATTCATCTATCTTAAAATGTGGATCTCCACAATATCTGCGGCGAATTATTTCTCTTTTATTCTGATTAAATTTCGGAAGAATTGAATTTCTGACCTCATTTGCTAGATTTATCAAATTGCTCTTTATATCAAAAGATGTCTTGACTAGCTGTAAAGATTTATCCATGATTCTCACAGCCTTGATTGCTCAAACTGGGTTCATACCCCGCACCTTGGTGCGTCTTTCCCAGTTTGACGCCGTCAAGA
>JGI1356J14229_10000996_pt1 | contig 24693 bp, 24 predicted proteins | sample Subgrocontami58m_FD_14229 | JGI IMG/M metagenome (IMG submission 14229) | reverse complement strand
AACGCGAATCCGAATCCCTTCATCTCATCCAAAATTGGAGGTGTATGAGGAATCCCGTAACGGAGGATAAAATCGGAAACCAACTCCTCAACATCGCGAGCTTTGATATCTTTGTTCACAAAAGGGTAGTCGCTCGGAAGTACTCGATTAAAGAGTAATCTCCCGACACTAGTTTCAACCAAGGGCTGCTTGATTTTTTCCTCTCCACCAAGAAGAGTCCGCTCGGTAAGGCGTACGGTAATTTTTGCACGAATATCAACTGCGCCGAACTCGTAAGCGATAATGGCTTCTTTCTCATCTGCAAATATTTCCCCTTCACCGATTACTCCTTCCTCAAGCACAGTTGCCCAATACATCCCAAGAATCATGTCCTTTGTCGGCTGCACAATAGGATCACTGTTTGCGGGTTTCAGGAGATTCACCGACGAGAGCATAATCTCGCGTGCTTCCTTCTGGGCATCATCCGTAAGCGGCACGTGTACTGCCATTTGGTCGCCGTCAAAGTCGGCATTAAAAGCCGCACAGACCATGGGATGAATCTGAATCGCATGACCCTCGACGAGCACCGGATGAAACGCCTGAATGCCAAGACGGTGAAGTGTTGGCGCTCGATTCAAGAGGACAAGCTTTCCCTCGGCAATGACTTCGTCAAGAAGCGCCCACACTTCTTGCGGTCGCTCTTCAATCATGCGTCCAGCTCCGCGAATATTATGCGCAAGCTCCCTCTCAATAAGTTTCCGAATCACGAACGGCTTAAAAAGTTCAAGCGCCATTTCTTTCGGCAAACCGCACTGGTGAAGTTTCAGCGAAGGTCCAACCACAATGACCGAGCGCCCCGAATAATCAACCCGCTTCCCAAGCAGGTTCTGGCGAAAGCGACCCTGCTTGCCTTTCAGCATGTCGGCAAGGGACTTTAAGGGACGGCGCTGAACCTGGGATGAAACCGCGGTTTGGCCACGGCGGGTGTTGTTATCAATCAAGGCATCAACCGCCTCTTGAAGCATGCGCTTTTCGTTTCGGGTAATGACCTCCGGCGCTCGCAACTCATAGAGGCGTTTCAGACGATTGTTGCGATTAATAACCCGTCGGTAGAGATCGTTTAAGTCCGAGGTTGCATAACGCCCGCCATCAAGTGGCACCATCGGGCGCATATCAGGAGGAATCACGGGTAACACCTCAAGAAACATCCATTCAGGGCGGAGTTTCGATTTAATCATTGCGCGAACTACTTTCAGGCGCTTCAAGTATTTCTTCTTAATGACGGGTGGCGCGAGTTTGAGTTCGGCTTCAAGATTATGGTGTAATTTTTCGAGATCAACGGACTGGAGAATATTCCGAATTGTTTCTGCTCCGATTCCCGCCTCAAACACGTCCCCATATTTCAGGCTCAGGCGATGATACTCGACTTCTGTGAGCACTTTGAGAAGCCTGAGCGAGCGGAGTTCCTCCTTGGCATTCTCCTTTGCTTCTTTAATCCTGGTGACTTGTACGGCATTCGGAGCCTTGGAAGACTTCACTTTGAATTCCCGCTCAATTTCCTCAAGCGCTTTTCTCCGTTTTTCCTCTCGCAACTCGGTTACGATATAGCCTGCAAAATAAATTACCTTCTCGAGATCATTTACCGAAAGATCAAGAATGAGGCCGATCTTCGAGGGTACACCGCGGAGAAACCAGATATGTGAAACCGGAGCCGCAAGCTTAATATGGCCCATTCGCTCCCGTCGAACGATCGCGCGGGTAACCTCAACACCGCACTTATCGCATACAATCCCTTTATAGCGAATGCGGCGATATTTTCCGCAGTAACATTCGTAGTCTTTTGTTGGTCCGAAAATTCGCTCATCGAATAAACCGTCGCGCTCGGGCTTTGCGGTGCGGTAGTTGATGGTCTCGGGCTTCGTCACCTCGCCATGAGACCACGAAAGAATCTCGTCGGCTGAGGCGAGTTTGAGACCAATAGATTTAAAATCTTGGACGTGGTTTTCCATGCCTATTCACTATTTGCTCCGAATCCTCTCACGGGTTTCACGAGTTTCGCGCCGAGCCGGCTGGTGTTCCGGAACTTCTTCGGCGATCGCGCGCAATCGTGCCGTCTCGCCTCCCTTCAAGTCGACTGAGAGTGCGAGTCCCTTCAATTCATTCACGAGCACATGGAAAGAAGCCGGAATATTCTGGCTTCGGATCTTCTCACCCGAAATAATTGCTTCATACGCCGCAGCTCTCCCCTGCACATCATCAGACTTAATCGTAATCATCTCCTGAAGAGTGTGCGCGGCCCCGTATCCTTCGAGCGCCCAGACTTCCATCTCTCCAAAACGCTGGCCTCCGAACTGTGCTTTGCCTCCGAGGGGCTGTTGGGTGATCAAGGAGTAAGGACCGATCGAACGCATATGAATCTTATCCTCGACAAGATGGTTTAATTTCATAATGTAGGCAACTCCCACGGTGACTTTTTGTCGGAATTTCTCACCGGTCAAGCCGTCATAGAGCTCAATCTTTCCGTCTTCCGGGAAGTTCGCCTTTTTAAGCTCGCCTTTGATCTCATCTTCGGTTGAGCCTGCAAGCGACGGAGTTATGGCTTCATACCCGAGGAGGCGGGCTGCCATACCAAGATGTGTTTCCAAAATTTGGCCAAGATTCATGCGTGATGCAACTCCGAGTGGATTCAAAATAATATCAACCGGCCTGCCGCCGGCAAGATACGGCATATCTTCTTCGGGGAGCACCCGCGCGATCACGCCTTTATTGCCGTGACGTCCCGCGAGTTTATCTCCCACCGCGATTTTGCGAAGCTGTGCGATTTCAACTTGCACTTGTTTGATAACTCCGGATTCAAGCTTGTCTCCGCGATCTCGTGAAAACACTTTAATACCGATCACGCGTCCGCGTTTTCCGTGCGGGACGGTTAAGGACGTATCGCGCACATCCCGCGCCTTTTCACCGAAAATCGCCCTCAGCAAACGTTCTTCCGGCGTTAATTCCGTCTCCCCCTTCGGAGACGTCTTGCCGACGAGAATGTCGCCCGAGCGAACCTCGGCCCCAATCCGAACGACTCCTTCTTCGTCGAGATTCTTTAATTTCTCTTCCGAAACATTGGGAATGTCGTAGGTAGTTTCCTCCGGCCCCAATTTCGTATCCCGAACCGCGATTGAATGATCTTCGATATGAATGGACGAAAAAGTATCTTCTTTTACCAGCCGCTCGGAAATAATAATCGCATCCTCGTAATTCCAGCCGTGCCACGAAAGAAACGCAACAGTAAGATTCTGGCCGAGTGCAAGTTCCCCCCGATCGGTCGCCGAAGAGTCAGCAAGAATATCCCCCTTCTTGACGGCATCCCCAGGTCTCACTATGGGAATCTGGCGAATCGCGGTAAATGCATTGGTCCGGAGAAACGAGTTTAACGGATAGCGGACAAAATCATCCTTTTTTGTTTTTAGCACGATTTCCTTTGCATCCACCTTGATAATCTCGCCTTCCGATTCTGCAATGATCAATCGTCCGGAATCTCGCGCCGCCCTCGCCTCTCTCCCGGTGCCCACAAGTGGGCGCTCGGCCCGAACGCAGGGAACGGCTTGGCGTTGCATGTTTGATCCCATCATGGCGCGATTCGCATCGTCGTTTTCAAGAAACGGAACAAGGCTCGTTGCCATCGAAATCGCCTGCTGGGGTGAGACGTCAATATAGTCGAGCTTTTCGCGCTCGGTCACACCAGGAGATCCTTTTACGCGAGCCTCTACCCGTTCATCCAAAATGTTTCCCTTCTCATCAAATGCAACGCCAGCATGCGCGATATGATAACGGGCTTCGGCTGATGCATCAAGATACTCCACCTCACCGGTAATCTTTCCATTTTTCACTCGAACATAGGGCGTCACGATGAGGCCGAGTTCATTGATGCGGGCATGTCCCGCAAGATGTCCGACAAGACCGATATTCTGGCCTTCCGGCGTCTGAATTGGACAAATACGCCCATAATGCGACGGGTGTACATCGCGAACCTCGAATCCCGCTCGCTCTCTCGTAAGGCCTCCTGGGCCCATCGCAGAGAGTCTCCTTCTATGTTCAAGTTCTGCCAAGGGATTAATCTGATCCATAAATTGCGAGAGCTGGGATGAGGTGAAGAACTCTTTCACTGATGCCATAAAAGGGCGGGCGTTAATCAACTGCGCCGGTGTCAACGTATAAAGATCAAGTGTCGACATACGGTCGCGCACAATCCTCACCATGCGCTGAATGCCGACACGAAGTTTATTTTGCAGGAGTTCCCCCATGCCTCGAACGCGCCTGTTGCCAAGGTTATCAATGTCATCTGGCGCAATGTCACCCGCTTGGTTGAGTCGAATAATTTCGCGAATAACGGCAATAATATCTTCAGCATCGAGAATGCGGAATTCCTCTTTGGCCGCATCCTTCTTCATGCCGAGGCGCTGGTTGAATTTAAATCGCCCGACTGCCGCAAGATCATAGCGATCAAATCCAAACATTGCCTGAATTAAGGAGCGCGCATTATCGGCTGCTGCAAGTTCTCCTGGTCGAATGCGCTTGTATACTTCAATGTAGGCTTCATCGCGCGTCTTAGCCGAATCCTTTTCAAGGGTTTTTTTAATATGCTTTATTTCTCCGGTCTCGAGATCCTGGAAATGCCCGGCAATTGCTTCATCGTCAGCAATGCCCAACACACGGAGAAGCGTTGTTGCCGCAACTTTGCGCTTCCGGTCAATACGCACATGAATCGAGCCATCAAGATCGGTTTCAAATTCGAGCCAGGCTCCGCGATTTGGGATAATTTTTGCTCCGTAATATCGTTTGCCGCGAAGTTGATGCGCGGTGAAATACACACCCGATGAACGGATAAGCTGTGAGACAATCACCCGCTCAACCCCGTTTACGATAAACGTCCCCCGAGGAGTCATGAGGGGAAAATCTCCAAGATAAATTTCCTGCTCCTTTACTTCGCCGGTCTTCTGATTCGTAAGTTTGCTTCGAATGCGAAGTGGCGCCTCATACGAGAGGTTGTGGTCCTTCACATACACTTCAGTGAATTTTGGTTCGTCGAGATAATAATCCCCGAACTCAAGTGTGACATCCTTCGTAATTGAGGTAACGGGAGAAATTTCTTTAAAGAGCTCTTTTAAACCGGATTTCAAAAAGCGCTCGTAGGAATCAAGCTGGATCTCCGAGAGATTCGGAAGTTCTTCAAATGCGGGCCGATACTTGTTGAAATATTTTTTTTGCGGTGTGGTCGTTGACACTGGTTGAGAATGTTTAGACGTGCAAATAAAGTACGGCCTTGCGTTCCAAATGGGGCACAATGCGACCCGTCAGAATCAAAACAAAATTAAACACCCAAAATTTCCCTTTAGCTTAGGGAATTATGTTTACGAGCGCTCAGCGCGCGGTCTCGGATTGGTTTCCTTCGCGCAAAATGTATGTAAAACCTCTGTTATATGACGTTCCCTTCCGCGAGGAAGGTTCCGTTCTGAGCTTTACCGAAGTATGCTCCTGGGTTGAATTATTGTCAAGTGGTCGGTGGCTGTGGATAACCCGCCTACATTTTCAGCCTTCCACACATGCATGCCAGTTTACCTTCAGATGCTCAAATCAAGAAAAATTTTCCTGATCCGGCTGAAAATTTGGGTGGGCTAAAACTGAACCTTAACTGGTTCTTTCACCGCAGGATTCTCTGCCTCAAAAAATTCCATTTTCTGGAAGCCAAATGGGCCCGCAATGAAGTTCGTCGGAAATGATTCGATACGGATGTTGAGGTCCCGAACGTTCGCGTTGTAAAAACGCCGAGCCGCCTGAATCTTATTTTCCGTATCAGTGAGCTCGCCCTGAAGCTGTAAAAAATTCGTGTTTGCTTTCAGGTCTGGATATTGCTCGGAAACTGCGAACAGCGTTTTCAGCGTGCCCGATAGCATATCGTTTGCCGCAATCTGCTCCTTCGTATTTTTTGCGTTCATAAAACGCGTGCGCGCTTCGGTCACACTCTCAAGGGTCTGGCGTTCATGCGCCACATAACCCTTCACAGTTTCAATAAGATTGGGAATGAGATCGAACCTGCGCTTCAACTGCACATCAATATCGGATTCAGCCTCTTTTGCCTGCTGTCGCAACCGAACTAGGCCGTTGTATGCGGCAATGAGCCAGATCACGATCAAAACGATTAAACCGATCAAAATATAGAAGGGGGTCATAGGCGAAAAGATTAGAAGCTAGTATCTAGAATCTAGGATAACAAGTTCCTGCGCAAATGGGAATGGGCAAAAAAAAGAGCCGCTCACCTGCTGGCTTACGGCTCGTGTTCATCGTTAGTGATGCTATCGCAAACTCTCCGCGAGCTTCTTTTCTAGCTCGGCGAGGGTTTGAGCCACGGAAGGCGCGAGACCCTCAAACTCGTGCGCCATGGCGCGCACTCCCTCCCGGACAAATCTGCACACAGCGATACATTCGTACAGTTGGTCTAAGGGAACATCGGCATTCTCGAGGAGTTTCAGGACAACTACCAACTCCCCGACTGCAATCGCCGCTTTCTCCCCGTTGAGATGGAGTACGGCTGAACGAAGTGCGTCAAGGAGCATCTCACAGGGGATACCGACAAGCACCCGTGTGTCCGCCATTGAAACTCACCACCTTCCTGGCGCGTTTGTTGAAGCGCCGACGACTGTTAGCCGCCGACGATGGCCTGGAGAACCTTCTCGGGAGCGCGGACGATCTCGCTCTTCTCAACCACGGGAAAAGGAACGTGGAAATCGATTGGAGATCCGACGAGTACGGCGATTCGAATCTCCGGGTGTTTCGCCTTGTGTTCGACCGCGTGGCCGATCATGCCGCGCGTGGTGAACACCATGGCACCCTCTCCCGCAAGCCAGCCACGGGCCGTTTTCATGTCCTGAAAGACTCCAACCTCGTGGCGATCTGCCGTGAGGTGATCCTGCAACAGCTCATTCAACCCCTGGTAATCACCTGCGGCCCTTGAGCTGAACAAACCACCCTGCCCCAGATCGATGATCGCAACTTTCAAGATTTCACCTCCAAGTTCGGGTGAGCTACATTGACTTCACTCGTGAAACAACAAATACCACATTTCTGTGGCATTTGTCAAACGATTCAAGTTTTCACTCTATCCTCTACTCTCTATCCCCTATTCTCTACTCTCTCGTCAGTAGTCCCCTCCCATCCCTCCCGGCATGCCGCCTCCGCCCATAGATGGAGATTCTTTTTTCGGCACTTCGCCGACAATTGCCTCCGTCGTGAGAATCATCGCGGCAACAGATGCGGCATTTTGAATTTCCGAGCGAACAACTTTCGTAGGGTCAATAATTCCGGCTTTCACGAGATCCTCATAGTCCCCGGTTTCCGCATTGTAGCCATCACTTCCCTTTCGCTTTTTCACTTCCTGAACTACCACCATTCCTTCGGCTCCGGCGTTTGATGCGATCTGGCGGAGCGGTGCTTCGAGTGCGGCATGGAGAACCTCCATACCGACTTTCTCGTCATGCGTAATCTTCTCATCCCGCTCAAGGCGTTTGATGGCTTCAGCCAGGGCCGGTGCCGTGCGCAACAGCGCCACACCCCCGCCCGGTACAATCCCCTCCTCCACCGCAGCCTTTGTTGCCTGAACCGCATCTTCAATTCGAAGTTTCCTCTCCTTTTGCTCTACTTCAGTCGCGGCTCCGGCCTTGATCAGGGCAATGCCGCCGGTGAGTTTTGCGAATCGCTCTTGAAGTTTTTCCTTATCAAACTCTGACTTAGTCTTCTCGAGTTCGATACGAATTTGCTTGGCTCTCTTCTCAATATCGGCTTTCTTGCCCTTGCCACCAATAATTGTGGTATTTTCCTTGGAAGCGACAACGCGCCGAGCCGAGCCCAACATGTCGAGTTCAACATTTTCGAGTTTCAAACCGATATCTTCGGAGATCACCTTCCCTCCCGTAACTACCGCAATATCTTCGAGCATCTCCTTTCGGCGATCACCAAATCCGGGTGCTTTCACCGCAAGCGCCTGGAATCCACCGCGAAGCTTGTTTACCACGAGCGTTGCGAGCGCTTCTCCTTCCACGTCCTCGGCGAAAATCACAAGTTCCTTTTTTCCTGATTTCACGAGCTTCTCAAGAAGTTGGAGAATATCCTGAAGTGAGGAAATCTTTTTGTCGGTAATGAGGATTGCCGGATTCTCGAATGATGCCTCCATTCGCTCGGCATTCGTAACCATATACGCGGAGATGTAACCGCGATCAAACTGCATTCCTTCGACAATTTCTTTCTCCACCCCCAAGGTTTGCGAATCCTCAACGGTGATCACCGCATCTTGCCCGACCTCATTGATGATATCGGCGAGAAGTTTTCCAATCTCTGAATCCTTGGCTGAAATAGTCGCGACTTGCGCAATTTCACTGTGGCCCGAAACAACCTTTGACATTTTTTTAAGCTGTTCAACCACGTGATCGGTCGCGCGCTTGATGCCTCTTTGCATCCCCATGGGGTTGGCACCTGCGGCAAGATGCTTCAATCCTTCGTTCACGATGACTTGCGCGAGCAGGGTCGCCGTGGTCGTGCCATCTCCTGCGACATCATTTGTCTTTGTCGCGACTTCCTTTACCAACTCAGCACCGAGGTTTTCTATCTTATCCTCAAGTTCAATTTCTTTTGCAATGGTAACGCCATCGTTCGTAATTGTGGGCGAGCCATAGCCTTTATCAAGAACCACGTTCCGACCCTTTGGACCGAGCGTGACTTTCACCGTGTCCGCAAGCTTATCAACGCCTCGCTTGAGAGCTTGGCGTGCGGCTTCATTAAAGAGTATTTGTTTTGCACTCATGGGTGTGAAGGGATAACGGATAGGGGGTAGGGGTCAGATCATCAATCCGACCGTCCTATTCCCTATGCTCTGCCCCCTATTCTCTAATCAATTATCGCTAAAATATCTTCCTCTTTTGCAATGAGGTATTCCTTTCCGCCGACCTTGATTTCATTCGGACCGTATTTGGTGAAAAGCACTTTCTGCCCTTTTTTCACTTTTACCGGAACCAGTTTGCCCGAATCGATGATCCGCCCTTCGCCTACTGCAATTACTTTTCCTTGCTCCGGTCGCTCTTTCGATGCCGTGTCAGGAAGATAGATGCCGGTCTTCGTCTTCTCTGCATCGGTGATCGGTTCAATGAGAACCCGATCTCCGAGTGGCTTAATATTTATTGCCATATGTTTTGATGAGGCACGAGTGGTTAGGGACTAGGCACTAGGAGGCCGACGCGCGCCCCAGTGCCTAATGCCCAGTGCCTACAATTAGCACTTGCGACCTTAGACTGCTAATTCTCTATCTTAGAGATACTGTGGATGGTGTCAAGCCCCCACACCTATCGCGGCAAAGCGCAAAGTGTAACATGTCAAAATATATTTGACATAAGTTTACTGACTAAGATCATCTCCTCTGCAAAGAAAAACTATTGCCGCGATAGGTGTGGGGGCAAGAGGTTTCGAAAAGAAAAAACGGCGTGCAACTTTGCTACGCCGCGAGACTACCTTGCCGGCTGTGGATCCAGGCGATCGTACAGCTTCATGCGGGAGTCGTGCTCCTCTTGGAGCCGATGATTCAGCCATCTAGTGTGAGCACGATACGGTCGCACCACGAACCAGTGCGACCAGAGCAGACCAAAAGCGAATGTGGTCATGAGGACTATGAGCCTGACTTCCATATCCATTTATCGCTCCTCCATCTCGAGTGAACTGAAGCCCTATTTTCGCCCTACGCCAGTAAAGCGTATGACTCGGATCTTCGGAGTGCCGGGCACTCGCCTCTGCCCCCAAAGCGGCGTTGCCCAACGATCGGGGAATGTACGAACGGGAAGACCCACCACATTGCCCAGGGCAGCAACCACGACGGCGATATACACCAGTAGCCCGAAGATGACTATGCCTGCCTCAACTCCGTTCACCGGCTGTCGGAATGACTGGAACATCGGAGCAACAGTCATTGTCCATGGAATGAGCGCAAAGAAAATGACTGTGGTAAGGCTCGTCCAGCCGGCTGCGGTAAGGGGCTCGTTCTTCCGCCATGATGCGAGTCCCGCCACGAGGATCGCGACTGCGGAGAGGAAAACGATGTAGATCCAGTCCCGCTCGATGCCAACGAGCTTGTGGGTTATGAGGAGCAACCCCGGGATCACGATGAACTGTCCGATCACGTAGCTCCGATACGACGGACCGACCCTGAATCGCATGATTGCCTCCCAGCCGTTCTTTCTGGAACGGCACGCGTATCCCTGCTGGTTTGGATGAATTCAGCCTATGGTGCGGTCTTCCGCAGCCATTGACCGGTGTAGGACTTCTTGGCCGCTACTATATCAGAAATATTACCTTCCGCAACCACTTCACCTCCCTCATCCCCTCCTTCCGGACCAAGATCAATGATCCAGTCGGCATTTCGGAGCACATCCATATTGTGTTCGATCACCACAACTGAATTCCCACGATCAACAAGTGCCTTCAAAATCCCCAGAAGCTTCCTCGTGTCATCGAAGTGAAGTCCTGTGGTTGGCTCATCAAGAATGTAGAGAGTTTTTCCGGTGTCACGGCGAGAAAGTTCGGTCGCAAGTTTTGTCCGCTGGGCCTCCCCACCGGAGAGCGTGGTTGCCGGTTGCCCCAATTTCATATAGCCGAGCCCGACTTCCACGAGCGTTTTTAATTTCTGCGCGACTGCGGGAATGTTTTTGAAAAAGGCTAGGGACTCCTCGATTGTAAGATCAAGCACCTGTGAAATATTTTTCCCATTGAATTCAATGGAAAGCGCCTCACGATTGTAGCGCTTGCCTCGGCACTCTTCACACTCAACATAGACATCGGGCAGGAAGAACATCTCGATTTTTTTGACACCTTGACCTTCACATACTTCGCACCTTCCCCCTTTTACATTGAAACTGAACCGCCCGGGCTGATACCCTTTTGCGCGCGCCTCTGGGGTCTTCGAATATAAATCACGAATGCCCGAAAACGCGCCGGTGTAGGTGGCAGGATTAGAACGCGGTGTTCTCCCGATCGGCGATTGATCAACAATAACGACCTTATCAATCAGATCCGCTCCATTAATTCCATCATGCGCGCCCGGGAACATATGAGCGCGATAAAATTGCACAAGCAGGGCTTTTGCGAGAATATCGTTCACGAGAGTTGATTTCCCGGAGCCCGAGACACCGGAAACACAGACAAATTTTCCAAGCGGAATGTGAACGCTGATGTTTTTCAAATTGTGCTCCCGCGCTCCCTTAATAAGCAGTTCGCCCGCCTTCTTGCCTTTTCCCGATGAAGAATCTTTGACCCCATGCATCTCAACCGTCTTTCGTCCCGAAAGATAATCGCCGGTCAGAGTTTTTGCTTTGAGAAGATCTTTGTATGTCCCCTCGAAAATAACCTTCCCACCGTGTTTTCCCGCGCCAGGGCCAAGATCAATAATCCAGTCCGCGGACTTCATGGTATCGCGGTCGTGTTCAACCACAATTACGGTATTGCCGAGATCCCGGAGATCTTTCAGGGTCTTGATCAGCCGCTCGTGGTCGCGGGCGTGAAGCCCAATCGACGGCTCATCGAGAATATAAAGAATGCCGGTGAGGCGCGATCCGATTTGAGTCGCAAGCTGAATGCGCTGGCCCTCCCCTCCACTAATCGTCGTGGACTCGCGGTTGATGGTGAGGTAGTGGAGCCCGACATCCACAAGAAACTCGAGTCGCTTTGTGATCTCCTTCAGGAGGGATGAAGCTATTTTTGCTTCATTCGCCACAAGATCACGCGAGAGACCCGCAAAGAATTTTTTTGCAGAAGCTACGTCGAGTTTGGAAATAGCCGCAATATTAGTATCAGCCACGGTGACGGCCAATGCCTCTTTCCTCAGCCGTTCACCGTTGCAGAGGGGGCAGGCTTTGATAATCATGTACTTCTCGATCTCCGCCCTTGTCCATTCAGAATCCGTTTCTTTCCACCGACGCTTGAGGTTTGGAATCACACCCTCAAATTCACCCTCTCTTCTCTCCGAGCCTGCCGGACGATCAATAGCTTCACCATTGAGAATAACGTCCATGACCTTCGGGGGGAGCTCTCCCAACGGCGTATTCAACGAAAACTTTGTTCGATGTGAGAGATCCTCGAGCATCCACCAATACCAGGATTGGCGCCCCAGCCGGTGTGAAGCTCCGGCCCACGGACGAATTGCGCCTTCAGCCAGCGAAAGGTTTTTGTTCGGCAATACGAGTTCAGGATCAACTTCTAGTGTTGATCCAAGTCCGGTGCATTGGGGGCAGGCACCATACGGCGAATTAAACGAAAAAAGTCGCGGTTCAAGATCAGGGAGACTCATGCCACACACTGCACACGCGAATTGTTCCGAGAATGGAATATCACCCGACTTTGCCTGAACAATCACCCTCCCTTTTCCGATCTTAAGCCCAGTCTCAAAAGAATCGGCAATGCGGCTTCGATCAATATCCTTTGCAACGGTGAAGCGATCAACCACTACCTCGAGCGAATGCTTCTTTTTCTTATCGACATCAAGACTCTTCGCATCCTGAATGGCTAAGACACTGCCATCCCACCGAACGCGAAGAAACCCCGCGCGCTCGAGCTCTTCAAGGATGCCCTTATGTTCCCCTTTTTTTCCGGAAACGAGGGGTGCTAAAATCGCAAGTTCCTGCCCGGTAAATTTTCGAATACTGTCCACCATTTGATCCACTGTCTGTTTGCCCACAGAGCGCCCGCATTGGGGACAATGCGGTTTGCCGATTCGGGCAAATAAAATACGGAGGTAATCATAGATCTCCGTAATGGTGCCCACGGTCGAACGCGGATTTTTCGAAATGGATTTTTGATCAATCGAGATCGCGGGCGAGAGCCCGTCAATGGATTCAACGTCCGGCTTATCCTGAACTCCGAGAAACTGACGAGCGTAACTTGAAAGCGACTCAACAAACCTCCGCTCAGCTTCAGCGTAAATCGTATCAAACGCGAGCGATGATTTTCCGGAACCGGAAACGCCGGTAATCACCACGAGCTTCCCTTTCGGAATATCAATATCAATATTTTGTAAATTGTGGACCCGCGCCCCGCGGATTTTGATGAAGTCATTCGCCGCCATGACCGATAATGATACATCGGATGTCAAGAGGAATCAACCCTTCGACAAAGCTCAGGGCAAGTCCCCCGACATGGCTCGAGATAAAAAAGCGGCAGTTCCCTTTGAAACATGCCGCGCCGTTCTCCCTGGCCTTATATGCCATCGATGCCCGCGATTTCGCGCACCATGCGTTGGAGCGAGATACTTGGGGCCGGAGAGGCATACCCGTCAAGGCGATGCCGCAGGAACTGCATGAGCGCGAAGAGCTCACTGCCCCGGACCTTGCGGCGCGAATCCGGGGGCAACTGCATAACCCGCCCGATGTAGCGAAGCAGGGGTTCCCACTTTTCGCCATTGAGATCTAGCCGATCCCTTAGCTCCATGAGTTCATCGGCACACACGAGCATGGCTCGTGCACCGCCGTACCGCAACCACAGCGTGAGGACGACTGCCTTGAAAAGCTTAGGACCCCACTTCGGATCCCACCGTTCCTTCAGGCTCTCCGACATACGCACCTCCTTTCCTTGCCTAGATGGTATACCTTATAGAGAGAGGGTCAATATGCAAAAACCAAAATCCATCCCAACCTACCCCGGCGTCTATATCTTCCGCCGCGGGTCAACTCCACTCTATGTGGGAAAAGCGCTTAACTTGAAAAAGCGGGTGAGTTCGTATTTCACCAACGCCAAAAGCCTAACGCCGAAAGTTGAAAGAATGTTGGTCGAGGCAACGAGCTTAAGAATCATTCGCGCGGCTTCCGAAATTGAAGCGCTCCTCAAAGAAGCTGAACTTATCAAAAAATGGCGCCCAAGATATAACGTCCTGATGCGGGACGACAAGAGCTACTTCTACGTAGCAATTACGAAAGAAATTTTTCCGAGAATTTTTGTAACGCATCAACCATTCAAAGAGAGAATAGAGAGTAGAGAGAAGAGATTAGGGAAAGGCGGACAGCGCGCGAATCCACGCTCTATTCTCTATTCTCTACCCCCTCATTATATTGGACCGTTCACCGACGGTGGAGCACTCTACACTACGCTAAAACTTCTGCGCCGGATTTTCCCCTACTGCACCTGCAAGGAAACTCACAAACGTCCTTGCCTTGCGAGCCAGATCGGAAAATGCCTTGGTATCTGCTGTCTCCGGCAAGATGCATTTGAATTGAAACGCATCGGCATACGCGAGCAAAAAAAGCTGAAGATTCGATACCGCAGGAACGTGAAAAACATACAAGAGATCCTCAACGGCAAGAAATCACGCCTCGAAAACACTCTCACCCGACTGATGAAATCGGCCGTGCAAAAAGAACAGTATGAGGAAGCGGCCGTGCTCCGCGATCAAATCTTTGGACTCGAGGGAATATTTGAACACCGTTCGTCACTTCGCACTCCGCAGGAACGCTATCCATGGCCCATGGTCGAATCCGCTCTTCAGGCCGCATTAAATATCAAGCAACCGATTCATCGCATCGAAGGGTACGACATTTCGAATATCTCCGGAACTGAAGCAACTGGTTCGATGGTGGTATTTTCAAACGGTAGCGCGGATAAAAAAGAATATCGGAAATTCAGAATTAAATCGGTTTCAGGATCGAATGATGTTGCGATGCACCAGGAAGTCATCCGCAGGCGTTTTAATCATCCTGAATGGCCAAGCCCAAACATCATCGTGATTGACGGCGGCAAAGCACAACTAAACGCCGTGCTGAAAGTCATCCACTCTCTACCCCCTAGCCCCTATCCCCCTAGAACTTCAAATCGTTTCGATGATTTGAAGTTCGGGCGATCGGGCAAAACCCGATTTAGCCTATCCCCTCCGTTCGTGACCGCTCTTGCNAAGCGAGAGGAAATTCTTTTTCGAGAGAATGGTGGCGCAATACGTTTGAAACAGCGAGAGCCTTCCCTCCTTCATCTCTTCCAGCGAATCCGCGATGAATCGCATCGCTTTGCGCGGGCGTATCATCATGAATTGCGAAAGCAGAAGTATCGAATCTCAACCAAATAGTATGCTCGACAAACTGGGTGCTTCATGGTAATCAGGTAGTAAGCTCGACACATCCCACCGTTTAAGGAGGCCTCGACATGAGAACAGCAGTTCACGTCCATGGCTGTCACTTGAGCACAATAGGTTGGGAACTGATCGTCCTCGGTGACCCTGGTACCGGTCTTCTCGGACAGGCGGCAAAAGGGTTGGATGTCGCAATCCAGCTCGGAGCTGAAGTGATGTTTTGGGGAACAGGTTCCTCTGAGCGAGACGGCCTCAAGGAGTCTCGCTACACATTCGAGTGCCTCCGGGCCATCCCCGACATGGCAGAGAAGCTCGGCAAGTTCGAGCACATTTTCGATGAGGTGAGCCACAATACTCGCGCGGAACTCGAATGCACCGCGTCACGAGCTTTCTTACGTGATATCGAGCGACTCTGGCTCGTTTCGAATCCGACGCATATCGCGCGGTGCATCAATACCGCGCTCATGGTTCTCCAGGCCGAGCCAAGGTATGATAAGCTCCTGCGGAACATCGGGGTCGCGGTAAGTGATGTCTGCTATCCGGGGAAAACCCCGAACGATGTGATCATCATCGATCCTCCTCACCGCCTCGATCAACCGCGCCATAACATGAACGGAATTGCGAAGGCCATGATCGGCCTACGCGGAACCCCACAAGCCAATTTCTGCCTTACTGAACTCCGCGCTACCCTCGGCAAATACGGCGCAGATATCTAGCTCGGCAGACCCCACGACTCCCCCGCAGGCGAGTCGTTTTTCTTTCTGATATAATAGAGGGAATTCGCTTCATGAAACGCCCAAAAATAAAAACAATGAAATCGGAACGTCGGGAGAAACAAAAACGCCCGAAAATGCAGGTTTCCGGCAAAAGCGTATTTATCATCCAACGATTACGCCATCAGGGCTAATCCTGCGTTGCGTTGACCGGATCCTACAATCCTGCTAACATATAGAATGCGCTTCATACTGAAATTTCTTCTGAAAATCGCGCTGAATGCTGTGATACTCTGGCTTGCGGCGCGCTATCTCAATGGTTTTGGCGTTATTCCGCATTCATTCCCCTATCTCGAATTCCTGAAGGTAACGCCGTTCGTACAATCTCTCATCGCAGGAGGAATCATCCTCGCCGTCCTGAATACTGTCCTCCGTCCGATTTTAAAACTCATCAGTTTCCCCTTCCTGATTCTTACGTTCGGCCTCTTTAATATCGTCATCAATCTCATTATCCTTTACCTTGCCGACTGGTATCTCGCCGAACTCACGATTTCCGGCTTTACGGCGTATCTGTTCGGTTCAATCCTCATCGGAATCGTAAATACCCTTCTCTAGCACATGCGTCTTTTCCTTGCGATCTTCCAGATTATTATCTCTGTCCTCCTCGTCGGGGCGATTTTACTGCAGCAGCGCGGCACCGGCCTTTCGGCCACATTCGGCGGTGAGGGTAATGTGTACCGCACAAAGCGAGGTCTCGAAAAAATGATCTTTGTTGCAACCATTATCCTTGCATTCCTTTTCTTCGGCGCCGCACTCGTGAATATTGTTTTCAGAGTGTAATACGGCGAAATCGAACTTGTTCGGGCCGAAGTCTGTTCTTGCATGATTGTAAACGACATGAGTCCCGGAAGTACTCCTCCCGAGACGCCACCGGAAAAAATAAAAACCCTTTGGTCGTCTCTCAGAGGCATGAGGCGCCATCAATGGCTCTACCTGCCACGTTTATTTTCTCGTAGCGAAAAAATCCGTCTTATCGCTTCGGGCGCAATTGCTACCGGATCATTTCTCACGCTCGCAATTCTTCTCATCATCCGTTTTACGGTTCCTGTGCCCGATACGGGGGGGACACTCCGCGAGGGTGCGATTCAGGAGCCGCGCTTTATTAACCCCGTGTACGCTTCCACGGATACAGATCGCGATATTTCGAATCTGGTATTCAGTAAACTCATCCGCTATGACACGAACGGCACGCCAGAAATGGATCTCGCTGAGAGCGTGGAGGTGAGTGACGACGGCAAAGAATATACCGTAATACTTCGGGACGACGTTCTCTGGCATGATGGCGAAATATTTTCTGCCGCCGATGTCGTATTCACCATCCATCTTATTCAGGATCAAGCCTATAAGAGTCCGCTTCGTGCCAATTGGCAGGGGGTGACAATCGAAGAACTCGATGAAAAGACTCTGCGCTTCGTCTTGCGGCAACCCTATGCGCCCTTCTTGGAGAATCTTGCGATCGGCATTCTTCCTGAGCATCTCTGGAAAAAGATCCCTCGGGAAAGCGCCATTCTTTCTGACCTCAACCTGAAGCCAATTGGAACGGGGCCATATCAATTTAAAAAATTCAGCCACCTCGACGATGGAACCATCACCTCAATCGTCCTCACTCGAAATGAGCACTATCACCTTGAGGGACCATACCTCGATGAAATCCAATTCTCTTTCCACCCGGATGAAGAACATTTGGAGACCGCGTATCGCCAAAATGATATTGATAGCTTCGTTATTCTTTCAAAGAAGACTGCCGACAATATCTCTGAACTGGATGCACACACCTATCCGCTCAAATTGCCGAAACTCTTTGCCGTCTTTTTGAATGCAAACACGCAACCCGCTCTTGGAAGGAGTAAGGTACGACAGGCCCTTGCATCAGCCATAGATCGCGAGGCTCTTATCGGAAAAACGCTTGCCTCCGGCGGAGTAGTCGTAAATTCCGCTATTCCTCCCGGTACGTTTGGACATAACGATGCGATTCCCCCGATTGCGTTTGATCCAGAAGGAGCCCGGGCACTCCTTGCTCAAGATGGTTGGAAACTAAATGAATCGAACGGCCTACTCGAACGCACGGAAGGTTCCGGTGCGAAGAAAACAGTGCAAAAACTCGAACTCCATCTTATGACTTCGGACGCAGAGGATCTTGCCCAGGCCGCTGATCTTATCGCAGATATGTGGAGAGCAATTGGGGCGAAAGTCGAAGTAAAAAAACTCGAAGTGAATGATCTCGAGTCAAATATCATCCGGCCGCGAAACTACGAACTTCTTCTCTTCGGCGAGGTCTTTGGGCATGATCCTGACCCATTTGCGTTCTGGCATACCTCTCAACTAAAAGACCCCGGCCTTAATATCGCGCTCTATGCCAACACGAAAGTCGATACACTGCTCGAAGAAGCCAGGCGAACACGCGATCCTGAAACTCGGGAGGCGAAGTACCGCGAATTCCAAAAGATTGTCGCAAATGATGTAGCTGCAATTTTTCTCTACAGCCCCACGCATTACTATGCGGTACGAAAATCCATCCAAGGCATAGAGATTGGGTCATTGACGCTGACGGACGAGCGGTTCAACAAAGTTAATCAGTGGTACGAAAAAACACGCCGCGCTTTTAAATAACATGCTACAGTCTCTTGAGCGGAAAATCGGACTCCCCATCATTTTCGATCCAACGACGAATACCATTCAGATGACTGAAGGTATTGCGTTTGGTGAAAGGACAGAGCGAACGTTTTCCGAAATGCAAAAGTACATCAGCGACCCAAATGCGAAAGCTCCCCACAATACCATCTACTCCGTATATCGAAATGTCTCCCGACAATCTGATGCGACAGAAATTCAATCTGCGCATATCCGGTACGATATCACGATTATCCCACCCGGAGTTTTCACAGGAGAGAGAAGTGAATTCGTGAGAACCGCGGGGCATTATCATCCGGTGAAACCAGGAAGCAATACTCGATTTGCGGAGGTATATGAGGTTATATCGGGGCGAGCATATTGGATTCTCCAGCGCCCAAATTTCGCAAACCCATCAGAAATCGAGGAAATGTATATTGTTGAGGCGGGTCCCGGCGAAAAACTAATTATGCTTCCCGGCTTTGGACATATGCTCGTCAACGCGTTTCGGGAAACACTCATTACTGCAAATTGGATTAACGACACTTTTACCTATGACTACCACCCGTATGAACAACTTCGCGGCAGTGGCTACTGGATGATTGAAAGCCCGACTCCGGATACGATTGAATTTATGCGAAATACCAACTACACGAAAGTTCCCGAACTGCAAAAACTTCGACCTCGCGACATTCCGGAATTTGGTCTCAACCCGCGAGAACCTATGTATCATCTTGTCCGGAATCTCGAAAAACTTGACTTTCTCTCAAATCCAGAGCGCTACACTGAACTGCTTACCGTTGCACATTGTTTTCAGGCACTCTAATTTGACGCACATCGTTATATCGTGTATCATACAGTCATTACAAACCTCATATAATTATTATAAAAACCCTGCTTCAAAGGCAGGAATGTAATTTCTTGATGCGTGAGAACCATTACGCATAGCTGTTGGCGAGTATAGAGAAGCTTGGGCAGGTGGTGAAACTGGCATTCCTGCCCGCCTATGCCCGTGCCGGAGTGGTGAAACTGGCAGACACGCACGGTTCAGAGCCGTGTGCCGAAAGGCGTGGGAGTTCAAATCTCCCCTCCGGCATAGGCGTGGGCAGGCGGGCGCGCACGGTTCCCCGCACCTGAGCAAAGCTCCTTGCGGGGCAAGCAGAACCGTATGCCGCAAGGCTTGAGGGTTCCCTGGCCGACCGCTGCGCAGTCAGCGGGCTAGGCAAGTCCCCCTGCCTGCCGGCAGGCAGGTCCCTGCCCACCGATACCGATATACCCTCCGACAATTGTGCGAAATGGTTCAGGTAATGGTTGCGTGCCATACCCAATCTCTGCATTCTGAAATCTCTCGAATATCTATGAAACAACAATATCGCGATCGCACCACTCATCCTCGAAAGCGACATGAAACATTGCCGCTGGTCTTTCGTTCCCTGAATCACAATGGCGCCGTCCTCCGGATTATCCCCGTCGGCGGTGTTGAGGAAGTCGGACGAAATATGACCATTCTCGAATACCAAAACGACATTATTATTATTGACATGGGCCTCCAATTCCCCGAGGAGGATATGCCCGGCATTGATTATATCATCCCGAACATCACCTACCTCCTTACGAAGAAACAAAACATCCGGGGTATTGTGATTACCCATGCCCACTACGACCACATCGGTGCAATCCCCCACCTCATGCCGCAACTCGGAGAACGAATCCCGCTCTTCGCAACTGACATCACGTGCGCCATCATCGAAAAGCGGCAGGAAGATTACAAACATTACGGCACAAAGCTGCAGTTAAACGTAATAACAAACGATTCCAAGTTTGAACTCGGAAAATTCAAGATTGAACTGTTCGGCGTATCCCACAACGTGCCGGGTTCAGTCGGCGTGATTGCCGAGACTCCCGCCGGAATCGTCGTGCACACCGGGGACTTCAAGATTGACCTTAAATCCGACATTGCGGGGCGAACCGAAGTTGAAAAAATCAAAGGTCTCGGGAAGCGGAACGTGCTCGCCCTTCTTTCGGATTCAACAAATGCGCGTGAAGCCGGGCATCAGTTCTCGGAGCATGAAATTCAATATCAGCTTGAAGATATTATTCGTGATGCGAAGGGACGCCTCATTATCGGAACATTCGCCTCCCTCCTCGGACGATTGAACCAGATCATTCAGCTTGCCGAGAAATACAAGCGTAAAGTTGCGATTGACGGGCATTCCATGCGGACCAACATCGAAATCGCAAAGCGCCTCGGCTACATGAACTTCAATCCGAAAACGGTAGTCCCGGTACAAGAAATTCACAAATACCCCCGTGATAAAACAATGGTTCTTGCAACCGGTGCCCAGGGAGAAGAGAGGGCATCCCTCATGCGTATGGCAAATCGCGAACACCGCATTCTCCAGATTGAGCCTGGTGATACCATTGTATTCTCATCATCGGTCATTCCCGGCAATGAACGCACTGTCCAGCGCCTCACGGACAAGCTGTATCGTGAGGGCGCGGAAGTCATTAATAAGTACATGCTCGATATTCATGCGGGGGGGCATGCCAAACGTGAGGATTTGAAGCAAATGGTGCAATGGATAAAACCAAAATACCTTGTACCAATTGAAGGGAATCACTCATTCCTGAAAATGCATGGAAAAGCCGCGGTTGAAGCTGGCATGGATCCGAAACGAATTCTTATTCCGGATAACGGTCAGGTAATCTCATGCGAAGATAGCGTCTGCACGTTAACCGAAGAGCGAATTCCGGCAACGTACGTATTCGTTGATGGGCTTGGCGTGGGTGATGTTGGCGAAGTTGTGCTTCGCGATCGCGAACAGCTTTCCCAAGACGGCATGTTCGTGATCATTGCCACGATCGACAGTCAGACCGGAAAACTGCGCGGCTCGCCCGACATCATCTCACGCGGGTTCGTGTATCTCAAGGAAAACCAGGAGCTCTTGAAGGACGTTCGCAAAAAAATCAAAGACATCATCGAGGAGAGCTCCTCGACCAAGGAAACATTTAACTCACAGTATATTCGCGACAACCTCCGTGATCGCATCGGCCAGTACCTCTTCACGAAAATCGAACGGAGGCCCATGGTGTTGCCGGTGGTGATTGAAGTGTAGCATTCTCGAAGGCGCCGTGGATTGAGATTCTCATATTAAAAAACGCCGAACATCTGTCCGACGTGTTCGCTTATCGTCCACGGATCTCCCGTACCGCTCGTTCGATGACATCTCGCATACCGAGAGTCAGATGCCAAATCCACAGCAGTACATTGAGCGTTCCGAGCACGAGGCAGGCGCGATGCACAGTTTTGGAGAGACGAACATCTGTATCGTCAGCCCGTCTGACACTATGCTCTGGAAGATTGCCCTCTCCGAGTACTGCTGTCCATCTCTTCCGGAGCTCTCTTGGCGCAAGGTAATTGCGTGCAATGCGCCTCAGGAGCTCCCTCCAACATGGATCGATGGAGCTTGCGAGCCAAAAGAGCTCTCCCAAAAGGACCCACGTTACGACTACAGCAAGAGCAAGCGCTATGATTCCCACTCTAGGCCTCCTTTTGTTTCTGGAATACAATGAACATAACAAAGTCTATGATGCAGCACAAACGCCTCTTCTCCGGCATCCGTCCCTCAGGCGATCTTCATATTGGGAATTATATCGGCGCAATTCGACAGTGGCTGAAACTCCAGGACGAATATGAGGTGATCGCCGGCATCATGGATGAGCATGCAATCACGACTCAGCACGAGCCGGACGCTCTTCGGCGCGATACGCTTGAGACCGTTATGGTCTACCTTGCGGCCGGGCTTGATCCGAAGAAAGTTACATTCATAGTGCAATCCCATGTGCCTGCTCATGCTGAACTGGCATGGATCTTGGGAACCATGACTCCGCTCGGAGAACTCGAACGGATGACACAATTTAAGGAAAAGGGACGAGAATCAAAAACCCGCGAGGGCCTTATGACGGGGCTCCTGAATTACCCGGTTCTCATGGCCGCTGATATTCTCCTGTATCAGGCCGAGGTTGTTCCGGTCGGAGAAGATCAGGTCCAGCATGTTGAACTCGCGCGATCGCTGGCCGAACGTTTCAATAACCGATACGGGCCAACATTCACGGTTCCAAAGCCACTCATCCAGAAGGAATCAGCCCGCATCATGTCGCTCGCCGATCCAATGAAGAAGATGGCCAAAAGCGATGAGAACTCCAAAAGCTGTATTTATCTCAAAGACTCACCCAATACTATTCGCGAAAAAATTAAATCCGCAGTGACCGATTCGGAGAAAGAGATATGGTATGACCCAGGAGCAAAACCCGCAATTTCAAATCTACTTGTCATCTTCTTTGAATTCTCTGGGCGCCCAACAAAGGAACTTGAGGAAGCCTACCGCGGTAAAAGTTATGCTGAATTTAAATCTGACCTCGCCGAAGCTGTGGTTACTGGACTTTCTCCCATGCAGGAAAGACTTCGCGGACTCCGAAATGACGAAGCAATAGTAAAAGACACTCTAGCGACCGGCAGTAAACGCGCCTCAAAAATCGCAAAAAAAACCCTTGCAGAAGTAAAACAAAAAATCGGCTTCCTTTCTTTGTAGAAGCGGATTTTACGCTGATCTTTAAGCTGATCAAACGCTGATCGGCGTTGTTCTGCGTACCATTCAGCTTAGATCAGCGCGCTTTCGAAAGAATACCCAATACCCATAACCCCCAAGAAATGCCGCAACAATATCGCCTTCCACATCAATGCGCCAAAGATCCGGCGAGTGGTGAGCGAAGTAGGCAACATCAGGGAGGAATATATATTCAAGTAGTTCCCACCCTATCGCCAATGCTGCAACGAATATCAGAAGATACGGCAATACTCGCCTGGGCGAAAACCATTCGAATGCTATTGCGAGTAAAATGCCTCCCATAATATGAAAGAGCTTATCGACGTTCCAGACGCCAAGAAAAACCTTTGCGCCACGGGTGGCAAACAACTGCACATAGATAAAAAACGAAACGAGGAGAACGGCGAGACAGAAAAAGAGAAACTTCTTCTTTCGATTATTATTCATATATGAATCTCCATGGCTTATGCCGCCAATCACCAGCGCGATCAATCCCGATCCGGGGCGTGCGCTTAATATCTCGAGCTTGAACCTTGAAACCGCGGTCCTCAATCCAAAGACCGGATTTTCGAATCGCCGGCTTCATATTCAATCGCTTATCAATCCTGAAAAATTTAGTGAGGCGTCCGGGGCCCGAGACACCCTCCCTCCTATGACGAGGCTCGCCTCCTTCGGAGGCGGCCACCCCTCGAAGAAGTACCGCACCGGGATATCCATCTCGATCCGTAACCACATTTACCATCCAGTGCATCCCGTACGTAAAGTATACATACCAATGCCCCGGCTTACCGAACATTACATAATTCCGTTTGGTTTTTCCGCGTGAAGCTTGAGAAGCGAGATCAGAGAAACCAACATACGCTTCAACTTCGGTAATTTGTCGCGCGATTGTCTTTCTCCCCACCCGACGAACGAGATATTTTCCGAGGAGATCACGCGCAACGCGTAACGTAGGCCGATCAAAAAACTTCTGCTTGAGTATCCGGCGCGCCATACGTTAGCTGGTTCGCTTCCGAATTTCAGCAAGCACATGCCGAACCGCCTTCTCAAGTTCCTCAACCGTGCCGTTATTTTGAAATTGATAATCGGCGAGTTCGATGCAGCCCTTCAGATTCTGCTTGTGTGGTTCTGGATTTGCGAATTCTCGTGCCTCATCAGCCAGAAACCTTTCGTAAGAAATTCGATCAGTGGTACTTTGCCTTGCTCGGATTCTTTCATACCTGACATGTGGATCAGCATCAACGGCAAAGAGTATGAAATTCGATTTCTTCTTGAGAGATTCGGCTTCGGCAATAGCCCGAACCGATTCAATTATCGCATCCTTGCCAACTGAAATGGCTTTCGCATATAGTTCATCGACAATATAGCCCGGACCATGCGTTTCCCGTAATTCATTGGCCATTGGAGTCATGGTATCTCTATTCACGGGCAATCCTCGCCTCTTGATTTCTTCCACAATAAAATCGCGCGCGGAGTAATGCGCGAATCCTTTTTCACGGACAAGATAATCAACAATGGTTCCCTTGCCCGCTCCGAGCGTGCCGGTGATGCCAATGATAAGCATTATAGATTTGATTTCTCAGACAGAATAACT
>JGI1356J14229_10000984_pt1 | contig 24855 bp, 23 predicted proteins | sample Subgrocontami58m_FD_14229 | JGI IMG/M metagenome (IMG submission 14229) | reverse complement strand
GCGAAGAAGCGTCTCATTCACGACATGTTCACCGGGGGTCCGCGCATCGACGCCTTTCTCGCCGAATATGAAGGCAAGCCAGTTGGCTACGCGTTTGTGTTTGAAACGTACTCAAGCTTCCTCGCTCTTCCAACATTATATCTCGAAGACTTGTTCGTGCTGCCTGAGTATCGCAGCAAGAAAGTCGGCTACGCGCTGTTCACTGCAATGGTTGAAGAAGCTCATCGCCGCGGCTGCGGCCGCATGGAGTGGAGTGTGCTGGACTGGAACCGGCTTGCTATCGCCTTCTACAAACGTCTCGGCGCAGCGCACATGAAGGATTGGCATTTGTACAGATTGGTACGGAGCGACATGGAAGAAATTCTAAAATCAAAATCCTAAATCCGAAACACTATCGAAATTCTAAATTCGAAAGGTTAAAGTCGAACTCTCTTTTACAAATTTGATGTTCGAGTTTGTTGAGGATTTAGAGATTCGTATTTCGAGTTTGTAATCTTTTCACAGCTCAGCCTCACCCTCGCAACGAATTCATGCCTGAACTACATCTTGCACTCACCTTAGTTACAACATCGGTGGAAACTCGCGTGTCGAGAATTACTTTTTTCGGCATCAAGATTGTTTATACTCCATACAACTCTTTCACACTCCAATCACTTACAAAGGAAAACAGTATGGACATACTCTTAGTTGACGATAACGAAGATTATTTAATGCTGATGAAGGATATACTGTTCGTCAATGGCTACTCTGTTACAACAGCACAAGATGGGGCCGAGGCGTGCGATATTCTCGATGCATCCGATATCGACCTTATCATTTCCGATATCAAGATGCCGAAGCTCGACGGCATTAAGCTCCACGCATTCGCTCGCGAAACTGACAAGTATAAGAACACCAAATTCATCTTCATCTCCGGCTATAAGGATGTATACGCCGATCTGATGAAGCTGGACCCGACCAAGGATTTCCTGTTCGACAAAACAACGCCGGCAACGGAAATTGTTAAGATGGTGAACGATTTGATGTTCGGTAGATTCATTGGGACAAGAGTCGCGTAACAATCTCATCGTTCCTGTTCCTACAAGCATGGCGGCTTCGGCAATGAGCCGCCCTTTTCTTTTCTACAATCTTGACTCCGGTCTTTTCATACCTCCACCAGATTATTGAGGTTTTTGCCTTCTTTTGCACGATAAAACTTGGCAAAGATTTAGCATGTCTCTACTGCGTTGAACAACAGTAGTGGGGTCACAATGGATATTCTCTTGGTAGATGACAATGCGGATTATCTCTTCCCAATGAAGGAAGCTCTGTACGAGCACGGTTACAACGTGTACGCCGCAGACGATGGCTATCAAGCTTGCAAAATCATGTCTGCAGCGCATGTTGATTTGATTGTCTCGGACATTAAGATGCCGAACTTTGACGGCATCAAGCTGCATGAAGTTGCCCGCGAGATGAAGCAGTACACCAAAACAAAATTCGTCTTCATTTCCGGTTACAGAGATGTCTATTCGGACAAACTGCATCTGAACCCCGACCGCGACTACTTCATCGACAAGACGATGGCTGCACAGGACATTGTCAAGTTCATTGATAGACTGATGTTCGGCAAATACGCAGAAGTGTGGGTGTAATCTCCGACAGCATGAAACAATCGTATGAACGGCAGAGACAGGTTGGGACAATGAACATACTCTTGGTGGATGACAACTTAGACTATCTGAACTTTATGAAAGAGTCGCTGTTTCTGAACGGCTACACAGTGATTACTGCGACAGACGGCTCGGAGGCGTGCAAGCTGTTAGGCAAGCCGGACATCGATTTGATCATTTCTGACATCAACATGCCGACGCTTGACGGCATCATGCTGCATGCGGCTGCGCGTGAGCTTGAACGTTACAAGAAAACCAAGTTTATCTTCGTGTCGAGCGATGGCGACGCGTATGAAGATATTCTCAGCCTCGACCCGGATGTTGATTTCTTCTTCAACAAAATGACGCCGGCCGCCGAGTTACTCAAGTTCGTTGACGATTTGATGTTGCGCGATTTTGCCGGCAAGTGAGTGTAGGGGGAACACGCACTTGCAGAGCGAAGGCACGGAGTTTCGGCTTCGTGCCTTTTCTACAATTCTCACTTCTGTCATTTCATGCCTGCCCGGTTTTATTGCGGTTTTCGCTAACTTCCGCACAAGGAAACCTGGCAAAGAGTTCGCATGTCAATACTCTGCTGAACAACATTCGAAATAAAGAAGACAAGGCGCGACAATGAACATACTCGTGGTAGACGACAACTTGGATTATTTGTACTTCATGAAGGAGTCGCTGTTCCTGAACGGTTACACAGTGTTTACCGCGACAAATGGATCGGAGGCGTGCAAGTTGTTGGGGCAGCCCGACATTGATTTGATTATTTCCGACATCAAAATGCCGACGCTTGACGGTATCATGCTGCATGCGTTTGCGCGTGAGCTTGAGCGCTACAAGAGAACAAAGTTCATCTTCGTCTCGGGCTACGGCGACGCGTACTCAGATATTCTCAACCTCGACCCGGAAAACGATTTCTTCTTCAACAAAACAACGCCGGTGGCTGAACTGCTGAAGTTTATCGATGGTCTGATGTTTGGAGATTTTGCCGGCACATGGGTGTAGGGGGAACATACTCGCTTGCAGGCTTCTCGAAAACGCGGGGCTCACGCCTCGCGTTTTCTTTTTTGTATGATGAACCAACGATACCGTCATTGCGAGATCATTCACCGCGCCCAACAGCAGATGTGGATATTTGGGAAAATGACAAGAACCGCGAGTCAGTCTGAGCGCAACGATCCGCCGAAGGCGGAGAGCGAAGTCGAAGACTGCGTTGGAGTGGCGAGGCTCATCGCCCCCTTCTCCCGAAGGGATGCCTTCGGCAGACTCCGTCCCGCCAAAATAGGGCGGGACTGCGCTCAGGGTGACTTTCATTTGTAGGTAAACGGCTCTGTCATTAGCAGGAGCACTTTGTGCCGACCTACGGTCTCGTAGAAAAGCAATCTGAAACTTGTGAGAACCTGGTTTGAGATTGCTTCGCTTCGCTCGCAAAGACAATAAAAGATATTCTTCTTCTTACAACTTCGCCGCCACCACAATTACTCCCTTCGCCGTTTCGATGACGCCGCCGCGGTCATCAATCGCCTCTAACAATACAATGTAAATCCCTACACGAACTTTCTGCTTGTCATCATCAAGTCCATCCCACACGATGCTGCCGCGAGAGCCACTTGCCTCGTTGTTCGCAAGCGTGCGGATGCGGCGACCGACTGCGTCATAAATCCTTACGCGAAGCGTCGAGACTGTAAGCGGGACTTCATATTGAATGATGCCGAAATCTTCCCTTCCGTCGCCGTCAGGAGAAAATGGATTTGGGGAGATAGAAAGTTTGGACTGCGCAGGGAGCGTTGCTGCGAACACGCTGTTTTGTCCTCCCGGCGTTCCGCCATTGGGTCTTGTGCACGTTGTCCAGTTGCGGGCAATGTTTGCACTAAGGAGCGGATTTATCTTCTCGAGTGAGCGGCCCGTTTTGTCTGTGACATTCGGGTTATGCCACGATGGTGAGTAACTCACGCTGTCGATTATCGTGCCCGAAGGATCAACCAACACAATATCATCCCCATCGTTGTTCAAACTCAAACTGCTCTGATTCACGATCGTAACCAGTCGGTCATCGCTAGACGGCGAAGAATACATTCGTAAGAGACTCGAATCAGAAGCCAAGACGAATGATTCGCCGGCGTGAACCATCTTCGATTTTGTCGAGAGTTTGAACTCATTTGCACTTCCAGAATTCACGCGATCATGAACTTTCCACTGCGCAACGTCAACATCACTCTGACTCGCATTGTAAAACTCGATGTATTCGGCATTACCAGTCAGTGGCGCGAACATGATTTCGTTAATCACAAGTGTTCTTTCAGGAAATCCAACCCGCACACTTGAGAACCCTTTGTTGTTGGACAATCTCTGATCAGCAGGGTAATTGATCTGAGCAATGACGTAATGAATTCCGCTTGTCGGGCGATTCCATTCTATAGCAGCAACAGTTGATTCTCGTGCCGCTAACGTTTGAGTAATGGTGAGTTGTTGAAACTGTTCATTCGATGAGCCGACTGAATCCCTGTCAGCATCATCAAACAATCTCAGCTCAAGCTGGCTGCTCGCAAGCTTACCAACATTCTGAACGACAACATTCAGTCGTGCATTTGTCCCGGCAAAAATCGTGTCAGAGGAAACTCGGACGAGCCGAAGGTCGTTATCCAATATGACTCGGGAGTTTTTCCGTGCCGGCGTCGCGCCGAGTGTATCCAGTGATGATGCCCAGTTTACCGAGTCATTCGCGGCGGCAAGCGGGTCAATCCGCTCAAGCGATTTGCCGCTGGTTCCTCCCCACGTTGGGCGATAGAAAACGGAGTCCATTATCACTTTGCGGCTGTCTGCAAGGACGACCGCATCTCCATTATTGCTCCAAAGGAACGTCGGAAGTGAAGTTGTCTGGACTATCCGTCCACTGAGTAAAGGATATGCAACGCGCAGCAACGCCGTGTCTTTTGCTATCACCATGAAATCGTTCGGCGGAAGTTGAAGTCGTGAAGCCGAGATTTCATAACGAGAACTTGCCGAGCGATTGCCAATCAGCCATTTGTTAATTTCAACTGTATCTGTTCGCGTGTTGAACAACTCTACCCACTCCGGCACTCCGGCATTGGGAGCGTACATGATTTCGTTGATGCGAACAGTTCCTGCAGGATAACCGACAACTATGTGTGAAAGCCGTTTGTTGTTCGTTGAATCCTCGTCGCCGCCGAACTCAACTCTTGAGATGTAAATCCGAGTCCCTGCCTGAATATTCTGAATAGAGAATTGAGCTGTTGTCGAATCAAGCGGCGAAAGCGGAGACGAACGAATTGTCGAGGCAATCAGTTCAGCAGGTTGGGGAAGCGAATCACTATTCATATCATAAAACAACTGAACGGTAAAGCCGGCTACTGTTTCTCGCCCAAGATTCTTGATGGGAGCAACGATTTGCAAAGTATCACCCGCAACAGGCAACGATGGCGAGACTCTCAACGAATCAACAGCAAGGTCACGGTCTTTGCGCGAGAGCGAGTTCCGTTCGCCAGGTGTGCTGCGGGCAAGATTGCGTGATGTTCCCCAATTTGCTTGCTGGGTTGATGAACCAAGAGGATCAATTCTTTCCAACGAATTTCCGTTGGTACTCCCTCCCCAACTTGGCAAATATGCAACGCTGTCCATCGTCGCGACACGGTTATCATACAACACAACGGCATCGCCTGTATTATTGAGAGAAGGAAAGCCTGAAACATTCACAACTCGCACGCGGATGTTCGGATGAATATCCAGCAACGCAGCAGAGTCTCTCGTGAGCAAAACATAACTCTGCGACCGAATGAAAAGGGTTTGCGATGCAATTACTCGCTTTGACGTGACAACATTATCTGACATCAACCAATTCTTCAGGTTGACGGAATCGGTTCTCGCGTTAAATAATTCGACCCATTCAGGCTCTGTGCCTGTTGGTGCGTACATGATTTCGTTGACAACAATACTCTGTGTTCTGTAGCCGACCTGCAACGGGGCGAGACGTTGGTTGTTGGAGAGATTTTGATCGGGTGCATACACAACTTTGGCAATCACCAATTGCGACCCCTGTGAAAACGTTCCGATGCTGCCGGAAAGTTCGACAGAATCGGAAGCGGCTAAAGATGAACTGCTGAAAACCGTTGCTCGTAATTCCGGCGGCTGCGGCAATGAATCATTGTTTGCATCGACATAGAACTCCGCAGAAAAATTTTGTGCACTTTGTTGCCCGATATTTTTTATCTTTGCTACAGCAACGACTGAATCGTTTTCAATCGGCAACAGTGGTTGAAATCTGACGGCTGAGAGTGATAGGTCGGCGGTTCGTAACGCCGTAATCATAATGTCGTCAATTCGTAACGTCGCTGTTGCACCTGCTGTTGGATCCCCAATAATACGCCATCGGAATTTGACTGCTCGGCTTGTAGAAATGATTTGCGGAAGACTCAAGCTAACTCGAACATAGAGCGATGAAGTATTCCTAAGCGAATCACTCAACTGAAGGGGAAATGTTGAGCCGCTATCAAGCGATGCTTCAACAAGCATTCTTGCGGTGTGTGTAGAAGAACGAACAACATAGAAGCTAAATGAGTCGGGAGTCGCGGCGGAAAAATCAAATAACGATGAAGTGAGGGATTGCGTCACACGAGCGTTCGTCGAACCGACAGCGTGAGGGTTCGAGCGAGGGTTTGTTGTGCCGGTCGTGATGTCATTCGCGCTGGTATCACGGTTTCTTGTCGAACTCCATCCGGAAGGCAGCGCAGGTGGTTGTACGGAATCGAAGTTCTGCACATAAGGAAAGATTGCGATTTGTGCAGAACAAATGTTGGTGAGTTCCCCAAAAGTCACCACGGCAACGAGAGCAATAATGAGAAGTCGTTGTCTCATGGGCAGCGGCAGATGAATGAACAGAAAGATGACTGTAATTTAGAGATTCAAATGAAAGATGCAACAAAGTTTTGACTCTACAAACTCTATGAACTCCATTAACTCTCTAAACTCGACCGAAAAACCAAAACGAATCTTAGTTGTTGAAGACGAGCAAGGCTTGCGGATGGTTGTCGAATCCGAGATTGCCCGCGCAGGCTACGACGTGGAATCAGTTGTCAACGGCCTGGATGCGATTGCACGGCTTTCAAAAGATAAGTTCGATCTCGCAATACTCGACGTAACGCTCCCCGGCAAATCGGGCATTGAAGTGCTGCAGTTCATACGCGACAGACGCATGTCCACAAAGGTCATAATGATCACGGGCATGGAAGGACTTTCCGTTGCCATCAAGGCCGTAAGACTCGGCGCGAACGATTACATCCCCAAGCCGTTCGACGCAGAGTATTTGTTGACGTCGGTGAGGACGGTGTTGAAACAGAGATGATAAGGAATCAGCCATCACAGCAAGCAAAACAAAGGCGACCCACTCGAGTCGCCTTTACTTTTTCTTCGTAATCCAGATTCTTCATCCCGTCATGGTTCGACTTCGCTCACCATGACAAACGGGATTCAGAATGGAGTTTACGTCCCCGCGCTATAATCCGCGTTGTACTTAATCTGCTCGGACGTGAGCCTGTCAATGGAGTAGCCCATTGTTCTCAGCTTCACTGCTGCAATCTCCTGATCCTGTTCGGCAGAAATATCGTGAACGCCGTTGACAAGCTTGTGCCCCTTCTTGTGCGCAACTGCAAGCCGCACCTGCGAGAGGAACTGGTTCGCGAACGACATATCCATCACCTCCGAGGGATGTCCTTCCGCTGCTGCGAGATTTACCAAGCGGCCCTGCGCGAGAACGTAAATGCGTTTTCCGTTCTTCAGCGTGTACTCTTCGTTGTTATCACGAACCGTCCGCTTCGACTTCGTGATCTTCGCCAGATCAACAAGATTGATTTCGCAATCGTAATGCCCTGTGTTGCAGACAATCGCGCCTTCTTTCATCTTTTCGAAGTGACGCTTCACGATTATGTCCTTCACGCCGGTGGCAGTAATAAAGATGTCGCCAATCTTTGCTGCGTCGTCCATCTTCATCACGCGCATGCCGTCGAGTGTTGCCTTCAATGCCGCGGTCGGTTTCACTTCGGTCACGATAACGTTTGCGCCAAGCCCTTGAGCGCGAATGCCGACACCCTTGCCGCAATGTCCGTACCCTGCAATGACAATATTCTTCCCTGCAAGCAGCACACTTGTCGCGCGGAGAACGCCATCAAGCGTTGATTGTCCGGTGCCGTACACATTGTCGAAATCCCATTTTGTCTCCGCATCGTTCACGGCAATCACGGGATACTTCAACGCGCCATCGGCAGCCATTGCACGCAAGCGGTGAACGCCCGTTGTGGTTTCTTCCGTTCCGCCAATCACATACTTCTCTGCAAACTCAGGATGATTTTTGTGGATAGTGAAGATGAGGTCGGCGCCGTCATCGAGCGTGAGATTCGGGTGGAATTTCAGCGTCTCTTCGATGCACCAGTAAAACTCCTTCACGTTCATGCCGTGCCATGCGAAGATTGAGATGCCTTGCGCAGCGAGCAAGGCTGCAACTGCGTCGTTCGTTGAAAGCGGATTGCAGCCGCTCCAGCTTACCTGCGCGCCGGCTGCAACGAGTGTCTTCACAAGCACCGCAGTTTCTTTCGTCACGTGCAAGCAGCCCGCAATGCGATAGCCCTTCAGCGGCTTCGTTTTGCTGAACTTCTCGCGCAGCGCCATCATGACCGGCATGCGTGACTCTGCCCAATCAATCAGCCTGTCCCCCTCGGCGGCAAGCTTGATGTTTCTTACTTTGTACTTTCCGGGTTTATGATCCATGTGTGCCTTTATTATGAAGTTGTTTGTTGATAGTTTTTCAATTCTGAGCGAAGCGAAGAATCTCACTGCGATTTCAGATGCAGTGAGACCCTTCGTCCGCTCGCCGAGTCGAGTCTTCGACCTTCGGCGGACTCAGGGTTGAGAGAGTCTAACGCGCTGCCCGTCTGAACGTATTCACGAGGTCAAGATTCTCCCAGGTAAAGTCTTTATCGTCGCGACCAAAGTGACCATACGCAGCGGTCTTTTTGTAGATTGGTCTCTTCAACTTCAAGCGGGCAATCAACCCGCTCGGCGTCAAATCGATTTCTTTCTTCACAATATTTTCAAGCTCAATATCCGGGATGCGACCCGTCCCTTGTGTATTCACGTGAACCGAAACCGGCTCTGCGACGCCAATTGCGTACGCGACTTGAATCAGGCATTCGTCCGCAAGTCCCGCTGCGACAATGTTCTTCGCAACATGGCGCGCTGCGTATGCGGCGCTGCGATCAACCTTTGAAGGATCTTTGCCTGAGAATGCACCGCCACCATGCGGAGCGCGACCGCCGTATGTATCGACGATAATCTTGCGACCGGTCAAGCCGCTGTCACCATGTGGACCGCCAATCTCAAACTTGCCCGTCGGGTTAACGTGAACGATCATCTTGTTGTCACGGAGATGAGCGGGAATGACATTCTTGATGACGTGCTCAATAACATCTTCACGAATTCTCTTTTGAGAGACGTTGCCGTCGTGTTGCGTAGAGATAACAGCGGTGTGAACGCGAACCGGCTTGCGTCCGTTGTACTCAATTGTGACTTGCGACTTTGCATCGGGGCGGACGTATGGCATCAGCTTCGGATTGTTCTTTCGGATATCAGCAAGTCGCTTCACAAGTTGGTGTGCGTACATGATAGCCATCGGCATGTACTCAGGAGTTTCGTTCGATGCGTAGCCGAACATCATGCCTTGATCGCCGGCGCCCTGCTTCTTCTTTNTCTTCTTGTCTTCATTCACACCCATTGCAATGTCGGGTGATTGCGAGTGCAATGCAGTCAAGATTCCGCAGGAGTTCGCTTCGAACATGTACTCGGCTTTGGTGTAGCCAATTTCCCGAATAACCTGACGAACAACGTCGGGAATATTGACATACGCTTGCGTTGTCACTTCACCGGCAACAACAACCTGCCCGGTCGTAACGAGCGTTTCGCACGCTACACGCGAGTGCGGGTCTTGCTTCAACATTTCATCAAGAATTGCATCAGAAATCTGATCGGCAACTTTATCCGGATGTCCTTCGGAAACGGATTCGGACGTAAATAGGTACGACATGATGTTCCTTTCTGATAGAAAAACAAGTGAGTAAAATTCTAATCCCACGCTCGATGAGAAACCGACGTGCAGCCGCCAAGCGGAAGGCATGGCAGGAATACGAAAAGCAGAAATCGTTCTAACGAGTAATTAATAAAAATCTATTTCAGAAGAACCACCAACGTTGATGCGTTTGTAACTTCCCCTGACAACGGAGCCATTGCCCACAATCGAATTGTCGAGCAGCGCTTTGTGTACTTGTGCATCTTCGCTGATAATGGAATTGCGAATCACCGACTCGTTGACAACGGCATTGTCACCAACAGTCGTGTACGGACCAACGATGCAGTTCACGAGCTTTGCCGTCGGCGCAATGTACACAGGCCCGTTTATGACAACGCCCGGAATCTGGCGCGACGTGGATTTCTTTTCCAGTAAAGCACGATTTGTTGAGAGCAGCGTTTCCGGTTTGCCGCAATCGTACCATCCTTCAACCATAAACGTCGTCATCTTCTCGCCACGTTGAATCATCATTTGCAGCGCATCGGTGAGCTGGTATTCTCCTTTTGTCCGGAGATCTTTATCAACCAGCTCAGTCAGACAAGAAACAAGAAGCTTCGGGTTTGTAATGTAATAGAGACCGACGACCGCAAGATTTGTGGTTGGATGTTCCGGTTTCTCAATCAACTTCGAGATGTGACCATTGGTCGTTTCGGCGACACCGAAGCGGCGTGGATTATCAACCGTCTTAACACCAAGCGATGATGTTGATGATTTCAAAACAGGCCCAAGCTCAACATCAAAAATTGTGTCGCCGAGAATGATAAGAATTGGATCGTTACCGATGGTATGCTTCGCAAGATAGATCGCGTGACCGAGTCCGTGGCGCTCTTCCTGCTCAATGAAATCGAACTTGAACTTCGGATATGCCTTCGTGAGATGTTCACGAATCATGTCCCCCATGTGGCCAATGATGATCGTCGCTTCGTTAATGCCTTCCCCGGAGATCTTATCGAGGATATGATAGAGAATAGGCTTGCCCGCGACATTCAGCAGAACTTTGGGAATTGCATATGTGTGTGGACGTAATCTGCTGCCGACGCCGGCGACCGGGATGATTGCTCGCATAGCTCTTGTTGTCTTACTGGTATCCGCCCATGGCGAAGAATTTGTTGAATAAGGTAACCAAGAATAGGTATAGAATCAATAACATCGCGTGAGGGAGCTCAACAACAAATGCGTTGAGGATCGATGAACCTTGCATGAGTCGCCTGACGCAGCAAATTGATTCTCCAATCCCTTTTCGTTATCTTTTCATTGCCAGTCCACCATTTGACCCCGATGACGAAGAATGCCGAGACGAACACGCTCTACTACCTCACGCAAGCAACAGCATGTTGCTCTCACGCTGAACAAGAACGTCTCCTTTAAGTCGAAAACAACCGGACTCGAGCAATTAGAATTTGTCCACAACGCGTTACCGGAACTCAATCTCTCGGAAGTCAACACCTCAACAACGTTCCTTGATAAGACACTCGCCGCACCGCTCATGGTCTCGTCCATGACAGGCGGCTACAAAGACGCTCTGAAGATCAATCGTCAGATCGCGGAAGTGTGCGAAGAGCAGCGCATTGCAATGGGCGTCGGCAGCCAGCGACAGGCATTGGAGGACAAGCTATATCATCGTACGTTCAGCGTGGTGCGAGAAGTTGCTCCGTCAATTCCAATCGTTGGCAACATCGGCGCGGCGGAAGTCGCGAAGATGACAAATGCAGACGCTCCGCAAAGACTTGTTGAGCTTATCAGAGCAGATGCGTTCACTGTTCATCTCAATCCCTTACAAGAATTTCTGCAGCCTGAAGGCAGCACGGACTTTCGCGGTGTGCTCAAAGGTATTGAATTGTTAGTCCGGCAATTACCGGTTCCGGTTATCGTGAAAGAAATCGGCGCAGGGATTTCGGCACATGTGGCGCGGCGCCTTCTTGATGTTGGAGTGAACTACATCGACGTTGCAGGAGCAGGTGGAACAAGCTGGGCAGGCATTGAAACACTCCGCCGCAAAGACCGGGAGTTCGCATCCAAGTTTTGGGATTGGGGAATTCCGACCGCTGCTGCAATCCAAGAAGTTGCAGAACTGAAATCTTCGACAACCAAATTTACACTTGTTGCTTCAGGGGGGGGGGGGGCAAAATGTATCGCGCTGGGTGCGGACTTGACCGCTTCCGCCCGGCCAATGTTGAAAGCACTTACAGAAGAAGGCAAGTCCGGACTTCGGAATTTGATTCAGTCCTGGATGCAAGAACTCAAAGGCATCATGTTCCTGACAGGCAGCGCAAGCGTTGCAGATTTGCAGAAAGCTCAGCTCGTGAGGTACACGTGAACGTTCACGAGCAACGTTACAACTCGCTGCGACGGTTAGTTGATAATCGCCTCCGTTCTTTAGTAAAACAAGGAAGACCAAAAGAAGTAACAGACGCATGTCGTTACGTTCTCTCTGCCGGGGGAAAACGGGTTCGCTCAACCCTTGTGCTTCTTTCATGCGAAGCAGTCGGCGGAAATATTCGCGACGCCGTTGATGCAAGCGCAGCAATAGAACTGATGCACAACTTCACACTCGTGCATGATGATATTATGGACAACGCCGCATCACGCAGAGGACGACCGACCGTTCACACGAAATGGAATGTCAACAACGCTCTGCTCGTTGGCGATGTGCTGCTTGGGTTGGCGTATCAACGTGTGCTCAAAACAGATTCAAAAAAACTTCGGCGTATTCTGGAGGTCTTCACGCAAGGCTTACTCGATGTCTGTGAAGGACAGGCGTTAGATTTGGAGTTCGAGCATCGTAGCAACGTAACGCTTGAAGAGTATTTTGAGATGATAGAAAAGAAAACGGGGCACCTTATCTCAACTTCAACTGAGCTTGGCGGACTCATTGGCGATGGAACAGAAGACCAGATTGCCTCTCTACGAAAGTTCGGCCGCTATCTCGGTCGAGCGTTTCAGTTGCAAGATGATTTGCTTGATGTTGTGGCAGACGAAGAACAATTCGGCAAAACGATAGGCGGAGACATCGTAGAAGGAAAGAAGACATTCCTTCTCCTTGAATCTCTTGAGCGAGCAAACGGTAAAGACCGGGCAGCGCTGATGAGGATGATGAACCGAAGAGCAGCCGAGCCGCTCCGCACAAAAGCTGAACGTGAGCACGAAGTGAAAGCCGTTACAACAATCTACAGCTCCACTGGTGCAATTGAAGCAGCACGGAGAAAAATCCAGCACGACACGATGCAGGCAGGGGCGGCATTGAAGTCATTGCCAAAAAGCCAAGCGAGAGAAAGTCTGCTTTGGTTTGCCGAAATGCTGTTGAAGAGAAACTCTTGAATGCTTGAAGTAACCGTTACGATAACGAACCGCGCAGGATTGCACACGCGACCTGCGGCTACATTAGTAAAAACTGCCGCAAAGTTCCACTCCGAGTTCATGATTTGCAAAGACGGCATGGAAATCAACGGCAAAAGCATTATCGGTGTGATGACGCTTGCGGCAGAGCAAGGCTCCCAATTGGTGCTGCGTTTTGAAGGCGACGACGAAGAACAGGCAAAAACGGTGGTGGTTGATTTGTTTGAACGCGGCTTCGACGAACAATAACTATGGACGACGCAACGAACAAGGAAATACTTCTCAACGGCATTGCGGCTGCGCCCGGTATCGCGATGGGTCCGGCGTATCTGCACAGCAAGAGCGTTCCGAAAGTGCAGCAGCGCTCGATTGCAGATACTGAAGTCGAGAAAGAGTTAGAAAGACTTCAGGCTGCAGTGGCGCGTTCAGAAAAGGAGCTGCAAAAAATTCTTTCCTTCGCTGAACAAAAACTTGGACCGCAGAGCGCAAAGATTTTCGAAGCACAAATTATGATATTGAACGATGCCGTGCTCATGCAGGCAATCGAAAAGCGTATCAAGAGCGAGCTGAAGAACGCAGAGTTCATCGTCTTTGACGAAGTGGACAGGTATCGCCGCATTATGACGGACTCACCTGACGAGTACATTCAAGAGCGTGCACACGATGTTGACGATGTGATGAACAGAATCATCCGCAATATTCAAGATCAAAAGCTTTTCTCTCGACTCGAAGGCGAATCGATCATCGTCTCTGAATCTCTGACGCCTGCCGACACAGTCATCTTCAGCCGCAATCAGGTTCTTGGCTACGCAACAGACCTTGGCGGATTCACATCGCACGCAGCGCTGCTTTCCCGCTCGCTGAAAATTCCAGCCGTGCTCGGACTTCGTTCAGCAACAAAGTTCATCAAGACCGGAGATGCTCTCGCAATCGACGGCTATGCCGGCGTGCTTGCAATCAATCCAACAGAAGAGACAATTGAAGGATTGAAGCGCAAAGAGCAACGCCTCAAAGAATTTGAAAAGAAGTTGGAGGGCATTGCAGGCTTGCCCGCAGAAACGCTCGACCACAAACGCTGCGAGCTTTCTGCGAATCTTGAGTTTGAAGATGAAATCGAATTCGCACTCAAGCAAGGCTCGCAAGGCATCGGGTTGTATCGCACCGAAAGCCAGTTAATGGGACGCCCAACGTTCCCGACGGAGGACGAGCAAGCCGAGGAGTACACGCATGTCGCTGAACAAATGTTCCCCCATCCCGTCATGTTCCGCACATTTGATATTGGCGGTGATAAAGTTTCTCCTGTTCCGTTGATCGAAGACAATCCCTTCCTCGGCTGGCGCGGCATTCGCGTTTGCCTTGACCGCCCGGAAATGTTTCTCGACCAACTGCGAGCCATTCTCCGCGCAAGTGCAAAGAAGAACGCGCGAATCCTTTTGCCGATGGTGAGCAAGGTGGGTGAAGTGCGTAAGGCAAAAGAATATCTCAATCGCGCAAAAGATGATTTGAAGGTGCGCGGCATTGCGTTCGATCCGAAAATCAAAATCGGCGTGATGATTGAAGTGCCGTCCGCAGCAGTCCTTGCAGAGGAGATGGCGAAGGAAGGGGACTTCCTCAGCATCGGCACGAATGATTTGATTCAGTATTTGCTCGCAGTTGATCGCGGCAATAACTTAGTCGCGCCGATGTATCAGGAATTCAACCCGGCGGTTGTTCGAACACTCAAGGTCATCATCGACGCGGGGCACAAGCACGGCAAATGGGTCGGCATGTGCGGGGAGATGGCGGGCAACCCGATTGCGACGATGCTGCTTCTCGGACTCGGACTGGATGAGTATAGCGTCGCGCCAACCATACTCCCTGAAATCAAAAAGATCATCCGCTCGATTAAGTACAAAGATGCAAAGAAGATTGCGGACAAAGTCCTGACTCTGCCAACAGAAGTTGAAATTAAGGACTACCTCGCGTCTGTGCTGAAGGAAAAGCTGCCGGAGATTCCGTTGGAGGAACTCGACACAAGCCAGCAGAAGTAGGATGTAAATCGACTTGTCATTCTGAACGGAGTCACGATGCTTTTTATCGAGACGGAGTGAAGAATCTATTCCTTGCTATGAGAATGGATTCTTCGTCCCGCTTGGAAAGCAGCGGGACTCAGAATGACGGTTCAAAATCTTTAACTCAAACAAAAAGCAAAGGCTCGTCATAATGACTCTCGAAGAAATTCACGCCATCGATCCTGATGGAATGTACAACCTGATAAGGCTCTTTCCACAACAAGTAGAAGAAGCAATCGCAATCGGCAATGCAGCAAAGATCAAACTCAACGTTCGCAGCATTGAGAACATTGTGCTCTGCGGACTCGGCGGCTCGGCAATCGGTGGCGATTTGCTCAAAAGCTATCTCGCTGATGAGCTGAAAGTTCCGTTCATCGTCAACCGGCATTATCTCCTGCCGAAGTTTGTCGGGAAGAAATCATTTGTCATCGTCTCAAGTTATTCTGGGGAGACGGAAGAAACAAATTCGTGCCACAAAGAAGCAAGCAAACGGGGCGCAAAGATTCTTTGCATTTCCTCCGGCGGCACGGTTGAGAAAGTTGCAAGGCAAAAAAAACAGCCGCATATCAAAGTCCCCGGAGGACCGTCGCCGCGTGCTGCACTGGGCTATTCATTCTTTCCGCTTCTCATCGCTCTTACGAAACTCAAACTCATCAACGACAAAAGTCGTGAGATACGGGAAACACTCGTACTGCTGAACGAAAAGTCAGAAGAGTACGGCAATCCCGAACTGCCTACGAACACTGCGCTGCAACTCGCACAACAACTGCAAGGAAGAATCGGCGTCATCTACTCTTCAACAGAGCGCTTCGATGCCGTCAACACTCGTTGGCGCGGGCAAATGGCGGAAAACGGGAAGTCGCTCACATGGGGACATGTGCTGCCGGAAATGAATCACAACGAGCTTGTCGGATGGAAAACGCTGAAGGAACATATGCGCGAGATGCAAGTGTTTTTCTTGCGTGACAAAGATGACCACAAGCGAGTCGCAACACGCATGGATATCACAAAGCAAATTCTCAACGAGCACACGCAGCACATTACTGAAGTCTGGAGCGAGGGCAAGTCGCTGCTTGCGCGCATCTTCTCACTCGTGTATTTGGGCGACTGGGTAAGCTTCTATCTTGCAATTCTGAACAACGAAGACCCGATGCCGGTGAAGGTAATTGATTATTTGAAGAACGAACTCGCTAAAGTCTGACACTAAACCCTGAGCGAAGCGAAGGGTCTCACGCGTGAATGACGCGTTGGGATCCTTCGGTCGCTCCGCTCCCTCAGGATGTAATATTATGACAAAACAACACCGCACAGCAATTATCGTTTTCATCCTCACGATGGCAGCAATTATTTTTGTCACCGTTTTTCGTAACGGAACATCGTGGTAGTAGAGCACTCAAAAAAGCAACATCGCCCCTATCCCATCGCCGAGGCGGCTTCAACGTTTGTGGAACTAGCAAACTGCTTTCCTTTTTTGCTCGTACATAAGCTATAGCATCTCCCAGTTACTTCTGCAACAAAATCAACAACATGGCTGGCTAAACTATGGGACGATTCGACACCCTCAAGCAAATCCAACAACTCGAACCCGAACGGGACAACATGAAAATCATGTACCTCTCGTTTGGATATGAATTTTCATGGGATTCAATCCGTTCCCTGGAGATTGCGCTGTACAGAACGTATTGCGTGCCGAGCATTTCTTCTCTACTCGATCGAACGGGAGAATTTCATCAACGGACGCAAAAGCGCTACGACGATACGTCAATCCTCGTTGCTGAGATGTGCGAGTGGGGTTATTATGAAGGGCGAGGCAAAGAAGCATTGGACCGAATGAATTGGGCGCACAGCCACTACAAAATTTCCAACGACGATTACCTGTTTGTTCTCTCAACGTTCACCTACGAACCTATACGTTGGATTGAAAAGTTTGGCTGGAGAAAGTTGTGCGACGTTGAGAAGAAAGGATACTACTACTTCTGGCGAGAAGTGGGAAAGCGGATGGGCATCAAAGATATTCCGCCGAGCTATGAAGAGTTTGAAAAATTCAACCTTGAGTATGAGGGAACGAAGTTTGTGTATGCAGATACAAACCACCGCGTCGGCTCATACACGCGGGACTTGTTTGCGTCCTGGTTCCCACGCATCTTCACGCCGATGGTACGGCAAGGCATTTACGCGACGCTTGACGATAGGATGCTGGAGTCATTCGGTTTCCCGAAGCCTTTTCCGGGAATGCGAGCACTCGTACGTGGCGTGTTAAAATTACGCGGACGTATTGTTCGCCTTCTTCCGCCGCGCAAAGAACCGCACTTCTTCACAGACGACAGAAACAGAACCTACCCGCAAGGATACAAGATAGCGAAGCTTGGACCGCCGAAACTCGTGGAACGACAGGAACGTGAAGCGATACGGTCAAGTGTGGCTTCTTAACCAACGGAGAGCCTCTGACGCTCAACGACGAGGGTCTTTCAGCGATGCATATAACTGCTTGTAGTTGATCGCACCTTTGTTTGCTTTGAGATGGTTAACAACGGCAATGGCCCGTGCAATGCGTTTCTCTGAACTCTTCGCCGACCCGATGATGTACAACAACGTGCGCTGCCTCCCGCGCGTGAGAGCATGAAACAAAGCGTTCCCTTCCTCATCTTGTCTGAGAAGTGCCTGCAATTCTTTAGGCAGCGGCAAGCCGTACTGGCTTTCGTCCCTTCTCAGACTCACTTCTACTTCCATGCCGAACGTAAGTCCGAGCGAATCGCGCAATTTCTTGTTCACGGTGATGACGAACGAGCCATTGCCATGAGGAATCATCGCACGTTGGTACTCTGCAGCATCATTCAGCGTGCAGACAACGCGACGCCCGTCACCGTTCATCAACTGCTTTGCAATGCGCGACGGGATACGGAAATGGCATCCCCAGAGCTTGTTGTCCGAGCGTTCCAGAACTGAAGTGAATCGGAGTTTGTCCTTTGATCGTGTTTCTTTTTTCATGGCACATACGAATGAACATCACAAGAGTATAATGCTCGGATTTCTTGAGATGGGCGAACCGCTACCTCGCTTCGTCACGGGAGAAAACTTTTTTGTTGTTGAGCGCTTTGTGCGAAATCCCGCTGTTGTTGAGCGGGGACTATTTCCTTTTTAAAAGGTTAGGTGGCAAACCAATCAGTTCATCCGGCCTTGAACATATCGAAGAGTCTGACTCCGTGCCACAATATTCCCAGTTGATCTCGATACAGCATAGACCATTCGGTCAAGAGAAATATTGTCGCGAAGGCCAAAATCGCCTTGGCTAAATCTGAGATGATACAACACGCAAGACACCGTGTCTTGGGTGGTGGTTGGGATGCTCACAATCGCTTTTGCTCTAAAGACCGCGTGATTGTTTATGAACCAAAAATACTCAATAAGACTCTGGACTGTTGGTTCATCGATTGGTCGTGCGTTCAACCGTCCGATGAATGGAGAGGGATGAGAAAAGTCATACATGGAACGATCGAGGTACGAGAGTTTGTGAACACGACTTAGGACGATGTCCCGTGTGTTTGGTTGGTACACACGACGGAACTCGAAATACCGATCTGTTTCTCGTTCGCTTGCTAGCGTCCGGTAGTAGGCACTGTTCACAGAAGAAGATTCAGACCAAGCCAATGCCTGCTGTCTGTCGTTAGTAGACAGCTCGAAAAAGGGCGGCTGCCGGAGATTCAAGGGCGTGATACTCAAACTACTCTCGTAGTAAGGCGAGCCTCCTTGCAGATCCTCTTGATAGAACCCTTGAGGAGTCTTAAAGGAGGAGTATGTTACTCTGAGTATCTCGGAGTCCTCGATGTCAATCGACTCAAAGGTGGCGTTGAATACAGGCGAACTCAAATCGGGTGGCGGTTCTTGTCCAACATCCTTGCAACCGGAAAGGAGAAGAACGCCTGCTGATAGACCTACAATTATCGAGCGCATGCTGCCTCCATTTCTTTTGCGGCCTAACGGACCGCAACTAACCTGCGGCGGTATTCACTTTCAAGATAGTACACCGAGCGGGCGGCTGTGAATGACACATTCTTACGCGTGGAGCATTATCCTACACTGCAACTTCCGTCAGGTTCAGTTGCTGGTTAGGCAGCCCTTACCGACCGCCCTCGTCGAGGAACACCAGAAAATCAGTTGCTGGTGGAGTCTGGCCCAGTTGCCGCAGAAGCGTCACTACCTGACCGCGGTGGTAAGACGAATGATTAACGACGTGCAGCATCATGTGGGCGAGTGAGTATTCCCAATGCTCACCCTGAAGATTCTCATACGAAAGTCGGATGTGCAAGTGATCGTCTGTAAGCGCGGTGATGAAGTCTTGCTGTTCGCGTTCGACGTCACGCCAGCGTGATTCAATCGCGTCCACATCGGGAAACTGGTCTTGAGCGAAGACCCGTTTGGGCGATTCACCCCGCCAGCGTTGCAACCAAATCCACTCGGCCCATAGCATATGAACCAGTGTTCCCCGGACGGATCCGTGACTCGTGCCGATGTCTCGCGTGAGGTCGGCAGGACTCAGGAGTCGGGCGGCTCCAACGAGACAGTTGGTTGCCCACCGATTGAAGGCATAGAGAGTGCGGAAATCGTCGACGTTCATGCGGTACTCTTCTTAAGGGCTGCCTAACTACTGATTATCTTGCAACCCCCCTTGCAGGATATCACGCTCTGTACCGCGTGTTATCCTGCACAGATATTCCGTGCATGGCGGAGTATCTATTACCTCATTCCATTTTTGGCAATAGGTAACAGGTTTGCTTTCCAAATGTACCGAATCCGTTCAGCATACACAAGAAGAAATCGTGGCTCGCAACGCCTCAATCAGGCAAAGAACATGTTGCAACTCTCCCCCTTCTCTCTATCATCTCAACAGAACCACGAGGACTTTTATGGAAATCGCAACAGCATATCGCTACATCGTCAAAGACAATGAAAGCGGCGAACCGTTTATTCAAAACACTCGCATCCACGTGCGCGACATTGTTGAGAATTGGAAGATGCGCACTGCTCCCAAAGAAATCGAAAAGTTCGTCGAGATAAAGAACGTCCCGGAGAACCTGGGTGATACCTCTCTACCTCGATGAAGATGTTGATGTACTGCTTGCTTCTCTGTGAAGCCTGTAGTAGCCCGACCCCATTGCGTGCTTTTCGTAATGGGGGAACGCCTGAAGTGATATTGAAGGTAACCTTCTGCCCGGCACAACCCCTGCGGAAGGTTACCTTCAGCTCAAGTGAGGAGTAAGCCCTCTGCTCTTGAAGACTGAAACCATCGAAGCAATGTTGCCATCCTATGCTCTAAGTGCTTCCGCTGCGAAAAGGGTCTCTTTCGTCCCTCTACGACCTACGGTCTCGTCCTACGGACTCGTAGAGTAAAGAGGTCGTAGACCTTCGGGACTTTTTTGCAATAGCTTCCGGAAATCGAGCAGCCACGAAGTGGCGACAAGATTTCAACCCACGGCGTAAGCCGTGGGGAAAAAAGAAGAGGAAACATAAAGCCACGTAGTGGCGAGAGAATAAATGGTCACTGCTGCCCGAGTTTTTATTTTGGACAAGCGTGATTGCCAATTCACAATTGGAGTGAAGTCCATAGAAAAGGTGGTGAGACCCTTCCTACCCGCCTCTTTGTGCAACGTCCGAAGGNCCCCTTCGGGGAAGGCAGGCTCGCCTAAGCCGAAGGCGTCGGCGAGCAGGCGGGCGCTCCGCTCAGGGTTGACAGAGAATGTCAGTTGCAACTCTCCCCCCTTCTGCCTATCATCAAACAAGAAATAAGAAATTCAATGCCAGAGATCAGCCGCTTCTACGGCATCGTCATCAAAATGTTCTTTCGAGATCAACCCGTCGCACTTTCATGCAGAGTATCAAGAACACGAAGCGGTGTTCGACATCAACACGTTGGAAGTTCTGTGGGGATCGTTGCCGAAGAGAGCAAAACTGTTGACAATCGAATGGGCAATTGAACACAGAGTTGAGCTACTACAAAATTGGGAAAAGGCTCGCAAGCCACAACCTCTTAACGACATAGAACCTTTGCCATGACGAATATGACACGTATAACACATATTGAAGTTCTCGACAACTTCAAAATAAAATTCGAGTTCAACGACGCAACAGAAAAGATCGTTGACTTCACCCAATTCATCGGGGACGATGTACTCACTCGACCGCTTTCAGACCCTGAATACTTCAGGCAGGTGCAAGTGTTTGAGAACGGAAGAGGTATTTATTGGCCCAACGGCTACGATGTTTGTCCCGACTATCTTCGGAACTATGTAGATGAAGTTGAGCCGGCGATGGAAGATCATTCCGAAAGGAATTTGCATTGAGCGAATCCCTGCCTGTCGGTCTACGACTCGTAGAGCAGACGGGGGGCGATTCGCTCGACGCATATTGCAACTCTCCCACCTTCTCCCTATCATCTAACAGCAACATCGCCATCGTACTAAATCCTCCCCACACAATTTGTGTTTGATGGGTCTGCGATGAAATTGTTCATCCGTTCTCTTTTCCTCCTCCTGCTCGGCCTGTGCGCCGTTGATGCATCCGCACAATTCTTTTACTTCGGCCGGAACAAAGTGCAGTACACGGACTTTGAATGGCATGTGCTGAAGACCGAACATTTCGACATCTATTATTATCCTGAGATGAAAGACCTCGCAGAACGCGGCGCGTTCTTCGCCGAAGAGAGTTACAAACTTCTCGAAATGGACTTCAACCACTCGCTCAACCAGCGCGTCCCTCTCATTTTCTACAGCTCGCATCTCCATTTCCAACAAACCAACACAACGGGCGGCTTCATTCCCGAAGGCGTCGGGGGATTTTTCGAATTCCTCAAAGGCAGAGTTGTGATTCCGTCTGACGGCTCGACGGCGCAGTTCAAGCACGTGATCCGCCACGAGCTTGTGCACGTGTTTATGCAGAGTAAAATCTCCCGTGTCATGACCGACCATCGCAAAGCGCAAGATCGCCAGCCGCCGCTCTGGTTCACCGAGGGTTTAGCCGAGTATTGGTCAACCGAGTGGGACGCACAAGCCGACATGGTCATGCGCGACGCGACGCTGAACGACATCGTCGTCGGCTTGAACGATATGGATAGAATTTATGGCTCGTTCCTCATGTATAAAGAGGGACAGAACGCGTTGGAGTATATCGGCAAAGCGTACGGCAAAGAAAAGGTTCTGCTGTTGATGGAAAATTTCTGGAAGGAAAATTCCTTCAGCAACATTCTGAGAATTACCATTGGTAAGAGCTACAAAGAGTTCGACGAAGAGTGGCTGTACGCACTGAAGAAACAATACTACCCGCTGTATGCGAAAGAAGATTCGCCAAGCCGTGCTGCAAAGGCAATCGTGATGGATGGCTTTAACTCGAAGCCCGTTGTGTTTGAGCGTGACTCGGTGCGCGAGGTCTATTTCATCGGGAACAAAACCGGTTACTCGGGCATCTTCAAGAAATCTGTTGAGCCAAGAATTCCTCCCGATGCGATGACAGGCTTCTCCGCGAACGTTGCACAAGAGCCAGCTGAAAATGTTATCGAAGGAGAAAGGACGGATGAGTTTGAGGCGTTCCATTTGCTGCGCGGGAAGATCGATATTTCAAAGGATGGCCTGCTGGCGTTTGTAACCAAGAGCGGCGAAAACGATGCACTACACTTGTACGATGTTGTGAGAGCCAAGATGGTGGAAACATTCCGCTTCAGATCGCTCGTGGGTATTGGCTCAGCGTCGTGGTCGCCGGACGGCAAGCAAGTTGTTTTCTCTTCGATTGACAAGTCGGGCAACAACGATTTGTACATCCTCAACATCGAAACGAAAGAGCTTCGCAAACTTACGAATGATTACTATGATGACCGCGACCCGGCGTGGTCGCCCGATGGAAAGAAGATTGCGTTTGCATCCGACAGAACTCCTTTCGGCACGAACAATAAGAATAATCTTTTCTTATACGATGTCGAGACCGGAGCGATTGATTACCTAACGTATGGCAACGACAACTATCTCTCGCCTGCGTGGTCAAAGGACGGCTCACGTATAGCGTTTACTTGCGACAAAGGCGGAGTGCAAAACGTTTGGCTGATGGACATGTCGAAGAAATTTGCCGGTCGCAGACTCGACTCGTTGAGCGGCGGGCGCTCGATGACAAAGGTTACCCAATTCACCACTGCTGCGTTCGACCCGACGTGGACTTCCAACGGCGACCTGGTGTTTACTGCATTCGAGAAGTTCAGCTTCCAGATTCGGATGGTAAAAAATATTCTCGCAGTCGCAGACACCTCAACGACCGTTGCACTCATCGACCTCTACAATAAAGAGAAAACGTGGGAAGCAAAGTCCATTGCAGGCACGTCGGAAACCAAGAGCTACAAATATCAGGGTGAGTACAGTCTCGACATCGCGCAAAGCGCAATCTCAACCGACCCTGTGTTCGGAACATCCGGCGGCGCAGCAATTGCACTCAGCGACTTACTTGGCAACGACCAATACTACTTCCTCCTCTATAACAGTGCACAGACCCAGGACGAATTACTTTCGAGCTTCAACGTTGCGATCTCTCGTATCTCACTGAAGCGACGAACAAGTTACGCGTACGGTATCTATCGCTTCACGGGTCGGCGCTATGATTTGACCGACAAAGATGTATTCTTCTTCGAGCGTGTATTTGGTGGATACTTCGCCCTGAGTTATCCGCTGACAAAATTCCAGCGCATCGAAGCGTCGGTCAGCTTGAGCAACTCCAACAAAGACGCCGACCTTCGGCTTGAAGACCGCAAGGCTCTTCTGCTTTCCAATTCGCTCGCGTTTATTCATGACAACTCGTTGTGGGGACCAAGCGGTCCGCTTGATGGCAGCCGTTTCAGTTTCACACTCGCGTACACATCGGACATTCAATACTCAAACGNNAATTANTATTCGGTNATTNTNGANTANAGAAATTANNTGAGACTTTCGCAGCGCAGCGCGTTCGCTTCGCGCTTCTGGCTCTGGTACAACGGCGGCAAGGAAGCTCGCAGGTTTGTTATGGGCGGAAGTTGGGATTTGCGCGGCTGGCCTCGTTGGAGCATTCGTGGTGAAAAACTCTGGCTCACAAGTCAGGAGCTTCGTTTCCCGTTCCTCGACGCGCTGGCACTGCAATTTCCGTTTGGCGGGATTGTCTTCTCTTCCCTCCGTGGCGCACTGTTCTTCGATGCAGGCAGCGCTTGGGATGATAAGTACACCGCAACGTTCGGCAGCATTGGCGGCGGTGTGCGCATGAATTTTGGCGGTGTGCTTGTGCTGCGGTATGACATCGGGAAGCGCATCGAGAAAAACTTCAACAGCATTCAAGATGGGCTGTTCCATCAGTTCTTTTTCGGGTGGGATTTTTAGGATTGTGGATTTCGAATTGACGATTGCGGATTGAAAAAATGAAAAAAACATATCTTGCGGTAATACTTCTGTTGGCAGTTCTGAGCAGTTGTGCGGGGCTGAAGCTTGCTGACCCGCTCAAAATTACTGAAAGAGATTGGGCGATGTTTGGAAAAACCCAAGCAAGAACGAACACGACAAGCGAAATCGTCGCACCGCCGCTCACGCTCGCGTGGGAACACGACATTACTTCGGGCATGGGTTACGGCTCGCCCATTGTCATTGATAGCGTTGTCATTGTTACCAACTTGCGAGGCGAACTCTACGCAATCAACGCG